>ENA-OSET01000140-OSET01000140.1-sediment-metagenome-genome-assembly--contig:-NODE-140-length-82636-cov-10.546409_pt1 | contig 82636 bp, 48 predicted proteins | sample MGYA00237882_ERZ534229 | MGnify/ENA primary metagenome ERZ534229 (study PRJEB26408, sample SAMN06266212) | sediment metagenome | isolation source: Hudson Canyon methane seep mesocosm | place... | reverse complement strand
TTGAGTTGGATAATTAAAATAGTCTACGGATGGTCTCAATATGGTCTACGGACCACATACAAAAAACCCGACATCAATGTATCGGGCTTTAAGTTACTGAATTAACAGTAAATAATTGGTAGGACTCCTACCATGTCAAAGAAGCGACCTAGGCAGACTATGCCTTTGATTCTAAAGAAAATAACTCCACCACAATAGCGACAACAAGGCCATATGCGCCGATTACGAATCAACGACTTACCTTAAATACACCGAAAAATTAAAATACTATCTACAACTTATACAATGACCCTAAAAAACAATTTAGACTGATATTCAATAACTTTAGACAAAACGCAACAAAGATAAATATTCCAAAACATCGGTATCGATCAAATGGAGGCAAACCATTTAAAAGATAAAAACAGAAGTAATCAATGCTAATTAACAACTTCTGAGCTAGTTTTACTCTTAGATTAAAGATCGTTTAGTGTATCGGTTTGCTTTAAGTTAAACTCAACGTAATCAAAATACATTAACTTCTGAATTCTAATTGAACTAATCAAGCATAAATTATGTTTATCCAAGCATTTATTTAGCCTAGGTTTTAATCATTCAAATACTAATTCTGTATAGACAGGGTAATGGTCTGACAATATATTTTTAATGCCATTAACAGTATCAATTACCCGATAAGAATTTACTTTGCTATTCCTGTTCATTGACTGAAAATAAAAACGATCCAACCGTGATGAACTTTCAAACCAGCCCGATGTCTTATTAGCTAAAGGGTTTGCCTTTACATCGTAGGTCATTTTGTACAAGTCGGATTGCTTTGAAGCAACATCAAGCCAATGTGTATCCAACAGTGAATGAGACTCATCGCCATCAATGTTAAAATCGCCCCCCCATAACATACCCAATACCTTGATTTTTGGTTGAATATCACGAAGTTCATCTATATAAGCCGGTAAAATTTTTGTATTTATTACCTCTATTTGAACCGACCTTGCTGCCTGCTCTCCTTGTCCACTTTCTAAATGCACATTTGCCAAAACGAGCCACTCATTGGGTGCGACCTCGTATGTTGCGAAGAACACTGTGCGACCATATTGCGACGGTAAAGAAACAGTGCGTAAGTTATCAAGTGGAATTTTTGCCAAATAAGCTAAACCATAGCTTCTCTGTGCGTTGGACGTTGTATAAAAGGAGTATTGTTCAACAGCTTCAGAAGATCTCTGGTGACGAATAAAACTAGGCGTTACTTCTTGCAAAAAAATAATATCAGCTCCTTTCTTCGCAATCAGTTTTAGCAACGCAGGATACCGCTCTTCTGCGGTATCTTTATCGAACCACACATTGTACGACATTGCCGCGAACAAAACTCCTTGCAGCCATGTGTTATTGCTAACTAAAGTATCAGCAAGAGTAGACTTAGCTAGCAATAGAACCAACAAGCAACTTACACATTTACATCTCATAAGCATAATTTATAGCTCTCCCGTTATCATCGATAAAACTGAATATTCGCGACATTAAACAGCTTAAAATTCAATAAAAAACAAGTAAAATGGTGGCAAATCCTGAGTAGACATAAGTCTTTACCCAAAGTCGCCATACACTTACTAATCTAACTTTGTAGTTGAATGAATAAGGTAGGTATTAACATGCCCTAAAGACGCAAGTTTATTCTGCACTGCGTTCACTTTACGTTTACCAATATAAGGACCCACCTGGATACGATATAATGGTATACCTCTCTTACTTATGTACTTGTCTAGCTCAACAGATAACTCATTTTCAGAAAATTTGTTTTGTAATCGTTTGGCTGAAAAAATGTCTTTAAAAGTTCCAGCTACAATGAAGTAAGTTTTATTATCTTCTTTTACTTTGTAGGCTTTTTTCGTAGCGTCACTAAGCTTTATTTTTTGCTTTTCCAAGACATCGTAAAAAGTAAAGCGAACAGAGTCTTGAGCTTCAAATTCAGAAAACACTTGCTCCCAATTCTGATCATCACAAACGTGCTGATAAATTTGTAAAACATCTGCATAAACAGTCGGTAGTTTGCCTGTTTTTTCAGCCCTAAAACTTTCTATTAATCCTTTACAGCTTAACCTTTCCTCATATTTATCCCTTAGATGCATTAGTGCCGAATCAAGACTTGCCACAAAATCGGCATCATCTTGCAATAAGGCATTTATATTTATCGTATTTTCTTTGTGTGTCTTAACTGTATAACTAAGTGAATTCAAAGCATCGTATATTTCTTTGGCATCACTCATTTTTTTTATATTCTCAATCTGTAAAGACAGACTAGTTATTTGTGACCCCGATTGCTGACCACACCCTGAAAGCCCGAAGCAAACGGCAATACATTTCAATAGTGATTTATTCCGACTCTTGTTGTACAACCCCCCTTTCACACCTTTAGTTATAAGCATATTGATTTCTGTGCATCTTCATTTACGTATATGCAAAAACAAATTCACACCTTCTGGCTCAATGCCAAAAGTAATGTTGTCTGGGTTTACGCGGGCCTCTAGAGCGAGTTTACGAAGTTTAACTGCAGAACGGTGATGTAAATGCCAGCTCACAACTTCCATATAGGGCTTCGATGGGTTTCCATCAGCGAAGTTTCCTATCACTAACTCACCACCCGGCTTAACCTGGACCATTAATTGATATAACGCTTTGACGAATACGGTATCATCAAAGTAGTCAAACAAACCTGCTGACCAAACTAAATCATACTTCTTATCTGTTTTAAACTTTAGCGCATTGGCTTGATGAAAATGAACCCGTTCTGAGAAGAGTTCACAGCGTTTCGACGCAAAGTCGATAGCATTTTTATCTTGGTCAACACAATCTACTTGAATATCATAAGTCGGATTCTCAATCAAAAACTCATATAAATCTCGAGCTGGTCCAGAGGCGACGTTTAGTACATTTACGGTGTCATGATGCCTCACAGTATCTTTCATTAATGTTTTGAAATAGTCTTTACGGTTACACACTGCCTTTGCTGCAGGCAAGTAATGCATGTATTCATCCCACGCTTTGTAAGCTTCATCAGAAGAGGTATATCTATTATATAAACGCTCAATTATTTCAAAATCACCAGCATACCCATGAGGCTTTTGGATCATAAAGCCTTGCATGGTTTCTTCACTCACCAAACCTGGTGCATACTGTTTCAAGATGTCCATCGCTACATGCCAACTGGCTTTATCTTGTAGGTGTTCAGATAATTGACTCAAATTGCTGTCCAACATCGTGTAATCATGAGGTTGTGGCCCTCCCTTCTCATGAAGTGAGGCAATATAGCTTAGTTGTGATTGCATAATCATCGTTCCTTAAAGTCTTAGTGAATAGAGCTACTAGAACTAGACGGAAATTAAGGAAAAATAAAAAAAATATTCAAAAAAAAGACACATACTTTGAGTCAATGTATTAGAACTTTATTGAAAACAAAAATAACAGGCCTGTAGTGTCGAGTTTTATAATGTAGACAAAAATAGCTCATTCAAGTTATGCCCATTATTAACTTACGTGTATGATTATTTGATCCAAAAATAATAAATAAGATTCTGCATAGGTGAGTTAGCTATGTCCTACATTTTTATCAGTCACTCCAGCAAGAATGATTTTGAGGCCATTGCCTTACAATCCTGGCTGATAAAACAGGGCTGGGATCAGCTATTTCTCGATCTTGACCCAGAAAGGGGAATCGTCGCGGGTGAGCGATGGGAACGAGCATTACATGATGCTGCAAGCCGCTGTGATGCGGTTTTGTTTATGGTGAGTCAGCAATGGATTGATTCCGAATGGTGTCGCAAGGAATTCCGTTTAGCACACCGCTTAAACAAACGCATCACTGGAATCTTGATTGAAGATATCGATATTGCCACCCTACCTGACGAACTGACCGCCACCTGGCAATTGGTCAACCTGGCCAGTGGCAGTGACCACGAGTTGTTTCGGACAACACACCCAAATACGGGCATCGAACAGCACATCCATTTTTCTAATGCAGGCCTGACTCGGTTGAAAACCGGTTTGGTTAAAGCTGGCCTGGACCCGCAGTTTTTTGAATGGCCACCAAAGCATGACCTAAACCGACCACCCTATCGTGGTATGCAACCCTTAGAAGCGGACGACGCGGGTATTTTCTTTGGCCGTGAAGCACCTACGATTGAACTACTGGCAAAACTGCGTGGTCTTCGCGAAGCCCCTTCACCGCGGTTTATGGTCATCCTTGGAGCCTCTGGTGCGGGTAAATCGTCTTTTTTACGGGCCGGAATTCTGCCCAGACTAAGTCGCGACGAACGCCATTTCATCACGCTACCTATCATACGACCTGAACGTGGTGCACTGTGGGGTGACAATGGCTTACTACAAACAATCAACAATACATTCTCACAAAAAGGCCTCCGAATTTCGAGAAGTGCCTTACGTAAAGCACTTAGTTCAGAGCCAGACAAACTGATTCCGCTATTGCAACAATTGATTGACAAAGCCACCCTTCCAAACCTTGAAGGTGAAGCTCAGAATACAACGCCGACACTGGTACTCTCAATTGATCAGGGTGAGGAGTTATTTCAAAGTGAAACACAAGAAGAATCAGAAGATTTTCTAACAGTACTACACACACTCGCCACCCACAATGAGCTTCCGCTCATCATTTTGTTTACGATTCGCTCCGATTCCTACGAGAAACTGCAAGTAGCCAAACACTTAGAAGGCATCACCCAACAAACATTCAGTCTTGCACCAATGCCGCAAGGTTCATACCAGGGAGTGATTGAAAAACCAGCAGAACGTTTAGCGAACACAGACTTTCCTTTACAAGTTGAAGCGGCATTGACACACAAATTACTGGAAGACATTGAAAAAGGCGGCAGCAAAGATGCACTGCCCTTGCTCGCATTTACACTGGAATGGTTGTTTTTAGAGTTCGGAGGTGACGGCAAACTCACTCTTGAAGATTACCAAGAGTTAGGCGGTATTGAAGGCGCCATCGAAGAAGCCGTTGAAAATGTACTGGATGCCGCCGCGCGTGATCCTGAGTTGCCCTCAGATTACAATGCACTCACTACCTTGCTCAGGCGAGGTTTGATTCCCTGGCTGGCCGGCATAGACCCTCAAACCCAAGCACCCCATCGACGCATCGCCAAATTGCACGAGATTCCCGAAGAATCACGCCCCATTATTCGGCACCTCATCGAACAACGACTACTCTCAACAGATGTGGACAAGGAGACTAACGAAGTCACCATCGAACCTGCACACGAAGCCTTACTCCGACAATGGGGCCTACTAAAAAAATGGCTAAAAGAAGATTTTGCCGCACTTACCATTCTCGAGAGCGTACAAAGAGCATCACGAGACTGGGAAGCCAACAACCGTAGCAGTGATTGGCTTAGTCATACCGCAGGCCGACTTGAAGATGCTGAACAAACCTTGTTACAACACGTGTTCGTTCAGGTATTCACGACATCAGATCATTCTTACCTCGAGGCTTGCAGGAGTAAAGCTGAGGAAATAAAAAACAAAGAAAAAAAATATATTTCGGAGCTCGAAAAAGAACGGAATAACGCTAAGGAAGAACTACAGAACGCTAATCATAATCTCGGCTTGATCTTAGCAGAAAAAGCACAACAGGCATTCAGCGAAAGACTGTTCGATAGAGCTGCATATTATGCTGCTCATTCTTATCTGAAAATGAAACCCGATGAAAATCGAATGATAAATGATTGGGTTTGGTTAACTGCAACCAATCATTTTTCTATTGCTTGGGTAAACCAGGTTAAAAATGATCAACTTGGTAATTACGATTCAATTTCTATCTCAAAAAATAACACAATAGGAGCTTGTGGTTTTGTAAATACATCAGAAATTTTTATTTTTGATTGCAAAGAAAACAAGTTAATTTATACCCTAAATCGTGATAACCACGATGCTTATCGGTTGCTCGTTTCACCTGATGGCAGCAAGCTATTATCTTGGCACGAACAAGGGTTAAATCTTTGGGACCTTCACACGGGGCAGTTTATTTCTGAGGTTACTGACACTAACTATGAAGAAACAAAAATAACTATATTTTGCCCCAATAGTAAATACTTCGTAACTGGTGACGGAATAAGCGAGGATGTGCGTATTTGGAATACAGTGAAACCTTGCCCATGGGGTGGGTTATCAGCAACTTTAACTAAGGTTTTAAAACCCTCAAATAGAGACCATACACTCATTGACGATTCGAATAAAAATAAACCAGAGGGTGAGTCTAGGCTATTAAGCCTGTCATATTCCTATGATGGAAGTGTAATCGTTTCAGTAAATAGCGGTGGCACAATTAATGTTTGGGAAGTCGAAACAGAGAACTTAATATCGGTATTCAACATAAGTTTACCCATAAGTGACTTTATCGAAATCCAATTCCTTTCAAACACTAACGACTTCGTAACATTTAACGATGGGTCAATTCGATTCTGGAATACTAAAAACGGTGAACTCCCAAGAAAAATCAATACAGAAAGAGAAATATATAAGTTCTTACTTTCACCTGATGGTAAAACATGTGCTTTTCTTACACGAGAAGACATGAGTGAAGATCAATTGAACTTCTATCATTTTGACGCACCACAGGAAATAGAAATTCCTGTTCTCAGCTATAGCACTTATACCTTTTTATATTCACAGGATGGCAAACATATTATTTGGATCAAGGATGAATCTGTAAGCATTTTTGATATACAAAGCTTACAAGTATTAATGCGGTTTAATTTACAACATTGGAATACACCAGAGACCCCCTATGACCGTCAAAGCGTGATATTTTACTGTGCCGGTTTATTACAGAACTGGCACCTTAAAGTTAATCATATTTTAGCATTATCTTGGTTTTCATCATTTCAATATTCTAATGACGGCAGATTGCTTGCTTGCAGAACTAGTTCAGCCGAACTCATCGTCTACGATGCAGTCAACCAAACAAGGAAACTTCATATCGAACAGCCGTTTAAAGGCTATGTGGGGAACACATTATTTTCACACGACAGCACCAAGTTATTATCCTTCGAAGATGTTTCCTTCCGGAGGTGGGATATTAGTAGTAAAAAGGCAATATTGTTAGATGAGGTTAAATTTGATATGACCATAGTCAATGTCATATCCCCTGACCATAAATTTTTATTATTCAACAACGACAATGGCAGCCTTAACATTTATGAACTCGAGACTAAAAAAGTAATAAAAATCTTGGAAAATAAAGAACAGGGATTTGAACAGTGCATATTTTCACCAGATGGAAACACATTCGCCTCGATGAGTTTAAACGGAAGTTTACAAATATGGGATGCAAGTTCGTTTGAGCAACTTAAATCTATTGAAATATTTTCCATAAACCGGGAAAAAATTAAAGAAGCCTCTTTGGCAGATCGTTTTGACCTAGTTGCCGATATACCAAAAGTCACGAGCATTTGTTACAGTCAGAATAGAGAACTCTTTGCATATGGAGATAGTTTCGGTTCATTGACCGTTTTAGACACCTCTTGCTGGGAAAAAATAGCAAACCCCTCCCCTTATAACGAAAGAATTGAAATAATAAAGTTTTGTAACAATAGTAGTCAAATCATTGCGGCAAGCATAGAAGGAACGATCGCAATACTTGATTCACGTACCGGTTTGCTGCTAAGAAGTATGAAAGCACATTCTGCGGAGATTATCGAAATACAAATCAGCGAACACCATAAACTTCTACTCACTTTAGACAAAGATGGTTCACTATGTATACATGAGCTAGAGGAACTCAAACTTCTCACGAGGCTAGGTAACAATTCAAACAGGATAAGTGCTTTCGCCCTTACACCAGATAACTCGTCTGTCGCAATTTCGGATGGCCAAAGTATCTCCATTATCAAAATCACCCGAATTCTAGAGCTTAAAAATGGGGCGGGATATAAGTATTGGCTCGATGACTTTGAAAGTAAACTAGGTTTTTCAATGGAGCATCTTGAAGCGACCCAAAGCCCAACTTATCAAAACAAAGAAGAATCAATATTTCAATGGAATCAAGAAACATTACCTAATTCAACAGTGAAAGATTCACAGGATGATACATCTGGATGGTAAAACAAATTCATAAGTATATAAATTTATGCTCACATTTTTAATAAGTGAAAATAACGATCATGAAAATACTAGCGGGCCCTTTTCTACTTTTTAAAAATCATAAAACACTGTTTATCCTAACTTTGATTTTAGTAATATTTTCAACTGTTATTACACAAGTAGGTGGGCTAATTGTTTGGTTATTTATTGCTCCTGCTATAGCTGTAGCGCGAAAGGTTGGAGCCTACAAGACTTTAATCGGATCCAGTGTAGTGATCGCCGGTTACCTGCTAACAGCGATTGTTATTATACCGCCCCTTGCATCAATTTCAGGCCGCACAACCCTACCTTGGGCAAGCAGTGATGAATTGTTATTAAGCCCTAGGTCATGGATCTTTAATTTAAGTATGCGAAATTATGTAAAGTCTGAGCTCTTAGAAATGCTCACAGATGTGTCTCAGAAGTATTCTGCAAAATACCCAGGCTATGAAATTCAATACCTTGATGCCAGCTTTCCATTCTTCGACGGCATCCCCTTACTTCCACATTTTTCACACCATGACGGGAAAAAAATTGACCTAGCCTTAATATATAAAGATGAAAATTCCAAGCAGGTGAAGTCGCCATCATTTTTCGGTTATTGGATATACGCCCAACCCCAAAAGAACGAACGTCAACCCTGTGCAAACCAAAAGAGTCCATTACGCTGGGATTTCGACCTTTTGCAATCAAGACATGACAGCATACTTTTAGATGAAGAAAAAACAGCTTACTTAGCTAAGCTACTTGTGGCGCATACACAAACACATAAACTTTTTATTGAGCCTCACTTAAAAGACCGCCTTCACTTAAATAATAGTAAAGTGCGCTTTCAAGGGTGTCGTGCGGCAAGGCACGATGACCATATTCATGTTCAAGTGAAATAACACCAGAGCCTTAGACTAAGTAAAACAATAAACTTGGCTTTTCCCAACTTAACCAGACACAAGCTGGTTTCTGTAAAAATGTTTCTTCATAATTTACAGGTTGTTCGCGACCAGTATGTGTATGTTTACATGCGATATAATTAGATATCTCTTTATCGAACCATATTATTGAGGTATCAAAATAGCCTGATATTTAGAACAAGCATCAATAACGTCTATTTCACTCCCTAGTTGAAAGTAGGCTAGCTCTTTTTCAATTGGTTCCAGTTTAACCACCATATTTGATACTATCTCTACACCCTCGATAATAGCAGAACTATTGAGAGTTTCTTGCTTGCATAACAAGCTTACTGCAGCGGCCACTTGCCCAACATTTAAGAATAAATCATCCTCAGCAACATCCGTAATCTCAGGTTCAATCAACTTTGTATAATGAAGCCAGTTATCTAATAACTGGCCATTTGTGTCTAATGATCGCACGGTACGGAACATGCCACTAATAAAATTTGAATTCGCCAATAAGGGGTGTCGATCACCAACACCAACGACCTGCTCCCCGCCCCCTCGCATACTTACGATCTGTACACCCTGTAAACTGCTAACCAAATCAGGACGATATTGATCAATATAGTCGTCTGGACTGGCATCAAAATTCATCATAAATAGAGCCATCACAGGCACTAATACCGCACCACCGCTCCACAGCAATCTACCCACATGCTCACGAACCCATCCAGAGAAAACGTCCCAGCTAGACACTGGTTTCATAGCTTTCTCCTCAACAATGGAATGCTCGATCTCGTTGAGTTCAACATACTCTACCCATTGCTGGTACAGACCTTCGTTACCCAGCAAAGCACTGATAACAGATCGCCTCACAGCAGGATCAAGAACGCCTTCATTTAATTGAACCAGTAAGGCTTGGTCTACCTCAATATCAGATAAAGAAACTTCTTTTCTGAGGCTAATTGCGAGCTCGGCTAGAAGCTCTTCTAGCCGGCTATGTACGATATCATCATTGCTCATTATTTTACGCAACTCTTAAGTAGACTACTCATTAGATAGAAACTTGAGAACTTTCAAAATCTTCAATTCGATCTAGAAATTCTATTCCATCTAAATACACTCCACGTTTAATAAGAAGACCCTTAATTGCATCGAGCCCCTTGTTCAAGATTTTCTCGATTTCATAGCGTGTATAACCTAAAGATCGAGCGATGGCTGAAATTTTTAAACCACTAACCAAACGCATTTTTAGTATAAGGAAAGTTTCATCATCCAAGCCAAAGCTACTTGATAATTCACTCTGAAGCTTTCCATGATCCTCTTCTGATAAAACCTTTGAAAGAATCTCCAACAGAGCCTCAACGTCAGAACGTTGCATGCTTGTTTCGATGGTATCACCACGTGAAAAGCGAATACCGTGCGTCGATCCTTGGTCGTCATCATCATTAGAACAAGAATCATTTGTCTCAATATAGTCTGAACATCCACACCTACGGACACGACTTCGAATACGACTTAATGCATCAAGTGTAAATCCGCTCAAGTGACCAAGATTTGAAAAGCGTGAAACAATATCGTTTTGATCCCGTCTTTCTAGGCACAGTTCACGCCACAAACGAACCCAAATATCGCCTTTTTCTTTTACCCAGACAGGCGGTACTTTTTTTCCTAACTTCGACTGCGCGTAAGTCTCGACAGCATTTCTAACCACAATTTTAAGATAGCCTTCAGCAGCCCCCTTCCCTTGATACCCGTTGAAGCGTCCTATATCGGGGTCAAAGAGGTATTCGAGTAAAAATGTCTTCGCTGAATCAGCCAAATGTGATCGGCCAAATCTATTAGCAGTCAACTTATCGACCAAGCGCTGAACAGGATCTGAGAAATAGATAGCAGGCCAGTCTACGTCAGTAGTATTGGTTTCTATTTTTTCTTCTGTAACTACAGACACTCTAAGCCCTAAGATAACGTTGTTGTTATTGATATGTAGAATATGAATACTGGGCAATTTCAGTGCATAAATCAACAACAAAGAAAGCAATGCTTCACTTTTCGAAACTAAAAACTCATCGCCTACATTATTTTTTTAAATCTTTCAAATTTTCCATCTTCTTTTTTAGACTACATTCATCTTGAGGAAGCACGATGCTGAAAATTATAGAATCGCGTCCGGCTATAATGGCGGCATTACTCCTGCAATCATTATTAAACGGATGCAGTACTTCAAATGAAGGTTCTGACCCATTAAGCACATCTGAGAAGCCCACAAGCAAATCAAGTACACAAGAGCTCTCAAACGAAGGCGACGTAAGCGTCGACCCTCAAAGTGAATCAAATTATGTTTCTTTGGAATTCGAATTTGACACCTCTTACAAAGATGCTCACTTGGCAAGACTAAGTAACGCGGCCCAATCCATAGATAGAGAACACCTTACAAAGATTGATCAAACTCCCCTGCATAAGCAAAATGGATTGAACGACTCACAACTAGAGATATTCGAAATTGATTCTGAAAACCATAATCAAACGGATATATCAAAGGATTTAGGCTTTGAAAGAATCCGTGTCACTCCTTTCAAAGCATACCAATCTGCCGATAAGACAAAAGAGTCTGAACAAAGTACTGGTTCAAATAAGGTCAGCCTAAATGCACTTCATAATAGTGATAAGCAAACAACCATAGTGCTATTCATCTATTCTAGATTAAATGATAATGTTCAACTCATCGACGCTACGAATTCGCTTACATTGCTAAATGCAGCTTGTAGTAATTGCCCCGACCTCGCAAGTAATTCAGGCGGTGCATTTTTACTCCTCTCAAATATTGACTACCAATTGCAAATCATAAGCAGTGATGGCCGCCTTTTGGCTATGCCGGTTCAGCCCATGTCCTTAACTCCAGGCGCTGATCGTTATTTCATACTGGCGAGTATAGGTGGAGAAATAAAGCTTACCGAAACAATCGCAGAGACCTACCCTATTTATGATAAAGAGATTCTTACTTTTAACTCTCGTTGTACAGGTGACGGATGGGGCGGCGTTGAGTGTCAGTTCAAATATCTAGGCTCACATTACAGTGTGAGTAATATCACCTACGACATCATAGACCTAGACAACAATAGACTTAGCTACCCATACTCAAGCCAAAACAAAACCATTTATATGTTCACTAACCAACCACAAGGAGAAATACAAGTTCGTTTGAAAATTGAAGATAAATTTGGGCGTTTTTTTAAATCCGCCTGGAAGAAAATTGATATTCCAGACTCGAAACTTACAATCTAATTGTATTGATAGATCTGGATATCCAAACACACTAAATGGTTGACTCATTTGCAAGCAAACCATACTCTTCAACACGCTAGCTTAACTTAGATAAGAAGTAATAAAAAAAACTAATACTTACAAGGAAATTAATATGAAAAAACGTAACATTTTCGCCCTTGCCGGCCTTTCATTCGCGCTTAGTGCACCCGTGTTTGCAGATGCAGCTAAACCGAATTTCATAGCAGAAGCAAAAGCTCCAGCAGTTACATCTCCCGTTGGCAACGCAGCGCTAGCATGCCAAATTGTTTCTAGCATGGGCGACAACAAAGACCCACTTTTATTGACTGCAGCCGCTCAATTTCTTAAAGCCGCCGAAACTGGCCAAACAAAGCTAGATGCAACCAAGTCAAGCGAAGGTGGCCAGGACGACAAAGGCCAGAAGTCAGGTGTTACGCTTACTTCAGAGGCTCTATTTTCAGAAGCTAAAGCGCTCGCTGGTAGTGATAAAAGCTTAGTAGCCGTAATTGATAGCGTTCAGAGTGCATCATCAGCGGTCAGCCGGGGCGCAGTGGGCGGCGCTAAACACAAAACTGACCGTGTTCGTGCAGGCGCCACAGATGTATTTACCATCAAGTATCGAGGTAATCGAACTGCCGAGGTAGCCGTTATTGGTGATGGCGATACTGACTTGGATTTATTTGTATACGATGAAAATGGTCATTTGATTTGTTCAGACCGAGATAGTACTGACAGAACGTACTGCGCTTGGGAACCTTCTTGGACAGGTAAGTTCAAAATAAAAATCGAAAACCTAGGCAGTGTCTACAACGTATATGACATCATAACTAACTAGTTCACCAATAAATTAAGTGCGTCTTTGATAGACGTAAGACGCACTTATCGATATAACAATATTGAAACCTCCCTTCACAGAACGCTTCTTATCTAATGAAATCGCTTAAATTTTTAGTCATCAATTAAGACTTTTTTCCTGTTCATTTCAATTTATAGTTTTTCGCCAAGTCGACGATACTATTTCCCTGCACTTAGTCCCCAGAAATATCTAGCCTCAGGTGCTTTAAATAAATACCTGAGGCAATATTTAGGTATTCAAGCTTTTCTTCTGCTCGTTAATTTCTATTAAATCAATGGAGCTCAAACAACTCATTCCTGTGTTAAATAATTGATAATGGCCTTATAACGACTAGTTTCTTGAGCTCCGACCACCTTTATACCATTAATGAATGCTGTCGGCGTTCCAGCCAAGACGAGTGCGTCTCCGGCTTTTCGATCTTCACTTAGGAATGATTCCTGCTCATCATCTTCACGACACTGGTTCCAAATTTCCAAATCTAAACCGATCTGCTCTCCGATAGCATCTAATGATTCGCTATCGTAATCATAGGCTCCCAACAGGCTATCATGCATTGACCAAAATTCATCTTGTTTTGCAGCACATTCGGCTGCAGCAGCCAGCATATAACTCGTTTCATCTGAGGTAAAATGTCTAAAACTATACGAAAACTGTTGCGGATTTTCTTCAACTAGTAGGTCAAACCTCTTCGCTAAATCAACACAATAGCCACAGTCAAAATTCGAATACACGACGGCATGGACCGGTGCATTACGATCACCACGAACATGCCTAGCACCCTTGGCAAACACATTTCCTACCAGCGGATTACTGTCAACTTGTTCGACCTTAAACGTCTTAGATGGCAACTCAATTTTTACTTCTAGCTTCATAGACGCGAGAAGTTTTTCACTAAAGTCCTTTAAACGCGTTTCAAATTGCTTTTCCATCAACGCAACTTTTGCATAAAATAATTGCGATTCACTTATATCTTCATTGAGACCTTGCTCCGAAAGGAAGCAGTTCAACTCCTCATCCGTGGGTAATGTTAGCTTCGAGCGAAGCTCATCGTAAACTAACTGATCTTTGGTCATTCCTCGTCGACCTGCCTCTATATCAAGTGCAACTTGCTTCGCCAAGTCATTAATAGCCTCGAGTCGATATATAAAAAGCTGACTTTGCAGGTTGGTAACTTCAGTTTTCAGCTCTACAATTGATTCATTTGATTGTTCCAACAGATCTAGGTGCAGCGGTTCACCGTCTAAAACAGCGATCACTGGAGAATCATTCGCCGAAACATTCAACGAAAAAGCCAATAGCATCGAACTAATATAATGATATTTAAAACGCATAAGTAATTCCTTTATTGAGTAGAAAACCACTTAGACGGAAATAGTCACTGTTTTAAAATACGATTTTAACTTTTCTACCTGTATGATGAACATTCATACTCTGGGTTACGAGACACGCACCCCCAATTAAATTTTTATCGCTCACTTAATAAGAAATAAATCATGATTAAAGTCATATCATCAATTCTATTCGTGCTCACTCTTTCAAATATTGCTATAGCAAAAAGCCATTTACTTCTCACCGATCAAAGCTTAGCGACGTTATGCCCAGCGGATGAAATGCTTTCACTATATGAGGAAGTCGATGGTATTAATTACTACAACGGAGACTCTTTTACCTATTACAAAACACAGCAGGTCTTCGAGGCAGAAGTCAAAAGCGGGTCGTCCACCATCAGTCAAGTCGAACTTCTTAAGCGTTACCTAGCTAACCATGAGAGTAGCCAAGTCAGTATGGTGATACAAAAACAAGAGGTAGTACTGAAGGATTGGTTGTCCACAATTGCGCAAGCTCAAAAGCAGAATGTAAGCTTAAATTTATATATTCAAAACACAGTTTCAACATCAAATAATACTAATTTCCCTATCAGCAAACAAAGCGATCAAGATAGTAGTATCAATATACTGTCGTACCAATGCCTTACTCACTACGCTATCAGTACATCAGAAATCAGAGCACAATTAGCGCAGCGCTTAGGTATCCCTGAACGGCAACTCACACGTACAACGCAGCTTCGCTCTCTTACTCTCGATCAGTATGATTTCCATGAAGCAAAAGCGATGTTTGCAGACAAGTATAAACTTAATGAGCCGATTCCTTTCAAGGTTATGACACTTGAGGAGCTAACCAAACACATTAACCAAGCAGAACATACACGAGGTGTGGTAATGCGAGGCTTAGGCGAAGACTTAATCAAACAAACTGTCTTTTACGGTACAAACCGTTTGAAAGTCATCACGGATAAAAAGCTAGGTTATGGAGGTTTGCGCACGGATCTGCTTGAGAATGAGTACGGGTCTTGTACTGTTACTTTGCCAAAAAGTCATAAGAAAGGAGCCCTTGAACGGCCATTTATGGGTCTCGAGTTCTTTCAAGATGAGACAAAACACGTTCTACTTAGACAAGTGAATCCACTAAGCCAAGCTGAATTTTTAGGCCAGATAGATCGTAAGCAAACTCATTCCAGCAATGATACATACCAAGATGACATCGTTATCTTTATTCATGGCTTCAACGTTACATTTGAATCTGCGGCGTTACGTACTGCACAAATTGCCAATGATATTGGTTTTGAAGGCGCACCTATATTTTTCTCTTGGCCCTCTGATGGTCAATTGCTCGCTTACACTCGAGACCGAGAAGATGCTGTATGGAGCCGCGCTTATCTCGAGAACTTCCTCAATCTTATCGCCATAGAAAAGCCAAACCAGGATATACATATAATTGCGCACAGTATGGGAAACCAGGTATTACTAGGCGCCCTTCACCAAATGGCATTGCGAAATGATAAACCCTTAACTGAGCGATTTAGCAGTATTATTCTAGCGGCCCCTGACTTTGATGCTGAACTATTTGCTGAACAAATCGCACCCGAAGTAGCCAGCATGTCTAGTAATTGGACAATTTATACTTCAGACAAAGATGCGGCTTTGAATATTTCAGCAACAGTCAATGCGACGCCGCGTCTAGGTCAACCTATTACACCCATTGCTAATATGCAGGTTATCGATGCCACAGGTGTTGAAGTGACACCTTGGAGCGTGCCAGAATTTCATTCCTATTATGCGACCAAGCAGCGCGTGATCGATGACCTGATAGCAGTAATCAAAGGAACACCCGTAAGCCAACGCAATTTACAAGCACGATCCACAAAAGGCATCTCTTATTGGAAACTGAACTAAACTCGTACATTACAAAGTAGGTTCATAATTTTCTAGAATACCATCGACCAAAGGGCTAAGGCCTCGGTAGCGGTTCAAGGTTTGGAAAGCTTGTAGATAATACGCCGAATCGCCAGCCTCAAACTTAGACAGCGCCTCAATAATAGTTGAGGACATATTTTGTTGCTCTTCTAACTCTTTGGCTGGATAAACGTCTACAGGATAGCTTAAGCAGTCATGAGCATCACACACTACAAGCCTGAATTTTCCAGGAGAAAGCCCCAGATTTTCTAAGCGTATAGCCTTGGTATTAATGTCACGCTGACCGCCAATCACTTGTCCGTTCGTAGACGCGATATGAACTCGATAAGGCGCTTCGCCACTTGTTATTTCTAAATCCAAATTGCGTAAAAAGGAAAGATTATTTTCTTTAAACGACAGATATTTAACATTCAAAATAGCGGGCGCACCGCGTGATGCAGCATAGACTGCTCGCCCGTTACTCTTTGCACCACTAGCGATGCCTTCAGCCCAACTGACTACCCTTGAAAAAAAAGAAGATTCGACCTGACCATCAGACACGGTATAAGGGCTGTTTGAGGTATTAACAATGAAGTCTTGCTTCGCTAACTTAAGTGTTAATGTCGCACCTTCAGATACAGATACCACATCCCCCTGATACACTTTCATCAAAAGGCTCGCAGCCTTGTTCTTGCCATCAGAGCTTATAGATATATTGCTTTTTTCAGCCTGACTAAGCGCAACAATATACCCGGATACCACATGTTCAGACGAGAAACTACAAACAGAGCTTACCAATAAAGCGACTCCAAGCAAGAGTCTTACATACGGTATTTCGATAAGTACTTTAAGTTTCACAGCCCTTCCTTTTTTAGGATAACGTTAATCAGATTATTTATTCATAAATTTCTTTTGAAACGATTTCTCCGCTGATGAAACAAGCTGATGAAGCTCAACAGCAAATAGCGGTAACGCAAAATCCAACCAGACGCCATCCTTAAACAACCAGAAGGTGAATGGCAGGAGAACTAGTAAAATAAAACTTGTTGAAAGTATAAATGCAACAGATGGAATCAACATTGCGAATGCAACAGATATCAACACCAGAAGAATAAACTCGATGACAAGCGTGACAACCAAAGAAGGGTTAAGTAACTCCCCTCGATCATCGAGAGAATTGACAGAATTGACGATAATCAAAGACCCTGGCATGTAACCAAGCGGTGTACCGTGAACATCTCCCGAATCGTTATGACTCGCCCCAACAATTACCCATTTACCACGAAAGAACCCACCATCAACAGCTTGATTCTCTGAGATCAGACCTGCTGAAACCTTCGTCACCGAGGGTTCTATGCTACTACCCTCGCCCTTATTACCCTGTATTTTTACACTTGGGTATGGCTCCCCGGTAGTCTCTTCCCAAGACAATCCATAAAAAATTCGTTGGCTTAAAGGTGTCTTATCTTTGCTGAGCGCGATGCCATTAAATACAGGAGGCGTTTTGGTGAATTGTGCATCCCATTCTTCGCAGTGTGCAGGAAGTAACTTATTCAACTTATCCTCCAAAACAGGTATCCCGCCCTCGACGCTATGGTGCGCATGCACCAGTAATTGAACTGAAGGAACGACTACAGCCTTCCCCTCTTTAGTACAGGCAGACTCCCACAATCGCCATCGCCGTACACTATAATCCTCATCTTGCGTAAATAGCGGTGAGCCCCAATGTAACCAAGCGTATTGATCAACTAAGGCATCAAGAGGAGAATCACGTAACACTAGCGTATCATCCGATGATTTTGACGTACTTTGAACTTGATAGGTTTTCACAAATATAAGCTGAGTATTCGTTCCCTTGGGTTTTGATTCAGCATAGCGATTTATAAAAGCAAGCAAAGCAGCAAGCTCGTCTTCGCTGCGTCGGTGTAAGTCAAAATCAACCACCAAAGAGGATGGACCACCGCTTAAAACGGACTCCAAAATCTTTACCAATTTAGGAATAGGCAGCAACAGGGGTTCTTTCCACTGCTCGTAAGTGACATTATCCACATCAACGTAGATCGCAGGCTTAAGTTCCTCGCTATCCTTATCGGCACTAAAATACATCACCCAATCAAGTGCCTGATCTTGCTTAGCCATCAGCCAACTAAAGTCCTTAAAGTGATGTATTACTAACACCAAAAGCAAGCCAATGAAGGAATTTATAACAACGTGTTTTATAAATCCCTTATGTTCTTCTTTAAATATCATAGCTTACGACACAATGGTTAATTAGGGGTCGTGTCAAAGCTAAATAGCTGAACGCCACTCACGCCTGACTCAGAACCATCCATGCTTATACCGCGGGTAGCAACGCCAGCTTCAGCCGAACCAAACCCACTTTGTTGCAAGAATGTTTTAACACCTGAAATACCGCCTCTTAATCGAGAAGCGCCACGCGATCTGCCTAACGAATCTTGTGATAAAAATGAAAAGTCTGAATATGCAGCCCCTCTTGTTGCTTCAGTCGCAATAATAAGAATACTCTCTCGCCCTATTGTATCAGCATTAATCTTAAGTTTTATAGGTTTAGGCAGTTGTTGCTTAGGCTGCATACGGTTGCTGCGTCCATTCCTGGGGTATAGTTGGGTCACGCCATAATCTGAATCAATAAAGAACATATTGACATCGATGTCCCGGTCATGATTATTCTGGAACGTTACTTCTAACTTATCGCCCGCCAGAAGTTGTGGCGTTCCGATTGTGGGTAACTCTAAAACATCGCCTTTGCGCTTGTGTTTAAAACTGGTATTTAAATGGTCTTTAGCATCGCCTAAAACACTAGCTAAACGACGTAAATTATTTGCTTTCGCGATCGCTAGCATTCGTTGGCGAACCTCTTTATGCAGGGTTGTCGTGTCTGAACTTAATGGCACCTTAATGAATTTACGCAATTTCATACGATCGTCACAGCGGTTCGCATACTCACCTACACAAGGATAATCTTCATCATCACCCAAGAAGTAGAGCTTGTGATCAATAGCAAATAATCGAATGTCAGCAGGGTCGCCTTCTCCTGCAGAAATTAATGCCAAACCTTCACTAACATCTGATTGAAGCTTTTTCAATACGCCTTCTAGTGCTTTCTTTTCGTTCAGATCAATACTCTTATCTAATTCATAGCCATAAGTAAGTGACACGTTAAATTGGTTTTGCTCGATACGCGCATAAGCGGAATCTGGCAGTTTAGTGAGATCCAACAGAGCCTGCCCTTCCTCCTGATACACATTTGCTAAGCTATGAAGCGAGTATGTTTCTGTCACCTTGACGTAACCAATGATTTCATTCGAGGTTGGTGTTGCAACAATAGACAGGATCGAACCCTCAGCAAGCTGATGAAATTCTCCGCCATCAATTTGTAGTTCTCCATCCTCAATACTTACTTTCCACTGCACTGAGTTATCTACTAACTCCTGCCCCAGCAGCGATGCATCCAAGTCACCTTCAAATAAAGGTGTAGATTGACGCCATGAATGAGAATTGTAGTTTTGCAAAACTTGTTCAGCAGCTTGCCGATAGCTGACATTACCACTTACGGTCGAGATCACCTGAGAAATATAGTAAGTAAACAAGCCATGATTCTTCTTGTTATCACCGTTCACGGGAAGCCGCATTTCAGGTGTGGTCTGGGTCGTTTGAGCAGCAAAAAAAGCAACGTAGCCGCCCTTTTTCACCATACCGGACTGGCTTTTTTCTGAGTTAGCTTGATTAGAGGGGGCGCCACGAGAACTTATCTCCGTATCAGTCTGATCATTTTTCGCCACGATAACTAAGTCAGTGATGGTAAAAGGACTTTCAGAAACACGCTTGTCAGTAGGGCCCCCACGCGAAGTAATACTAGAGCCAGCGGCATCAAGCAGATCTTGAGGAATACCAAGCATCTCAGGGCTAAGTTTACGCATAGTAACCTGGCCACGCGTCATCGTTCCTGAATGGCAGCTATCAAATACAGCCCAAACAAATGCACCTTTGTTTCGAATTGAGGCAATCACCTGTGCTACATCATCATCTTTAATGGCGTTAGTGACTTCTCCAATACGCGAGTCCCAGCCTTTTGCATCTTTAGGAAGAAAAATCTCATCCAATCCATCAAGTTCGTTTGCTTCAGATAATTTATCCATTGCAACCGGAGCTTGTGAGCCATGACCTGCAAAATGCATATAAACATAATCACCTGGTATCACTTGACTAGCAACCTCAGCCAATGAAGACATGATGTTTTCTCGGGTAGGCTCTTTCCCACCATCAACTTCGTCAACCAGCAAATGCATTTTGTTTGGCTCAAACCCTTTATTCAACAATACATCACGCATCAAAAGCGCATCGTTTTTTGGGCCAATCAAGTCGACATTACGAGAAAGATAAGGATATTTGGTCACACCCACCAATACGGCATAACGGCTAACAGTTTCTTCACTCGCCTTGACCATCGATTGATCAGCACTTTGAGAGAAAGCTGACACGCCTGTGCAGGTAAAAGCACCCACTGTGATAACTAAAATCATGCTAATTCGTAAACAGAAATTAGTCGTACTATTTTTATTATTAAACAGCATTATTTTCTCCTAGATTGCTGGTCGGTGTGCATCAGTCCATGTGTTCCTATAATAAGGGTTCGCTAAATTAACACGCTTACATACTATGTTAAAGAGCTTACGTTTGAATGCAGGCCATAAATGATTAATTGGTAAAGTAAAAAATAACTTGCGATCAGGTAGCTTAAGAGGTTAGCGTTAGCGGACATTAACCCAACACAGTTATTTATAGTAATAAAGAGGAAGCTATGATTTTCCCTATTTCTCCAAGAACACTTAACAAACTAACGACACTTGCATTCATGTCTATCATAGCCACTAGTTCTTTTGCTGCAATTAATGATGCTAAGCTAAAATATGCTGGAGAGTTTGGATCTAAACTCAGTACCGGTACCAAAATCAATGACGGAAGCATCGCTAATAGTATCCCTCTTTTTAATGGTGAAATAGCAATTACTGGTAACCGTTTCGCTACTGCTGAAAAAGCTTTTAGTGACCGAGTGGTCATGCGTGGAGCAAGTGACACGGCCTTGTACACAAAAGCCTCACCCGCTGTAGTATTGATCGTTACAGATGATGGAATGGGTTCTGGTTCTGTTATCAATAAACAAGGAGATATCCTCACTAACTGGCATGTCGTTGGCAACCAGTCAGAAGTTGGCGTGTTCTTTAAACCCGATAGTTTTGAGGAACGAAACCCAGATAATCAGTTCATAGCAGATGTCATCAAGATTGACCAAGTCTCTGACCTGGCAATAATTCGCCTACGACACATGCCTGAAAAGTATGGTGCTCTTGAATTCGCTAATAAAAATGAAATTGCGGTGGCAATGGATGTTCATGCGATAGGTCATCCGCACGGCCAAGTATGGAGCTATACAAAAGGTTTAGTATCCCAAGTTCGCGCAAACTATGAATGGCGCACTTCAACAAACGGTATTCCTGAAGTCCATAACGGGGACATCATCCAAACACAAACCCCAATCAACCCGGGAAACTCTGGCGGCCCGCTTCTAAATGATTCCGGAAAAATTATAGGTGTTAACAGTTTTGTCGATTCAAGGGCTGACGGTATCAATTTTGCTGTTGCTATCACCGAGGTTAATCGTTTCATGTCTCGTCAAGACAATCGTTACTTAAACGGTCATAGTTCTTCTGATAGTAAAAGTTCTAAAAGATCAGACTCTGACTCAGGCCAGCAAATAGACTTTGATGGCGATGGCAAGCCTGATGCTCAAGGCTACGATAGTGATAATAACGGTAAGTTAGATACTTATGTCATTGACATAGATAATGATGGCGAAGGCGACGTCATATTGATTGACTCAAACGAAAATGGTCAACCGGATATCGAAATCACCGAAGAAATCTATCAGGGAAGTCCTGTTTATATTTGGAATATTGATGAAGACGAAGATGGTTATGCAGACTTAAAAGGCATCGACTATGATCGCGATGGAGAACCTGACCAAATCATACGTAGCTAAACCCTTTTAACGTATTTAACACAAAAACTGAAATGAAACGGAGATCCACATTGAAGTCACACTTACTTAAATTTATTATTTTCTTATCTGTGGGTCTATTCGGTTCTATCACAGTAAAAGCAAATTCTATTACTAACGAACTACCCTTTTACTTTGCGATACCAGAGTCTGCTTGGTCAACTCTTAGCAATAATGCTAATCTAAAAAAGATCGCCATTGCTGACTTCCCATACGCAGATGCAGGTCTAAGAGCTTTTGTTGTTGATGACAATTACGCACTTACTAACGGTAAGGTGAAAGAAACATCAAAAAACATCCTAGAGAAAAAAGCAAAACACAGAGCAGAAGTAACTCGAAGGTTGCAGAAACAAGGACTGCTTAAATCAGGTGACATTATACTTAGCTTTCGCCCTGATTGGCGAAACACTTCGCCCTACCCTCATGTACAAATGGGCGTCAGTCATGCGGGTATGATTTATGAGCGTAACGGCAAAGTATTTAACCTCGACATGCCTCTCGATTCCGAATATAACGGAAGGTTCCTGAATAGCGAACTTAATGCTCCTCATTACCTTGAGCTTGATACCTATCATATAGTCAGACCCAGAAACCTAGATAGGACCGACACAACACAGCTCAATGCATGGGTGGAAACACTCAGAAATAATTACAGTTCGATTCGAAACCAAGGATTACTTCGTTTCAACTCTAACTACTCTGAACCAAAATATGGAAATTATGGGTCATCACCAGCAAGTTTCATCAATACCTTGGCTCAAATACTAAATGGAAACAACACCTACTCCAAAGACCTTAAAATGTATTGTTCAGAGTTTGTTTGGGCTTTACATGCCTTAGCAAATTGCCCAGTGAATTCAATTGATAACAAAAACACTAATGCCTTAAACTGTGCTCAACCTAACTTTTCTCCCTTACCAATGCTGTCACCCAATGCATCTGGAAGACAAAACAACTTATCGGGTTTAGCTGATGGACCACTACGCATACTTGCCAGTATGAACATCACCCCAAAGGAAAAAGTTAGTTTGATCAATGATATGTTCGATACGATGAAAGCCAGCGCACTATCATCTGGCCATAAAAAGGTAGCTGACTCGCCACAGATCAAACAATTAATGGGCTATTTACAGCAATACTACACCGCTATTATCTATACAGGCACAGAACAGCAGTATGCAACACGCGGCGCCACCTTAGAGCAAGCTGTGGCCGGAATGAACTCAGCCCTACCTGCTAACTACTCACCCGTTGGTTTCCTTATCAACAGTTTCTTACCAGAATCCAATGACAAACGTGCTTATGATTATGTCGCGACTGTTATTTTTGAATAGCACTTCATATTAAAGTCACATTTAATTACCTCTGCTTAATTGGGTAAGCCTGCATGACAGGGTATTTCAAAATCGATATGGTAGTGTTCGTCATGTCGAACCCATACCCTGTTTTTTGAAAATTTTACATGCGCTTTCAGGTACTCTCCCCATATGGTTGAGAACAAATAGGGCTGAAGTACTGGGTCAAGAATCACCTTTCTAATGTCAGCGCCTTGATCCAATGCTGCACGATGTAGCGCAACAATATGTGCCCCCATCGCTTCAAAGTCTATTCTTAGCTCTCCATATTGCCCTTGTTCATCAAACTCTACATCGTAGCCAAAACGGTTTAATGGATCACTCCTAAAATAGTCCGACTCATTATCTTTATTAAGTACCGGCACCATGAAATCAACCGATAAACCATTTTGATGTGTACGATGTGGGTACATTTTACCGCCTTCTTCTAAGCCGGTTTCAGCATACTTAAATTTCTTATCCGGGTGAGATTCCACTAGGGATAGATATGAATCCAGCATAATCTGGCTAACCGTTTGATGTACATAGGTTCGCCCCATACCATGAGCGACGAGACTATACGTTTCAAAATTGTCACCGGAAGTGGGCAGTTGAACACTTCCCGTAATAGCGCCGTTACTTACCGACCCATAACATTGACTTAAAGGCATGTCATCAGCCGATGCCATAAGCACGCGGGAAAACATAATTAATACAAAGACTGCTGCAATAAAATTCATACTATGTAACATAAAAACTCCTCATTAACCTACTTTAAGCTGTTTCCCTACTAGACGGAAAAAAATATTTTTTGGAAATATGATTCTTTAAATTACTGCTCGCCATTCAATACTGATCACAAATATCAATATAATGAGCACTGCACTAAACTAAGATACTTCTCACTTTCAATGAGTACTTTCTTCAGAGGCCTTACTGTAAATGCATGCTCTAAATATATTTGGCTTTATCGTTATAATCTCTTTATGTAACGCTTGTTCATCAATTTATAGCCAGCTCGAAGCACTTCCCGACCTACCTGTTTCTGCTCTAGACTCGCTCGCGCTTGTTTCAGAGCGTTTCACAGGACTAATTCAAACTCGTGGAGCTTACGTCGATAAAAGATACAACGATATAGCCAACGCAATTACTATGGGTCAAAACTGTACTCAAGTATCCCTGAAACGAAACAATGAACCGCTAAACCATCATGGGACAGTCAATGCACACAAGAGTGATCACTTCAAGATAAAAGCTACTCGTAAATACGACTCAGAATGCAATGACTATGGAATTGAACACTACCTTTTGATCATAAGCTCTAAACCACACATTAAGAATGCAATATTTATTAACAGAATTGACAGAGGAAGAGTGAATCTCACTTTCGATGAAGACGAGGATTACTTAATTACTCCGCTTAGCGCGCCTTCTAGGGCTAGCTTCATCCAATCATTTAGTAGTGACGATACTCGCTACCCCGAATATATAGATCCTAACCTAAATGCGAAACATAAGATTTTATTAAACCACCTAAAAGCAATTTCTATTTCCAATAATGGCAACACTGAGAGTCAGGTGACCTGGATTAGACAAGTCGGAAAAGGCCATATACCTAAGCTAGAATCCAATAGCTTGGGCCTAATTCAAGCAAACTTACAGTCTCATAGTGGAGTATTAGTATTAACTTGGGTTGACGATAAATTAGCAGTAACACTCATAACAAAAAAGAATTCACAACATAGACTGACAAAATATAGCCGTGAACACATTTTATTAAAGGCCCAAAATATAACACCATATTTGAAAATTCAGGACCTGATCGCTTCACGTGCACCGAATCCGAAAAGAGGTATTTCAGTATCTCCTGATGACGATCAATCAAAGGACACTCAGAAGAGCGTAAAGGGCGATATTTGGAAAGAGCTTGGCGATGCTTTTTTACCCGAACATTTCAAATCAAGCTTATCTGGTATTACTGAACTACAAATCATACCCGCAGGCGAGCTTGCCTCACTTCCCTATTCAGCGCTAATCAACCCCAACACTAATCGCCACTGGATAGATGGTTTTAGTATCAGTATCGTTCCCGATCTAGTAGGAATTATTGATAAACACCCTCGCTGGAGCACCGTACCAAATAGAAAAGCGCTCGTAATCGGCAACCCAACAAGGGAGCAAAGCAATGATAACTTCACTTTCCCAGACCTACCCGGAGCTGAAAACGAGGCTAAAAAAGTATCTGAAATCTGGCCTTCACTGATATTTACTAATAAGAAAGCCACAGTACAGTCAGTTGAAAATAACTTAGATAATATTTCACTATTGCACATCGCTGCACATGGAATTTCTGACACAAAAAAACCACTTAGAAATAGCTTTTTGGCACTTACTCCTGACGGGGAGTTAGATGGCAATTTGTCTGGTTTAAGAGTGTTAAATAAGAACTATAGTGACATTGACTTAGTCGTCATGAGCGCTTGCCAGTCGGGACTAGGCTACCAGCATCAACAAGGAACAATTGGTTTAGCTAGAGCATTTTATGTATCAGGGGTGCCACGAGTCGTGATGAGTTTATGGAATGTCGATGACGATGCGACAAATTACCTTATGGAGCACTTTCATAAAGCCTTAAAAAATATGCCTCCTGCAAAAGCACTACAATATGCAACAATTAAAGCTCGAGATCGCTACAAATCTCCCGCGAAATGGGCACCTTTTTTACTATTTGGCACACCAGATTAATAGTCCAAGAGCCTAGCCTAACAATACGGCTCTTGGTAGCTACAAATACAACTCGACTAAACTATTTCTTTTCACCCTGTTTCATTTCTTCTTTCGTAAAACTCTTAGTATCAATACTTTCAATCAATGATTTCCTATCAGCTGAATCTTGCCCACTAACTTCTCCACCTTTATCATCTCCTGCCCCACGGGTCACATTACACCCAGTTATATAGCAAGTTTGATTGTAAGGTGTATTAGCTGCACAATACCCTAATGCGAGATTCGCAGCTTGACTTCGATAAAATGCGCTCCCCCAACCCGACCCCGAATAACTCTGAGCTTCACAATACCAACCAGCTTGCGCCCCCAAAGATAAAGTACCAAGCAAGACTGTAGCGGCAATAGCTTTTATATTTTTCATTTAAGTTCCTTTTTCTTACTGTAATGAAGGCCTAAGCCAATTTTGGATCAAGCCAACTGAATATTAACCAAGTACTAATGTTTATATCAATAGTTATTCAACCGGGTTGATAAAACACCTCGAATCTAAGGCTTATTCCATTCTTTAATGCTTAAGTTCATCTGCTCTACCGATCGATTAAAATCAAACAAACCTGGCAGTTGAGGCTCTATTGTTTCACGTGGCTCATCAAGCTCTACACCTCGAGAATCGAGCAGAGCTTCACTCAGGTTTCCATTGACCAGTGCAAGATACAACTCAGGCACTCGTTTCTGACCAAACTTAAGCCACTCCGATGTATTAATCATATTGTCGCTAGGTAAATAATCCGCAGCCGACAAAGCCAGCCCTTCTTTTGCCAGACTGTAGGTTAAAAGGCCGTGTTTTAGTAGGTTGCTTTCAAGCGCAACATCATCAGATTGGCTCGCGGTTAAAATTTGCATGCCCTTAAACCAAGCAAGTTGGCCAAAACCTTTACTGCCCATTGGGCCCGGTTTGAAGCCCTTACCTTCTACACTCGCAGCCGAGTTACAGGCATCAATAACCAACACCATATTCTTGGCATCAATGGACTCGAGCCATATAGACAAGTCGTCTGTTGAGACGCTATTTTGCAAGAATGCATCATCTATTTTTTTTGACCCGCCCTCACCTACATCTGAGGTGATTAGATGAAAGGTGCCTGTTTTATCCGCATAACCATGGCCAGACCACGTTAAGATAAGCGCATCATCAGGCATAATTTGAGGTATGCCATTCTTGCCCTGTGCAATGTTTTGAAAAACGTTTTCGACGTCGTTATAGTTAATAAGTTTATTGGCATCTGTGGTCAGCGGTATGGTGATGATGTCATCATATTGGTTCGTACTTTCTACACCTTTTTTCAGAACACCTGCCAATAAGTCGGCATCATTAACGGCATAGTCCAAATTCCATGCTGTATTTGTATACGTGTTAACGCCCACAGTAATAATAAACGCGCGCCTCTTGGCTGTCTTTTGAGCTTTATTTAAGACATAGGTCAGTTCAGCTGTATTACTTTTTACACCTTGATTATTAAACGCCATCGCAGAAAAGCTAATTACTTTACCGACGTCTCCCCAAGGTAGTTTGATATCTTTAAAGGTAATTGTTTTTTGACCGTCAGCATTCAATTCAATTTGTCCATGATCTTCAGGGTAGAAAGCAACTTGCTGACCATCTCTAAATAACCTCAAATCATAAGCGCCATAGTCAGACGAGATTTTATTGATCTTTTCGCCGGCGTTAATTCTAAGCGTAATATCTAGATTACCAGCGTTGTTTTTATTTGGTTCAGCTAACTCAAAACTCACCTCCGGCTGTACGATATTGATCTGATCTAAATCAGTCACTTCAGGAAAAGGTGCTTGGTTTATTTTTCGAGGTAACAACCGAGGTTCATAAAATTGCTTCATAAAAACAGCAACGGACAAAGGGTTTAGCGGTGCATCACTCATACGCCATGCGACACTACGAATTTTCCCAGGTCGATTACTATCGTAACGACCATCAGCATCAATGACTAACCAACCACCGTTTGGAAGTGAAAATAAAGTTGCTAGTTCAGAGCTTTCTGCAATATTCCATAACTCAACCCCACCATCAGTTCTCGTCATCGTTAAGTAGTTCTGGTTTGATGATAAATTAATGGTCGATACGATTCTATTTTCTAAAACATTTGTATTCAGTACTTGGCCATTTAATCGATCGATTTTAACAAGCTGTGTTGAGTTTCCAATTTTATAGACCGCTATTAAAGGCGAGCCATTTTGAGGTAATACAGCTGACTCAAAATCGCCGATCAAATCATCATACTGATACTTTAAATCACCACTTAGTGAATAAGCATATAAACTATCGTAGGTTGCGATCCAAATAGTTTTAGCATTTGCATCTATTTCTATCCATTTAAAACTAGCCCAGGTTTCTTCTAACCTAAATGAGCTAATAATCTCGCCAGTTTCGATAGTACGAAGGTTGATATCACGGTCTTTTTCACTGACAAATCCAACACCATCCACCAGTGAATAAATGTCTTCGCCTTCCAGTTCAAATGGCATTAACTCACCAGCGCCCTGATCATTGAATTTGAGCAATGCTCTTTTACCAGCGTCATAGCCATTGCCTACTTGTGCATACAAATGCTCACCGCCCTCAAAATATTCAAGGTCGCGAGAATAACCTTCAATGCCATCAACCATGGGTACAGTGAATTGCTCTTCTGTAGCACCACCAGATGAAACAGATTTAAACAAGACAGTGCCTTTTCCACCGCCATACATATCTTCTTTGATACCGACTATAGTGTTATTTCGATAGTAGAAATTTTTAAAATGTTGATCGACAACAGATAGCTCTGAGCCAAGCTCGGTGTCCCAAATATGTAACTGTGAGATATTTGCTTGATAGATCAGTTGCTGATTTTCTTCATCAAAGAAAGCCTTCTCTGGCCCCACTTCTATTGAAATCAGCTCATCCTTTTTCATTAACGAAAGCGCCTGATTTGTTTCGTTATAGGATGGTTTTATTGAAAGCTTTTCGGTCAGCTTCCACTCATTTTTTATATCGACTCTAACTGGATCAGAATACATATATACATCAGGCTGTATTCTAACCACGACCGTTTCATCGTTTTCAGTTAATTGCAGTAGTTTGACTATGCCACTTATCTCTTTACTTTCGCCTATAATACGCCTTGATATAAGATCAACAACATATATCGACGAAATCCAATTATCGTTATCTGGCACTTTATTCACAGCAACAAACAATCGTGTCTCAGTACTATCTAGGGCAATTTGGGCGATTTGTTCTTTAATGGCAATTGTCTGAGAGTCACTAGGATTGTTCAGGGCGCTAATCGCTAGCCCCATTTCTTTGTTTGATGCAGAAATAAGTTTAACTAGAGTCTTCGAAACAATTGGTGTAAACCATTCATTCGAATCACGAGCAATGGAATACTTTAATTCACCATTCGCTATATCAAAAGCCTCGATTGCATTACCAGAAATAACTAATAGCTGCGTATCATTATCAAAAAATTCGAGCCCCCTTACACCTTCGCCAATCACTAGTTTTCTTGTAGGCAAGCCCTTTTCCATGTTCCAAATGGTAACCAATTCACCACTAGCCGTTGCCAATAGAGACTGATCAAATGACTCAGCAGTAAGGCTGCCAACACCACCAGAAACAACAAGGGTAGGCTCTATAATGGCAGAGCCTGTACTCTGAGTTTGTTTGACAACGTAAGGATAACCATTCTCAAAATATTCATCCTCAAAAAATAAAGTTTTAAAGGCAAATATAGGGAGTGGCTCATTCACAATACCCAGTTGCAAAGTGGTATCATTTTCATTGAAGGAGCTTATAGCGATATAACTTTTTAGGGCCGCGGCCATTTTACCACCAATACTTTCAGAAGCTACTTTGCCAGCTAGATTCTTCGCAGCATCTAAATCACCACTAATTGCTAAGAGACCGATATAAAAAGGTACTTCAGTTTTATCAAATTTATTGATAGATGAACCACGCATCAAGGCCTCCTTGGCCTTCTCGATATCACCTGATTTATAATACGCCAAACTTTGATTAAAGCGCCAAATAGAGGCCAAGCTGTTTAACTCATCAAAATTAATTTGACCTCCTACTTTAACAGCCTCTGAGTAGTTGCCTTGCGCTAAATAAACAGCAGCTAAATTCAATGCAGATTGGTTATCTTTCCATGTCTCCCACTGGTGCTTTAACAAGCTTTGTGCTTCATCATAACGCTCTTGATGGGTGAGGCCTTCACTTGCACTTTGTATGGCGTTAGCTATACGCCACCCCCATAAATTAGACTTAGCTAACTCTGGAGCATTTTCTTGGAATTCCTGTAATCTATTCACGATACGTTCTACATAAGTAATCGAGTCATCATAAAAATCTAAATTTCTAAGCACCTGATACCGCAACAGTAAGCAGTCCATCCAGATCACACCATCCGCTACTTCAGTCACATCTTTTTCTAGGGCATCAATTAACGACAACCACTTTTTATAATAACGATCATCACGAGCACCGATATCAAGCGACGCTATCTCTATTTGTTTTAATCGGCTCCATAAATTAATACTTCGTAGCGCATCGCTTCTCGATGAGTTTTCTATTTCAGTTGCTAAAGCCTGAGGACTGAAGCCACTAAGTTTATCCCTAGAATTCATTGAAGATAAGTACATCGCGCTTTTGTATTTATGAAATAAAACAACCAGTTTATTCTCTTCACTACTAGCATGATCCTGGGCGGAATTTAAAGCTTCGATCAGTTTTCTATTAATCTCTTTACGCTGGTCATCATTATCAAATATAAGGGTATTTGCACTATGTGCTTCTAAAGCTTTAACCAAAGTAAAGTTTAAATGAAACAATATGTCCTGAGCGGTCTCTTCAGGTACTTGTTGCCTCAATTCGGCAAACTGAGCTTTAAACGCGTATAGATCATCAAGGGCTTTTTGGGCTTTCGGTAAATCAAACAAAAAATAAATAGCCTGATAACCACGATCTTGAATGACTGTATAAACGCTTCCTATTGGATTATTTAGCTTAGCAATTTGGTTAGTCGCATTTGCGATTGCTGAGTCACCAGCAAAACCCGCTGCGTTATCCTTCTTTTTTGTAAATAGCTTCAAATTAACCGCAGCAAGCCAGCGATTTAATTCTACAATTTGCATATTAATGGCTGATGTATCGCCGTTCTGATCTTGATATAGGGTTTTATATAAATTCTGGATTGCTGGCAACACAGATTGTCGACACGTTTCATATTCATCGATAACCACTAAATCTAAATACAACTGTGTCGGCGGCGTTTTAAGCTTCATACAGTCTTCAAATTCAATATCGGCTAATGTAGAGAGTTCAATACTTGCGACTAAGCGCGTATCAGCAAGCGAGCCCTCATCTCCCGGCATCGCAATGGCAAGGTTTACCGACGTCATTAAAGAAAACAGTAAGCAAATTCGTACAATCTGATTCATCCAATTACACCTCCAACTAATTTTTCATTTCGCAAAACGAATACGGGCAATGAGTTCGTCTAAATTCTAAGAGCCCTGGGTATAGGGCAATTGGTATTGGTCATTAACAAATACTCCTAACGTTACCGAACGGAACCTAACCCTCTAAAGGGTCTTTTCCTCGGGTTAGCGATACTCATTGGTAAGATCATTTGTTCGCTTAGATAAACCTATGTGATCAAGACCTTTATACAGGTCAAGATTACACCCACGATTTAAGATTTCGTCATTACTTAAAGGTGTAATGAATAACGCTTCTCTTTCACTTTCGGATAAACATTTACGACCGACTGGCAAATACTCTGCGGCTCTAATAATCGGGTTTGTAAATTCTTTGATAGGCAAAGATAAGGTATCTATGACGACAGCATCATGAGTATATATGTGAACAGATTTTTCATTACTAGTAAATTGTATTCCTCCCAATCTTAAACCGACATCTATTACTCTAGAATAAAGAATTTCTCCTGATTCTAATTTTCGTACGTGGTAAGCCCCATCCGAAATGGTTAATAAATGTGTTCCAGCTCTATTAAATGAAGCATCAATAGCCGACGACATGTTTCTAAAGGAAGTCATTTTTTCTAAGGTTAATAACGACCACACATGATTAATATTGTCTTCTCCTGATATCACAACCTTTGAACAACTAGGGTCGAATACCCCATCGCTACCTTTAAAAGACTGGACTAGTTGGGACTTTTTACTAAACCGGTATAAATCTACTTTTTTATCACCCGTATCATTGTCATGTGTTTTTAATAATATATAACTTCCATCACCACACATGGAAACGTCAGAAATCACATCGTCTAAGCTCAAATCAAGCCATAAGCTAATTTCTAACTTATGGCTATCCCAAGTATATATTTTTAACCCTCCTTGTTTATCAATGACAGAAAATCTACTTCCCCCCAACCATTCAACTTTCCCTATGTCTGAGTTATCTAAAGATGAAACCACTTCCAGTGAAGACGTGTCTAACACTCTTAATGAGTTTGAACCCCATAACAAAGCATAGCGATTTTTAACCCCCATACTGAGTTGTCGCTTCTTCCATTCCTCAAGAATTTCACTCGATACAAGGTCGATGGCAAAAACTGAATCATCACTCATAAGAAAAGCTTTTTGTCCTAAATGATCAAAAAACACCTCTCTAAGAGTTAGTCTAGAACTGAATACTATTTGTGCATTTGGATCATTAAGATCATATACAGTCACATTAGATCCGCGTGGGCTAACCCTTTGCATACCAACTTTGTTATAACTAAAGTCACTTATTGTGTTTTTTCCATACTTAGTAAACACCTCTTTTGTTGGTCGTTTAATGTCATAACTGTGTTCAATTAAAACTCCGAACTGTCCGCCATTGTGATTTATTACTTTGTTTAGACCTCTTCTGCTCAATTGGATAACAGTTCTTTTTGAATTGAGCCGCATTATAGCTACCTCATTCATACCTCTTGATTTTTCCCGGCGAACAAAGAAACCTTCAGTAAAATTCAAGCTATTGTTTATTTTAAGTTCTTGACCGAAAACATAGCTTACCAGTCGTTTAGAATCATGCGCTCTACTTCCCCATAGGTCTCCTAGACTAGCACCCACTAAGTCCCCACTAAGATTGGTATAAGCCCAAGATTTTTTATTATCAATCCACACCTCACCATCTTGCGAGAGCAGGTAATCCCAGTTCTTTGACAAGTTGAATTCATCCCCTTTAATCGGTTTCCTATTTGAATCAAACTTTAAACATGAATAATTATCAGTAGGGCAAGCTATAACTTGCTTCCCTGTCGGATCAAAAAGATAAAACAACATCTTTAAATTAAAAGGAATCTCCCAAAGTTTTTCAGGGATTGAAATATTCCACATTTGTGCTGAAGAGCTATATTGATCATTTTCGACATCTTGCACTGCCTCAACAATAACAAGTTCATTAGTAGGTGAAAAAGTCAGCGCTTTTACACCCACTTCCCCAATATCAAACTTAACCAAACCATGCAGACTGGCATCAGTATCCCACTTATATAAACCATCATTTTCAAAAGAGAACCACACCTCATTGGGCCAACGGCCTGCAAAAAGTCTTGATGCGTTTTGATCAACTTCGATGAGTTCAACCTGTTTGCCCGTTTTGGTCTCAAAAATTTTTAGAGTTTTATTATTTGAAATAAGTATTCTTTTGCCATTGTCTAAAAAAATTGAATTTAGGCCTTGTTCCTTAATAATTAATCTGCCCGTTTCAATATCCCAAAGCCATATTGAATTACCATTAGTAGCCGTTAAGAATTTATTGCTAGGGTCTATAACGGGAAACTTAAAAATAAGTTCGTCAGTGTTTGATGATTCGGGCGGTTCTATTTTATGAATAAGTTTTTGTGTACTCACTTCCCACACGTGCAGCGCTTTATTCTCAGATTGAAAAGTAGCTACAAAATATTTAGCGTCGCTCGATAAGTCTGAATAGGCTATATCATCATAAAAATTGAACACTGCAATCTCTTCTAAGCCAGAAGTTGTTTGAGCTAAAATACCTTTATTTTTTGGCTGTGGTCTATCCCCTCCGTGTTTTCCTGGCACAGCATTTAAAGCTATTAGTCTCGCTTTGGTTAAGTCTCCAAGCTCAGCCGTCTGCTCAGCTAGAGATATTAAATAATTACTCTGAGATAATTGAAGTTTCTGCTGAACATCAAGTAACAAGCCCTTCTCTCTAGTAGATTGAACTTGCCCCCACGACAAAAAAACCAATACCAACACCGCAGCTAAAGCTGATAAATATCCAACCGTCCGCTTTCGTTTGTTCTTTTTCTGGCTATCAATTGATTGCTGTATATAGGATTTCAGGCCTTCATGAATATCACTAAAACGATCATCAATAAATACTCGCGCATCCGTAAGCGGTTTGCCTTCCTGAAGCAAGCGTGCCTTTATACAACCTTCTTGTTGCCATAATGCGGCATCGCGCTCAGTTTGAGCGTGCCATTTCAAGAATTCGATATCCTTATTAATCCATTGCCGCACCCGCTCCCAATTATTAATGAGCGCTTCATGTGCAATACGGACAGATCGGGAGTTATCGTCGCCACCCACTACGAGTAAACGTGCATTGATAAGCGCTTCGAGGATTTCACGCTCCTTTTCCTCTACGAATTGATCAACTTGCGCGTATCTTGCTGTGGCTGTTTCTTCACTCTCGGGGTTAATACTAATCAAGCGATGGAAAACTTTTGCTAATGCCTCATTAATGAATGCGCTTTGCTCCTCAAGCTTTACAATGGCTTGCTCTGCACATTTGCCAATCGCGCCTTCTAAGCGACCAATTCGATCATAGGCTTCAAAGGTAAGTTGTGCATCTTTTGTATCGCGATGTACGAACAATTGATCGAGGCAAAATTCTAAAAGAGGTAAAGCACCAGGCTGACCCTGTGCTGCATCCCTAAGTACACTGGCTAAGTTCTCACCATCATCTTTTTGTTCATAGATTAAACCAGCGGCTTTTGCGGGCTGTAAGATGATTTGTTCAAGCTCATGTACATTGGGCGGCTGTAAGGTGTATTGACCTTGCCCCCGCATTAGATCAACCAGTTTTGTGCCTTCTGTTTCTGCCACAAAATCACTTCGTAGTGTACTTAAACACCATATATTCCCTGTATTAATGAGCGCTTCAATTCCTTCACAAAAATCGCGTCGCATCTCTGTTGAAAAAGGTTTAACGGTGAATAACTCTTCAAATTGATCGATCATCAATAAAACCCTGGCGCTTACAGAAGCATGAAGCTCCTGTTTGGCACAGAGTGACTGATTAAAGTTAGCGAGCGTCATCGCGAGTGATTTAGGCGATTGAGTAATTTGCTCTTCAAGAATCTCTGGGTCAATATTGCTTTGTTGATTCGAAGCGTTTGTATTGATGACTTCCACCAACATGGAACATAAACCTGCCAAAGGCGACGCATAAGACTCCAAGGCCGCAGGTCTCAATCGTAGTACCTCAACATGCCCTACTTCGTATTGAATTACTCGAGGCTGCAGAATAAACGGCAACAACCCAGCATTGACTAACGATGACTTACCGCTGCCACTCATGCCCAATATCATGGTGAACGGTGAAGTTGTTTTTACTTGGTCTTTAAACTGCGCGAGAACCTGGCCAACCGCGCCAGTTCGACCAAAAAATATATCTGCATGGTTTTGCTCGAAAACCTCAAGACCTCTGAATGGCGAGCCCTCATGCCAAGATACTTGAGCGTTTCCTATTTGTTGACTACCACCCTCTGGAACAAATGTTTCTAACTTTGTTTCGACCCAATTCAGCAAGTGTGTTTCGAGAAGGGTCTCAAATTCATCCATCACTTCAAAATTAAAATAAGCACGCTTAAAGGTTTTAGCATTATCATCATTATGGAAATGTTCATCAAAGAACTGATCAAGCTTTTCTTTTTGCTCTATTGCTAATAAGACAGACTGTTTGTCGGTAATTTCTTCGGTAATGCTGTTGGACTTTCGATAAACCAAGATGTCAGGGCGACCGTTTTCTTCGAAAGCCTGAAGCGCCTTATCGAATTCCCATTCAGTGCCTGTTTTTACACCTTTAGAGTCTTCGTTTTGAAAGCTTTCGGGCAGTGGTGACCCCAAACGGGACCACAAAATACACACAACTAAGTCTGCATTGGAAGGGTCTAAGGCATCTTGAAAGTGCCCTGATGCGAGTAAAGGTTCTCGTTCCCATAATACCGGTTTAAGCTCTAAGGTATTCTGAAACTTTTGGCCTAAACGATGAATCACCTGTAACGCAATATGGCGCTCAACTTCCACATCACTGGGAGAAGAAATGAAGATTCTTATTGGTACAGGCACTGGGCATAAATCCTTTATTGTTGTTTGTTAGCGCTTCAGCGAAACATCGCGCGAATCACCTTTATTAACAGGGCACTATATTTAGGGAAGGCCATAGTGTTTAATCACTATTATCGAATAATGTAAGATATTTACGATAAGACGTCCACTTTATATCAGTCGGTTAAAAATCCTAATGCAAACATCATTTATGACATTAGCTTCACTTAAAAAACTCCTGTATGACTTCAAGCTGAACTGCCTAGCCCTGCTATGTTTACCCTTAGTTGTTCACTCCAGTATCGCTTCCGCCGATGGTATCGATAAAGACATAGTTAAAGCACTTAAAGCAGGCAACTATGAATATGCATCGCAATTGGTTGATCAGTATGGCTTTTCGCTTACCACATCAAGTAAGACGAATTTAATGGTTGATGCGATAAGAAGCGAGCAGTACAAAGCGCTCATTTTCTTTCTATACAAAGGGTGGCAATTTAAGGGTTATGGCCTTAGTTCAGAACAAAATTCCACCATTATCAAAGCACTATTAAAGTTTATAGACGCAAAAGAACTTAAGGTAGTCGAGATGATTTGCAGTTCAGGTTTCAGTGTTAATGCCGACTCAGCAAAGTCCTTCATAGCTATGGCAACTAAAGAACATGCTGCATATTTACTTGAAAACTGCTTGAGTACAGCAGGTCTCGCTTATTCGGGCAAGTCAATTCTTCGTGAGGCGCTTATCGCTCATAATGAGGCGATAGCCAAGCTATTAATCAATGCCGGCGTAAGTGTAGATTCCGAACTAGGCTACGGTGAATCACTTATAAAACTCGCGACGCTTGAAGGTGATTTGTGGCAGGTAAAATTTCTAATATCATCTGGCGTGTCAAACACTCGACGCGGCCCTTATGACACACACCTTGCAGCCTTGGCGATCGTCGATGGAAATACCGAAATCGCTGAACACCTAATCAAAGCGAAATTAGACCCCCAAAGTGAAGGTAATTTACTTATAAGTACTATCGAAAATAAGTATACGGAACTAGCTGTACTCATTCTAAAAAACTACGAGTTTATAGACAAAAAAGAAGGCTATACAGATGCCTCACAAGCCTTGGGTAAAGCATTAAAATCCAAACAATTTAATATCGCTAAGTTGCTTTTAAATCAGGGTTGGAAGTTGAGCTATGCTAGTCAAGCCGATGAGCTTTTTTCTAATGCCATTTCAGATCAGGACTTTAGCTTAGTGGGACAGCTCTGTGAGGCAGGATACGATACTATTAGCGATGCGCTTGGTAGCACAATAGAGTCTAAGAATACTGATCAAACAATCTACCTTCTAAGTGCATGCGTAACCGATAGCCCTTTAAACAATATCAACGCGCACGCCGAAAACCACTTTCAAACTATCTTGCAAAATCACGATCAAACCCTAGCTGATTTATTCATTAGCAAAGGTGTTTCAGTTAATCGTACGGGCCTCTATGGGGCTAGTTTGATTTCGAGTGCCATCTATCAAGGTGATATTTGGCAAGTTAACTATCTAATAAAGAATGGCGCTAGCTTAGAGCCAGAATATGGCAATAAAACAGAATTCATCCAAACGGCTATTGAAAAGAATTTCTCTGATATTGCTCTCGTCTTAATAGAAGCGGGTGCGTCATTGAGTTCAGGAGAAGAACATAGTTATAACGAGCCAATCGATTTAGCAATGCAACATGGACTACACGACGTATACAAGTCGCTAATTAATCAAGGTGTAATTCCCAAGAAAGACGAACAAAGTTTCTGTGATATAAGCCAGGAACGCTTTACTTTAAATGCAATCCGGTTTTGTCATGATATGGGCCATATACCTGAACCTAGCAAGCTTTACGGACAAGCATTACTTACTGCAGCGGAATACAATGACTTAGACACACTAAAAGAACTCCTTACAGAAAAAACAAATATTGACTATCTCAACGACGATGGCGAGTCTGCCTTATATATCGCGGCATCTGAAAGCCATAAAGAAATCGTCTTGGCCTTACTCGAACACGGCGCCAGTGTAACCACGTACTTAAAAAATAAAGCGCCTATTGCTGGCGCATCCCGCTCTGGAAACATTGAGATTATTGAGTTATTAATAAGCAAGGAAGTGAATAATAAAGAACAAGTTATGGCAACAAATTCAGCTTTTCGCTTCAAAAATATCGAAGCTTTGGAGTACCTTCTTTCCAAAGACTTTAAAACTGATGACACCTTGATTTTTGAAGTAGCCAAAGATCAAAATATAGACGTCATTCAATTTTTGATCCGCTATAAATCTTTAAACCTTCAAAGTCTTGATTACAATCAAAACAATTTAATTACACATACACAGAATCGTGGTTCCAGTACTAACCAGCCAAGCCATATTTCATTTATGGAGCAGCTGATTGACCTCGGTGTACCTTATAAACATCAGAACCAAGATAATCATAATGCGCTATCAATAGCTTTAGATAACAGCCATTTTAATGACGTACGTTACTGGGTAGAAAAAGGCCTCGAGATACCTGAAGCTTTGAGTGAGAATTTCCATTCCCAATTTGTTACCTTAATTGAAGCAGGTAACATCGAAAGCATAAGCGAGCTCATCAAAGCGGGTATTTCTTTAGCAACAGTTACTCCAGACAACACATCACTACTGTACACAGCGTTGGAAAATGATCAGACAGATATAGCTATATTGCTGATTAATAACGAAGCCCCTACCGCCCTACTTAGCCAAACTAGTGGTGAATCGGTATTACATCACGCCATTCGAAAAAATCAACAAGTAATCATCCAAGCACTGATTGATCAAAATTTGGATCTCGATATCAGAGCCAACGGACAATTAGGATTAACACCTTTAATGCTTGCACTGCAGCTGAAAAGATTTTCAATCGCTCAACTAATTTTAGAAAAAGGCGCAAATATAGGCATAGCTGACCGGCAAGGAAAACGGACACTTGATTATCTCTCCAAAGAAAACCAACCCACGCTTTACGCCTCAATAGAAGAAAAACTAAAAACAACGAGGTCTGCCCCCAAGATAGAACTCTACACCAGCCAGTTAACAGACCTATCCATCAGAGCTACTTCCCTATCACCTAATGGGCTATTAGGCATTAAAATGAACAAACAGTTTGTTGAGCTTTGGGACTTAAAAAACAATCGAGCGCTAAGGTTATTGCATGCTAAAAACTCATCATACGATCAAGTCTATTTAGCAGAACTACTGGATAATGACCGTATACTTCTTGCAGCCGAAAGAGAAACTTCAGCAAAAATAATCGATGTCCACACGGGTAGTGTACTTAGAGCACTGTCTAAGTCTGTCGAAAGTTCTTTCTTTACTAAAGCAGGAAATTCTTATTTATATGGTGCCGCTATTAGCCCCGACCAGTCATCGGTAGCACTTTCATTCGGAACGGATGTCGAGTTATATGAACTGAATACATTGAAAAAACTGGGTGACTGGCGTCTTTCAGGGTCCACAATAAAGCAACTTAAATTTTCTAACGATGGTACTGAGCTAAGCGGATTAGGAGGCAACTCAGACGGTGATCTAGAGACGACCACGATAGCTAATATTCTGCAAAATGATCAGAAAAAACACGAGTCTTTTAGTGTACTTTCTAATGATCGACTAATAAAGATAGAGTTACTAGCAGTTAATGATAACGGTATTGCTATTTCATCCGATGGCAGCAGCAAGTTTGAAATTTGGAATATTAATCAGAAAAGAATGCTTTCGAGAATTGATACCAAAGGTTACCCCATCGAACACATAGTATTCTCACCTCAAGGAAATCATTTTCTTCTGACCCACGCGTCTGATTGGCAAAAGGATGAAGAGCTTAGTTATTGGTCTGTCGACACCAAAAGAACCCTCTGGCGAAAGCATCTAGACTTAAGCATCGAAGCTCCCATAGATTTTGTCGGAGACCACACTCTCGCCCTGCTAATGGATAATAAAAAGGTTCAAATACTTGATGCAAATACCGGTGAACTACTCAATAACTTCAGAAGCACAGCTATTTCTGACCCAAGACACATACTCGGCATTGACGATAACCATCTTGTGCTTAGTGGCGTCGATAAGCGAAATCAAAAATGGCTCAGTGAGAAATGGGATTTAAGCGCGAATATCTTAGTCAGTACCAGAGAAAGCACTCAAGAAACAGGCACCAGAGGTCTTAAGAAGTTTGACAATACCTCATTGATAGAAATTGATTCTAATGCCAAGGTTTCTATCCTTAATAGCAAAGACCTATCTACAGTAAAACAATATACCCCCTTTCTCAACGCACACACACTTAAAGAAAATAGAGCTTTCGGTGGTGAGAGCTGCCTTACAAACAGTTTATCAGGCTCGTTACATTCACTTCCTGACAATAAAATAGTTTTTGAATGCTGGAATGAAGGCGTTTATGTTGCCGATCTCACTACAAACTCGGCCAAGCGATTAATGTACAGCCATGTCAATATCGATGACCCAAATCACAAAATTGTAGCCGTAAGCCCTAACGGGAAACATGTATTAACAGGCCATGAAGACCACAAGTTAATTCGTATTCTGAACTCAGATCAACCCGAAAAACACGACTATATGGCCATCAACTATGACGACCGGCATTTTATCGATGCTATGGATATTCACGGCAAGTACGCCGTCACCGCGTCTTCTAAAAGACAACAGTTAAAACTGTGGGATATCAAAAATGGGAAAGAACTGGGTAAGTTTATCGACCCCAAATACGATCAATACGTTACGGGCTTAAATATTAATGGGCCAGGAAATCGAGTTATTAGTTGGGCCATCAATACACTTAAGGTGTGGTCAATCCCCGACCGAAAACTTATTTATTCAACTAAATTTGAAGGTGAGATTCGCACCGCAGCTTTATCGCCCTCTGGTGACTCACTTGCTGTTAGCCTTGATGAAGACAGCGTTCAGCTACAGAATATAGCCACTGGTAAAGTTGGACCTTTAATTCAAGACTTCACTCTTCGCGTTCGACATCTCGACTTCTCTAATGATGGAGAAAAGCTATTGACCGGCGGGCAGCAAGCAAAAGTTTGGGATACCAAAACAGGCCAATTGCTGCACTCTTTACACTCAGATACTGGCTGGGTTGAAAAAGCATATTTTGACAAAACCAACACAAGAGTTCAGGCGAGCTACCGGGTCGCTCAAAACGATTACTATCGATCAAAATTTTATTGCATCAACTGGGATCTAGAGACCAGCAGCCCAACGAATCGTATTGATGATTGCCAAATTCTTGATCAATCTGAAACTAAAGAAGACATTATTTACCGGTCAAACCTTGACCCGAATCATTTGTTTTTACTCGGAAAACAAGATGAACACCCTATGTTCTTACCTTTTGACCCATACGGCCGTACAGTCATCGCGTTTAACGATAAATATACGCTACATGGAAATAAAACACATCTGATTAGCTTAGATCACCAATCTAATTCAATTAACTATTTTGAGACTAAAGAAGCACCAGGAGATAGTTATGATGAAGAACCTTTGCGTAAGATTATTTATAGTGAAAACAGAAGGTGGGCTGCATACCAAAACAATAACCAGGTCCATATATATGACACTAAATCAAAAGAAAATTTAGGCTGTGTTGTCACCAAATTTAATGACCTGTCTCACCTCAGTTTTGATCAGACTAGCTTAAACGTTTTCGCAGAAAAATTATCAGGAGAATCACTTCAAGCAAGGTTAAGCCGTTCGAACTGTCAGGAATTTAGTCTTACCTCAGAACAAGTCACTAACCTAAACCCCATAACATTCATATCGAAAATCGAGAATAGAAAACCAACACTTAGTAAACAAACAGGTTTATCGTCTTTAGCAACGATTAGCGGTGACAAAAAAATCATCGCCTTCACCCAAGAAAACACCTTGCGTACCTATAATCTCGAGACTGGAAAAATAGCAGCGCCAATCGAAAGCTATGCTCAAATTAAATATCTAACGCTGTCTGAAGACGGTAGCGTTGTTGGCCTGTTTCACAATGACGGAAGACTGGTTTTACGTCATACTTTTAATGGTGCCTATATATCAAGTGTTAAACCAAAATATAGCGACCTAACAAGCTTGCAGATAGATTCTGCTAACGAAACATTTAAAACCGTCACCATGAAAGAGAATGAAACTAAAACCATTTGCTCACCTTATTGTAGTACTGAGGTGATTTCTGTTAAGCAAGCCATACAACACTGGGACTACGCGGGTAAATCGCCGTCTAAGGAAGTAGAAGAAATTAAACCTCTTCCAAGTAAATACATTAAGAAAAACTTAAACACTTCAGATGGAATTATCGAAGTGTCTTTTAAGAAAGAAACACCTTTTACTGTCAACTTCGCTGACCTCAGCTCCGCAGAATGGTCAAAAGATAAACGTTATTTATACGCTAATGGGGCTTTTTATGATTCAGACCTGAAAAAACTATTTGATTATTCGCCCCCAGAAACTTTAACGGATCATGATTCTTTGATCCAATTTGTCGACTTTATAAGCGAAAAGCATGCTTTGGTCGTTCATGGAAATGGTGTATTCAGAATAGTAGACCTTAAGAAGCAACAAATAATTGCCACCACCAAGCTTTACCCCGACAACTCGTGGGTGACGTATGAGAATTCAGGGCGATATGACAGCGATACCCCCGGCAACATTCCCTACGCAGCGTGGGTTGCTGACGACGCCCCGCTAACAGGACTTCCCATTGAAGTATTTCTGAACGAATATTTCGAACCCAGACTGCTTCCCCGGATTCTACAAGGTGAAGAATTTGGCAAGGCCATTGATCTATTAGAGCTGAATCGAGTTCAGCCAGCGATTGCCATCAAATCAATTGTACAAGATCCAGAAACAGGCTCGTATTCACTTACCGTCGATATCACCAACACCGAAGAAACAATCAGAAAACAAGGAGACCTCGTCACCCAAATATCAGGACTCAGAGAGGCTCGACTATTCAGAAATGGTAAACAGGTCGCATATAAGGATCTGTCTGATCAAGAAAATCTCAAAGCCGGAGAGACTGTTCAGCATGTGTTAACCGGTCTTAAATTACCAAGCTATTCACACAATGAGACATTTAATTTCACCGCTTATGTATTCAATGAAGACGGTATCAAAAGCCCAAATAGTGAAATTACCTTTAAGCCCGAACGTGAATCTAAAAAGAGGAAGCCCAAAGCATATATTGTCGCAATTGGCGTCAATGAATATGAAAACCCCAGTTGGAACCTCGACTATGCGAGCGCCGATGCACAGGTAATTTTGGACTCAATCACGCAAAATCTGGCACAAACAAATAAATATCAATCAGTGATCGAAGTGCCTCTTATCAGCGAAAAAACCTCAGCCCACCAACCCACTAAGGAACGCATATTGGCAACATTTGATCTCTTAAGCGGTCGTGAAGTGCCCGCTAAACTAAAAAACAATATACCCAACAGCGCCTTCATCGACGAGGTTACGCCCGATGACTTAGTCGTTGTTTCATTTGCCGGTCATGGTTTTGCGTCAGACAATGGCAGCTTTCACCTCTTCCCTTGGGATATCGGCACCGGCAGCTCTCGTAAGATTAGCGATACTTTGCTGAATAAAACCATACAAAGCACAGAGCTAGACCGTGCACTCCGAGATATTGATGCCGGTGAGTTCATATTTATTATCGACGCTTGCAACTCTTCTGCCAGTGTTAGCGGTTCCGGCTTTAAACCCGGCCCAATGGGAAGCCGAGGCTTAGGCCAGCTCGCCTACAACAAAGGCATGAAAATCCTTGCAGCAAGCGAAGAAGAAGCGGTCGCGCTTGAAAGCCCTGAACTGAAACACGGTTTATTAACCTACAGCCTGATTGTCGAAGGACTATTGAATAAAGATGCAGACCAATGGCCCAAAGATAGCCTTCTAAACAGCAGCGAACTGCTTTCTTATACGATGGCGCGTGTTCCCGAATTACATGCTTCATTGTTAAGTGGTAATAAAAGCATCGATGCAGATCGTGGTGTCACGCTTGTCGACGATGAAGAAAAAACCGTCGACCTTCGCTACATTCAAAAACCCAGCTTATTTGATTTCAATAAGAACAATATTAAACCAATGATAATTGGCGATTTTAGATAAGACGGAGTGAAGAAGGTTGCCTGTTCTGTATTTGCCAGTGCACTAGATTCATGAGCCTGCCAAGTAAAAACTTAGCTGGCTCCCCTTCCACTAAAGCCAATTACAGTAATTGATCACACAATACGCCTCACCATAATTTCGGTTCCAGTTACAACGTTGAAGAGCATCCTGTTTTGCTTGATTTTTTGAATAAAATACCCCGGAATCTGACCATGCACCCTGACCGCTAACTGCCCCACACTGCCATGCTGCGAAAGCCTGTTGACTCATGACTAAACTAATCAACACTGTTAAGATTTTCTTTTTCATTGTCTTGCCTCTTTAAAGTTATAGATAAACCGAATACTAAATCCAGTTGATACTTCTTTAGACAGACAAGGAGAAAAATTTAAAAAGAATAATTCATAAAGATTGATAGTGTCTTTCCCACAGTCAATCCATTTATGCATAAAGTCAAAATACAGAAAGTGGGTTAATCAAGTTTAGTCTTCCATTAATTCATCGCTTCCGACAGACCGTATTTTAAAATACGTCAAGTATGATTATGTATTCTAACAGGAGCATTATTTCAATTTATTCTATTTAACAAATTAGATTTCTGATATAAATCCTTTAGATGATCCAATGTAGGATTTCTGATCGGAGTGTTTAAGTGGAATTCAAATCACAAAAAAATATTTTCATCTCACATTCCAGCAAAGACAATAAGTTTTGCGAAGATTTATTAAATAGATTGGAATCCTATGAAGTTCAGTGCTGGTACTCTTCTCGTGATATATCAGTTTCCAGAACCTATTCAAAAGAAATTATTTCTGCATTAAAAAAAACGTCCACCGTTATTGTAGTCATATCTAAACATAGTCTATCTTCAACTCATGTTCTCAGGGAAGTTGAATACGCAGCAAGCCATGACAAACACCTTATCTGCATACGTACAGATAACACCGATTTACCAGATGCATTCGAATATTTTTTACGCTTGCCAAATTGGATCGATGCGTTTCAAGGTCTTTCAGAAAATGGTTTACTAGAGCTTTTGCAGGAGATAAAAAAGCCAGCAAAAAATTATACTGGTAAATCTTTTGGAAAACGAGCAGCGACAAGATCACTTGTATTTCTTTTAACTTTGGTTGTCATCGGATCCACCTGGTTTATTTTAGATCGTCGCTATACACAAAATCAGAACGCTGAAATACTGAGCAGATCACTTCTTGAAAATATCAGTAAACTCGCCAATACGAACCCTGATAAAGAATATCTATTTACTGAATTCTCCTCGAACTTAGAGGAGCTTCTGCGTGAAGGTTATTTCTCCCCTGAATTGATTTCTGAGCTAGACACTATAACAAGTCATATGGTTCGGGGTGATTTCGACCAAGCACAAGAAGTCCTGTCATCAGGGAAGCAAAATGAAATCTTGGGTGCATTACTATCCCCATTGTTTGAAAGACAAATTCAAACACTACCTGAATTTCAAAAGGAAAATGACCTAGCAGATAATCAAATAGATTTGGCACTCAATCAAACTACTGGGTCGACTCAATTTATAAATACCAAACAGCCATTTCCAGCAACTGACAATAACCAAACATTCTATTTCGATCATCATACCCAAGATAACGTCACGACAAAAAATGAAAGAGAAACATCAATTTATGACGCCCTAGGTTATGGTTATGGTAATAACGAGAATCAAGCTAAACAAGAAGCTGCCGATGCTCTCTCGGAACAAATATTTGATAAAATTAATAGATCACCAGTCAAGTACAACTACGGAATAACGAAAGACAATAGAATATCAATTATAAGTTCAATTTTTTCCGTCCCACACTTAGGTTACTTGTACTCTAGGCAGTCCTCGCCTCTTGATGTACTTTATTTTTCAGCAAAATTGGATAAGGAATACGCCATTATGGCGTATAAACAAGCCATTACCACTATCCAGTCTGAAATACAAAAAATGAATATAAAAACTGAAAAAAATCAAGATGACAATTTGATGCTTTCTATAGTTCTAGGTTCGATAGAACAACATGCTAAATTACAAACCGTGCATAAGTTGCTTAGCGGCACATTTCATGATGAGATTTCTTTTTCGGATGTCAAACAAGAAACAGAAAAAAGATTAATTGCCAATCAAAAAAAGGCTTTGTCCTTTGATCAAGCAGTAGATCAACTAAGCCGAGGAATTAATGAAGAGAATATATTAATCCTACCAATAACAACGGACAAATCCCATGAGATCACGCCATTTTCAAACAAGTTGCATAACCAATTAACAAAACACATTAATTCAACAAATAAAAGAACTCGTGGAATAAAAAAAACAAACACAAAATTCTGGTATACCGGCACTTATTACACAGTTGAAGGAGGGTTGATAGCAAGGTATTCCCTTATCGATCAAAGAGGGACTACCATTAAATCAAACATTGCATTTTTAAGCTCTGAAAGTTACAAAGACTATCGGACTGCACCCCTAAATCCTGAAATGGATCAACTCATAAATGACAGCCTCCCCTCAAACTCCAGTTTGAAACTTCAGTTTAGAATTAATAACATCCCCGTTTCCAACACCTTTTCCAGAGGCCAAGAAATCGCATTAACTATTAAAATGAATGAGCCTGGGTACTACTATTTGGTAGCTCATAATATTAGCACTGAGAAGTCTTATTTGATTGAGATTGAAACAGGGTCATTTATCGGGCACATAAATTCATCAGATGTGAACAAGTGGGTCAACATCGGTGAGTTCACTCTTCAACCACCATTCGGAGTAGAACACCTGCAGCTTATCGCTGGCAATATAGACTTAAAGTCTTCGCTTTCTAAAAGCACTTGGGACGAATTTAGTGGCTATCACCTAATTGCTGACAGCGTCACCGATGGAATCAAACGCACTCGAAGTGCGATCAGTATGACGGGAAATAATCAGCTAAAAAATGGAATAGTTGAAGCCTTTCTTTCTTTGCCTACTTTTGCTGATGAAGAGAAAATATCGGACTAGTTCATGGTCATAATCACTGTCTATATTACCTAAACCAACTCATCTCCTAAAAAACATTATAGTTAATCCGACTCTGGCCTTTATACAGCGTGTACTGAAACAAGAAAAGGCTGCGCACAGTTAAGTCGATAAATGCACAAACAAAAGCCCGAGTTTATGAGTAAATAGAAAGAGAAAGAGAAAGAGAAAGAGAAAGAGAAAGAGAAAGAGAAAGAGAAAGAGAAAGAGAAAGAGAAACACAGAACAAAGCAATAAAATATTAAAGCTGCCTGAGATGGCAACTAAAACTTATATACTGCCTAAGTCTAAGTTATTCTTAAATAACACATTCGGTAAAGTATAAAGGCGAAACCTTCGTGATTAAAAACTACAAAGCATTCATCTCCTACAGTCATAAAGATGAAGCCTTTGCCAAGTGGCTCCACAAACAGATTGAGAACTGGAAGGTCCCCACCGATATTTCGACGCGAGATGGTCTCTGGGGAACGGTCCCAAATAATCTACGTCCTGTATTTCGAGATCGGGATGATTTTTCTGGTGGTCATTCCCTTAAACAAGCAACGCTTGATGCCCTACAAGCTTCCGACTTTCTTGTCGTAGTTTGCTCTCCTAATTCTGCTAATAGCATTTACGTTTCGGAAGAAATACGACTCTTTAAAACCATGGGTAAAGCAGACAAAGTGATTCCTGTCATTTATTCAGGTGAACCGGGAGACCCTCAAAATGAGTGTTTCCCAGATACGGTTAAATTCATTGTCGACAAAGAGGGCCAGCTAACCGATGAAGAGGCTGAACCCATCGCCCCCGATGCTCGTGACCAAGGCGATGGTAAAAACCGAGCCGTCGCTAAGGTCGTCGCAGGTTTGCTGGGCGTTACCTTTGACGAAATTATTCGTCGTGAAGAAAAAGCTAAAAAGAACCGTATAGCTTTATTAAGTGGTGTGGGAGCCGGTTCGGTTATTTTCGCTACGATATTCGCTTCGTTTGCATTATGGCAATATCACCAGGCCAACCTTGCTATCTCAAAAAGTGTCTTTGCGATTGGGGGGCTTATACAAGATACCGATACACTGGCTGAAGACTCTGATATTGAAATGAGCAGAGAGAGCATGCTATTGGCACAATGTGATTTACAACAAGGCCTTGCCTCCAACTCTCATAATATCGATTTTCTCAGTCAGTCTATTTGTATCGCTGAGCAGGCAAAATCTCGACTTCAAATTGAGTCGCCAAACACAGCTTTAAAAGACATAAAGACATGGCTTATTGAGTTGGCTCAACATTACAGTGCTAGCAAGGCAAACATACCTGCGAATCAGAATATGGTACAAGCTTATATTCGTACCTTACTAGCAATGCTTGAATTTCAAGAGATGCATGGAGGCGCAGAAGCACAGACCTTAGTCCTGCTTAACAAGATAACAAACGAAGCAGGTGAAGCTATACCCGAACAGGATTACATCCGAGAAGCCAATGAGAGTGGTTTTTGGTGGTATGAAGGTCTACTGGAAGAACAGAATAATTGGTCTGAATTACAGGACCTGCTGGTAAATACTATCGCACTACGCCAGAAGCAGTCTGACTCTTTTGCTTATGATGAATTTAACGTCGCCAAGACACAACTGGCTGAACTCCAAAGACTCTTTGCTTGGTTACAGTTAACGCATTTAAATGACAGAGAAAACGCGTTTAATTATGCAACTGACGCTTTAAGCAATATCAACTCGTTGGAAGCGGCGTATCCAAAAAGTGCTGAGATTACCTATCAGAAGACCGAGATTTTATTAATGATGGGGCTTGTAAAAAAAGCAGTCAATGAATTAACAGCAGCACTAACAAACTTCAAGAAAGCGCGCCAGTTGCTCATTCGTTTACGTGCAACGCCAGACTTATCTATTGAAGCATTAGAGCAGCTAGATATGGATATCAATCAACTTGATGAGCTAATTGAGGCGTTCTGATGAATTTTATCATTAAGTCACCAACGTTTTGGATGTCTCTATTACTTTCTTTGTGTCTTTTAATCGCCACTGGCGTAGTGATTGCCCTCATGCTTATCCCTACCCCGCCTAACTACCACCGTACAAAACATTTTGAATTTTCATTGCCAGATAATTGGTATTGCGAGGAAAGTGGACGAGAGACATTGTGCAACTCAACTGCAAAAGAACCTCACAATGCCATCATTATTTTTGCAGTGAAATATAGAAATACCGAAGATAACCTTCAAACCTATAAAACATATTTGGCAAGCGATAAGGAATACCAAACACCTAACGGAGAAATAATTCACTCTGATGTCATTTCTGTTGAAGAGAAGCAGATAGGAAATTACTTTTGGATAGACGGGCTTCATTTTGAATCTGAAGTACCTGGTTACTATACTCGTTACCTCGCGACTAATACCGCACAGCTTGGTATTGTAGTTACATTTTCTTACCACCAAAATGCGCCTAAATCCGTGATAGACGCATTTTCTGCTTCGATATTGGAGTTAAAAATTTACCAGAATCCATCATCTTATAGATGAGCCAAACAGGGCTATAAAATGTCTTTTTTCGACCAAGCAATAAACAATGAAAAAACTAGGTCACCAGCTTATCCTTTGCGCTTTATCGTCTTTCGCCTTTTTTGAACATCTTGCCCATCTTCTAATACTTTTGACCGATCGCTGCGCTGTATCTTGAAATCAAACTCCTGATCAATTATTTTCTCTTTTTGAAGACGCTTAAGTACCTTGACCTGAGATGCGTGAACCCATTCAATCAAAAAATTGGCATCTGAAAGGTCATATTCATTCAGTGCTTCCAAATCCCGAATAAGGTCTTTATAAATCACTCGGTTTTTTGTACTTTGTTCATAGCCAACGCCTGAATCGATTTCAGACCATACACCTAGATTTAGATAAGCTTCCCAATCAATATAAAGGTCATTTCCATACTGATGAATCTCGATAAAAGCGATCGCTCGTCGAAAATTGACAACCAACTGTATTCGTTCTGATTTGCCAAAAGGCCCTAAGTATGCAACTTCTTCTTCATCAATAATTGCACTTTCATGCCTTCCGTTAATAAGTTCACTCTTTACTTCATTCTTAACCTGATCAGCATAACTACCAAAGTCAACAATGACTGCTTGCCATGAATCCATTCGAATCAAGTCTCGAGGGTTCTGTTCTGGTCGACCGGTAGAAACAATAATCTGCCCCTGCCCTCTATACAGTTTTATCGCAGCAGCAACCAACAAAACAAATACAATGGCACCTAATGGGGGACTAAATAAATACCCTCCTCCTCCCAATATAAACGGCATAAATATATATAACTTGGTTATCAGGCCAAGCGAGAATGCTCCGGGATATTTTTTTGCTTTGTTGCGATCAAACACTAAACCATATCGTGAAAAACTAGATTTACTCAATTTTTTCTTAGGGTCTGACAGGTAATTAACAATATTTAGTGCATCTCTGGCGCTAAAATTAATAACGCGATGTATGAATTTCCTCCTGCCTCTCGACTCTACACCCACAATCATCGTAATAGCGTGACGATGCCCTGGGTGAGCAGTAAATTTAATTTTGGCTTGCCCTCGAAACGTCCTTTCATCGCAACCATCTTCAGGACGCCATAGCCTTACTAAGACCCAGGTATCATAATCAAAGGGTACTGATTTAGTAACTTCGCCAATAATTCCGCATTTATTCAGCTCAGTCTGAAACAAGTCATAAACACTATCCCTTGCATTTTCCATTCGCTGAAATATCGTTTCATCATTGACCCTAATTCTCGGTCTTGCATCCATCAACTGTTCACTCATGAGTTAATCCTTATACTAAATTACCCGAAAAAATCGGTGGACGAATGACGAGCGTTCAGGTCAGCCTTCCCTATTATTTTGTTAATAGTTTTCATTGATAGATATGATCCAAAAAACACAACAACAATGGTTATGCCAACCCCCCAAAATTGCCATTCAAAGGAGATGTAAGAATCCTGAAAGGGAACGCACAAAGAACCTAGTGCTCCACCAACCAGCGAACCACTCACAACCGGGTTGATATCAAGCCCCCAAGCATTGGTACAAAATTGATGAAAAAGGAAAGCAGCAAACGCAATTGAACCACTCAAAATACATGTCGTTAATATATCAACAGCAGGATTCGATAGAATCGCGGCACTCGCGCTAACCAAGCCACAAATTAAACCTAATTGCAGAGCATCGCTTTCCTGCGATGACATTGAAAAAAGTAGACCGCAAACCAACATCCCAACCCCGCCTGCAGTAAAAATATTCACTGCAATAACAGATACTGAATGAGCTTGTTCGATATCAGACGCAATTAGATTACTCAGTACGCCATAAGCAACTACGCCAAGCCAAAGTCCAAACATCCCCATTGAAAAACCGGTATCTTTTGAAGCGTTATCTAGCTCTGAACTACGATTCATTAATAGTCCTGTAAATGCTGCACAGCCTCCAACAAGGAAAATAACAGTCCCACCACCAAAATCGGAAAATTCAAAAGACTCCATTATCGTGCTGAAGAAAGGGTTTCCGCCCCAAATTATTCCAAAAATAATGGGAAAAATGACTCCAGCAAAAACGGAAGACATTAGAACAACACCAAAACTATTCAAAGACTTTGTAAAACCAAGGGCTGCAATTGAAAGGGAGATGCTCATACCAACACAGGATAATAAAAAAAACATCGCTTCAGAATATGCGTTTTCTCCATCACTAACGTACCCAGAAATAACAGAATCTTTATCCACGTCATTCAAGCTATGAAGAAGCAATTCACCATCCTCCAAAGAAAAGCTATAACCGATTGTGGTAAAAACTACGACGCCAGTTGCTATCGCTAAAATAGATTTTGCAACTTGACCACCTAAGCTCATAATTCCGAATGTAGCACCCATTGCGATCATACTAGCAAAAAGCAAATACATCGTATCGAAAGCGTACTTGAGCTCGTAAACTGTCTCCATTCAAATTTCTCCTAGTATTTTATTTTAAAGTTGTTAACCGCTGACTAAACTGAAATTAGTTTTTCGATATTATTTTTTAGAATTTCAATATGCTGCTCAAGTGGCGGATTGACGGCATCCAGCCAATGGCAAGCACTAATCAGATACTCCATATCATTAGACATACCGGCCTCTTCAATTTTGAACGGTATGATAATCTTACCCAAACTGACCGAACGTTCAATTTCTCGGTGTACATGCTGCGATGAATTTGAGTGCTCAGAAAACACAAGAACAACCACTTTTACTTCTTTTATTCCGCGCATAATCGCCGCGGGATAAGACTCACCACTTAATATATCCCTTGGTGCGATCCAACATTTTATGCCTGCTTCTTCCAAGCCATGACACAACGCCAGAGACTCATTTCTATTTCGAGAGGAATAACTAACGAAAACCTCAAAAGACGATCCATCTAAGTCCTTTGAACTCGATAAGTAAAGCGCTTGATTCATGTTTGGAATTAAATCGTTGATAGCAATGTTTAAATCATCACGAGTTAGAGACATACCCATCAAGTCGACCAGATCGAACTCATGTAAATGACTTAGCGGTAACCCCAATAGTAAAGTATCTTCAGCTAAATCATCTTCAAGCAGAGGTAAGTCATAAAACCCATACTTAGACAATGTGGTATCAAATTCATCTTGTAAATAAGATTTAGCATAATCTTGAAATGTTTCGCTTATTGAGAATACTTCCTCAAAAATGAATCGACCTGCATTCAATTTGTTCGCTAGATCTTGCTCCAACGTTAATAGCTTTGGCGGAATATATGACACTTCATCTTCAAAGCGTAGCACTCGTTTCTTTGCTGCACGACCGCACGACTCAGCATTATCCAAGTGACTTACTTGCCATTGATAACACATCTTTTCTTGTTGATTTTGTGCAACGTTGATCAAATATTTCATAAAAGGGGCGACCTTGAAATTTGTTGCAACCTCCCAATCATTCACCTTATAGTTGCTCGGCGTTATCCGAAAGTGTGTCTCAACGCCTTCGGAAAGCATCCCATCATGCTCATCTGAATGTTCAGAAAATTTAAGATCAGCAAGCCCTTCAAGCTCCCTTTGCAAAGTCATTAATTCAGATTTTAACTGAACTGTTGAATTCGAATGTACAGTGCAAAGCAATAGAAAAGACACTCTACCGTCAACAATCACTCTTATTCCGGCACTAAGCGCTAAACTCTTCATTACCTGTAATACAGTCGCAGTGAGTACCCTATAGGTCTCAGCAACACAGGGATTCGAAGGTTGAATCTTAGTTAGAATCTGAAATATTTCACTATCATCCAGTTCATACGATGCGATATACATTGCTACTCCTTACAATTCATTGTCGAGTCTTCAGGTATTACGCCAGAAGAATAGACGAATAACCTACCAAACATTGAAAGCTTCTTTTTATTTAGAGCACTATAAATTAAGGGCATATTATTCTTATTTTTATCGATCGGTCCGAAAACCTAGTAACTATCTCTATAAAAGCAAGCCTTACGAAGTAGCGAATTGAAGCATACCACATCAACCCAAACTTACCAGAAGTCACGAATTGATATTATTCAGGTTGTATAACCATCGATACGTAGCATATAAGAATTTATAAAAAGTCTATTTGTCCGTCTGTATATGTATTACAAATTCAAAGATGGAAAAAATGAAAGACTATAAATTGAGAAATAGCATTAGCCATAAAGACAGCCAGTATTTTTATCGGAATTTTCCAATTTTAGGTATGCCCGATGAACAGCGTGCAATTAAGTATTTTAGCTTAAACCCCTTCTTGCCTGATAAGAAAAATCGCTGCCCACTTGCATGTGCATATTGTGTTTGCCATGAAGATGACGAATGGCATCACCACCCTGAACGGTTCGATGGTTTGGACTTACCTAGCCACTTACTCGACTTTGCGCTTGAGAAGATTCTTGAAACAAAAGAAGGTACAGCTGGCTTTCCTATTTCGCTTTGTGATTACTCTGACCCGTTTATCGAACCACACCAGCAACGTGTCGTCGATATCTTTAAGACTCTTGGTATGCTCGGTGCCAATAACATGATTTACATCACTACTAAATATCATCCTGGTTATGATTATTTGGTTAATATCAAGAAGCTGTTCGACAAATATCCTAAGCTTCGTCCGACTGTATTTGTTAGCTTGCCGCCGCTTAAACCTGGTTACGAAGTGGTATCAATTGAACGTCGCATACAGCTGATAAAGGATCTGGTCGCTCTCGACATTCCGTGTACCTGGTATCTTCGCCCGCTCACTAAGGAGTGGTTTGATGAAGACTTAATGTGGCGTCTCACCCGCGAGCTGCTTCCTGTAGTGCCAGAACACATCATTCTCTCTGGGTTGGTAATGACAGATACCATCGCCCATGAACTCAGCAACAATGGCTTAAGCGTGCCCCAATGGCAAGCAGATCAAGCTGGTATAAAGCAAAACTTAGAACCTGAGTTTGAGAAACATTTACGACATATTCTTAGCACAGTTGCTGAGGAGCAAGCTCAAACCCTCGGTCCGGTCATGGGTCATCGATTGTGTGGCACAAATGGTAACTACGGCTATGGCTGTCTGATCTGCGGTAAGTCAGATCGCTACTGCCAGCTATTTCAAATCCACCATTATGGGCATGAGATAGAGAACGCCGAAAAGAAACTAATTATTCCCACAAAGACAGTGGAAGAGTAATCAATGTGTAGAATTACTTTGTAGATTGGCAACGATTGCGTCTCATAGTAAGATCTGTCTGATAGTACTTAAGAAGTTCTTATTCTGTACACGCCTATACGGAGCCATTTTCTTGTCTTACCTTTTTATCAGCCACTCCAGCCAGAACAACTTCGAAGCGATTGCGCTACATGACTGGTTACTGAAAGAAGGTTGGGATGATTTATTCCTCGACCTTGACCCGACGCGCGGCATTGCCGCGGGTGAACGATGGGAAAAGGCACTACATGACGCAGCACATCGATGCGATGCGGTGTTGTTCTTGGTGAGCCAAGCATGGCTCGATTCTGAATGGTGCAGAAAAGAATTCCGACTTGCCCATCGTCTTAACAAGCGCATTATCGGTTTGTTGATTGAAGATATTCCGATAAACGAATTACCTGATGAGCTGACCGAAACCTGGCAGTTGGTCAACTTGGCATCCGGTAACGATCACGCTCTATTGCAAGCTAAACACCCGCAAACCGGTAACGAACAGCACGTCCATTTTTCTCAGTCGGGTTTAGCACAATTACGCACAGGCCTTGTAAAAGCAGGCCTAGACCCACGTTTTTTTGAATGGCCACCTACACATGATGCCAAGCGGCCGCCTTATCGAGGTATGCGCCCGTTGGAAATGGAAGATGCGGGTATTTTCTTTGGCCGCGAAGCACCAACCATTGACCTTTTGGCACGCTTACGTGGTTTAAGAGAAGATCCACCGCCACGTTTCTTGGCGATTTTAGGTGCATCGGGAGCAGGTAAATCTTCGTTTTTACGTGCGGGAATTTTACCCCGCCTAAGCCGGGATGAACGTCACTTTTTACCCTTGCCGATTGTTCGTCCAGAAGCCTCGGTGCTCTGGGGCGATGATGGCTTGTTAGCCTCACTGACCAAAGCATGTAAGACTCACAAATTAGGCATCAACCGAAAGACTCTTCGCGATGCAATTGATACTGAACCCGAGACTTTAGCGACAACATTAAACGAGCTCGCGCAAAAGGCCGCCCCGCCAAGTTTAGAGGGAGACCTACAAACTACGCAAACCTTAATACTGTCGATTGACCAAGGTGAAGAGCTTTTTCAAAGTGAAGGAGCAGAAGAAGCCAAAATCTTTCTGAGTCTCATTCATTTTTTATCTACCCACCCCTCCCTGCCGTTAATTATTCTATTCACCATCCGCTCCGATGCTTATGAACAACTGCAAACAACCAAAGCTTTGGAAGGTGTACAACAACAAACCTTCAGTTTGGCACCGATGCCGAGAGGTGCATTTCAAGCAGTGATCGAAGGCCCGGCGGCACGCTTAAAAGACAGTGATCACCCCCTCGTCATAGAAGCCGCACTCACCGAGCGGCTACTGGAAGATATCGATAAAGGCGGTAGTAAAGATGCCCTGCCTCTTCTAGCGTTTACACTAGAGCGTCTCTACCTAGATTACGGTGATGATGGAGATTTACGCCTAGATGAATATGTAGACATGGGAGGGATTGAAGGCGCGATTGAAGCAGCTGTCGCACAGGCGTTCAAAGCCGCGCAACAAGACCCGGCATTACCGAACGACCGCCAAGCATTAGAAACACTATTACGCCGAGGCCTGATCCCCTGGTTAGCCGGTATCGACCCAGACACCCAATCATCTCGCCGCCGCATAGCCAAGCTCAGTGAAATTCCAGCTGAAGCGCAACCGATTGTACAGCACCTAATAGAGCAACGGTTATTGGCAACAGATGTAAATAAAGAAACTAAAGAAGTCACCCTTGAACCCGCCCATGAAGCACTATTAAGACAGTGGGGTTTATTACAAGGCTGGCTAGAAGAAGACTTCGCCGCACTAACGACCCTTGAAGCCTTACAACGTGCTAGTCGAGACTGGGAAGCTAATGAAAGAAGTGATGATTGGCTGAATCACACGGCTGGCCGTTTAGAAGATGCAGAAGCACTAAAACAACGTGAAGATCTAGAGCACTTTCTAAACCCCGCAGATAGAGATTATCTTCAAGCATGTATAGGAAAAGACAACGAACAACGTGATAAGGCGCTTGCTGAAGCAAAAAAACTCGCGGAAGCGCAAAGGCGGCAAGCGCTAGCACAAGCCAGAGTTGCAAAACGAACAAAGCTAGGATTAGTCGTTGCCATGGTACTTGCAGTATTTGCTAGCACTGCGGGATGGAAAGCATGGCAAAACCTAAAAATAGCAGAACAAAATCAAGAGAAGGCAGAAACCCAGTTAATCGAGGCGAATCATAATTATGGCTTAGCTTTGATTCAGCGCGCAAAAAAGGCTAAACAAGAACATCGATTTATTGAATCCGCGTATTTCAACTCTTCGGCAACAGCAAACCTTAAGCAAGGAGCCATTTCAAATTCAGCCAAAGCGAGTTTCGTTGATTCCATTAACGCATCCTCTATTGCTTGGAGCTCTAAGTCACAATCTCATCACGACGATCCTGTTAACAGTGTGGCATTTTCACCGGATGGCCAAACGCTTGCGTCAGCTTCTTCGGATAACACAATAAAACTATGGAATGTGGCCACAGGTCAACTTATCAATACTATCAAAGGACATAACCAAAAAATATCAAGTATTGCATTTTCAATCGATGGCCGCTCCCTTTCCTCCGCGTCTGGTAAAATGGTAAGACTGTGGAACATAGATAATGGGCAGCTTATCACCTCACTGGCTGGACATACCGATGATGTATCGAGCATAGCATATTCTCCAAATGGAAAAACTCTAGCCTCTGCATCTTACGATAATACTATTCGGTTATGGGATGTCACTAACAACCAACTTGTTGATACATTTCTAGGACACGAAAGCCTAGTGTTAGATGTTGCGTTTTCTTCTGACGGTCAAACTCTTGCCTCGTCGTCCTCCGACAAAACAATTCGTTTATGGGATATAAAGACAAGGCAATTAACCACCACACTTGAAAATCATAATAGTGATGCAAATAGTATCGTTTTCTCGCCAGATAGCAAAATTCTTGCAGCAGGATCGGATGATAAAACGATACGCCTATGGGACCTCGAGAGTCACGAAACAATTGCAACCTTGGAAGGCCATGAAAGCGCAATATTAAGCCTCGCATTTTCACCAATCGCTAACACTCTGGTGTCAGGCTCTGGCGATAATACGATAAAGCTATGGAACATCTCTGAAGGAAAAGTAATTGCTACACTCGATGGCCATACTTATGAAGTCAGGAGTGTTACGTTTTCTCCAGATGGAAAAAGTCTGGTGACTGGATCAGCTGATACCACTGTACGCCTTTGGAATGTGTCTAATCATAACAGTATCACTCAATTAAATGGACATTTTGATGATGTATTGAGCGCGACCTACTCTCCCGATGGAAAAGTGATAGCGTCGGGTTCAGTCGATACAACGATAAGGCTTTGGGATGCATCTACTGGAAAGACCTTAGCGACTCTTGCAGGCCACACTGATTCAGTCAATAGTATCTCGTTCTCTCCCGATGGAAAAATATTAGCTTCTGGTTCGAGTGACACAACGATAAAGCTATGGGATACAAGCAGCCTTGAAACACTCCACACTATTACTAGCCACACAGAAGAAATAACTCAGCTGGTTTTTTCTCCCGGTGGGAAATATTTGGCCTCTGGTTCAAAAGACAAAACGTTTAAACTATGGAATCTTGACAGCAAGGAAGAAGCACTAGGCGTATCTGGATTTGATGGTGCAGTTGCTAATATCGCCTTTTCTCCAGATGGCAAATCTATGGCAGCCACTACGGGGGAGAATTCGTTTTTTATCTGGCACCCCGACACTGACGAATTCGTTGAAAGTACATCGGAGCAAACGATAGAGAGTATCAGTTTTTCTCCAGATGGTGGGATGATTGTTTTCGGGCTAGATAAAGGTGAACTTTTATTTTGGAGTACCGCTGATAACAAAGAAATGGGTACTGTGGAAATAGATGAAAGTCTTGCTGCGCCTTTGAGTAAAATTAAATTCTCACCCACTAGTAATACCCTCGCCTGGGGAGCCTTGGATAATACAGTTAGATTATGGGATATTAACAAAAAGGAATTTAGCGCCGTCCTAGTTGGGCATACGAGTTTTATTGAAAGCATTGAATTCTCTCCTGATGGCAAAACACTGGTTTCTGCATCAGCCGATAACACCGTAAAAATATGGAATATAGCAGACGAGTCCTTAATCTCCCCTCGGTCACACTCTATGGCAGAAATATATACTGTTGCCGTTTCTTCAGATGACCAAACTCTAGCGTTGGGACTGAAAGATAAGACTATTCAACTCTGGGATATATCCCAAAAACGACTGTTAAAAGTACTAGCAGGTCTAGATAGTGATGATTCCTCTCTCAAGTTTTCACCTGACGGAAAACTCCTTGTATCTGGATCAGACGGATCAATCGATTTATGGGATGCTATTACAGGGGAGCATATTAAAGAATTGTGGGCACCGTGGAAAACGCAATCCTTACTATTCACATCGGATAGTCAATTTATGATATCTGCAAACAAAGACGAAGGTCTTAAAGTTTTTAAGATGCCTGAAGGGCATTTTCTTCACTCCTTAATTCAACTATCACTAGAGATTCAAGAGCACGATAGTATATCAGACGCAAAAATTTTACTTGATGATCAAACAATAGTCGTCTCTACTTATGCAGGTAAAGTTATTCTAGTAGATATAAATAATAAAGCTACTCCAACACTGCTTACTTCAAATATCAATCTACAGGTTATTTCAATCTCACCTTCTCCGGACGGTGAAACGCTAGCATTGGGATCATACGATAACACCATAAAAATTTGGGACTTAACTACGAAGCAGCAAATAAAAACTCTTCACGGGCATACGGGACCGGTATCTGATATTGCTTTTTCCGCTGATGGTCAAACTCTTGCTTCAACCTCAACTGATGGTTCGATTAAGCTCTGGAATACATCTAACTGGCAACTCATATCAACTCTAGGGGGGCCTTCCTTTTTTGTGGAATTCTTATCCAATAGTACTAATATATTGATGTCCCTATCTGATAAGCAGACAGTCCGTTTGAGAGATCTCAATTTTTCCCAGAAACTCACAACTCGAAGCTACTCGGAAGAGTGGGCTTCCGCGCAAAAAGAAATAATGGGGCTTGAATTACATAACTTAGAGCTTATTCAGATTAAACCTCCACAAAACTTGTATGGAGTTAAAATTCCCAAATTATTTTAGCCGCCATGGCCCCTAATCTTTACACGTAGAAGAAGGTATAGTTTTACAAAACTAATGTTTAATTCTAAAAGAAAATAAAAAGACCATAACTTAACACTATGACTAAAACTTCAGCTAAACATCCTGAAAACCCTACCTGGCTTAAAACCCTATTCCAGGTATTGGAATACTTACTTCATTGGCCAAGGGTCTTAGTATTTTCTGTGCTTGCGCTTTGTGTCTCGTTTTTAATTGTATTTACTTACACCTATTGGCAAATTCCTGCTTCCCCGCCTGGCGAGTTTAGTTTTACCTTCCTGCTCGTTTTACAAGATAGCTTTTCACAGTTAGTCGGCCAAAGCGTAATCAACAGCCCGATATCTTACGGCTCACCTTTAGCCGTATACATCATCCCTAGTTTTTCCGCCTTATTTATTATCCAGTGTTTAGCGTGTTTTTTTCGCCGCTCTCTACTTTTATTCTTACTCCGATATTGTCAGACCTTTACAGCCGTTTTTGGCGACGGCCCCATTCCAAACATTATCCTTAACAACTGCCGTCATCGTGATGGTTTGGTTCTGCACATTGAAAAAACATCACAGTTTAAAGGCATAGTCTCGGGTGACAAGGCTCAATATCGAAGCAAACAATCCGGCAAAGGCTTTTTATCGATAAGTGAAGCGGCCTTTTCAAAGTTCCCCGCATCATTATTAGAGAAGTGCCAACATATTATTGCCATCGACCCTCATGACATCGATAACGTGCGTTTTACCAATGGCCTTTATGGAGAGATTAGCGACGATAAAAGTTGTCCTGCGCTGGTCGCCTGTATTCGCTCTACCCAACTGAAAACCCAACTAACGCAACGCTATGAAGAAGTGGCAAACAGCTTTCATATTCCATTCACGCTAATCGGTTTAAATGAATTTTTAGCGCGGATATTTCTGAACAATAAAGCGCCCGATCGTTTTCGATTTGCTGATAAGCCTCAGCATCAACATGCTTTAATCTTTGGGCTTGGCGATATGGGCGAAGCCTTGTTAAAAGAATTTCTCAGGCAACATGCTTATTCGCATATGAAAAGCGGTCAGCCGCACACCTTAAGTTTGGCAGATTCTAACCCTCGAAATTTGAATGAAATAAGTAACACTTATAAACAGGCCTTAGAGGGTTTTGTTGACATTAACACGCTTGACTCATCGTCCTATTCCTATCGTATTAGCGAGGAAGCCTTACTAGCATCTTGTGTCGATTCGCCTTTCACCGCCATTTACCTTTGCTTAGGTAATGCTCAGGCTAACCTTTCTGCAGCGATGTACTTGGAAGAACAATTAACTTCATTGGGTTTGGCCGTTCCGCCCATTATTTTTACGAGTACTGAAGCTATTCAACAAAGTACCCTACTCACTCATCAGAGCCCTTATGTTGCTGCAGGGTACTTTGACCTTTCAATGACTGGTGAGCATTTGATCGCGAATTTCGTTGATACACTCAAGCAACTAGACAGCGGTGCACGCATACTTCATGAAGATTACCTAAGCCAGCGTCTTGCAGATGGCGAGAAGATTGGCGACCGCCCTGCACTGCAACATTGGGAGCAGCTATCTGAGTTCTTTAAAGACGATAACCGCACGCTGACCGACCACTTAGCCTACAAACTTCGTGACCAAGGTTTTTACCTAGCCGATAAAGTGTCATCGGCTGAAACAGAGTCAGACAAAGACGAAAATGCATTCTCAGCCAATGAAATTGAAAAACTTGCTTATGCTGAGCACTTGCGTTGGTGGTTTAACCGCATAGTAAAAGGTTGGAACTATGCTCCTGCACGTGATGATGCTAATAGAGAACACCCTGATATGATCCCTTGGGAAGATTTGGATGAACCGGCGCGTGAAAAAGATCGGGACATGATCAGACAACTTTCCTCGCTCGCACATTCAATGGGTAAGCAGATTAAAAAGCGTCATTACTTTGTCTTAGATATTTCAACGTTCGATACGCCTACAACACCTGAAAATGAGCATACGAACCAAAGCGAACTGAAACTAGCCAAGGCCTCAATCGATAATCTAATCATAGAAATACAGCGTCATTCAAAACAAAGCGAAGCAATTATTGTGGGTAAAGCTGATACCCTAGTTGAAGCGACTATTTTGAGCGAACTATCAAAAGAAACAAATTTAGCTTATGTACTTCTGACATCTACGAAGCCTACTTTGTGGGAGTTTGATTCGTTATCAACTCGACGGCTTCGCGCTCAGTTAATGACTGATGCCTTACAAATAATCGCTAATGCCACTAATGAACTTGAAATGTACGAGAGCCTCGATTTTGCTGAACGAAAGTTCATTAGCAACGTTAAGCTTGACGTTCATATCCCTAATGGTGTGACTAATACGATAGAACTTAAGGTGAGCATTGATAATGACTAATAACAAACTGAAACTCTTATCTTGTTTTATCTTACTCTTTAGCGTTTTTATTAATGCATATGCGATCGAAGCGACGGTATCAACTACTGACTTTTCCAACCCATTATCACGAGGGCTTGAACTTAGTGAAGACGATGAAGACTTTCTGTTACGTGGAGAGCCATCGACTACAAAGGTCAATCCGTATGAGTATTCAAATAAGCACTTGCTGCTCATTACTGTCAGTGATTATGACGATGGCTGGAGTAAGCTTAAAGGCGTTAAGGAAGACAGGCAGTCTTTGCTAAGCAAGTTTGGTAAAACTGGGCTCAATTATCACATTACAGAAATTTCTGGGGAAGATGCCTACACAACAGAAAACATTAAGCGGCTTGTATCAAAATTTATAGATGAGCATGGTCAAGACCCAAACAATCAACTCATTATTTATTACGCCGGACATGGTTTCACCAAAGAGGTAAACGGCACCGACGTTGGCTACCTCGTACCCGCATCGGCACCTCACCCTAGTCGATATCCAGAGCTGTTTGAACTTGAAGCATTAGAAATAAAGTTCTTCGCTGAACAAGCCAAACTAGCTAAATCAAAGCATGTTATGTTTGTCTTCGATAGTTGCTTTTCTGGCTCAGTATTTCGTGCAATGCGAAGTTCAGGAAAGCTTGGCGCGAACATCAAAAGCCTAATGAGCCAGCCTGTGCGTTTATTTATTGCTTCGGGTTCAAAGAATCAGGAAGTACCCGACGAGAGTATTTTCAGGCGAAGGTTTGAGGAGGCTTTAAACGGCGCGGCTGATCTTTTTAAAGACGGTTATATCGTCGGCACCGAACTAGCTTTATACCTAAGAGAACATGTCACACTAGCAAGTGAGGGTAAGCAAACGCCACAGTTTGCCAAAATGCCACCAGATTTCGTCGAAGGTGATATTGTTTTTCCTTCACCCTTAGGCATACCTCAACGCGCTAACCCGACCAGTCAGGCTGACACACTTAAACACCAGGTTGCATTACGCTCATTTGAACCAGGCGTTGAAGTTGACCCTCGATGCACCGAACAAGGCCTTCAATGCCCCCAATTTATGCGTGTCAATAAGGGCACTACCAACTTCACTGAAAATGGACAAACAAAAAGCTTTGCACTCAGCCAAGATCTTTGGGTTGGACGTTATGAAATTAGTGTCGCTCAGTGGAATGACTGCTTCGCGCGTGGTGGTTGCACCCGCTGGTTAGCGAACGAGGACCAATTAGGTCATCACCCTATCAGTAATGTTAGTTGGCAGGACGCACAAGAGTACATCACTTGGCTTAATCTCATCACCGCAAATAAGACCGGAACCTACCGCTTGCCTAGTGTAAACGAATGGCAATACTTTGCGCGTGCAGGAAACCATACTCAGACACATTGGAGCGACCCCAATGCACAAAACAAAGCAAGCTGCCGAGGCTGTCTGGGTATTGGCAATGGTAAGCTTCAACCGGTAGGAAGCTTTGATGCCAACCACTTCGGTTTGTACGATGTTGTGGGTAACCTATGGGAATGGACTGCATGCTTACCTATGGACAAAGGAACCTGCACAAGCAGTCTCTTGATGGGTGGTTCATTCGGAACTGACAAGGCCCATAGCCATTTAGCGGCTAAAACGGTTTACCCTGCCAATCAGAGCCGACCTAACTTTGGATTTCGAGTAGTTAGAGAATTGCAAAAATAAGTTCTTTATATAAATTTTATTTTTAAAAATAAAAAAATTATCCATCTCCTATGCATAACTAAACAACGAGAAGTTATGCATATGGAAAACTCTACGAATAATTTTATCTCTATCACCTTAATCATCATGCTGTCTTGGTTTCAGGTTGGCTGTAGTACAGGTGATGATAGTGATGATTCTGAATCGTCAACCTCAGAACGCTTGAAGTCGATGTCGCCTGCTCGAGATGATTTGAATGGCAACTTTATGGTCGTGAACGAGACGGGTGAAAATATTTATATTTCATCCGACCCAAACTTTAGCGATAACGCACGCATTTCTACAAAAGTTCAAAACCTGTCATTGAATATTGACCTTAAAAGATTTGGCGGCTCTGATACTACATTGCTAAAGCTTTACGCTCTTAGTGAAAGTCAGCTAAAAGACTTTGAAGAAGGCTATATAGAACCTGTCGTGTCTAAGGCCTTTCTTGCCAAAGAAGGCGGTACCTTTAGCCCTTTTGGAGGCAGTAATGAAACCACAAACTATGGTGAACTAAGACTTTGTAATGAAACTGATGACATCATCGCTATTACCATAGGCAGCCAAGACAACAAGATTGATGGCATGATCAATCGTGGCGCATGTAACGTGCCCTTTGCTGTACCGGCTAATGGTTATACCGATATTAACTTTTTAAATGCTTCAAACTTAGAGTTAATTCAAACATGGGAAGATATCGTTTCAGAAGGTTCTGTTTACCACATCACGATCGGAGAGAAGTCACCCTCTTTTACCACCGCAACATTTTTCTTATTTTCAAAGCTTGATCAAAACGTACAGATACTTGATCAGCAAACGGACCTACCTTTGTTGAATGACAACTGTAACCAATGCCCTGACCTTGCACGTAATACTACTGGAGAATATGAGTTATCTGCAAATATAGATTATTTCTTAAAAGTCACGACACGCACAGGTGAGTTGGTCGGTGAAATCGCAGAGCCAGTCATATTTTCTGCAGGTCAATCACGTTCATTTGTGCTTGAAGAAGAGGATGGCGCTTTAGTACTAACCGAAATTTATAACACAATCCCAGACCAGTCCACCGACTCAGGTAATAACTCCGATCAAGGTAGTTCTGTTTCTGAAGACTGGTCAATTTACGACAACAGCTTTGACTTTTCTAATCCTACGCCATCGCTTAGTTTTCTACCCGCCTGTTATAACTACGGTTGGGGTGAAGTCTTCTGCAATTTGAGCTACAAAGGAAGCTTAGCTTCTGGCAGCTCCATCACTTACGAAATCTTAGACCTTGATGGCTACAAGACTACAATCCCTTATGCTTTTACGAATCAGGATTGGTGGTTCTACACGGGTTATTTCTATAGTGGCACGATGTCATTTCGCGTCATTGTGACGGATACATGGGGCTATTCGACGTTTTCTGACTGGCAGTATGTAAGTCTCTAAGCCATATCATCAAGTTAAGGTAACTAACATTCGGTACTAAAAACATTGGATGCTTAGTTTGCGCTTCAAACAGTGCCCAACGTCATCTTATGTAAGGATTTTCCATGAACATCAATAAAACACTTTGTTCTACTGCCATATTGCTTTCAGTTATCGCCTGTACACACACCACAGTTCAGCATGATCAAAGTGCTAGTGAATCAGTTAGCGGCTCATCCGAGGAAAGACGTATTGCCTATGAACAACGCAAAAAAGCATCTTCCAATCTAAAACTCAAGTCGCAGCGATCTGAACAACTTGCAAAGCGTTCAGCACCAACAGCAGCCTCTTTCAAATTCTATGACATCTTACCCAGTAGTGCTGATCAAAGAGACTTGGAGCAAACAAATACTTATCGTGATGAAAGAGAAGGCGCAATCAAACTCACGCGAGTATCTCCGCTTTCCACCTTTAGTGTTGACGTAGATACCGCATCTTATATCCGTGCAAAGTCTTATATTGATCGAGGATTACTGCCTCCTGAATCATCCATACGTAGCGAAGAGTTTATTAATGCCCTGAACTATGGTTACGAGCAACCAGCAAACACTGATGACCCTATTTCAATAATGACTCAAATTGGACCGACTCCCTGGAATCAAGAAACCAGCTTATTGCAGATTGGCTTAAATGCTCACGAACTCAACATGGAAGATCGTCCCCCTGCAAACCTAGTTCTACTTATCGATGTTTCCGGGTCTATGAGCTCGGCTCAGAAACTTCCATTACTAAAACGAGCCTTAAACAGTACGTTAACGCTATTGGATGAGCGAGATACCATTAGTGTTGTGACCTACTCAGGGAATAATGAAATTCTAGTTGAAGGAGTCAAAGGCGATGATGATAAGCGTATCTTGAATGCAATTGAAAAACTCGAGGCTAAAGGCTCAACAAATATGGGCGATGGTATGAGTCAGGCTTATAAATTAGCACATCAATATGCGACAAAAGATAGTAACAATCGAATCTTAATGTTTACCGATGGTGATCTGAATGTCGGCATGGAAGAGGATGAATTAGTTAGTTTCGCAAAGAAACAAAAAGCGTTGAATATCGACCTCACCATTCTGGGCATGGGTAATTATGGATATCATGACGCTGCACTAGAAAACTTGTCGAATGAGGCTGATGGCCAATACCATTTTATTGGTAATTATCATAACGCCCTAAAAACCCTAAACAGCTCGTTTCTGGGAAGTATTTATAACGTCGCTGAAGACGTCAAAATACAAGTCGAGTTTAACCCTGACCATATCGCCGAATATCGTTTAATTGGTTACGAAAATAGAAGTTTAACAAGCGCTGAGTTTAATAATGACACTAAGGATTCTGGAGATATGGGTTCAGGTCAATCAGTTACTGCTTTGTATGAAATAGTCTGGAGTGATAGCAAGTTCCGTTTTATTGACTCACTCAAATATGGAGAAAAGTCAGACAATAATCAAGATGCAAAAATAGCTGAAATCGCAACGATCAAACTGAGATACAAACAACCCGGTGACACCCAAAGCCACTTAAAAACCATTGTCATTAGTAATGATAAACAGCGAGATCCATCTGAACAGTTTTATCAAGCTGTGTCTGCGGCATCCTTGGCTCAACTCATGGGAAGTAGCCAGCATATTGGTGACTTTTCAAGTTCTGACTTAATGAGCTGGATAGAAAAACATAAGACTGAACTTCCCCATGGTTTTATGGAAATGCTAAGTGCTTATTCATCACTATCTTCCTATGTACAACCACGTGGATAGTTCTCTCCCCCTTTAAGACACTAAGATTCTTCATTACGATCGAACTCTATGAATGAACAACTTAATTATCTAGTTAATCTTTTTTAGAAAAAATCATTTTTCTGTCTACTAAATATATAGAAACAAAAGAGCAATAGGCTTAGAACCAACTTATTTGGCTTTCATATGAATCAACTATCAGACATTAACAAACAACCCAAGATCGACGTTATATTTATAATAGCTGCCTGCTCTCTTTTGCTCATAGGTATCATTATGAGCTTTTCATCTACGATTGACATAGCGACAAAAAACCTAAATAGCCCCTTTTATTATTTGATCAAGCACTTCGCCTATTTATTGATAAGTATGATGGTGGCCTTTGCTGTTTACTTCATTTCACTCTCTTGGTGGAAAAACAATAGTATTAACTTATTATTAGTAGCCTGGCTACTATTGGTTGTTGTACTCGTTCTTGGAAAAACTATAAATGGCAGTACACGATGGTTATCTTTAGGTCCTGTCAATTTCCAACCATCGGAATTAGCTAAGCTGTTTCTAGTTGTTTACCTAGCCAGTTATTTGGCTCGTTACCCTGCAAGTCTTAGACATTCTTGGTGGGGATTCTTAAAACCTATTATTATCCTCATCATCACTTCATTTTTGTTACTCGCTGAGCCAGATTTTGGAGCTACCGTTGTTATCGCCTTTACGTTCATGGGTTTGCTTTTTTTAAGCGGTGTAAAGTTAACTCAGTTTTCGATTATTTGTATAGCGGGTACTAGTGCGATTATCGCATTAATCTGGATGGAACCTTATCGCTTAATCAGATTACTCACTTTTCTCGACCCATTTAAATTCCCATACGACGAAGGCTATCAATTAGTTAACGCTTTGATAGCGTATGGTAGAGGTGCAATTGTAGGTCTTGGTTTAGGGAATAGCATTCAAAAACTTGAGTTTCTACCTGAAGCTCATACTGATTTTGTTTTCTCTGTTATCGCTGAAGAATTTGGCCTAATTGGCAGTTTAACGGTTATTATTCTGTTCAGCGTACTTGTTTACCGAATATTTGTAATCGGAAAAAAAGCCGCAAATAAAGGACTGCATTTTGAAGCATATTTTGTATGGGGAATAGCATTACTATTTGCGCTGCAAGCCTTTTTTAATATTGGTGTAAATATGGGATTACTACCGACCAAAGGATTAACCTTACCATTGGTGAGTTATGGTGGAAGTAGTTTGCTTGTCAATTGTACGTGTCTCGCACTGGTGGCTAGAGTAAATTATGATACGACGAATTTACAACCCAGAGAAGAAGATAGTTTTGTTAAACCGCCATGAATGAAAGCGTATTAAATAATAATTGTAGCAACTTTATACAAACACCATTTAGATAGCGCTATCCTACATTCAGCTACTGATCTTCATAAAAATACTAAAATTCGTTTGATGCTAGCTTAAATGAACGCTTCATAAAACTAACCCATTATTTGGTCTATTATTTTCAAAAAATATTCCCGCTACCCCTAGACCAAATACTCTCAATAATTTTTAACTAGAGACCACGAATGCAAAACTACATCAATGCAATTAATCAGTCTGACAAGAATGACTTCGCCATTTGGTATGACGACCAGTTTAAACAACAAGTGGATGAACTGACTATATTCCACGAAACGTTATCTTTAATTGATGGTTATGGCAGCAAGCTATTTGGCAACGAGCGGGCTAGCGAAACGCCTTATCTAGTAGCTAATGACATACGGGAATTAATGGATGAGAGAGATACATTGAATGACTATAAAATCTTTGGATTTTGGGGTCATGGGGTTAATAGCTATGCCGTCGTTTACGCTTGGTTCCATAAGAATATACGCGTGTATCTCAGACTACCTTACGGTGGCGTTTATACCGACAACAAAAAAGCAGCTCGTTTGCTTCCTAACATCATCAAACAGACCGATACCCTTGTACAGCATGCTATCAGAGATAACGCCTCGTTATCATTCTATTGTTTAATGGGCACGGGCTCATTTCGCTACTTCGGCTCTGAGTTTTTGGAGTGCGAGTTTGATCATATTTACAGGCATCATTCAACCCTGTTCTCGAGTATAGCCGACTTAATTAAGGCTGGTTAATCCAGTATCTACGAAAGTTTATTCGTAAAAAAATATATCCACTTTCTAATTTACAGCTCAAGCTTATTTGAAAAAGGCAGATATAAGTTAATTTGCGAATATTCTCAATTAATCCATATTCGCTCAATCACTGATTTAAATCCTACAGTTTAGGTATCAATACATTCGGTTATCAATGAAAAATAGGTCGCGACAAAAGCTCTTCATTGTCTTCTGACAACTCGGGGTACATTACTGGCGTATGACTAAACCCCCTCTCGTTCATTCGGCTTCTTACACAGCGATTCAATTCGGCATATGAAATTAAGGCGTTTTGATCTTCATCACAATCAAGTAGACCATTGATTGCTTCAAGAAAAGTGTTTGTAAATGCTCCGTGAGGTTCATTATCAATCGTTGGAAACGTAGATAACATACGCCGAGGTATCTCCGCTGATTTTTCATGAGCACCAGCCGACGATATAAAAACTACATTTTCGTACTTAAAGGTGCTTCCTACACCGAGGAAATTGGCTCCGTACTCACTATCCAGAACAAACCATACAAACCTACCATTTACATCAAGGTCTCGTATAATGGGTTGAACATCCCTAAGGCCATCTATAAGCTTCTCTAGAAGCTCTTTACGAGTTTTAACTGAAGCAACATCTTCGGGAATAATAGCTGCAGAATTTTCTGATAGAGGTGGCCGAATATTGTAATCGAATGCACTAGTTCCGAGCCCAGAATAATATATAAAAACAAAATCTCCAGGATTAGTTTTCGTTTTTAATTCAGAAAGCTCATTCATGATGCTTTCCTTTGTTGCTTTTCCTGGATTAATTACTGTAATATTTTTTGGATGAATCCCTTTACTTATGAGGGATTTTTTGACTGCAAGAACATCAAATCTAGGGCCTTCTAAAGGCTGATTAGGGTATTCAGCAGCACCAATAAGCAATGCGTGCATTCTGCTTTCAATATCTAAAAAACGACAATCAATCACCGACCTAGACCCACTATCCGGTCCGCCCAATGAACCCCATTCATCTGATTTTATCTCACACTCGCCCCCACTAGAGCCTACAATATAAATTCTTTCACCTTTAGGTAAAACGTACAAAATACGGCCGTCGGGGAAATCGTTACGAACTGGGGCGCTCTCTACCATTACAATGCTTTTTACGCCTTTGGTGGGCAGTGAAGATTGGAAGCCAGCATATAGTGTTCTACTATCAATAAGCAGCGAAAACGCAATAAGCAAAATGGATTGGAGTTTAATATTCACTCTCAGAAAACACATTTAACGAACCTCATTGCCAGACCACGAGGGCCTTTCTATAGAAAATTCACTCAACGCCTCTTCTGCTTGTTTATGGTCAAAAGCAAGCGCTTTCCTGTAAAGGTATTGTGCTTTGGTCTTGTCGACAATCACGCCTAATCCAAAATGATACATTTGCGCTAATTTATAATAGCCTTCTGCAGATTCTTTCTCAGATGCTATCGAATAAAACTGTACTGCTTTTGAGTAATCAGGCATCGAAAGACGGCCTAACTCATAGGTTTTTCCAAGCTCTATTATTGCTTCTAAACTATTTAAGTCTGCAGCTTTCTGAAGGTAAGTGATGCTCAATTTTCTATCATTCTTTCTTCCGTGTAAGTAATAATAGCCTAGCACCAGGTTTGCATGTATGTCCCCTAACTCTGCCGCCCGAATGTAAAAAGCGATGGCTTTTTCATACTGAGCAGCTGCCGCTAAAGATCTTGCGTAGAGTCTTATAGCTGTATCCAGCTTAGGCTGTTCGTCTAAATATATTTTGCAAATAACAACAGGCTGCTTTTGTTTTTGAGTGGCACCACCGTTCAGAATAGAGGCTTCTTCCCTAGCGCTATTATAAGAGAGGCTATCTTCACAGCCCTTCTTAACGGCTTTATGCCCCCCATAAATAGGGTCTTCACTTATTGATACTAGCTCTTTCTCAGAAACAAAAAACCGCCCCTCAAATACAGAATTCGCCAGGAATAAAAATATTACTAGAATGATAAAGATAAGGTATTTGAAGAGAGGTTGAGGCTTTTTATACGAGTTGTTTAAAATCTGTTCTACATGCTTTGGCTCGACAGCATCTGTATGTGGACTTATTACTTCAACATTAACAATTTTTTTTGCGTGATCCACTAATGTGTCTATGTGTTTCTCAATCGGACGAGTTAGTGCATCTAGCCAATGAGTGGTACTAATATAGTACTCCATATTTTTAGAAGGGCTTACATCGGAAATCCTAAATGGAAGTATGACAACCCCTTTACTTACAGCTCTTTCGACCTCTCTCTTCACTTGATCAGAGTTATTCGAGCTCTCAGAAAAAACGAGTATAAAAATACGACTCTCTTCAATTGCTTCTACTATGGAGCCACCCCAGTCGTGGCCAGGAGTAATGTCTCGAGGTGCCACCCAACATCTTAAGGCTGAAGATTCCATTTTTGTAACGATGGCATCAGCTATCGCTTTATCCTTTGATGAAAAACTTATGAAGATATCGTGTGCCATTGCGCACCTTAAATTAAAGGGAAATTTTATGATTATCTAGTTACACCAATTAACCAATACATAGCATATTTACTTTGCTAGATTTGAATCGCCGTATACAGCTGTTTCAAGCAGGGGCGTTGATTTATTGTGTCCCTTGACTTGTTAACTGATACTTTGAATATGCTCCAGTGTGTCAGCCTTGCCACAAAGGCACCTAATGAGTCAACGCGAACACGATCTATTGTATATTGACTCTTGGGTCGTTGCCATAACCATTGATTGGAGGCTGATTTATCAATTAACAATCCCTTCAGGAAAAGATCATATAAATTACGGAAATCAAAATGAAGTGGTTTGGTTTCTTCACGAATAGGCATCTCTTATAAGCAGAAAGAAAAATAGCAATATAATAGAGAGAAAGTGTAGCTGTTAAAATAAGTGTGCTGAAAGGAATGTTATAAAGAGTACCTCATTACAACTAAATCACAAGACGTCTGCTTTCTCATGAAAGGTAATGCTCGCGACTAACACGGCTAGACGTCAGCTTTGACTCAACAGTAGATCTCGAAAACTAGCGTTTTTGTGCTCAAAACCAGCGGTATTAAGAAACTGCTAAAGGGGACGCTAATGCTCGCTTTCAATAGTTATCACGAATTTTTAACTAGCTGAATTAGTCTGAATTACACAGAGTCCCAACATAATACTTTATTAAAAATATGCTACAACGCTAGCACACCAGACTGGCACACTATCTATCAGACAGAGTTATTTTGTAGAAAATAGAGGTCAATTTAATCAGAATAATTGAGTTGGATAATTTAAATAGTCTACGGATGGTCTCAATATGGTCTAGCGACCACATACAAAAACCCGACATCAAAGTATCGGGTTTTAAGTTACTGAATTAACAGCAAATAATTGGTAGGACCCCTACCATGTCAATATTATTGTGAGAACCAGATAAGTAATTGATACTAATATATATCTTACCTTTCAAGTACGCCTATAACGCACTACAAGCACACTAACGAAATCAAGTACTTACAGTCTTATTTTGCTAAAAATCATAGCGAACAGCTTTCATCGTTGGTTTTAATATTGGGCTGGTTTCAAATAACACTGCTAAATGTTTTATTTTCAATGTTGATTCGGAGATTACCTTTCTGGTTGCTGAGTAAGTGCTTGATATGAGCTGCAAAGCGACCCTTTTCTCAATGTCGAAAAATATACGTTTTTGGACTATTTTGATTATCATCGATCAAGTGGTAGTATTTAATACTACCGAAATCGATAGGTAATAATTATGCCAATGGTTAAAAAAAGTATCACTGTGACAGATATTCAAAATGACTGGCTACAGTCTCAGATTGAGCAAGGCCTTTATGCATCTGATAGTGAAATACTCCGAGACTTAATTCGGCAAAAGCAGCAACTAGATGCAAACAACCTACGTGTTCAAGCAATAAGAGCCGCCTTGATACAGGGTGAAGAGAGTGGATTTAGCAATAAGACTCCAGCTGAAATTAAAAAATCTGTTTTGGCAAGGAAGCTGAATGGGTAAATATGTTTTAAGTCTTGAAGCTGAAGTTGATTTAGAAAGGTTATTAGAGTTCGGGATTGACACCTTCGGTGAGACAGTTGCTATCTCGTATTTTGATGGGCTTGTTGATCGTTTCGAATCTATCGCTATAGCTCCCTTACAATACCCAGAAGTTAATAATATTAGAGAGGGATATAGACTTAGCGTTTATAAGTCACACTCTGTTTACTTTAGGTGTACCGTAAAGCATGTTGAGATTATTCGAATACTAAATGGTCAAGATATCGAGAATGCGTTAAATCTAGCTGATATTATTTAGCTCTAAGGAAAATTATCCCGATTTTACTATGTAAAAATGAACGCTTTTGAATTAACGAAAGTGTACTTTTTCATCTCTTTTCAAAATCCTAAAAGGGAACGCTTTTGCTGGTGGGTTCAACTAGCCAAAGCTTTAGTGGTATTGTAATCAGGATAATTAGGGCAGTTGAACAACAATACACGAACACTTTAACCTAATGATGACTTCAATATAAAAAGGCCGCCTATTAGCGATCTTTTTGTATTATCTATCAAAATAAATATTAGGTTTTGTCTTCTTTTTTTAGCAAAAATTCGATTAACTTACCTATCGTGAGTCCTTGCACAAGAATTGAAAACACAACGATAATGTACGTAATTCCCACCAAAATATCTTTTGTTTCACTGGGTGGAAGCGATAGTGCCAATGCAACTGAGATTGCTCCCCTCAGACCTCCCCAGGTCAATAATAATTCAGTATGCTTAGTAAACTCCTCACGGAATTTAAGAACTCCCAAGAGCAGTGAAGTGCTTAAGAATCGTGCTAATAGTAGTATTGGAATTAGAACCATACCTGCAATCAATACATTAGGACTGAAATCGATTACTAGCACTTCTATTCCAATTAGAACAAAAAGAAAGGCGTTAAGAATCTCGTCGAGCAACTCCCAGAACTGATCTAGATGCTTTCGCGTTGTATCGGACATCGCAAGCAATCTTCCATGGTTCCCAATCATGAGCCCCGTGACGACGATTGCAATCGGTCCCGACACATGGATTTGTTGGGCTAATGCATAACCCCCTATTACCACTGCTAAGGTAAGTAATATTTCAACCTGATAATTGTCGACCATTTTAAGCATGTAGTAACCTACAGCGCCCAGCAATAATCCATAGACAATGCCTCCTATTGCTTCTTCTGCGAACAAGATGCCAATATCAGTAGTTGTAACTTCATTTGTACCAATAGCAATACTCGACAACACGAGAAAGACAACAACAGCCACTCCATCATTGAACAGACTCTCACCGATGATTTTAATGCTCAATGACTTTGGTGCACCGGCTTTTTTTAGTATTCCAAGTACTGCAATAGGATCTGTAGCACTAATAAGCGAGCCAAAAACACAGCAATATATCAACGGGATATCCAGGCCAATAACCTGCATTACATAATAACTGGCATACCCGAATAGGAATGTAGTGATCAAAACGCCAAAAGTGGATAACAGAGCAATTGGCCATTTTCGTTCAGAGAGATCATTTATATTGACGTGTAAGGCTCCAGCAAATAGCAGAAAACTTAACATACCATTCATTACTACTTCATCGAAAATTACGGCTTTAGAAAGGCTGTTAGCAATATCAGTCACTTCTGAGACACCAAGATATTGAAGCAGGATTAGGCATAGCGAGGCCAAAAGGCTGACTGTCATTATGCCTATTGTGGTGGGTAATTTAATAAATTTATAATTTAAAAAAGAAAAAACTGCCGTAATAGTTGTAATCACCGCAATGGTATTGAGCATTTGTGTACCTTCAATTATTTGTGTTTGAAATTAATTTTCTAGTAATTCTATATTATCGCAACTACTCACTGTAATTATTTATAAACGTCTCTAATAAAGTATCAACTTCTTCACCACCTTCTAGGGCTTAGAGAATATTTGTGTGCGCAGACGTCGAATAACCCTAAAATCAATAGCCTTACTAGTGCGATTTCGAGTCATTCAATTATTGGATAGCGAGTGGTCGGGAATGGCACAAACGTGGCAGAACTTGCCTTTAAGTTTCAGCTAGCAAAGTGGCAATTGATTGCTCAAAAGTGCCAATAGCTGACATCGGAAGTTGAAAACGTTATGTATTAAAAGCTAACATTATTAAGAGCAAGATTCTTAATCTCACACTGAACAGAAGCAGGTATTCAGTCTAATCTAAATCGCAGCTCAACCCTGACATTTTAAGTGGTTCAAGGCTTCTTCAATTGAATGCATTCCATGTCTAGTGCACTCAACTGATCTACGTCATCCCATTTATAGGTGAGTTAGCTGTATTCTCTTTAGTAATAACGATGTGTGCATTACTCCTTAAGTAGAAGATACTGCCTAATAACACAAAACCAAAAACTAAGTTAACATAGCGCGCGTAAAATAAAATATCGCCTATTTTGCTGCCTTCCAATATGTAATAAAATACACCTACGGGTAATTGAACAAATAATAAACTGAAGCAAAAGGTCTTCTCCAACAGATTTTGAGGCTTTAACGCAAAAGCCATTAAGAAAAAAGCGAAGTAAGATAAATGCCATTTAAACATGCTCCACACCATTTGCTCTTTGACTTCCAAAGTATCCAACTCAATACCGTGTTCAATACTTGAAAGCATCGTGATAATGTGAAAATTCTCAAGAAAATCCAACGCGCCAGCCATGAGACCGCATGCTAATATTATATGAAGTAACTCTTTGGCAGACTTATTATCGGCCCTTAACTGACCCACAACTAGAACGATAACGCTGGTATATAAAGCAATAAAAATATTGTCAAAGCCAATGATCGTACGGATCGGTATAGCCTGAGTTAGTAAATCAGAACTGTAATTATTAATTATATCTACTAGCTCAAAGTGTTGTTGAGATGTGCCTGCAGAAACACCATATAAAATCATAAATAGCAATAAAAGAGCAGCACTGGTTGATAGCAAAAGTATAGGATGGTATTTCATATTCGTATTCTCCATTGGGTTAGCAATTGATCTTATGCACGTTTTTATTGAGAATCCTTAACCTAGGTTAATAAACGAATTAATTTTATATTCACATGGTTTAGTTTGTGTTCCTTTATTTGGTGGGGGCTTGTATGTCAGACATAAAAAGTATTTCTATTACATTAAAAAATGCGTTGAACCAAATCTCCCCCATCAGTGATGATGCCTGGCAAGCCCTTGAGCAACACTGGGAGTTTAAAACCTTAGATCAAGGTGAATACCTTCATAAAGTAGGTGAACCCGCAATCTTTATGGCGTTTGTTCTGAAGGGGGTATTAAGAGAATATTTTCTTACATCAGAGGGCCTTGAGTTTAATAAAGCATTTGTATTTTCAGGTGAATTTACCGGATCTCTTTTTGATTTAATGCGTGATGACGTATCAACTGCATCTGTGCAAGCAATTAAGCCCTGCCAAATGCTAGTTGCGCCTTATAGTGTAATGTATGAACTTTATGATCAATATGACTGTTTCCAGCGCTTAGGAAGGATCATTATTGAAAGCTTATTTTTGAAAAAAGCGAGACGGGAATATGAATTTTTAACGATGGATGCACAAGCTCGATATTTAACCTTGATCAAACAGTATCCTAGGTTTGAAAAAGAACTCCCCCAGTACCAGCTAGCTTCTTATCTCGGAATTACCCCTGTTGCACTGAGTCGTATTCGTTCTCAATTAAAAACTTAGTATAAGTTGCTAAGCCGACTTTAAGTGTTGGATGAAAGTGTTCAGATCGCAATTTTAGACGGAGAGCTGAATTCACACTCCTTAGCCTGCATTCTGACAAATAACTGTAACATGACGATTAGGCCAAACTGGCCCTGATACTAAGTAACCGTTTTAAGTAAAGTTAGCTTCGTGCCAAATTGCTGACATAAGCTGTTTAATTTATGACGCATTAAATATCGATTTATCGGTCAGCTTAAATCGTGATTTGGGAGGCTTGTCGGTTTGAAACCAGACATATAACTGATCAATAAATATTCGTTACAACCCCTTTAATCCACGTGACAACTAAAAATAGTTGCGTCCTCATTTTTTAACTTCTAGCTTACCTATGAAATATGCTATGCTAACTGGACATGAGATAAAATAACATGATATTTTATCTCATAAAGAGGTAAGTCATGAGCGTCGCAAATAGAGTAAGATTAGAATTCAAGAACCTCCCCCCAGGAGGGGTTATAGCTAGCGCAGAGTTACACCGCCTGTCAGAAGACAGTAAGCAGGTGGATAAGGCGGTGTCCCGTATTTTTAAAAAAGAAGGGATTCACAAGATCCGTAACGGGCTCTATTTCAAACCACATATCAGTAACTATTTTGGCCGCCTTCCACCTAAGACCTGCGACATTCTTAATTCGGTAAAAAAACAGTATCAAGCCACACTACTACCCTCTGGAGAACTTGCAGCCTATGAGCTTGGATTCATACAGAATGCTCCAGAAGAAAAAACCTACGACACCGATAAACGCATTGCCACTATCCAAACAGATAACAATATCCTTCACTTTCGCCAAGTAAAAGAACAAAAACTCACGTCCGCTACCATCCAATTAACGACATTGTTATTAGCTCTTGAGTACTTATTTAAAGATTACCCAAAGTTAAATGAGTTACAGAAAAAATCGATTAAAAGGAAATTAAATAAACACTCACTCAAGAGCATTAAGAAATCTATAGCCCCTTGGCCCAAGTGGTTTGAAGATAAAATCATACAATTCGTGAAGCCTGAAAGAGTCATAAGCTACATCACCGGTACCAGTGCCTTCAACATCCCTTATAATGGAAGAGTGTCTGACTGGCACCAAATGGGAATGCTCAACAGTAATAAGTTTCAGATAACAGAGAGCAACTATCATAGCGCACCAAACCTTAAAGATGATGAGCTATTTGATTGCTCTGACTTCCTAAATAAACATAAGATCAGATTAAACTCTCATATTTGTGCAAAACCCAAAAGAGCCGTAAAGGACATACTTTATTCAAATATCTTTATTAAGAAAAAATATCCCTATTTCTTTGCTGTCGATCAATACATGCTCTCTCTATCAGACAAGGACCTTCTTGATTGCGTCGATCAATTGCGCCCGCTCGCAACCAAAGAACAATCTAAACTTCTAGACAAATGGCTGAATGATAATGGAATACACTGAAGAGCAGCAGAAAGATCATGAATTGGTCATGCAGACCATTTGCGAGAGCTTTCTTAAAAAGAAGCTCCCTATGGTGCTAAAAGGAGGAACAGCCCTAAAACTATGTTATGACTTGGATAGGTTTAGTGAAGATCTCGACTTTGACTCAGCAAAACCATTAAAGCTGGAAAGCGCCATTGAAGAAGTTTTCAGCCATTTAGGTAAAGGGCAGTCGAAATTTAGAAAACCAGAGATCAGCCTAACAAAAGAAACCAAAACGGTTCGGCGCTATCGAGTTACCTATGCCGATAACGTCAATCTCAAAATTGAGACCTCACTACGAGGAACACCTGACGACCAGGATATTACCGAGATTAATGGAATTCTAACTTATAAAATTTCAGTTCTCATAAAACAGAAACTAAGCGCTCTTCAAGGACGAACAACCGCGAGAGATTTACATGATGTTATCTACCTCTACGAAACATACTACGATGATTTTGGTGATGAGGAAAAAGCTTCCATGCAAGACCTATATGACACACAGTCGACAATCCTAGATCGCTTTAACCCTGCGTACGATGAAGACACCATTTTGAGCATAAGCGATCTTTTGGCCGACTTGATGAAACTGATTGATCTAGTTGAATCACGAAGCACTGAAGCCGATAGCACTTCATAAAGCCCCCTGCTTTCTAGAACCCCATTTATTCTTCAGCGCCATCCCCTCTTGTGAGAATTATTATAGGTGATCTTTGGGCAATCAAAGGCTTAACAGGTCAGGCAGCCTGACAACGGGATGATTCTTGGTATAGTCGATAACTGGAAGTGAAGGAGCATAGTAAGGATAAAAGCCCTTTCTCCAAGAGTTCAGAGTTATGATCGATTCCCCCTTATCAAGGTTGTCATGGATATTTGGTAAGGCCCATCAAACTAGACAATCACTAGCTCCTCAAAATACTGTTTTTCAAATTCTACTGACTACAGCGTGCCAATTGCAGACATCTGGTGACTAAGAATCTTCTTCTATTTAATCAACTTAGGGCACATCAAATATCGTTTTCTTAAGACTGCTTTGCCTTAAATAGAAGACATTTTTTCGTAATAATATAAAAATAATTGCACCCCCTTTTCTCTTATTTGGAAATGCAAAATACAAAACTTAATTCCCCTAGTTTCTTGGCCTAATAAGGGGATTGAATAAAATTAATTCAACCCGGGCCCTTTAATCATTAACGCCCTCAAAAACTTTGTAAATGGTACGATGTTTTGCTCAACACTGGCGGCCTCAAGCGCAGACATATATTCATCTCTTTGTTCTACGGGCACAACCGTCCAAGGATAACCACCTGCTGCCATCATCACATTCATTAGAAAACGCCCCATTCTTCCATTACCATCGAAGTAAGGATGAATATAAACAAAAATAAAATGCCCTAGCACAATGCGAACGGCCGGGTTTTCTTCTTCTTGAAGTAATTCAAATAGAGCAGGCATCATATCCCTTACGGCCTCTTTACTTGGTGGTACGTGCATAGAGCGGCGAATATATACGGGCCCTGTTCTATAACCGGCTAGATCGGATTGTTTGATAATGCCTGTCGTGACGCTTGGCCCAAATAAAGCAAAATACCAGTCACTGTGCATATCATCAAAAACCTCACCTGAGTTTTCACCTTCTAACACTCTTTTTATTGTTTTTTTCACCTCTTGAAAGGCATCCCAATACCCTTTAGCAGCCAAGGCATCTAAATATTCTTTATCTTCCTCGTCATTATCGGGGTTCCATTGCCCTGAGCGTACTTGCTCAATCAGTTCAGGGGTGACACGATAGCCCTCAATGGACAACGAATGGTAAGCATCCGTGACATAAATATCCTCGACCTGCTGCATATAAACATCTATATCTTTAACGTCACTTGGCGAAGATGGAAAATATTCAATAACGGGTTCTCGCATTTCTGCCCACATTAAACGAAGACGATTGACATAGGGCGATACGTCACGCCGACCAAATGTTATGCTGGGGCTATCTTCAAATGGATCAATTTCGCACACAGTATAATCAGCTGCACGCATACCTTTTATTATATTTTCAGCAATTTTATCTCTACCAATATTTCTGAATGCGCCAGCCAGTCGCCCTGCTATTTTGCTATGACCACCTTCAAGCAGCACTGCTAGAACTTCGGAAGCATCAGTGACCATCGATAATGCCGCCCGAATTTGGGTAGGTTGAGATATAAAACAATTAGGTAAACAATAAACCAATGCTGCTGGTAAGCTATAAAGATGCAACCCATCTTTTGTCTCAAGATTTACTGGTTTTGGCATGGGGTATTTAACATCAAAAATCGACGTCCCATAAAGTAAATCCGTAGGTTTATTTCTTCCACTGGGTGAACGTACCAACAACTGCGAAGGAACTGTTTTATCACCAATATGCAAGTTCAATGATTGCTCTGCTGACAAACACCAATCTACACCTAAACGCTCAGTCAAGTAGGCTGCACAAAACTCCCAAAAAGAGGTATACCAGGGTGTGCTGTCACCGGGACGTTCATTTGGCCTTGAAGTGATATACCAACCTTTCATCACTTCACGGATAAATCCATTCATTACCAGCCTTTCCCGATGCGTTCGGGTAAGATCTTTCGATTGAATAGCAACCACGCCTTTATCCTGAAGAGATTTTAAATACTCCAGTGATTCAGCCAATTTTTCAGATGCACTCGCCATTTCAACTCCTTATCCCCTTCCATATTATGCGAAACAATTTATAGCTTATTACGCCTTACCATTTATAGCTTATTATGTCTAACCATTTATAGCTTATTACGCCTTACCATTTATAGCTTATTATGTTTTACCATTTATAG
>ENA-OSET01000135-OSET01000135.1-sediment-metagenome-genome-assembly--contig:-NODE-135-length-83733-cov-6.591960_pt1 | contig 83733 bp, 70 predicted proteins | sample MGYA00237882_ERZ534229 | MGnify/ENA primary metagenome ERZ534229 (study PRJEB26408, sample SAMN06266212) | sediment metagenome | isolation source: Hudson Canyon methane seep mesocosm | place: USA:Hudson... | reverse complement strand
AGATACCTAACCGATTGTTAAACTTAGCAATAATTCATGCGCCTGTGAAATCGGCCTGAGCCAAGTGCATAGGCATGATTAATAATCATCCTTGTTACGAAGCCTTAAGTTTAGAAAGCTATATAGGCGCCCCTCTAATTGTTGAAGGTGAACGCTACGGTACAATTAATTTTTCAAGCCCCGATGCACGTGACAAAGATTTTAGTGCGTATGAATTGGAATTGATTTGGTTGTTTTCTCAATGGATTAGCAATGAAATAACTCGCAGTAAAACCGAGCGAAGACTAAGCAAACAACGAAAAATGCTAGAAATAATGAGTAATCAAGGGCGTATAGGTGCATGGGAATTAAATGTAAAAACAAGTGATTTGTACTGGTCGCAAATGACCAAAGAAATAATCGGAGTATCTAAAGATTTTAAGCCGAACATAGCCAACTCCTCCACCTTTTACAAACCAGGGGACAATCTGGAAAGAATTACCAAGTTGGTAAAAAGGGCAATGACCACTGGCGAGCCTTGGCATGAAGAATTGCAAATCATTACCCCATCAGGTCAAGAACGCTGGGTTGCAGCCATAGGAGAGGCTATTTTTGAAAATAATAAATGTGTACGAATGTACGGCTCTTTTCAAGACATTGATGAAAAAATAGAAAACCAATTAGCCTTAACCCAAGCCAAGGAACGTGCAGAAGCTGCAGCTCTTGCTAAAAGTCAGTTTCTTGCCAATATGAGTCATGAAATTCGTACCCCTATGAACGGTATTTTGGGCATGTTGCAATGGTTTAAGGAAACACCATTAAATGACCAGCAAACTTACAACCTGCAAATTGCCCGTACCAGTGCCGAATCCTTATTATCCTTACTCAACGATATTCTAGACTTATCTAAAATAGAAGCCGGTAAGGTAGAGCTAGAAAACATTAATTTCAATTAATCTAAATTAATCAATGAGTTGGCTGTAATTATGCAACCCTCCTTTGCAGAAAAAGAATTAAACTTTGTCATTGAACCCACTTATCACGATCTAGGCATTGTTAATGGTGATCCGGTGCGCCTAAGACAGATTTTAAATAACCTGATCAGTAACGCCTTAAAGTTCACCACCAAAGGCAGCGTCACTTTGCGCGTTAAGCTGGCTACCGAAAATTCGACTTCATGTTTAATATGCCAAGTTGAAGACACTGGAATTGGCATTTCCACAGACGCACAAAAAAACCTATTCAGCCCATTTTCCCAAGCAGACTCGAGCACTACTCGCAACTTCGGTGGCACTGGATTAGGTTTATCTATTGTGCAACAACTTTGCCATTTGATGGGTGGTACGGTCACGGTCCAAAGTCAATTGGAGAGAGGAAGTTGTTTTAGCATCAACATCCCTCTGCAGGTTTATGATGAAAATACATCAATAAAAAACCCTAAGTTAGTAGACCCGTCACTGGCCAATTCAGCCCAACCAAAAGACATTACCCAAGCCCGTATTATGGTGGTTGAAGATAATGAAATTAATCAAATTGTGATGTCAGAGCTTTTAAAGCAATTAGGGATCAATGCGGTCATTTGTGCAAATGGAAAAGAGGCAATAGAAACGCTTCAAGATAGCCCTACACCAACCCCCTTCGATTTAATCTTGATGGATTGTCAGATGCCAGTAATGGATGGGTTTGAAGCGACGCAGCTTATTAGACAAGGCCAAGCAGGCAAGCGCTGTACTCAGCTGCCTATTATTGCACTCACCGCCAATGCCATGAAAGGAGACAAAGAGTACTGCCTAGAAATAGGCATGACCGACTACCTCAGTAAACCTATTGATATAGCGAGTTTGGAATTGAAGCTACGCAGATACATTTAATCCAAATAGTTATAACTGAACCAAAACGCCAAGGAGGTAATTAATACAGGAAATTGATAGCAAAAAAAAACAATAAACAGGACAGCCACACTCATTTCATTTGAAACGGCTCTGCCCCCTTATATTTCCAAAATATCCTCTTTTATAAGGCGGTTAAATCTTGACGTATGTCAATATACATTCAGGTAAATCTTTTAACCTCTCCAGTGCGAAATTTAAACAACCACATTATTAAAGACAACAATGATGGCTCCTCTAACGGCACCTGGTTATAACAATTTCAAGCTTAGTTTCGCAATCAAACGGCTTATTGTTGATGTTTTGAGATCGCTTACCGTGGATTATAAGATTTGCAATTCTTAACCGCGCAACTCAAAAAATATACATAACAACACAAAGGAAAACTGTAATGAAAATATGTAATTATTTTTGCAGATATTTGAAAGTTATAATGAAGTTTTCTCGGACTAAGACTATGTCATCATTAGCGCTTGTCGCGCTTCTCGGAATATCAACTTCTACCTATGCAGCCTTGATAACAATTAATGCTATAGCGCCAAGTCAGGGAGAACTAGATACAGTCGGTATCCCATTGTCGGAAGCAACAGACTTCTGTATTGGGTCAACCGGTGATGGGATTAACGCTAATGGTCTTGGCTCTGGGATAACCGAGGATTACTCTATTACCCCTGGTGGGGGTTTTGCCTCTTCACAAAATATATCAGGTGGTGGTTTGGGACTTACAGATGGGGGAATTGGCGTTTCTGATTGGATCCCAGATAGTCCCTTGAATAATCCCGAAGCTGTGTGTTTTGATTTCCCAGATGATTCAGTCGGTCCAAGTGGACTTTTTTCAGTAGTTTTAGATGCGAATTGGCTCGAAGATTCTGATGTAGAGGAATCCACCATTCTCGAACTTTCGGGATTGGACATTTTAGATTGTTTCTTCTCTTACCATGACAGTGATGATGATATTGGAAACGCTATTTCACCAACTTATTATGTACCGGGAAATTGTGGAGTAACACTTGATCCACCTAGTACGTTTTTTAGTGCTGCTAAAGAAGCTCAACTTGTATTTGATGATAGAAATGAACGGAAGTTTAAAGCTGTTGTTAATGAAGTAAAGGAAGCCCAACTTATTTTTGATGATGGAAATGTGCAGCGATTTAGAGCTGTTTCAACTCCAAGTATGAGCATGATAACGTTATTGCTTATCGGTGGTCTATTTATGCGTCCCGCTTTTAAATCTAAGAAGGTATGAACCTTTAAAAGCTTGAAACCTGTGACCAGGTTTCAAGTTCAAGACTGTAATGAATACAAACAATAATCGACACACAACAACCAAAATATAAACAAATATTCGATGATATGTTAACGACACCAGGGCTTCGTTACATATGCCTAATAGGTTTGGAATTTACATGTTATTAAAAGAGAAAACGGCTGGTAATTAGTTAGTCTTCCAACCTACTGGGTCATCTTGCCCCTTTAATTTTTCAGGAACCCGTGCCTGCAGTTCGCATATTTATAGTGCATAAAATTGATAAATAATACGTGTTTGATAAGTCTGTTCAGGCTCTAAGGTTGTGCTAGGAAAAAGCGGCAAATTGGGCGAGTCTGGGGTATGTTGCGGTTCAAGACAAAAGCCGCTTCTACTCCCATAGGTACGGCCCTTACCTTGTAACGAACCATTTAATCCATTGCCCGTATAAAATTGAATAGCGGGTTCTTCACTCCATACTTCAAGTAGGCGCCCGCTAGTGGGTTCGGTGACTATTGCCGCTAAAACCAGTTCATCGCTGGCGCTGGCTTTTATCACATAGTTATGGTCATAACCTTTGCTAAATTTTAACTGTGGATGATTGGCATCGATGTCTTTACCAATGGTTTTAGCTTGAGTGAAATCAAATGCCGTGTCTTTAATCGGCATAATGTCTCCGGTTGGGATCATGCGTTGATCCACAGGGGTAATCGCTTGGCTATTAATTTGCATTTTGTGATCAAGCACATCACCTGCTGCCGCTAAATTGAAATACGTATGCTGAGTCATATTAACGATAGTGGTTTTATTGGTGTTGGCCTTAAAGCGCATATCTAACTGCATGTCGGTGGTCAGCTCGTAAGTCACTTCTATATCCAACTGACCGGGGTAACCCTGATCACCGTCAGGACTTTGCAACGTCAGTACGATACCTGCAGACTTTTCGGTGGTGAAAGGCGCCATTAACCATACTTTTTTATCAAAGCCTTGTTTGCCGCCGTGAAGGTGATTTTGCCAAGCATTGGCATCTAATTGGTAGCTGACGTTATTTAAAGTAAATTTGCCGTTAGCAATACGATTACCATAACGTCCAATTAATGCGCCAAAGTATGGGTTTAAATTGACATAATCCTCTAAATTATCCAATCCTAATACCACGTCAGCAAACACCCCTTGGCGATCAGGTGTGGTTAAACGGGTAATTATTCCACCGTAACTGATCACATCCACCTCCATGCCCTTGGGGTGGTGCAATGTCACCATGTCTATTGATTTGCCGTCAGCGAGTTGCCCATAGGTTTGGCTGTGCGTGCTAAAAACACCTGAGTCGGTAGGTTTTTCTAACTTGTTAACATCTAGCGTAGACACATCCGTTTGAATTTTTGTTGTGGGTTGGCAAGCACCTAACATCAAAACAGTCAAGCTAACACCCAAAACTAAACTACACATTTGTTTAAAAGACCTGAGGTCATGACCGAGTAAAAAAGTGCGGCGAGTGAGGTTCATAACTATCCTTTTAAATGGTTTTTAGAGTAAACAACCAAACTATTGCTAACTGCATGACAAACAACTAAATAAGCCTAGAACATCATCTACTTACTTGTTATATTCGGCGCCTATAATGAGGTGTTGTATTGTTATTGTTCGCAATAAAAATGCAGACTAAATGGGAATCAGGTGAAAATCCAGAACTGTACCCGCAACTGTAAACGTTTGTTAAAAAACGTAAGTCAGATACCAGCCTTGTTAATCCTTTGAAGTAGAAAACCTACTTTCGAAGCCTTTTAATTTTCGTGCGGGAACACACGGATACATTATCTCTGAACAGCTTTTATGCTGTTGTTGATGTGTTTCCCTGCCTGCCTTACTAGAGTCATCACTTTGATTGTGACTGTTATTCTGCTGAATAAGTGTGAGCTAAAACATGTCTAACCCCTGCTCGCTTATTGCTAACAATGTGAACCTAAAAATTGGTCAGCAACAGATTTTGTCTGATGTGTGTCTTAACCTAAGCGCAGGTAAAGTCATGGGGGTGTTAGGCCCCAATGGTGCGGGCAAAACCAGTTTACTCAAAATCTTATCTGGGCAATTAGCCAGCCAGCACAGTGTTAGTTGGAACAATAAAGCGCTGACAGATTACGACCCCATGTCCTTGGCCCAACAAATCGCCGTAGTTAATCAGCTCAACGACAGTGTATTTGCTTTAGATTTATACCAAATTGTGCGCATGGGCCTGTTACCACATAAATCCTTGCTTAGCAGGCAAACAGCCGAAGACGACAAAAGCATCAGTGACGCTATCTCTCGGGTTGGGCTGGATAATAAAGTAAAACAAACCTTTAGTTCGTTATCTGGCGGTGAACAACAGCGGGGTTTGATTGCCCGCGCCTTAGTGCAAAAAGCCGCACTCATTGTGTTAGATGAACCGGTCAATCATCTCGATGTGTATTATCAACACCAAGTGCTTAAGTTACTGCGTTCACTTGCCCACAAACTGAATATCACGGTTGTCATGAGTTTGCATGACTTGAATCTTGCGGCCAATTATTGCGACCATCTATGTCTATTAGATGAAGGGCTAATGGTGGCCCAAGGCACACCACAACAAGTGCTCACCGCAGAGCGCTTACAACAGGTATTCAAGATCCCTTGCCACGTTAGCCAAAGCGGCAACAATGCTGCATTTCGGGTGGACTTCTATCCACCTGATGAAGTTGAACTGGATGTAGCGCCGGCTGCCGAGGACTCTAGCAAATGAGTAAAAAATGGATATTACTGTGTTTACTGGTCATCGTTTCGCCCATTGCTGCTCTCTTTTTTGGTGCCGCTGATTTATCAAGTAGCGAGCTTATTCATTGCATGACTCAGGGTTGTCAAGACCCTGTCAATAACATGATTTTCTGGGAAATTCGCGCGCCAAGAGTGTTTGTGGGTTTTTTAGTGGGTGCAGGTTTAGCCATAGCCGGTGCCACTTTGCAAAACATTACTCGCAATGGTTTAGCCGACCCTTATTTATTTGGTGTGGTATCAGGTGCAGGTTTAGGTGCCAGTATTGCTACTTTGTTATTTGACAGTAAGTTAGCCGAGCAACTTGGTTTAATCCAAATGTTCCCCAGTTTGTCGTTTTCATTAGCCTTACCTTTTGCCGCATTTTTAGGGGCATTATTTGCGGTGTTTTTAGTCCAAATATTGGCAGCAAAAACCTTTGGCAGTAAAACCGAACATATGCTGCTGGCCGGCATAGCGGTGTCTTTTATGCTGAGTGCTTTCAGTCACTTTATTCTATTTTTAGGTGAGCCTTTTGCGGCGAATAAAGTGATTTTTTGGTTAATGGGCAGCTTAGCGAGAGTAGAAATTTGGTATGCATGGGTCATGTTGCCAGTTGTGGTTATCAGTGTGGCCATATTATTGATTTATGGACGGCATATGGACGCTTTGTTACTTGGTGACGAAAACGCCAAAACCCTAGGCGTACAAGTCACTCGTTTACGGATTTTGTCCTTGGCAATTTGCGCCGCCCTTACCGCATGTATTGTGTCTTATTGTGGTGGCATTGGGTTTGTTGGTTTGATGATCCCGCATATCGTCAGAAACTGGTTAGGGGTAACGAGTCGTATTGTCATAGTCGGCTGCGTCTTACTCGGCGGCTGTTTTATGGTGTGGGTCGATGTATTAGCCCGAGTAGCCCTGCCCAATCAAGAAATTCCCATTGGTATAATCACCTCTGCAATCGGCAGTGTGTTTTTTCTATTGGTGATGAGCCAAAGACGTCAATAAAAAGTAATCAACAAGGTATTTAACAGAGTATGAACACATCAGTGCCCGCAGTTTTCAGTGCAGAGTATTGGACTATCCCGCAATTGGATCAGGCTAAGCTACCTGAGATCCAACAACACATCGATGCGAAAACCAAACCCATTGGTGCGTTAGGGCAACTTGAAACCATTGCTACAAAATTAAGCCTGATCCAAGGTTATCATTCAGGTAATTACCAGCATATTCAGATCCACCAGCCTAGCATCATGATTTTTGCTGCCGACCACGGTATTGCCGCAAACGGCGTAAGTATTGCCCCAAGTGAAGTAACAGGGCAAATGGTGGCCAACTTTTTAGCTGGCGGCGCAGCAATTAATTGTTTTTGTGACAGCTTAGATATTCAGATAAAAGTAGTGGATGCGGGCATATTAAACCCAGTAAAAGCCCCCCACCCAATTTTAATTAACCAACGCATTACGGCTGGCACTGCCGACTTGTCTGTTGAACCTGCCATGACAAAAGCTCAGGCCGAACAATGTTTATTATTTGGCGAACAAGCGGCGAAAAGTCAACTAGCAACAGGGACCAACGTGTTAGGTTTTGGCGAGATGGGCATTGGCAACACCAGCACTGCATCTGCACTGCTGTGTGTGTTAACCGGTTTGTCAGCAGAACAAACAACCGGTACAGGAACAGGCATTACAGCAGAACAACTGGCTAAAAAAGTCCAACTGATTAGCAAAGCGCAACAAAGAGTCCAACAAAAATACGCCGAAAAGAACATAGATTGCCACAGCGCATTAGTCGAAGTAGGAGGGTTTGAAATTGGCCAGATTGTGGGGGCAATGTTAGCCACTGCGAGTGCCGGAAAAACTATATTGGTCGATGGTTTTATTGTCTCGGTTGCCGCTTTGATGGCTATTCGTATTGCACCACAAGCACAACAATTTATGTTATTTGCTCATTGCTCTGCTGAAAATGCCCACCAACTATTACTCAACGAACTCAGCGCAAAGCCATTGCTAGATTTAGGATTACGTTTAGGCGAAGGCACAGGTGCGGCATTGGCTGTACCGTTACTTAAAGTAGCGGCCAATTTCTACAACAACATGGCCACTTTTGACAGCGCACAAGTCACAATATGAGCAACCAATAATGCACACTTGGCTTAAGTACCACCTGAATTTATTTTGCTTAGCGTTAGGTTTTTTTAGCCGCCTGCCAATGGCCAAAAACATTCAATACAGCCCAAGTAAAATGCGCAGGGCGACTCGTTATTTTCCCTTAGTTGGCTGGCTGTTGGCTAGTTTACTGAGTGCGGTTTATTGGATGATAGCGCCTTTGGTTGGTATCTCACCGGCTATTTGTTTATTGATTGTACTGAGCCTACTGATGACAGGTGCGTTGCACGAAGACGGCTTGGCCGACACCTTTGATGGCTTTTTTGGTGGTTTCACGCAAGAGCGTAAATTAGCCATTATGAAGGACAGTCGTAATGGCACTTACGGCACTTGCGCTTTAGTGATGGCACTACTTAGCAAATTTGTATTACTTAACGCTCTTGCCGAACAAGATTTACTCGTGGTGAGTTTGTTACTGGCCTATCCTTTATCTAGAGCCATGGCGATTAGTTTAGTGCAGGACATGCCCCATTTATCCAATCAGGTACCCGGTAGAGGCAGTAAAAGCGAACCTGCAGCCAAACCATTTAGTCCAAAAGTAATGTGTTTGGTGTTAATAACCGGGGCACTGGCCTGTGTTTTGTTACCCTTTTGGACTGTTGTATATGTGTTAATTGGTTGCTCTATTTTAAGGTACTGGTTACGTTTTTGGATGACTAAACATATCAACGGCTACACCGGCGATTGCCTTGGTACAGCACAACAATTACAAGAATTACTGATTTACATGATTATTTTGTCGAATAGCCAAATAACACTATGAAAGAAGGAGTTAATAGATGATACATCTGGTACTAGGGGGCGCCCGTTCAGGTAAGTCTCGCTTTGCTTTGGAGCAAGTTATGCACCTAAGCGCTAGCACCAACTTACCTGTTACTTTTGTCGCTACCGCCACGGCCAGCGATCCTGAAATGGCACAAAGAATTGCCTACCATGAAGCTGAACGCCCTGACCATTGGCGTTTAGCCGAGGTACCACTGGATCTCAACTTACTCTTGGCAGAAACCGAATTTTTACCGAAACAAATTCTGCTGATTGATTGTTTAACGTTATGGCTAAACAACCAATTATTTGAATACCCTGAGCAAAATTTTAAAACCCTCTTTAGTGAATTACTTAGTGCACTGCAAGCTTGCAAATGTGACATATTTTTAGTGTCGAATGAGGTAGGCCTAGGCATCATCCCCATGGGAAAAGAGAGTCGTATTTTTGTCGACCAAGCGGGTTGGTTAAATCAAGCGTTAGCAGCCCTTGTGGATAAAGTCACCTTTACGGCCGCAGGTTTACCGATGACCTTAAAAGACACAACACAATGACCACCGATGTTACCGAAACAAATGTGACTCAATTCGATCTCATTCGTCATGGCCAAATTGACGGTCCCCCCGCTTTATATGGTCGAACAGATGTCGCTTTAAGTCGTGACGGCTGGCAGCAGATGTTACAGCAGACAAGTCACCTGCACGACCTTGACAATATCATTAGCTCACCGCTAAGACGATGCCAAAACTTTGCCCAGGAACTGGCCTCTGATCATGAACTATCACTACAAATTGAAGCAGGTATTCAGGAATGTGATTTTGGTGAATGGGATGGAATAAAATTTGATGACCATTCCCAGCAATGGCCTTTAATGACGTCATTCTGGCAAGATCCCGACCACAATACGCCACCTCAGGGTGAGTCACTAGAAACCTTTCACAATAGAGTAATTACGACTTGGCAATCATTGTGTAAACAACACAGCGGAAAAAACAATTTATTGGTTTGTCATGGCGGCGTAATCAGACAGATTTTAGCCCATATTCTGCGCACAGACTGGCGCTCAGGAGTATGGTACAGCCAACTTCAAATAGGCCATGCCAGTTTAACCCGTATTATTATTCCAGCTTATCCAGAGGCAAAACCCAGTGTCGCATTTATTGGACTACCGGCTGACTTTGCACACAACCATTTTGAATAAACCGTGACCAACACTCAAGCTGCCACATTAATGATCCAAGGCACTACATCGGATGCCGGTAAAAGTGTGTTAGTTGCAGGGTTTTGCCGTTGCTTAAAACGCTTGGGATACCAAGTGGCGCCCTTTAAACCACAAAACATGGCATTAAACAGTGCCGTCACCGTTGACGGAGGTGAGATAGGTCGCGCCCAAGCGTTACAAGCATTAGCGGCCGGTATTGCACCACATGTTGATATGAACCCAGTGTTGCTTAAACCAAGCAGTGATACTGGTGCACAGGTTATTATTCAGGGTAAGGCCATAAGCAACATGCAAGCTCAGGCCTTTCATGATTATAAAAAAGTAGCGATGCAGGCGGTAGTAGATTCCCACCAGCGGTTAGCCAAACAATATCAAGTGATTATGGTTGAAGGAGCAGGTAGCCCCGCGGAAATCAACTTACGCCAGGGTGACATCGCCAATATGGGTTTTGCCGAAGCGGTGGATTGTCCGGTTATCATAGTGGCGGACATCGACAAAGGCGGCGTGTTTGCCCATTTAGTGGGTACCTTAGACTTATTGTCTAAAAGTGAACAAAAACGCGTAGCCGGGTTTGTGATCAATAAATTTCGTGGTGACATTGCTTTATTACAAAGTGGCTTAGATTGGTTAGAGCAACGCACCGGTAAACCGGTTTTAGGGGTGTTACCTTATTTAATGGACTTACAACTGGCCGAAGAAGACGCGATCCAAGCCAGTCAAACTATGGATCAAAACGATATACGTTTACGTATTGCAGTGCCTGTTTTCTCGCGCATTAGTAATCATACCGATTTTGATATGTTGCGTGCTCATCCCCAAGTAGAGCTAACGTTTGTGCGCCAAGGACAAAAATTACCGCCATCTGATCTTATTATTTTACCCGGTAGTAAACATGTTAGGGCTGACTTAGCGTTACTTAAGCAACATGGCTGGGATAAGGATATTGCCAAACACCTACGTTATGCTGGCAAAGTATTAGGGATTTGTGGCGGTTACCAAATGCTGGGACAAACCATCTGCGATCCAACAGGAATTGAAGGCAACATAGGTACCTCACAAGGTCTTGGATACTTACCTATACAAACTAGATTACACAATGAAAAGCAGCTTACCCATAGCCAAGGTAAACTAAGATTAAGCGCTGATAAAAACAGTAAAAGTGTTGAAGCAACAGTATCTGGTTATCAAATACATGTAGGACACACCGAACGAGATGCTGATAGTAAGGCTTTTGCGCTATTAGACGACGGACAACTCGAAGGTTGCGTGAGTTTAGATAACCAAGTTGCGGGTAGTTATTTACATGGCATGTTCGACTCCCCTTTGGCTTTAAAACAAATTATTGCTTGGGCAGGTGCAGAAACAGACGAAGTCGAAACCTATGCTGCCCAACAAGAACGTGAATTAGATCGTCTAGCCGATGCCTGTATGACCCATCTAGATTGGAAAAAAATACAGGCCCTAATCAATTAAGAAACGAGTATTTAAAATGACTGATGAAAAAGACCAAACTCGCCATAAGGCGCGGATGCAAGAACAAAAAGCCAAAGTAGATGAACGTATTGCTGCGGCTCAAGAAGAAAAAGGATTGTTACTAGTGTTAACCGGTAACGGCAAGGGTAAGTCCACTTCTGGTTTTGGCACGGTTGCCCGCGCGGTTGGCCACGGTTTAAAAGCCGCGGTGGTGCAATATGTGAAAGGCGGCTGGGAATGCGGGGAACGTAATTTATTGGAAAAAAACGGCGTCGAATTTCATGTAATGGGCACAGGTTTCACTTGGGAAACCCAAGACAAAGACACCGATATTCAAGCCGCTCAGGCTGCTTGGCAGCACAGTAAAAAACTACTACAAGACCCAACGATTGATGTAGTTTTATTAGATGAAATCACCTACATGATCACCTATAAATATATCGACTTAGATGAAGTATTGGCGGCACTTACCGCTAGGCCAAAAGACCAACACGTGGTGATAACAGGCCGCGCTTGCCATCGTTCGATTATCGAATTAGCCGATACCGTGAGTGAAGTAAGACCGGTTAAACATGCCTTCGACAATGGCATCAAAGCACAAAAAGGCATTGATTGGTGAGTCGATTAACCAACCGTTTTTTAAGCCTGTTTTTATTCGGGACAATAGGATTGCAGGCTAATATTTCAAGCGCTAATACTGATAGTAATGACTCACTACAAAAACAGCGCATTATTGCCCTTGCGCCGCATATAGTTGAGTCATTGTATGCAATAGGTGCCAGTGAACAAATCATTGGCACCACGGCACACGCCGACTACCCTAAAGCCGCTGAAGATATTTTACGAGTAGGTAACTATGCTCGGTTACAAATTGAAAAAATTATTCAACTTAAACCAGATGTGATCATTGCGTGGAAAACAGGCAACCCATCGGATGATTTAGCGCGCCTCGAAAAGTATGATCCAAAAGTAATTTATTCCGACCCACAAACCTTAGAAGATGTGGGCAACGAATTAATTATGTTAGGCAAAATCACAGGCCGAGAAGCAACAGCCAATAGTGTTGCCAAAGACTACCTAACCAAGCTGCAAGAAATAAGACAAGCTTACGCTGGGCAACAAAAGGTCAGTGTGTTTTATGAGTTATGGTCGCGCCCTCTGCGTACAGTGGCAAATCAAGCGTGGCCTCAACAACAAATAGCATTATGCGGAGCGAGCAATCCATTTGCCGATGCTAAGGACGATTACCCTTCTATTGGACTTGAACAAGTTTTAGTGACTTTACCGCAAGTGGTTGTGCAACCTAGTCAACACAGTGCTGACAGTCCAGATGGGCTTAATTGGCCTCAGTGGCAGCATATTCCAGCGGTAAAAAATAATTTTATATTTCATCCGAATGCCGACAAAGTTCATCGTATGACCACGCGTATGTTGGATGAAGTGGTGATTTTATGTGAACAGATTGATACTGCGAGGCAATTTTACCAAAAACAGAGATAAAAGAGTTGTGTTTTGATCAGCTAGCAGTGTGATTCGGACCTACCAATTCTTTCAAGACTTCAACTGTGTCGGATTCATGGCTGTAAGCTAAACCTATTTCCCTTGAAATAGACAAACCTGTTATTGATGTAAAGTGTATGCTTTTATCTTTGACAATATCATCGGAAACCGGAATAAAAGCGCAGCCTAAACCGGCTTTGACTAAACCTAACGCATATTCAATCGTTTGTATTTTTGCTCTGGTATCTAACCTGACCTTGGCGTGATTAAGTGCTTGTTTCAAATACACCCAACCTTCACATGGATTGCGTTGTACAAATGCCAAGCCCTGCAAATCGGTAATACTCAAATTATCGATTAAGGCTAACGGATGATGCTGAGGAATAGCTAATTGATATTCTTCTTGCCACATAGGCACAAAAAGTTCGTTGTTTAGCAGTAAATCGCGACTAATGATCCGCGCTTGGCATGGTTCATCTTGAGACACTAATGTGAGTTCCAATGAGTCGACTGAACGCGTAAACCTGCCTAACAAATCACTCATTCGTGCAACACCTAACCCTTTAATTAAACCTAACCGAAAAGGTGTTTTTGTAGTGTCGGTGCTAAATACATCGCGAATGGCGGTAGCTTGCCCCAATAATTTTTTGGCTAACGGATAAAGCTGCTCACCTGCATGGGTTGCTTGCACTCCTCTTGCATGACGAACAAATAAGCTGGTCGACAAACTGTTTTCTAATAGTTTCAACGAAGAAGATATGGAAGGCTGGGCGACAAATTTTTTCTTTGATGCTGCGCTTAAACTACCCGTTTCGTAAATGCTCACAAAATACTCTAATGCACGTAAATCCATGCTGCCTCGTCCTTATATCTAATATAGGTAAAAACTATAGCAAATGAAGGTTATTAATATTATTCCTTTATCTAAATAAAACTTATGATTTGTAAAAGTTTATTCTAGGTCGACCAAAATCTGGCTTATAGACATTTATCTAAGCAGTACATTTAGGGCGTAATGACATGATGCAGGATCGTAATATTAAGGTTAAACAACAGATTATTCAGGCCATTGAGTCTGATTCTTTGCCTATTGTAAATTCTTCATTCACGCCTGCAGAAGTGGGTTTGTCAAACACACAATTGATTGACCTATTTGAATCACAGGTGATGAGTCGTCATCTGGACTTTCAATCGCGTATCATGCAAAAACAAGGTCAGAGTTTTTATACTATTGGCAGTGCGGGGCACGAAGGTAACGCTGCGTGTGCATTGGCATTTAGGCCTAATGACATGGCCTTTTTACACTACAGAAGTGGCGCTTTTGTTATCCAGCGCTCTAAACAAGTACCAGACCAAAACCCTTTGTACGATATGCTGCTGAGTTTTGCTGCGTCGTCTGATGATCCTATTTCCGGTGGTCGGCACAAAGTGTTAGGTAGCAAGAGCCTGTTTATTCCACCACAAACTAGCACCATTGCCTCGCACTTACCTAAAGCAGTAGGCACGGCTTTTAGTATTAGTCTTTCGCGCAAAGTTAAGGTTGATAACGTATTAGATAAAGACGGAGTGGTGATATGTAATTTTGGTGATGCTTCGTCGAATCACTCCACAGCACAAGGTGCGATTAACGCTGCAGCATGGGCTGCTTATCAGTCAGTGCCTATCCCCATTGTATTTATATGTGAAGACAATGGCATTGGGATCTCTACCGCCACACCAAAAGGCTGGGTGCAGGCCAATTTTGAACACAGAGCCGGGTTACATTATATTCAATGTGATGGCTTAGATTTGCTCGACACTTACCACAAAACCCAACAAGCGGTTGAGATTGCCCGAAAACAACGTAAACCAGTATTTTTGCATATGAGAACAGTACGTTTACTGGGGCATGCTGGTTCAGATTCTGAATTTACCTATCGAAGTAATGAATATATTGAAGACACTGAAGCCCACGACCCATTGTTATTTAGTGCTGCTTTACTGTTGAAACATAGTTGTCTTAAAGATAAGCAAATTATTAATTTATATAAAAATATAGAAAGCCAAGTTGAAGAAATCAGCCAAACAGTTATCACTAAACCTAAGCTAACAAGTGCTGAGAAAATCAAACACAGTATTATTCCGCCTAGGTTAAAAAAACAGTACCTGAGCAAAGTATCTAAAGCCGAGCGCACGCAATTATTCAGCCATGAAAAACACAACGTATCTAAGAAACAGCACCTAGCCAAACTGCTGAATTGGACCATGATAGATTTGATGGCACAGCAACAGAATATAGTCATGTGTGGTGAAGATATTGGCGCCAAAGGCGGGGTATATAACGTCACCAGTAAACTGGCAGACAAATTTGGCCCACAAAGAATTATCAATACCCTACTGGATGAACAGTCGATTTTGGGCATGGCAATCGGCTTAGCACACAACGGTTTTTTGCCCATGCCAGAGATTCAGTTTTTAGCATATGTACATAACGCTGAAGATCAAATACGCGGTGAAGCTGCCACCCTGCCGTTCTTTTCAAATGGTCAATTCACTAATCCTATGGTCATAAGGATCGCTGGTTTAGCTTACCAACGTGGTTTTGGTGGGCATTTTCATAACGACAACTCCTTCGCTGTATTTCGTGATATTCCAGGATTAATTATTGCTTGCCCTTCAAACGGTGCCGACGCCGTGGAAATGCTCAGAGAATCAGTCAGATTGGCGCAAGAAGAGCAACGTGTAGTAATTTTTCTTGAGCCTATTGCGCTGTATATGAAAAAAGATCTACATCAAGAAGGTGATTCACTTTGGTCATTTGATTATGTACCACCAAACGATGCTAAACCGACTAAAACCGGGCAACTAGGTTGTTTTGGCAAGGGTAAAGACCTGTGTATTATCAGTTATGCCAACGGTTATTATTTGAGTCGGCAAGCTGAACAACTGCTCGCTGAATCAGGTATTCACTGTACTGTAATTGACTTACGTTGGCTTGCCCCGCTTGATGAAAGCGCTATTGTTAAAGCTATTGGCAATATAAAAAATGTGCTGATAGTGGATGAATGTCGCCAAACAGGCTCAATTAGCGAAGCGTTAATTACTCTATTGGCTGAACATGATAAAGATTTTTCAAAGCGAAAAGTGGAACGGCTTACTGCCCACGATAGTTTTATTCCATTGGGTGCAGCGAGTTATCAAGTGTTACCTTCATGCGAGTTGATTGTTGAACAAGCCAAACGAATGCTAAGTGAAGGAGGTTAATAAAGTCACCTAAAATACAAGCCAATAAAAAGACTTGTGTGTAACAACCTCTGATCATATCTTTGTGCTATCAAAACACGCAGGAAGCGTTTATGCGAAACCTAGTACTGTTATTTAATATCTCTATCTTTTACCTGTTGATTGCATATAGCCCACATAGTTACTCTCAAGAAATAGAAGTTGGTTTTGAGCCATTTTCCGCCACTAATTAATGAAGATGGCAGTGGTATGGTAATCGACATGCTTATGTCATTAGCATTCGAAAAAAACATAGACTTCAATATTCATATCATGACTTACGGTAGAGCAAAAAAAGAGTTACAAAGTAGGCGATTAGATCTCATTGGGTTGACTCCCTATCAATTAGAAACTGACGATTTCTATCAATACAGTGTTGAACTTAATTGGCATATTAATACCCATGTGGATTTCTATTCTTTAGATAAAAGTTATTTCGATATTGAAAAATTACCTAATGGCAGTATTGGTACTCTTATCGGAAACGCTGAGTTTTTCTCAGAAATAGTGAGTGTTCCAACTATAAAGTTTGTTGAAGTTAGTAGCTTACAACAATTAGTTAAAATGTTAGAGATGGGGCGTTTAAAAGTGATTTTATTCGAAAGAGTTTCCACCATGAGTACGATTAAATCACTCAATATAGAAAATATATATTATAAAGAGATGGGTATAGTGCCAGCCAGTTTAGCTGTGTCGAATACGGCTGAGGGATTAAGACTCAAAGAACTATTAGATAACAAGTTATCTAATGTAGAAAATGATAAATTATTCAGTGATTTTATCCATTACACGTCAAACGACGCTTTTGGTAAAGTCATCATTGAGTAGCTCCTACTGACATGAATCAAAGCATACACAATCAAGCTTTCCATAAAAAATCAATCACCTCCGTTTTTGAGCTGCTAGTACTGCAGGCAAAATAGAGCCCTTACTACTATTTTTGTGAGCCGCGTATTCGACTTCGTGACGGTAACCTTTTGTGTAAAGGTTTCATTCATTACCATTCGGCATGGGAATAAAATAATCCCCAGACAAACGTTGCGGAATATTATGTTTAGCAACAAAGCGCAATTCAACACTAGTGCGGTTGGTTTGCATTATTTTGACTACATGCGTCCGATGTAGCGTGCCACCTTGGAAAATAAGCGCATCACCAGCGTCCATTTGCGGTGTGTAAAATGAATCTACCGAAAAGCGACTGTTGATGCTGTGACTAGTCAGCTCTTCGGGGAGCAGTAGCGCATCAACAGTCTGAGACACAAATTCCAATCCTGGCGCATCTACTCCGCACTTAGTCAAAGCAATCCAGCAAGTAACAGTTGGCAATAACCCTTCTGGATCCAGTTGTTTGTTATTGGTTGCGAGGAAATCAAATCCCAAAGCACCGTCTTGATGCCAGCCATGAGGCGCATGGTTAGTAGGGTATAAATGTGGGGCGTATTGTCGGCGTATCCAAGCCTGGTCAAAATCACAAAGAACTTGATTACTGCCTAACATTTTACGAATTTGATAACCGGCAGGCCCTCCCGCGATCTCCGCTAATAGAGTTTCTACTAGCGCTCTGTTATTTATTGCACCTAAGTTCATAGAAGAAGCATGGGGTAAATATTTTTGTGCTGGGAGCAGCGATGCCACCACAGCATCGACGGATTGAGTTTGGGTCATAGCGGCGATATCTTGATAGGTTTCTTGCGCCGCAGAATATAACGTTTCTGTGACACATAGACTTAGCGCTTTGGGTGTTATGACCACGGCTTCTAGTGATTTTTCGGGGTATACATGTGTAGAAATAGTCATTTCCTTTTGCAGGTTTTATTTGAAATAGACAACAAAACCTAAACCATTATCGACCTGCGTCTTCTGTTTACACCGTTTTAATCATTGCTGATTACACCTTTCTAGTTTGATTTTATCAAGACTAAATCAAGCTGTGGAGGGATCAAAAACTCAGCGCCACTGTCAGTGATTTGGACCATTTCCTCAACAGATATAGTTTTAGGCTGTCCGTCGGCTAACAACCAACTGTAAAAACCATCAAACGCAAATGTCATTCCTTTAGCTAATAGGCGTTGAGATGCGGGTCTAACGCTGACCGCACTTGAGCCACCTAAATTTGGTCCTGTGTCGTGCGCCACATAACCAACCGGATGGCCAGTACTCCACATTAACGGTAAAGAACCAGTTTCTGCCATGACTTTACGCTGTGCCGCATCGACATCTATGCCTTTCACACCTGGCTTCATTGCTAAAAAAGCAGCCTGACGACCTTGTTTGGCGTTTTCCCAGTAACCTTGAATATCAGCTGGCACTTGGCTCTCATTCTTTTTCAATACGTAGGCAAAACGCTGAATGTCCGTCACCCACTTGTCATAAACCCGAATACCAAAATCTGTCTGAATTACATCTCCTGGCTGAATGACCTTATCTGTGGCGTGTGAATGCCCACGATCTGTTCCTGAGTTTACATTTGGATTTTGTTCCGCAGCCCATCCATCTCTGACACCCGCTTCTCGCATTTTAGCTTTTAAAAAGCGCGCTACATCGGCATCGGTCGTGACACCTGGAGTAATTTGCGAGTACGCCTCAATTTGCCATTGTGCAGTTAAAGCTGCGGCTTTACGCATAATTTCAATTTCTTCTGGCAATTTAATGGATAACCATTGATAAATGATTTCATCTGATGACGTCAGTCTTTGGCTTAACGTCTCACCAAGCGCTTTGGTCAGTTGTTGATATTGGGTAAAACTAATGCCGTCTGCTTGAGCATTCTTGGAAGACATATTAATCGCAATATTTGAAAAGTTTTTTTCTCGAATAAAATCAGCGGCAATATGAATGGCAGATGCATTTCGGTCAACGGCAACTACTTCATTGAGTAAATTAACATCGTTTAATGCGGTCGCCTCCCCAGCTGGAGAAAAAGCCATTGAGTGAAATTTTTGCTTATGATGGAAGAACAAAAACACCGCGGTTTGACCCGCATTTTCGCAGCCAACATGGCTCGCTAACGGATCATTATTATTTTCACGGCAGATGACTAACCACGCGTCTACTTTTGACGCTTTAAGTGCTGATGGCAATAATGTAGCGATACGTTTTTTACGGATTTCTGGCCACGGCGATGGATCGGAAAACTGCGCAAAAACACAGAAGGACAACAAAGTTAGAAGTAAAACACTGAGAACTTTCACTAATTATTCATTCCTTTTATAAACTAAAAAAGCAGTGATATTAAGAACACTGATAGCAGTAATAAGCTTAAATGTATTACCTATTTCCTACAACATACATTGATTTTTTTCGTTTGATAATACAAAACTGTCGACTCAAATCCTGTTTGGGTTGTTACTTTAAATAGATTCCTGTCCTTGCGTTTTTGAGGATACTGCTCTTTATTCTAAGTCCCTGTCAGTAAACTAACAGGGACTTAAATCGATTAAACTAAAAGTATTCGGGATCTCACGGTTGGGTTATTACCCATGTTGAATTATAACTTTGTCAGGCAAATTTAATGTACAAACCAGCAGTTGCCAATTATGGTAGGTTAGCACTTTTACAATCAGAGTCAGTATTGTAAATAAGGGATAACATTTACTCTTCCTATATACATATAGAGGTAGTATGAAAGACGGAGTTTTAACATTAGCCTCTCGAATAGGCGACTTTCTTGAAGTCACTCAAGATGGCTATGCCATTTATTCAGCTGAAGATTTATTAGTTGGCTGCAATCAAGCCTATGCCGATTTTATGTGTATTGAATTCGACCAAATGATCGGGCAAAGCTTCAACCAACTTGTCCGAATTGCTTTTCAAAATCAGCAAGGTCCAAATATAGAAACCAAAGATATTGAGCATTGGTTAAAGTTCGCCCAAAACAAAAGACGGAGTCTAGAATTTCGAATTTTTGAAGTGGATCATACTGATGGTAGTTGGTACCTAATGTCTGAACAGACTCTCCCAACAGGGGAATTACTGTTACAAGCAAAAAATATGACTATGCAGAAAGGTGTTGAACAAACTCTGTCTGAACAGATTCATAAAATTACTAGACTAACCTTAACAGATGAACTCACCCAAATTGCCAATCGCCGTAGCTTTATAGTTAATGTCAAATCTGAAATAAGTCTTTATAGAAGAACTAAAAAGGAATTTACTTTTTGTTTATTAGATATTGATTACTTCAAAAAAGTTAACGATGAGTATGAGCATCTTGTTGGCGATAATGTTCTCCGCCAATTGTCACAATTAAAAACACATTACGTGAATATGATAATTTTGGGCGTATAGGTGGCGAAGAGTTTGGTATTTTACTGCGTGACACCCAAGCCACAGAAGCTTATGAAATCATAAACCGATTACGCGAAACAGTCATGGCCAACACATTCAATACGCCTGACAAGCCAGTTAATATTACATTATCAATAGGCTTGATTGAAAGCTGGTTAGACTGCACTTTTGAGCTGCTTTACAGTCAATCTGATATAGCTCTGTACCGGGCAAAAAATAACGGCCGTAATCAAGTCATTATTCTTGATAAGTTTAAGTCCAACTCTGATATTAGTGGTAAAAAAACCTCATTGAATAAAAGATAGTTCTCAAAAATATCTGAAGTGTGAACATATCTAAATATTGTACCCCATTAAGTTACCAACGATTTGCAACTCATTTTATAATAGCGTAACTTTTACTCTTCAAATATTAATAAGACTATTTTCAAATGCGTCTTTTGATCTTATTTTTTATTGTGTTTACTACTTGTTCAGATGCTGAATCTTTCACCATTAATATTGTTGAAACTTATGAGGGGCACACCGAACAAATCTCAATAGAAAATATTTATACTCAGCTGTATGCTCCACTTAAGATAATTCCAAAGCTGGTTTATTACCCTTCAAAACGAGGCCTGCGACTCGTCAATCAAGGAGTATTCGATGCAGAAGCCGGAAGATTTGAATTAACCGCAAAACACTACCCTAACCTTATAAAAGTCAACGAACCTCTCGACGTGTTTCATTCTGGATTCTATTGCCTGAATAAAGAAGACTGCAATATAGCGGCTAACACAAATATTGTTATACTTTCCAGCTTTCAAAGTGCGCCGGCCTTTTGTGAATCATCGAAGTTAAGATGCCGATTTGAATCGAAACCAATTGCCATTGTGCGTATGTTAGAAAAAGGCATCGCCCAAGCGTTTTTGAGCTCAACCATCGAATCCAACAAAGTGCTTTGTGCGCTACAAACAGATAAATTGTACTTCCATAACGAACCTACTTTAGCCCGCTTAAGTTATCATTTTGTCAACAAACGGCACGTTTTATTAGTCCCAAAATTAGAACACTCGATGAGACAACTTAAACAAAAAGGTTTACTACCTAACACTAAAGTGGATAGCACACCAAGGCATGCCTCATGTGGAAAGGATGTTATCGCGGTCTAAACTCTAATGACGTATTCTTTGTCTTAACCTTGCTTTGATTCAGTCGGCATGGGAGACATCGCCAATATACTCAACAACTAAGGAGAGTGAAAATGGGATCAGCAACAATTCAAGGGTCACTTTGGAACCATAACCCCTCTGGTTGGAATATTCAGGAACGACTACATATTCCCATCGTCGAAGCAATGTTGAGCACAGCGAATGTTGCAACTGGGACACGGATTCTCGACGCGGGTTGCGGAACCGGAACGGCGTCGGTTTTGGCCGCCGCGAGAGGGGCAAAGGTAACAGGCATTGACGCCGCCGAAGGGCTTATTACCTTTGTGAGCAAAGCAGTGCCAGATGGCTGTTTTACCGTAGGCGATATTCAATCTTTCGATTTTCCGGATGAGTCTTTCGGCGTCGTCTTTGCCGCAAACTGTGTACAATACGCCGAGGACCCTATTGCTACTTTGCGCGAGTTTAAACGAGTATGTAAAAAGGGTGGTACGGTAGTCGCTTGCCTCTTTGGTCCACCAGAAAACATCGACTACAAAGCTGTTTTTTCTGCCACTAAGGCAGCAATGCCACCTCCACCAGCAGATGCAAAACCAGGTGGCCCTTTCGCACTTTCAGCCCCAGGCATTCTAGAAGCATTGTTTAAAGATGCAGGACTTGAGATAACTGGTACTGGCAAAGCAAACTGTCCCTTTAGCTATGATAACTTTGCTCAGAAGTGGGAATATTCATTGGGGGCTGGGCCCTATCAAGGCATGATGAAGGTGATTGGCGAAAGTAAGATGAAAGAAGCAATCCAATTAGGATGCAAAAACTTTACTCACGACGATGGCAGTATTGTGTTTCCAACCAATGAGTTCATCTACGTTGCAGGCAAAGCTTAGCCAGAATGACGATTGAATATAGGTTATCTAACCCTTAACTTTCATTTTACTCCAGTTCACCTGCTTAATATTATTCTAAAGCCGTTTATAACGGTTTTGTCATTTTTTGAACTTTTTTTTCGCAAAAACTCCAATGCAAGACATTGACTTTGTGGGGTACAAAACGTATCTTCTGCGCCGCTATTCTAGGTGCCTATCGGTTGACTCCAATCAATCTGGATAGGGTAAACGGGAAGTGTGGTGTGCCTAACTGTTGGTATGTTATGTGCGAATCCACCGCTGCCCCCGCAACGGTAAAATATGCTAGCCATATTGAAGCCCGACACCGGCCTATGACATTAGCTTTTGTACGTATGGAGCGGCGGGCTTCATTAGAATGCATATTCCTGCAATAGTTAACCTTTGGTATTTTAAGACTCATTATCTTGAATATATAAGTTAACTTTTCAGTCAAGCATCCTCTTTTACCCCCCTCTCAATCGTTTACTTTTTATCCTTGATTTCGTTGTAGAACTCGTGGAAAGAGTGGTAACCAATGTTGTGATTGGCGTAGGGAGAAAGTTCGTGGTCACCTTATTGGTGATGAGAACTTTTTCCCATAGCCAGGCGCTTCAGTGGATGCCGGTCTTTCTCGTGTTTTCACTGCAAAATCTAGGTTTATAGATTGAGGATTTTATGAAACACACAACACTGGCATTAGCCATTAGCACAAGCCTTTTCGCCAGCTCTATTTATGCAGCTGAACAAAATGGCCAAAACGAAGAAAATGAAATAGAAAAAATGGTAGTGGTCTCTAGTCGAGTTTCGATGCCATTGCGTGAAATTGCGACTTCGGTATCCATCATCACCCAACAAGATATCGATGCTCGCGGATACGCCAACTTAACCGACGTGCTAAAAATACAACCTGCTATCAGCGCAACCAATAGTGGCGGCGTGGGTTCCACTACTGCCTTACGGGTGCGCGGTGAAGAAGGTTATCGCACCTTAGTTCGTATAGATGGCGTAGATATATCTGACCCCACTGGTACACAAGTCGGCCCACAACTGGCTCATTTACAAAGCTCCAATATTGCTCGAGTTGAAATACTACGAGGTTCACAAGGTTTAGCCTATGGTGCTGATGCTGGAGGTGTAATCAATATTTATAGCGGCTCACCTTCAGAGCAGTTCTCAGGTAATCTTAGTGGTGAATTTGGAGGATATAACTCACGCAATCTATCCGCCAATATGGGCGCAAATCATGAAGATTTCGATTATTTCGTTGCGGCCTCAGATTACCAAACCGATGGATTTAATTCACGATTAGACGATCCCAGGCAAGATAAAGACGGTTACGAAAACACCACTATTCACTCTCGCTTAGGTGTGCAAATCAACGACGATTTAAGCTTAGGTTTAGTGTTTAGAAACAACCAGGGTCTAGGTCAGTTTGATAACTGTGGATTTGGCGCAAGCGCCAGTAATGATTGCGAAAGTGAATTTAACCAGTCTAACCTGCGGGCAGATCTAAATTACTCCACAGACAAATCACAACATGAATTAGCCTATGCTAAAACCCTTATTGAACGGGAAAACTTTAATCAAGGATTGTCTGATTTTTTGACTAAAGGTGTATTACAAAGAGTAGAATATTTAGGCAACACCCAACTCAACCAAGAGCATCAATTGGTTTACGGATTCGATTGGGAAGAAGAACAAATTACTACAGCTGAACAAAGCCGAATTAGCACAGGTTATTATTTTGAATATCAAGGCGAGTTACTCGACAATTTATATATAACTGCCGGTGTGCGCCATGATGATAACGAAGACTTTGGTGAACATACCAGTGTTAGGGTAAGCGGCGCTTATATCTGGACACTAGGTGATGATGAAATCAAACTTCGCTCAGCCTATGGTACGGGATTTAGAGCACCTAGCTTGTTTGAAGTAGAATACAACCGTGGGCCTTATGCTTTTGCACCAGCAGCCACTACAGCCTTGCAAGAAGAAACCACCAAAGGTTATGAAATAGCCCTTGAATACAGTACAAAACAAGGCTCTCGTTTTGAGGTTATCTATTTTGATCAAACCATTGAAGACAGTATCTTTTTTGATTTGGCAGGCTATTCGGGTTATTTACAAGACCTAGGTCAATCTAGCTCAGAAGGTGCAGAGCTGATTGCCGATGTCAAAGTGAGTGATGCCCTGCGATTGAATCTAAACTACACTTATAACCAAACCAAAGATACTGCTGGCGAACAACGTTTACGCCGTCCAAAAAACATGGCAAATATTGGTTTTGATTACCAAATCGATAAGTTGACCTTGTCTGCCAATTTAAGGTTAGTGCAGGATTTTGTTGATCTGGTACTGGATGAAACGACTTTTGAGAGTGTCGCACTCCCCTTAGACAACTATGAAGTGATTGATATCAGCGCCCGTTACCGGGTCAATACTCGTTTAACGGTGTTCGCCAGAGTTGAAAACTTATTCGACAAAAGTTATCAAGATCTTGCAGCCTTTAATACCGCTGGCGACACGCCGCATATTGGTTTGAAATACCAATTCTAGATTAGGCTAAGCAACACCTCTTCTATACATATTGCCCAACTGAGTTTTAGTTGGGCACATTTCAGTTATGCCTACAAGAATGCCATTGATTCCCTTTTCAAGAGCAGGCATAGTGCCAGCGCAATTACCTAACGTTAACCCGAATTTGTGAGTCTACACATGCCCCCAGCTTTTCAACACCAAGCTTGTTATCAAAACTACGTGAATGGCCAGTACCTTAGTAATCAAAGTGGTGAAAAATTTGATGTGACTAATCCTGCAACGGGTCAGGTGATTTATCAGGTTGAAGTGGCAGATGAATTTATTCAACAAAGCGCTATCGACACTGCACAACAAGGTTTTGCCATATGGTCAAACATGAGTGGCATTGAGCGTAGCCGGGTTTTACTAAAAGCCGTTTCGCTACTAAGAGAGCACAATGATGAATTAGCGGCGATTGAAGTAGCAGATACAGGCAAACCCTGGCAAGAGGCCAGCGTAGTCGATATTGTATCGGGTGCCGATGCCATAGAGTTTTTTGCAGGACTTGCACCAACAATAGAAGGCAACCAACAACAAGTGGGTGAGGATTTTTATTACACTCGTCCTGAACCTTTAGGTGTATGTGCTGGCATAGGTGCGTGGAATTACCCGTTGCAAATAGCGTGTTGGAAAGCCGCCCCTGCCCTAGCTTGTGGCAATGCGATGATATTTAAACCGTCGGAAGAAACGCCATTAGGTGCATTAAAACTGGCTGAAATATTATTTGAAGCCGGTGTGCCTGCAGGTGTATTTAATGTGATTCAAGGTGATGGCAAAGTGGGCGCTTGGCTCAGTCATCACCCTAAAATAGCCAAAGTGTCTTTTACTGGTGAGGTAGGCACCGGCAAAAAAGTCATGACTGGTGCCGCTAGTACACTCAAAGAAGTAACAATGGAGCTGGGTGGTAAGTCTCCTTTAATTATTTTTGATGATGCAGATATCGATAATGCAGTGTCTGCCGCCATGCTTGGCAATTTTTATACTCAGGGAGAAATTTGCACTAACGCTACCCGAGTGTTTGTGCAAAATGACATTTACCCTGTATTTATTGAAAAATTGCAGAGTCGAGTCAAAGCCAATATTGTGGCGGGCGATCCTATGCATCCAGACACCAACTTTGGCGCGCTGATATCCAAAAAACATCAGCAGTTGGTGTTAAGCTACATTGAAAAAGGTAAAGCAGAAGGTGCCACATTGTTATGCGGAGGTCAGGCATTACAACCTGAAAATTCGCCTAATGGATACTTCGTAGCCCCCACAGTATTTACCTATTGCGATGACTCCATGAGCATTTGCCGTGAAGAAATATTTGGCCCAGTTATGGCAGTATTAACCTTTGAAAATGAGGATGAAGTGGTGGCCCGAGCCAACAATACTCACTTAGGTTTAGCCGCTGGTGTGTTTACCCAAGATATCACCCGTGCACACAGGGTCATTCATCAGATGCAAGCGGGTATCTGCTGGATCAATAGTTATGGTTTATCACCGGTTGAAATGCCCGTTGGTGGTTATAAACAATCGGGAATAGGCCGCGAAAACGGTTTAGTCACACTCAAACAATATACTCAATTAAAATCGGTGTATGTGGGTCTAGTACCTTTAGACAGCCCGTTTTAGACTAAGGTGTCAAACATGCAAGCAGTATATGATTACATCGTAGTTGGCGCAGGCTCAGCAGGCTGCGTGTTAGCCAATCGATTATCAGAAGACCCCAACACCAGTGTTTTATTATTAGAAACTGGTGGCAGTGACAAAAGTATCTTCATTCAAATGCCCACCGCCTTGTCTATTCCAATGAATACCAAAAAATACGCCTGGCAATTTGAAACCCAGCCCGAACCCTATCTAAATAATCGCCAAATGCATTGCCCTAGAGGCAAGGTATTAGGTGGTTCGTCATCAATAAATGGCATGGTGTATGTGCGTGGACATGCCAAAGACTTTGATGAATGGCAACAAACAGGTGCTACCAACTGGGATTACGCCCATTGCCTGCCCTATTTTAAAAAAGCCGAAAGCTGGGCGTTTGGGGCAAATAATTATCGCGGTGGTGATGGCCCGCTTGGTGTGAATAACGGCAACCAAATGCAAAACCCACTGTATCAGGCTTTTGTCGATGCCGGAGTCGATGCAGGTTATGTCGCTACTGAAGATTATAATGGCGAGCAGCAAGAAGGGTTTGGCGCTATGCATATGACGGTCAAAAATGGCCGCCGCGCATCCACATCTAATGCCTATTTACGCCCAGCGATGCAACGCCCCAACTTAACCGTTGTGACACATGCTTTAGTACATAAAGTATTGCTAGAAGATAAAACCGCTGTGGGTGTGCGTTTTGCCCATAAAAACCAGATTAAAGAAATCAGGGTCAACAAAGAAGTGATTTTAAGTGCCGGTTCGATTGGCTCGCCACACCTATTACAATTATCTGGCATCGGCAATAAAGACTTACTAGAGAAAGCGGGCATTGAATGCCAACACGAATTAAATGGCGTGGGTGAAAACCTGCAAGACCACCTAGAATTCTATTTTCAATTCAAATGTACCCAACCCATTACCCTAAATGGTGAATTAGACTGGTGGAGCAAACTTAAAATTGGTGTGCGCTGGATCTTGAACAAAGACGGATTAGGCTCAACCAACCATTTTGAATCCTGTGGGTTTATTCGTTCAAAAACGGGAGTGGAATGGCCAGACTTGCAGTATCACTTTTTACCAGCGGCGATGCGTTACGATGGTAAAGAAGCTTTTGCAGGGCATGGTTTTCAGGTACATATTGGGCATAATAAACCCAAAAGTCGCGGCTCTATTCAGGTCGTTTCTAATCAGCCCGACATAGCACCGCAGATCACTTTTAACTATTTACAACATCAAGACGATATCCAAGGCTTTCGAGACTGCGTACGTTTAACCCGCGAAATCATCAACCAACCGGCGCTAGATAGTTACCGAGGTGAAGAAATACAACCAGGCACTCATATTCAAAACGATGAACAGATTGATGCCTTTGTGCGTGAATCAGTCGAAAGTGCCTATCACCCAAGTTGTTCATGTAAGATGGGCACAGATGAATTGTCGGTGGTTGATCCAGAAACTAAAGTGTATGGCATAAAAGGCCTACGCGTGGTGGACTCGTCGATATTTCCGACAATCCCAAATGGCAACTTAAATGCGCCTACCATCATGTTGGCAGAGCGCGCAGCCGATCTGATTAAAGGCTCAGTCTTGGCTCCCGAATTAGTCAAGGTGACAGGCGATACGCACTGGAAAACCCAACAACGAGCCAATCAACCTAAGCGATAAGAAGGGCAAAACCATCACATACTTTTTGGCAGTACTTTTTTCGGCAATGTTATTTTGGGAAGCGCTATGACACTTTGGTTATCAGCAGGCATTTTATTCACCTTTTTTTGTATCGGCTGTATTTTGGTCAAATGGGGAAATATTCGCTGCACAGGTGTGACACCTGTTAGCACCTTTACCTTTATCGCTATCTTGTTTACCTCAGGTTTAGATGTGGGACTGATCATGTTCCCGTTAACTGAGTTTGCTGGCTACACCGACATCATCACCAGTCCTGAATATGCCTTCTCTAACCCCTTAGCTATTGAGTTTGGTTTTTGGGCATTTCTGATCTGGAGTTTTTACTTTCTCACCTGTTTTTACTTTTGTGTGCTTGAACCTAAAGTACAGTTTTTTGCCATTCCCTTAGTCAAGCTGATCAATAATATAGTCATTATTGGCACCTGTGCATTTACTGCTTTTTTACTGCTGAGTAACTTGCCTTGGTACATTCCTCAACTAGCCGATGCGGGTAATCTAACCGCTAGTTTTTATTTAATCGTTTTAGTCGTCATAGCCTTATCAGTTTATTCCAGTACCGATATCCGTTACGTCAAAGTACTTAGCCTAGCCAGTACTTGGTTGTTTTTTGCATTGATAGTGTTGCTGTGGGCAAGTGCCTTATTATCAGAACAAGGTAATGCCACTGAATTTTTTGCCACCTTTGCACTGCTAGGCAACTACTTTTCAAACATGCAGCAGTTTGTTTTACCGCTCAACGCCTACCACGAATTTTACCTGTATTGGTGGTTCGCTTGGAGCATCATGATAGGCCAATTCACAGCCCGTTTTGTTAGCGGCCTGCGCACTTACCAAGTGTTGTTAGCGATGCTGATTTTCCCTTCTATTCCTATCGCAGTGTGGTTCGTGGGTTTGTATTATTATCACCTGAATGAATTAAATATTAACGGCGTCATCAACGGCTCAATGGTCGTTGTGGGCGTTATCTTTGTGATCAACTCATTGGACTCACTGATACGCTTATATACAGACAACCTTAACCTAACGGTTGAACGCCATGGCAAAGCCAAATATTTTATAGGCAACTTAGTGGTATTAAGCGGCCTTACACTTTTATTCACCTTGGATTTTTTACAAATCCAATGGGTAGGCGCAATAGTGATTGGACTGATGTTTAGTAGTTTAGTGTTTATTTTGAGTAAGCGGTTGAGGGTTGTCAGAGAGATTGTGGGCAGTCCTGATGCGAACACTGATTACCGTTAAATGTGGGGCAGTACATACTGATTACAAAAACACTTCGCGCAAGGATAGTCATGAATGGAGGTAAGCGTCAGCGCTTGCTTTAATCTATAAAAGATCCTTACCGTTTTAAATCAAAGAAAACAGACTTGGCAATGCAATGATATAATCCTCCCCAATAAGCCAATTAACTAAGAGTTTCAGTTGAGAAAACGCGTTTCCACCTCGAATAAAGCAACGTCTTCAGGCAATTTCACTAACAAAAGACGTCGTACTAAACCTTCACAACCTATAGGCCCCGTGCAATCGTTTAGTGTTGAGGGTCTAACTCACGAAGGCAAAGGTGTGGCACGGGCCGCAGGGAAAGTGACGTTTATACCCGGGGCTTTACCAAACGAAACCGTTAAGGCGCAGGTGGTCAAATCGAATCGTAGATTTGATGAGGCAAAACTGATTGAGATTGAGCAGCCTAGTCCGCATAGAGTTGAACCTGCTTGCCCACATTATGTGCAATGTGGCGGATGTAGCTTTCAGCATTTGGCTTTAGAACAACAACGTGCAGCCAAAATGAATTGGTTGCAAGGTCAATTACGTAAAGTATGTCCAGAACAAGAATTAACCCTACTTGCTGATTCAGCCTTTGGTTATAGAAGACGAGCTCGCCTTTCTGTGCTAGTCACTGAGCAAAAATTAAATCTAGGTTTTCGTGGAAAATCGTCACAACAAATAGTGTCGATTGATAACTGTTTGGTATTAACCCCTGTCCTACAACGGGCATTTACAACATTAAAGAGTCGCTTATCCGGCAATGCAATTGCCGACAAAATAGGACACATAGAATTACTCGACGATGACAAAGGCGTGTCTGTACTGATTCGTCTCACTGCTAATATCGACGATCATGAGCAACAAAAATGGCAGCAGTGGGCCCAGCAACAGCCTCTTCAGCTGTATTGGCAACATGCCGATGATAACCGCGCAATTGTTCTGCAACAGGACATGCGTCACTATCAACTCAATGGGCTAACGCTCACATACCATCCCCAAGACTTTATACAAGTTAACGCCATGATGAACACTAAAATGGTAGCGCAGGCAATGGAGTGGTTAGCACCCAATACAAATGACGTCATTCTTGATTTATTTTGTGGCGTAGGAAATTTTTCACTGCCTTTAGCTCAACATGCCAAACAAGTAGTAGGGGTAGAAGTGCAAACCAGTATGGTTGATTCAGCGCAAACGAATGCCACAGCCAATGGGCTAGATAATTTGTCATTTATTGCGGCAGACTTAACCCAACCAGCCACTAAAAACTTGACTTCGTTAGGCGTGACTAAAGTGTTACTTGACCCACCGCGAGCCGGCGCATTTGAGTTTTTACCCACCTTAGTCAAACTCAAGCCTAAACATATTCTATATGTCTCTTGCGATGCAGCAACGATGGCGCGTGACGCGCAGTATTTGCTTGAAAACCGTTATAAAGTACAACGAGGTAGCATGATGGATCTGTTTCCACAAACCGCTCACCTTGAGTCTATGCTATTGTTTTCACGGTGAATTATTAACAATAGAAATTAGGGTTTTGGCTTAACGCTAGTCCTCAAAATTTTCTGAAGGTTGAATGAAATACATAGAAAACAGCTAGTGATTGAATTAATCGGGTAAAACAATTAGTCCAAGTTGCTCAAGCAACTGCTCCTGTTGCCAAACGCAAATTTTGACTCCGCTTAGGTCAACTTTGCGAGGATCTAAGCCATACAATTCCGAATGACTCAAATTACACCCCTGCATACGAAACTGTGTCCAACAATCTTCTGAAAACTCACTTCGACTTAAGTCAGACTCCTTTAAAGAAGCACCATGTAAATTAGTACCCATCCATTTATTTTCGAATAGATCACACTTTTCCAAACATTGCCGTTCAAAATTTGCGTAGGATAAATTACAACTGGTGATATAAGCGGAACAAAAATACATACTGCTACTCACTTGGTTTAAGAAGCTGGCTTGCATAAAATTAGCTCCCTTCAAATCACAATCTCTAAATTCAATGCCGAAACATTTCGCCCCAGTAAAATTAGACATGGATAATTGGCAGTTCTTAAAAGATGCATCACGCAGATCGCTATAATCAAAATGACAGCCTTCTATAGCGCCTTGCTCCATAAAGATACAATCAACAAATTGTGCATCCCTTAGGTTAGCGCGGCTAAAGTCACATTTATAGAACTTACACCCCTTATAAATTGACTCACTCAGTTGCTGATTAGAAAAATCAACTTGATTAAACACCTCATCATTTTTTGCCATAAATACCCCCTTGCTCTAAATAGGCCTGCAGACTACCACCTACACCAGAGCGAACAACAAAAATAAAACTTTATAAAACAATAACTTAGAAACGTAAAAAACGACCATATAAGCCACCAAACGAACATGTAGAGCGACGTTCACCTTATCAAGTGCAACACTAGTCGAATAAAGTATTTTTGCTTGTATAATGTTGAAGAGCAGAAGAAAACGGTTTCTTTTTAAAATGAGTAAAAAGCCCAGCATAAAAACCAGTTAATATTTTATTACACAATCGAGTTGTCACTTTTGCTAGCATTGGGTGATACTCAAGTTGAACAAAAAACAGGCTACTATTCTTACCTGTTATTAACATTGTAATGGAGACCATTACGCAATAGGTGATGGAGTACCTTAACCAATCAATCGCTCAGGAAGAGATAATGTGCAAAATAACCGCGTTTTATAATCTATTGAAACTCACTACGCAGACAGGCTTGGGTTTAAAAGTAAGCATTGGATTATTAATTGCTTCCCTGTCTTTTTATTCTTATGCGCAAGAAACCGCAGAGGCTAAGGCTGAGCAAGAAGCCTCTGATAAAATTGAACGAATTGAAGTGACAGCCGTTTATGGTGATGCTGCTTTACAAGCATTCAACTCGGGTAATTTTGAATTAGCAGAGGTTGAATTTAAGAAAAATGCCAAATGTGCATTACGAGCAGAACGCAACAAAAAAGCGGGAATTAACGGGCTGATTAACAGCCAAATAGATCAAAACATGTTGGCCAACCAAACAGCAAGTAACTCAAGTCAATATAGCCAATCGAGTTCAGGGAACATTTCTACCGCTTCTATTTCTCAGTCTGCTCGCACTAACGAAGATCCTAATGATGTGTTGAGAAAACGTACATGTAATAATCGAGGCTTCCAACTATACATGACAGGCATGTCACAAATTCAGTTAGGCCGCGCTGAAGAAGCAGAGAAAAACTTCAATACAGCAGTGATTTTAAACAAAAATCTGTATAACGCTCATCATCGCCTAGCGCTGATGAAGTTACTGAGAGAAGATGTGGATAGTGCAAAGGATGAACTCTCTTCAATCAGAAACATGCTAAAACGTTGTTACGATTGTGATGCTCGGGACAAAATTTTAGCAAGAGTGGATTTTCTTGAAAAAGCCTTAGATGGAAGAATCAAACTTAGATAATTCATCTACAAAAGGTGAACACTTTGGCGCTAGCTATGAGATGTCTTGTTATGTTTCGACAAAGTAGATGAATCTATAAAGACACTCATCCTAATTTTAGAAAATGAAATACCAACTAATATGCACAGCTACCATTGGTTATTAGATTGGCTCGTTCGACAAAATGACCTTTGAGTAACTTAGCTAAATCACTCGCAGCCGCCTGAGCATGTTTCACTTCTTGGGCAGATACAGTTTTATTAACTTTGGTGTAATGAAAACCATAAAAATCGATGCCGGCTTTTCGTAACGCGTTAGCCATATTATTAATATTGTGGGTTTTATCATCCACAAACACCACAGCCTCATATTTCCGCTCAGTTCGTGCCAATAAATCTAATAACAACACTCCCTTGTCCATCCCTTGCACCATAAAAACACCATCTACATAACTTATTCTGGCGGTGCGTCCACCAAGGGTGAAATCATAGTGATAACCAATATCCGCCGTCACCAACGCTTTGTCACTAAAATCTAAACCATTGTGACCTAGCTCTCTTTTGGTCGCTGCACGATAGTCGCCAGAACGGGCGGTCAAAACTACTAGATCGTTCTCAACTTGTTTGACTAAGGTTGCCATATTTTGTTGTGTGGGGCGGTTGGTGGCGATTTCATAGGTCATTCCCAATATATCAAACAAACAACTGACTTTATCAGTTTCGTCTATCACTAACGCTTGGCCATTTGGACTTAGCGCCCTGCCCCGTTGCCAGTCATACCATTTATCACTACCAAAAAATTCAGTGGCGGTTAGTAAGGTATCATCAATGTCAAATACCACTAGGGTTGAGCGCAAAGGTAACGCTTCGGCTTGTTCAATCGCCACGGCTAAATCGTCAACTTTTAAAACCAGACTCACTGGTAGTTCATCGTTCTGATGTTCATTAGACCCATAATAGTTTGCACAGCCATTAATAGATGAAAATATAAGTGCTACAGCAAAAAGCCTTGTTGGTAAGTGCAGGCGCGAAAAAGAAAAGCGAAACATGTGTACAACTACCTTGTATGGGAAAGTAACAATAGGATACCGCAGAGTAATCGATAATCGAACAATAACTGATAGTTTTGTAGGCAGTCAGGTAAATAAAATTAGGGCAAATCCGTTTTATGTTGCACAAAAAAGGTAAGTCGAATAAAAGATAGTCACGCACTCAGGAAAGCAATGCCCTTAGGTAATAAAAGAGCTCGTAAGTTATCTCGATGCATAGGTTGATTTTTGTTTCATAATGGCATCCTTCAATTCTATTTTTTAACATTGCTTAGAATCGGAATAGCGCTTATTCTTCCCATACGCGATCATCATCATTTTGTGAAAACGTTAATGCGCAATATTTTTTTTGTCTTTTTATCTGTAACTTTATTTTCATGCTCGAAGAATGAATCCGAGGATGTTACCGGCTCGGCTGTGATGTTATGTAGTGACGACACCTACCAAGAAATATGCGATTTAACACACGATGGTGCTTTATGTAGCATCCAAAGATGCTGAATCTATTCGTGCGCTTGTTAACCATAGTCGCAATAAAACAGTGAATAAAGCCTACATTGCTCTTACCGTGTTAGATAAATACAAAGCCTGCCTTGAGAATGTTGTTTTAGCACAAAGTGCTAGACAAAAATCAGATGAAATATCACGCTTTCAAACCATTGCTAATATACCCACCTATCAAAATAGAATAGTCAAAGAAACTAAAGGGGTAAGACCTGCAATCAACTTATGGCTTTACAAAAAAACAGGTAATACTGACTATTGGGAGTCGATGGTTAACGGTGTGAAAATGACAGAAAATGTGCATCAAGATGTTTACACTGTGATGATGGCTGAAGCAGCAACACGGAGTATGGATGATGCCAGAAAAATTGCTGATTTATTGCTCGGGCGTACAGAATTTTTAAATGACCTGGCACCGGAAATTTTTGAGTTTTATATTTTATGTTATTTAAAAAAAGAAGATAACTTTAAGGCCGCAGTCTGGCATGGCTTGTTTACTGAGTTCATAGAAGAAAACCCTGGCATAAACACTCGATACTTCAAGTTCCATGGGAATATGAAAAGTTCGACCTTGAAAGATGCTCAAGATCTAGTAGACAGCATTATTTTCGATTCTGACTGGAAAGGATTAAGGGTTAAGGACCTTGCAAAGGTGATAATTTAAACCCTCATATTTATAGGTGACTCAAAAAATAAAATAAACTTTAAAAACAATCACCCCTTTTTCCATTGTGTTTCGTTACTCCTATGAAACCAACGGAGAAATACTATGCACACACTGCCAGCGCTTACTCTTAACCACTTTAAACTGAATAAATTCATTGCTATCACAGTAGTTGCCACACTCATTACGTTTGGGTTGTTTGTTGGTATGCAAAAGCTCATTGCGAATGATCAAATCATGCCTCCCAAAGTGACCGAAAACACCATGATTTTATTGGGTCAACTCATCGAGGACAAACCGACTACGGAGCGGGTCAGAATCAAACCTAAACCTATTCCTGTGCCCAAACCTAAATTAGTGGTTAAGATAATTGAATCAGATCCTGATCAGGGACTCGATCCGACTCTGTTTGTTTCTAATATTGGCGCGCCTGTAATTCGAAATAAAATAAACCCTACTTTTGACTCGGGTGGAGGAGATGCTAGGCCTTTAGTTAGGGTAGAACCTAAATATCCATCAATTGCTGCTAGAGACGGTATTGAAGGTTGGGTAAAGTTAAGGTTTTCGATTACTCCCTCAGGCACTGTCAACAATATTCAAGTGTTAGATGCCGAACCTAAACGCACCTTCAATCAAGCTGCACGACGTGCATTGGCAAAATGGAAGTACAAACCAAATATCCAAACTGGTAAAGCACAAGCTCAAGATGGCATGATGGTGATGTTAGACTTTAAATTAGCGAGTTAATTTGCAACAAGCTGTGCACGCATTCAGTTTGAAGCGTGGGCAAGGCTAATAAGGAGCGTTTATGAGTTTTGCATTGACTTTAAAAGCTAGGTTCTTCGATAGAACGAATAATGAGAGCCTGATGTTACGTTATGCCCAGTCAGGCGACAGGGCATTGCTCACCCAGTTGTACGATGCTTGTGGCAACGACTTATTTCATTTTGTACTCACTCTTTCCGATCCAACGCTCGCCAAGGATATTTGTCAAAAAACCTGGCTAAAAGTCATAGAAAAAAAGCATCTTTATCAACACTCAGGGCAGTTTAAATCTTGGTTGTTTACGCTAGCTCGCAACCAACTTATTGATGAATACCGACGTAACAAACCTACTATTAACCAGACGGAACAACTAGCTGACAGTGGACAAAATATTGAAGCTAACTTAGATGATGGGGATATCAGTGTTCTTTTTGATCATGGACTCCTGTCTCTGGCCTTTGAGCAAAGAGAAGCATTTTGTTTGCAGCAAGAGGGCTTTACCTTACAAGACATTGCCAACATCACCCACTGTCCAATTGAAACAGTGAAAAGTAGGCTTCGATATGCCAAAGACAATATACGCAAAGTGCTAGATAAGCAGTGCGGGGAAAATCATGACTAAACCAAATGAACACAATCAGCACAATGAAGATTCACTTGAACAACTTTACGCTAAACGTAAACTTCAACACTCTGCCCCAGCTTCAATAAAACGTAAAGTATTGGCCCAGCAGCAAGATAACCAAAGTACTGCTTATATTTTTAGGCGTATCAGTTACGTCGCTGTTGCTGCCAGCACTTTGCTGCTTTTGAGTTTGTTATTGATTCAACAGCCAAATCAGGTTTCATCTGAATTGCATTACCAAGTCGTACAATTGCATTCGTTGGAGACTAAAACTGAAGACTTACCTGATAGTTTCAAAAATCGTTATGCTGCCCATTACAAAAATTATTTAGCCCAAAAACAAACCTATGCGGCTCACCACAAAACCAAAGCCGCTTTGCAACTTATGGATGAAGGATGGCAATTAAGAAGTTGTGATAATGAAGTACTACAATTATCTAAAGAGCTGATAGCCGCGCTCAGCAATATGCAACAAATAGATACCAATATAATCAATGGTGATGCAGTAGAAATAGCCTTTGACCAAACAGGCATAATCTTAGGTATTACCCGCAGTGGTAACCATTTGCGTTGTTAGTTAACCAGTGCTTTTCTCTGGCTTCATGCTCTTCTGCGGTGAAATACCTGTTGCTGTTGTTTTTTCTAGGGACTAACTTCTAGTCACTGCTCTTTCTTATAGTATGCACCACCATTTTAACGTCCCATTAACTTTTCATTATATTATTCAATGAATTAGTCATCGTTATAATTAAAATTTAGATTTATCGCTCTGACAAAAAAAGGCTACAATAGTGGTATTCAATTATTTGCCACTTCCTTTGGAGAAATCATGGATAAAAAAATCGAGTCTCGTAACAGTGTGAGTTCCCGCTCAACGACTCAAAAAGCGTTGCGCATTAACCTTGATGAAAAGAAGTACGGCACAATAGTAGAGATTGGCGCTGGGCAAGAAGTAGCCAGACAATTTTTCTTAGCAGGCGCAGCGGCGGGCACTATCGCCAAAACCATGTCTGCTTATGACATGAAGTTCTCAGACGCAATCTACGGTGTACAAGAAGACGGACGATATGTCAGTAAAGGCCGTGTCAAAGCCATGATGGAACAAGAGTTCGATTTGGTAGTAGACAGAGTCGGTGATATCCGCTCAAAGTCGTCACGCTATTTTACCTACGCAGCGACTGTTTCGGCTAAAAGTTTTAATCGAAAAAATGAATGCCATGCTTGGTGCGGTATTAGAGTGCAGATGTACCCAGGAGCTAAACCGTCCAATATTACGGTGCATGTCAGAATGTTTGATGACAATGCCGAAGCACAACAACAAGCATTGGGTGTATTAGGGGTAAACCTTATTTATGCCGCCTATTATTATTTCGAAAATCCAAAGCAAATTATTGATTCATTAACTGACGGTATGAAAGCCAATCGTATTGAAATTGATTCAATCGATTTTGAAGGCCCTTACTTTGAAGATGCTGATAATAGAATTAAAAACATCCACCTCATCCGTAGCTGGAAAACCCGTGCCATCATGTTTAAACCCGATGGCAGTGTGGCAGTACCTGCTGAGATGTTATATAAGAAAAACATTCTCACCATTCGTGGCTCTTTCCGCCCAGTGACAAAATTAAATGTAGATATGATAGAGCAGGGGCAAAATTCCTTTTCTGCGCTGCCTGGAGTAGATCCTAGCAACACTATTGCTATTGCCGAAATATCCCTTAACGATGCCCACGGTAACGATGCAAAAGTACCAGAAAGTGACATTGTGGCTAGAGTGCAGTTGCTCAACTCCCTTGGTTATAACGTTATGGTCTCGGATTACACCCGTTACTTTTCACTTAGGGCTTACTTCCGTCAGTTTACTCAATTACAAATTGGTATAGTGATGGGCATGGTCAATGTTAAGCAGATTTTCGATGAGAACTTCTATCGCGGTGTAGAAGGTGGGATCTTAGAAGGGTTTGGAAAATTATTTCCAGACAACACGCGTATATTCATCTACCCAGAAATGGATGAAGATGGTCAAGTAACCGAATTTACTGATGTGAAAGTACCAGACCATTTACGCTTTTTGTATCGTCATTTATTAGAAAACGGCTTCCTGCACGGTATCGAATGTAGCGATCCGGCATTGTTTAATATCTATTCTCGTAAGATCCTAAAACAACTTGCTAGCGGTCAAGGTGATTGGCAAAAGAATTTGCCTGACGGTGTAGCAGACGAAATTATTAAACATAAATTCTTCGGCTATCGCGGTTAAAGCTAATTTAAAATGAAAAAAGGAGGGTATAAGACTTAATGTTTTATACCCTCCTTTTTTTATATCTGAGTGTTATTTCAAGTACATCGCCAGCGCCCGTTGCCCCGATTCAAAAGCAAGTTGCTCAACATCCACACTCGCCTGATCTAGCCAAAAGTAACGACTTACCTCTTGTTCTTGTAAAACTATACAAGGTTTAACCTCTAACTTGATTTCAAAAAAACTATCTAATGTTGACTAGAGAATGTCTTTGTATAGGTAACGATTGGGACAAGAAAAAAGATACCGCATATCATTGACAGGTAATTGTAATTCTTCAAGCAACTCACGTTTTAACGCTTGTTCATTTGACTCGTTGTAATCCACAAAACCACCGGGCAAATCCAACTTGCCTTTAGCGGGTTGCTGCGCCCTTTCCACCAGCAATATTTGTCCATTACAAACAATTAGCGCCCCCACCGCAGCAGCGACATTATGAAAATAAACAAAGTCACATTCATTGCATCGATAGGCCTTTTCACCGTGCTGCACTAGACTTGGCTGAGCGCATTTTACGCAAAACAAAGGTGAAGGAGTGTTTTGCATGCTAAATAGGCGAACCTGGAGGTAATGCTTTTAATTTGAACTGAGATTGCCACTTGCCCAAACGCCAGTATTGATCTAACTGACGGGCCATCACTTTGTTGTGCACGTTGCGACTTTTATTTTTTAACCACTTGTGCAAATCAATCAGCTGCAATTCAATATCGCCTCGTACTTCAGGCGCCAAATTGTCTTGTTGCATGGCTTTTACCACTTGATCCAAAACTAAATAATTTACCCGTTTGCTCAGCTGTGGATAGGTTTTGTCTATACCGTGTTTAATTGATTGGTTAAACAATGCATTCAATAAGTAAGCTACATCAGGCGTGCCTTTTAGTTGTTCATGTTGTTGTGCTATACGATTAAGGCGCTCAGCTTTTAATAACAAACCAAGGCTATATCCAGCTACAGATTCTGCTGCGCTGATGGGGTCGAATGTATGTCCAGTTCGGCCCTTAAAACTTTCGCGATTGCGGCTTTCACCATAGGCTTTTGGCGTGATCAGTTGGCTCAATGATCTAGGAATACTCAAAAAATCACTCTCCAAGGTATTCAACATGGCCTCTACCGCGGCTTTTTGCTGAGCAGCAGAAATAACATGGACCCCTTTAGCTGTTGAATAATCCCCTTTTAATTCATATTCATAACTCACCCCACCAATTAACTTAGCTACAGCATCTAATTGATATCGATGTAACAAATAGATAGGTGCAAAAGTTTCTTCCAAAGAAGACAAAGTGGCGCCGGTTTTAATAGTTTTTAGACCAAAGTTAGCCATGGCTACTTGGCGCACTTCGCTGATTCGACTTAGCTCGCTAACAGGGTCTGAGCCATTGTCCCAAAGATGCCCTTCTACATTAGCTGCATGAGATTGACGGGCATCTGGATCAGACTGATACCTAAAACCTTTGGCTCTAGCATCAACAACTAAACGGTTTAACTCCTGTTTTTCGCTACTAGTATCGGGGAAATCTTGATAACCATAGGCCACAACATATTTGTCCCACTCGCCCATACCCTCGTCGTAAGCATTCTCTAAACTGATCTTGCCGTCCTTAACGCTCACTAAAGGATGAGGGTAATCCATAACTGATTCTCGGCCATATTCACTGGCGGCAAAGTTATGAGAAATCCCAAGGGTGTGCCCCACCTCGTGTGCAGAAAGTTGACGGATACGGGCAAGCGCCATCTGTTTTTGTTTAGAGGTATCCACCTGATCATCAGGCTTACTATCAGCACCCACTCCCACTTCACTAAACGGACTCGTCAAACCTAAAGCAATTAAATAATCTTGCTTAACCCGCAATGAGCCTAAAGTGACATGTCCTTTAATAATTTCGCCAGTTCTAGGGTCAATAACAGATGATCCATAAGACCAGCCACGTGTCGCTCTATGTACCCACTGGATAACGTTGTATCGCACATCCATAGGATCTGCATCTGCAGGTAACACTTTCACTTGAAAGGCATTTTTGTAGCCAATAGCGCTGAAAGCTTGATCCCACCATAACGCGCCGTCTTTTAGTGCGCTCATTACAGGTTCAGGTATGCCAGGGTCAAGGTAATAAACGATAGGCTCAATCGCTTCACTCACTTGTGAGTTGGGTTGTTTCTTATGCAGTCGATGACGAGGGATAAACTGTTTTGTCATATTATCTTCAATTGCCACCGAATAGTCTTGATAACCCACAGACCAAAAGCCAGAAAAAGGTACAAACTCTCTTGGTTGATAATCTGCATCGGGTAACTTGACTAGTGAATGATGTAAATGCACTGAAATACTAATAGGATCTGGCGTAACTTGATTGACATATTGACCAGCATTAGAGCCTCCAAAGGTCACTAAGGCTTCTAATTCAGTATTCTTTGGGAAGGCCTTACTTTTCTTTAAATATACTCCACTGCGCTTAGAATCGACCTGATAACTGCCTTGTTTAGTACCAGCTAAACGCTGGGAAATTTGGTGGATATCAGATAATAGAAAATTAGAATAATCGATGATCACTACATCACCGTCAACGGCCACAACAGTAAAACCAGCAATCACTGAGTCTGCAAACGCTTCATCAATACTCGCTTGCTCGGCAAGGTTAGAAGAACTAGCGCGATACTGAGTATTCAACTGCTTAAGTAGCACTTTATTGCCAAAACGTTCAAATTTGACTAATCGTGTATCACCTAACTGACCACGATCTAAACCAATATCATTCGAACCAATGCCTTGAGGCATACTACTTTGAAATAGAAAAGGTTGATCAAACTTGTCAACTTTCAGAAAAATTTTGTCTTGTTCAATTTGATAATAAAAATCGAAGAACCCCGCTTTATGCGACATATCCTGAGTAAAATCAGCAATACTTGTTTGATTTTTGGAGTCAGTAGCAAAAACCTGTGTTGACAGAACGAACAGGCAAAAATAAACAAAACGCATGGGAATATCTCTTAAACAATTATATACCCTTAACATTAACGATATTTGCTGGCAAACAAAAGCGATGTGAATAAATTGATAATGATAGGACCTGTCAACCTTCCACTTATCATGCGGAATCAAAGGTCAACGAGGTCCAATGGTCATAACCAATTAATTTATACCATGCGCAATAAGCGCAAACGCGTATTCCTCGGCAATATCTTTTAGACGCCCATACCGCCCGGTGTTGGAGAAATGCCCTGCTCCCATGTTCATGCGCATGACCAATAAATTTTTATCAGTTTTGGTAGCTCGCATTTTTGCAGTCCATTTTGCAGGCTCCCAATAGGTGACTCGTGGATCATTAAGCCCCCCGGTAACTAACATTGGCGGGTATTCTTTGGCTTGAATATTGTCATAGGGCGAATAACTTTGAATGAATTCAAATACGTCTTTGCTAATCAAAGGGTTACCCCATTCAGACCATTCTGGAGGCGTTAGGGGTAAGGTTTCATCGAGAATAGTATTCAATACATCAACAAAAGGTACCGCTAGGTTCACTGAACGCCATAACTCAGGCGCTTGATTGACTACAGCGCCCATTAGTTCTCCTCCCGCACTTCCTCCTTCTATGGATATATTACCTTTGGCAACATACCCTTGTTCGATAAGGTGTTGAGCCACATCAACAAAGTCGTTAAAGGCATTGTTTCGCTTGTCTAATTTGCCGTCTAAATACCACTGGTAGCCCATTTCATCGCCCCCTCGCACATGGGCGTAAGCATAAGCAAAACCTCGATCAAGTAGACTTAATCGAGTGGTAGAAAAGTTTGGCTCAAGTCCAAAAGCGTAAGCACCGTAGGCGTAAAGATATAAAGGCTGGGAGCCATCTTTCTTAAAGCCTTTTTTAGTCACTATGCTGATTGGCACTTTCACACCATCTCTGGCCTCAGCCATAATACGCTCGGTTGTGTATTGGTTTTTGTCATAGCCAGATGGAATGATTTTCGTTTTGCGTAAATTAAGTGTTTCATTAGGAACATCGTAATCAAAGATACTGTCGGGCGTGATCATTGATTCATATCTTATCCGTACGTGTTTTTGCGAAAACTCTGGGTTAGCAGACAAACTGACACTGGCCACTTTTTCAGGCAACACAATTTCATGGCCTTTGCCCAGATTGGGTAAAATACTGATCGACTCTAAGCCTTGAATACTCTGACCTATTGCCACAAAACCTTTGAACACTTGCAGGCTTTTAAAATACCTCGTATTTGAACCTGCAAATACAGTCTGCCATTGATCGTATTGCACTTGGTTTTCTTTGCTTTTAGCGATCCTAAAGTTGACGTGAGTATCATTGGTCAACATATAAAAATGGCCATTGCCATGGTCAACATCTAGCTTGAAATTTTGCTCACGAGTATTCAGCATCTTTGGCGCTTGTGCTAAATCAGCCATACTCACAACCGAGATTTCTGTTCTATCAGCATTGCCTGTGGTCAATACTAAATATTGCTCACTGCTAGTGAGATAAAATCCTAAGGAAAACGTCTCATCAAGCTCTTTGACTAACACCTTATCTGTATTTTGTTCGGTTCCCAACGAATGCACGTTAACACTCGATGTTCGCCATACATCCTTTTCTAGCAAGGCATAAATAAGACTTTGGTTGTCTTGGCTAAACAACACAGAACCCGACACATCAGCTAATTCATCAACAAGGTATTCATTTGTTGTTAAGCTTTTGATTTTTACTATGTTTCGCTCGCTTCCATCGGTGTCCATTGAATAGGCTAGAAGACTATTGTCTGGACTGATATCCCAATCCCCCAAAGTGAAATATTCATGTCCTTCAGCTAATAGATTTTCATCTAAATAAACTTGTTCGATATCACTGTCTAACTTGCGTCGGGCCCATGTTCTGTATTCTTTTCCAGGTTGAAAATACCAACGGTATTCGTAACCATTTTTTATCCAAGGCACAGATGTTTCAGTTTCATTAACCCGTCCCTTAAATTCCTCAAATAAGGTATCGACTAATTTTTGATGGGGAGCTAGAAAACTCGCGTAATAGTCGTTTTCAGCTTTGAGGTAATCCAATATAGGCTTGTCATTTACTTGTGGATAATCCTGATCTCTGAGCCAATGATAATCATCAGATAAGGTCAACCCATGGTGTTGTGCCATATAAGCTTGTGTATTAGCTTTTGGTTGAGGCACTTCCAACTGTTGTAACCTAGGGAAAATCTTGTTTTCTGGCTCAGAACTACAAGCGCTTAAAAGTGTTGTCATTGCGGCTACTCCCAGCATAAAGAAAGGTGAATAAAATGACATAGAATGATTTTCCTTGGAGTCAAAATATTTGCTTATTGTGAAAAATGAGTACTGATCGCGCGGAACATAGCATAATGTTTGGCTGTCCAGTTTAAACTTTTGTCGGTAAAACGATAATTAGCTGAGTTTTTAACTATGACTAAGTTTTGATCTGGATCGATATAGATGTATTGATTGTAAATGCCCTGCGCAGAAAATTCGTCTTCAGCGCCAAGTGGCAACCACCATTGATAGCCATATCCAAAAGAAGAAGATGAAGCTGAATTGTTTTCGCCCGCTACAAGGTGTGGCGCATCGGCTGTCGTTGAATCAATCACCCATTGTTTAGGCACTATTTGCTGAGTGTTATGCTGTTTGTCAGTCCAGGTTCCTTGATTAAGATACAACCAACCTAATTTGGCATAGTCGCGCAAAGACACATTGAGCCCACCCAAGGCTAATTCCATGTTGTTATCATCTGCTAACCAATAGGCTTGATGCTCCATGCCTAAGGGCTGCCAAATTTTTTCGGACAAGTAGTGAGTTAGACTTTTACCCGTAGCGCGAGTTAACACCATACCCAACACTTGAGTATCGATACTCACATAATGATGATAGGTGCCTGGCTCTCTTTCCCTGTCTAATGAAGCTGAAAAATCATCTAAAGAAGTACCAAAAGCCGTGGCACGAGAAAACCTGTTAATGTCAGAATTAAAATCACCATAATCTTCGTTAAAACGCACGCCTGAAGATATTTGTAATACATCTTTGATGCTAACATCTTCATAACCACTGCCCATCAATTCTGGTACGTAATCAGTCACATCCTGTTCGATACTGGTCACAAATCCCTCATCAATAGCAATGCCCATTAACGCTGAAACAAAGGACTTAGCCATTGAAAATGAGATATGTTGCTTATCTTTGGCATGGCCTAACCAATAATTTTCATTCACAATTACCCCATCTTTTAACACTAACAAGCCCATTGTTTGAGTGTCTTCGAGAAAATCAGTTAATGACATGGTCTGATTTTCATAGTTAAAAGCGTTGGGTAAGGGTTTGGGTTCCTCAGTGAATGAAAAAGGCTCTGAACTTGCTGGGATGACTGTTGCGTTAAAGGACTCATACATTGTCAGAAAATTATGCGCTATTTTATCTTCATCGTATAAGGTCACGGCGGTATACAAACGGATCAGATTTTTTTGATAGATAACTAACAACACTATTACCACTATCAAAAAACCAAGACTCACGCCTTTTAAACTGAATGTTTTTTTCATTTTTTAAATTCCATTTGCACACTGTTAAAAATAAAGATGATGTCAATTACCTTAAATGAGACGTCAGTAAAAAACTATCTTATGTATGTACAAAATGAAAAAAAGCCGAGTAGTGATTACTCGGCTTTTTAATCAGACTAGGTTTTAATATTTACCTAGCAGATTGAAACGCCACTATCACTGGTACCCTTGCTGCCTGCCAAGCGGGAAATACCCCACTGATAAAACCAATCACTAGGGCCATACTGATACCTTGCACAAACAACTCCGAAGTAAGCTGAAAGCTAAACACTACTTGGGTAAAACTGCCGCCTAGCGTAGACGCATTCATGCCATCAAAAAAGATAAATGCAGCCAATGAACCCACTAAACTACCAATCACCGCTAAAGTCATCGCTTCGACCATAGTGCCAATAAAAGCCGATATATGACTAAAACCGATGGCGCGTAACGTAGCGATTTCCATCGCTCTGTCAGATACTGAGGTATACATAGTATTAAGCGCACCTGCTAAAGCCCCCAGTGCCATTATCGAACTGATTACCCAACCAAATATCGCCATGTACTGTAAACTTTTACCTTGCGTTGCAAAATAAGCGGATTCGGTTTGTACTTCGTGAGTCAATCTAGGCTCAGATTTTAGGTATTCGTTAATTGCCGCAAGATCACTGGGTGAACCAATCCTTGCTCGTACAGTTTGATAAGAACTACCGCGGTTGTATAAATTTTGAATCACCTTGGCATCGGCCCATAACTCACTTTCAAATACATTACCGCCAGTTGAGAACACGCCAACTACTTTCCAGGTATATTTACCAAAACGAATTTCCTGACCAAGATCGAAGCCGTCAAATTCACGCAATATACCCGCACCAACTATCAATTCATCAGTGCCAGGGGTAAACATTCGACCAGCTGTTAGGGTGAACCCCTTACGCATATCCACACCACGCTGATTTAGGCCTCGAAGCGGAATATTAGCTTCTATCTGAGTGCTTTTCTTAACCCCATCGACTATTACGTAGAGTTCAGGTGAAACAAGCGGACCTTGTTCATCTTTAACAATACCGGGAGCGTTTTCGATTAAGTTAACCTGGTCCCTGGAGGCTGAACTGTTTAATTCAGCCGCCGAACCGGTGCGCATAAAAAAGGCAACATCATCCGATCCGGCGCTTTGCATTGTGGCTTCAAACCCTTTTGCCATGGCCAAAAAAGCCAACAAGATGGCGACTACAACTGCACTGGCAAAAATCATCGCCAGTGACATCCATAAACGTCTAGGCAGACTGCGAATATTCATCACTATAACGGCAGTACTTTGCGACATAATGTTACTCATAACTAACCCCTATTAAATGCGGTGATAATATTAAGTCTCAGCGCGCTAATCGCCGGAGCAATGCCCGTGATTAAACCTAATAACAAAATGTACCCCAATGCTTGTAATACGATGTTTTGATCTAATACTAGATTAGGTAAAAATCGAGCTAAATTTTCTGATGCCCCCTGGATTAACAAATAGGCCGCACCTAGGCCTAATAAACCACCTAAAAATGCCAGTAAACAGGATTCGATAATGACCATTTTAAAAATACGTATCGATGCAAAACCTAAAGTTTTTAACACTGCAATTTCCCCAGTTCGTTCCCTAATTGCCAGTACCATAGTGTTACCTACAACGATCAAAATGGTAAAAAACGCCATAAACACCACACCAAAAATAATCAACCCGATATTACCGATTTGTTCAATAAAGGCTTTATTAAAGGCTTGTTCGGTACTGGTATCAGTTTCGGCATTGGAATTAGCAAAATTGCTATCTATGGCTTTGGCTACACTTTCATTCATCGACGCATCGACTGTGGTTAAGATTAACCAACCAATGCTATCTCCCCCCCAAGACTGGGTTTCTTTGAAATATTTGTAGTGAAACAAAAGATAACTGGTATCGGTTTTTTCTTCAGCGCCGGTAAATATACCTTCAACTACAAAATCCCATGTTTGCCCACCGTCTTTGTGGGAGAAAATGTTCGATGACAAGGGAATACGATCACCTACTTTCCAGCCGTTTGCCATGGCAATACGCTGGCCCACTAACACACTGGCTTGATTGTTTAACCAAGCTTTGCGCTGCTCTGGCTCTATGACTAATTCGGGATAAACCGCTAAGTAACTTTCGGGCTCTACAGCAAAGGTCACCACTTGATTCGCAGGTTGCTGATAATAACCGCCAAACCAATTGGCATGAGTGACTTGTTTGACCCCATCAATTGCCTTAGTTTTATTTACATAAGAATAAGGTAGAGGGTTAGTGAAGTTGGTTTTATGTACAACAACCAAACGATTGTCTGCCGACATTTCAACCCCCGAGTTTAAGGCGCCTCGTAAGGTCATAATGGCTCCAAAAATTAAAAACGCGATAAAAATGGCAAAGGTAGTGAGAAACAATCGCATCTTTTTTCGGGTTAAATTTTTATAGACTAAATACAAGTCTTTCATGCCAACAACTCCTCTGCTTTGACAAACTCCCCTTTATTTAGGTTCACAGTTTGCTTTGCAAATTTAGCCGCGGAAGGATCATGGGTCACCATAACAATGGTTTTGCCAAACTTTTCATTCAGAAGCTGTAATGTCTGTAAAATTTCGTCTGCAGTTTGCCTGTCCAAATCCCCCGTAGGTTCATCACAGAGTAAAAATTTAGGATCAGATACCACTGCTCTGGCAATCGCCACACGTTGCTGTTGACCACCGGACATCTCACTTGGCATATGATTGGCTCGGTCACTTAACCCCACAAGCTCTAGTGCTACCTTCACTTGTTTTTGTCGTTCGTTGCGGTTGAGGTTGGTCAGTAACAAAGGCAACTCCACGTTACGCGCAGCATTTAACATAGGCATCAAATTATAAAACTGAAAAATAAAACCTATGTTATTCGCTCGCCATTTGGCCAGTTGGCCTTCACTAAGGTTATCAATGCGCTGGCCATCGAAGGTAATTTGTCCTTCAGTAGGTTGGTCCACACCACCAAGTAAATTTAACAATGTAGTTTTGCCCGAACCTGAGGGCCCCATGATAGCGAGAAAGTCGCCTTCCTTAATTTGCATATTCAGATCATGAAAAATGCTAATGGTCTCTTTACCTTTAGTAAATCGTTTAGCCACTTGAGTTAATTCAAATAAATTGTCATTGCTCATGCTTTTATCCTCTTATTCCTTCGCAAAATGAATAAATTAGTTGTCTCTCATAAACCCAACTTTCACACCCATTTCGGGCAATATTCTCGAGTCTTCTAGTTCTATTTTAATTCTGACTTGAACTGTAGCCTTGGCTCTATCCGCTGTGGGTATAGTCGCAATAACTGAGGCTGGTATAGGCCAATCTGGATAGGCGTCTAAAGTGGCATTGACCTTTTGACCGGGATAAACACGGCCAATAAAGGATTCATTTACATCCACTTCTATTTCAAGAGAGCTCATATCCACTATGGTGCAGATACCCGTTCGCGTGAAGCCCCCTCCTGCTGACGATGGCGCCACTATTTCACCCGGCTGAGCATTTTTTTGTGTAACTACACCACTAAATGGCGCTCTGATGGTGTGGTCGTCTAAACGCTCTTGTTGCCGACGAATTTCAATTTTCGCCACCAATAAATCGGCGTCTGCACTTTCTAAATTAGCCTGCAAACTCTGTTGATTTGCAAATCCACGGGTGCGTTCGACTTCGCTTGAATAAGTATTATCAAGGGTGCGTTTATAATTGATTTTTGCTTCATCCAGATTTACTAAAATAGCTTTACGCCTAGCTTGCAACACCGCAAATTGCGCGCGGGCATAGTCAAGATTGACTTCAGCTAACTGACTATCAAGGGTAGCCAGAATTTGTCCTTCCTCAACGTTCATGCCTTCTTCTACATTCACTTGGGTAATTAAACCCATGACTTCTGAAGAAACGGTAGCCATACGTCTTGCGGTTATATAACCGGAGGAATTCAGAATAGTGTCACTGGGTTGAATATTTGGCTCTACTGACTCTGTAGGCACTGACGTACTTGACTGGACTTTGCGGTTACTTTCAGCAGCAAGGGGGTTACTTTGCTCCGCTATGCGCACAGGAGCAAAATAGCTAAGGGTGATCCAAACCGACAATCCACAACAGAACACCAACAATAATAAAATTTGCCAAGCCTTAATACCATTCGTTGTATGAGTTTGGCTCCTATCTAATTTGAGCTGCTGCAACAATTCACTTTTATCTGTCACCTGGACCTCTATTAAATTGACTATTTGTGTCTTAAAGATTACCCCCTTAAACCGAAAGGTAAAGGAGTGTTAAGACAATATTGACATATACAAACAAAAAACGGAGCGGCCAAACGTCACTAGTTTGATATGACAAAAGTCATAATTTAGAAGGAAAGTACAAGAAATAGTAGTTCTGAAATAAAATACAGGAGGTTATTGGCTGTCAGCAGGTTTTTCGACGATATAAGTTAATTCTGGAGAAAAGCGGCAAGAAAAAGTCGATCCTTTGCCCACTCGACTTTGTATATTTAACACTGAATTATGGTGAGACAAAACATGCTTAACTATAGAAAGGCCTAAGCCTGAACCACCAGTAGTGCGCGAGCGCGCTTTATCAACGCGATAAAAGCGTTCGGTTAGCCTTTCAATGTGTACTGGGGCAATTCCGTAACCGTTATCTTTTACGCTAAACTTGACTTGGTTATTCTCTAAAGCCCATTTTATCTCGATGACACCACCGTTGGGCGTATAATTAATTGCATTAAAAATCAAATTTGAAAAGGCACTTCGTAACTCACTTTCAATCCCATATACATATAAAATCGGTGAAATATCAAAAAATATTTTATGTTTTTTGTCCCGATTAAGCGCTTCAGCTTCAACCTGAATTTGCCATAACAATTGCGGCACATTAACCAGTTTCTCAAAGGTTCTTTCAGTGCTCGCTTCAATGCGTGACAATACCAACAGCTCTTCAATTAAACTTTGCATTCGCACAGATTGAGAGCGCATTTCAGAAATCGCTTTTTTCATCATTGGCGCTGGCATGTCACCATTTTCCGGCAACATTTCTAAGTAACCATTAATCACTGTTAAAGGTGTTTTCAACTCATGGGAAACATTGGCCACAAAATCTTTACGCATTTTCTCAATTTGAGTGAGTCGGGTGACGTCGCGGATGAGGATCATCAAATAATCGTCTTCGTATGGCACTAACCTAAATTCTAATACTTTGCTGGCATTAATCGGCGAGACAATTTCTAAAGGTTGATCAAAACGGTTGGCGTGATAGAAATTGATAAATTGTTCATCGTTAATGCAGTCATACACTTTCTGCCCCAAATCCTTAGGCCAACTCAAACCTAATTCAATTCGTGCTAATCGATTACACCAGATTATCTCAGAAGACTCATCGACTACAATTGCCGCATCGGGCAGGGCTTCGGAACCTTGTCTGAAACGACGAATAATCTCACCTAAGGCTTTACGCTTATTCCGATTTTTTACATTAGTCCCATAAATACCTTTATATATATGTGACCAGATACCGCCGGTTCTAGGAGGAGAAATCTTTTTACTATGCCACAACCAGTAATGAAGCCTGTAAAGCCGCCAGTAGTGCCAACCAAGCAATGCAAAGGCACCAAACAGTAGGGTTATGGTTAAATGTTCTAGATATAAACCAAGCAGTGTACAGAACGTCATAAAAACAATGACTCTCGCAATACTTCTCAGCCAAGGAAAAAAGTGGTACATCGAAAGGTAATATTCCTGTTTAAAGCGGTGAGACTATAGCTTTTTTCCGTGAAAACTTACAGCTAACAGTACTCACTAGGTCTTGCTAGAAAAACGATAACCTGCACCACGAACCGTTTGGATCATATGTTCATGTGAAAAATCTGACAAAGCTTTACGTAGCCTTCTGATATGCACATCTACGGTTCTATCTTCTACATAAACGTTGGTTCCCCATACATTGTCCAACAGTTGTTCACGGCTATAGACTCGCTCTGAATGAGTCATAAAAAAGTGCAATAGTTTAAACTCGGTAGGACCCATATCAATAGGCGTCTCATTAGAGGTCACACGATGGGACACTGGGTCCAGTTTTAATCCCTGATAATCAATCGCATCTTCGCTAGATGTGGGCGTGACGCGTCTAATCACAGCCTTAACTCTAGCCACCAATTCTTTTGGCGAAAAAGGTTTAGTCACATAATCATCAGCTCCAGCCTCCAAGCCTCTAATTTTATCTTCTTCCTCGCCTCTGGCTGTCAACATAATAATAGGGATATCCCGCGCATATTCATGTTGCTTGAGTTTTTTCGCCAATTGCACACCCGTGCCTCCTGGCAACATCCAATCTAACAAAATGAGATCAGGAAAAGGTTCGACTATTTTATCTAAGGCGATTTGATAGTCTTCCGCTTCAATCGTTTCATATCCCGATTGTTCGAGCACAAACTTTAACATGTCGCGGATGGGAGCTTCGTCTTCCACCAGTAAAATACGTTTTGCCATTTATTTAGTTTCCTTGCTACATCAACAACGCATTAGATTATTATGATTTTGTGTGACATTTTTATTACGGTTAGCATTTTAGTTTGCATTTATTCATCGAAAACAACGTTTAATAAGCGATCTGCTTTTTTAACCTTGACCGAACTGTGCCGCAAAACTCTTTTTTGCTCAACCAGTTGTCTATTCCCACTTTAGGTGAAATGACAAATTAACAACAATATAGAGCTAAAACTTTTACCCTACCTTAGTTATTTTTGGTTAAATTGGTGTGTCTGCATATAGCCACACTGCCTAAACCACTTTAAATAGCAATGAAACGCCCATTTTGAGCTCGTATAGGTATAGACGTCTTGTTTATTTTTTTTATTCCGCATATTCTTTGCATGCAGCCTATCTTAAGGAAATATGAATTTTGATGTCAAACGTCAAACAAGGGTTATCTAAAAAGCTTCTTTCCAGAGTTCTCTCGGTTTACTTTGTGTTAACCCTGATAGTAACTGCAGGCCAAGTTTTCACCGAATATTTAAACGCAAAAAGTCATATCGAAGGCGAGCTTAAAACCTTAAAAAACACCTTTAGTACCAGTTTAACCCGAGCTATTTGGGAGCTTAATACACCTCAAGCAAAATCTATCGCTGTAGGTTTGATGGAACTGCCAATCGTAGAAGGTGTGCAAATTCGAGATGAAAACAGCAATTATATTGCCGATTTAGGCCGTACTTCTAAATTAGTTGGTGAATCTATCACCAAAGGTGTTGTTAGAGACCACGCCGGCGGTACCTTTGGTTACAGTTTCCCATTAATCTTCGAGTTCTCTGGCAGAACATCATTAGTCGGAGATGTCACCTTATATTCAAGTTCAGCCATTATTTTTGGTCGAATTGAAGTCGGAATATTTTTCTTAGTGGGTAATGCCATAGTTAAAACTGCATTTTTAGTGTTTCTGTTTATGAGTGCATTTCGTACTATGTTGACCAATCCACTGAATGAACTGACTCAACAGATTTCCGATTTTAACCTAGACGATCCTGAGTCATCCAAACTGGATTTGAGCATCAATGAGGACAACGAATTAAAAGTATTGGAAACTTCCTACAATAAATTAATCGATGAAATGATTGAGTTTCAATCCAAACTTGCAGGCACGCAAAGTGAGCTGCAACAAGCAAACCTTAGATTAGACGACCAAAATATATCATTGGAAGAAGAAGTCGCTAAAAAAACTGCGACGCTAAGCAGGATCATGTTGGACTTAGAACAACAAAAAGATGAGCTGTTAATTAACCAACGTGAATTACGCCAAGAAAACGAAAACCGCCAATTTATCGAAGATGAACTGCGTAAACGAAATTCCGAATTAGCCACATCCATGGAAACCATACAAATGGCGAAAGACCAGTTGGTTGAATCGGAAAGAATGGCTTCATTGGGTGGGTTAGTAGCAGGCATTGCGCATGACGTTAATACACCTTTGGGTGTGAGTGTTACCGCCACCAGTTTTCTACAAGACAGGGTGAAAAAACTCCAAAGCGCATACGATGATAAAAAACTGACTGGCAGTACCATGACGTCGTTTCTGTCTGAAGCACAGCAAACTATCACGTTATTAACCAACAATTTAAACCGTGCTTCTGATCTTATATCAAGCTTTAAACAGGTTGCAGTTGATCAAACAAGTGAAGCGGAAAGAGAAATCAATGTTAGCGAGTATTTAAGTGAAGTCGTGCAATCTTTAGCACCTAATTTCAAGAAAACGCAACATACTATTAATATTCAATGCCCGGATGATTTATCAATCAAATGTGCGCCTGGAGTATTGGCTCAAATATTAACCAACATGATAATGAACTCCCTGATCCATGGCTTCGAAGATAAAACTAAAGGTGCCATAAAAGTAGAAATTTCTGAACAAGACAACAATCTTATTATCAATTACTCTGACGATGGAAGAGGTCTTGATGAAGGTACGTTAGCACGACACTTTGACGCATTTTTCACTACTCGCAGAGGTAAAGGTGGAAGCGGCTTAGGCACACATATAATGTATAACCTAGTCACCCAAACACTAGGTGGTGGAATAGAAGCCTTCAGTCAACCTGGCAATGGCCTTCAATACATAATCACTATCCCCGTTTAATTCTAATCAGCTTAAAGAATTCCCTGCGCGGCGGCGCGTCATCCCAAAACGGCTAGGGCTTTATGAGAAGGCAATTCTTTAAGCTCATTGGTATAAGCAAAATTTTGCCAATTCACATAGTCGTCAAGGTTAATTCCTGATAGTCTCTACAGCCTTTTTTAACAGCGCGGCTCTGCGCTCAAGCGGATTATTTTATGTGGTTTAAAAACCTAAAGCTTTACGCAATTACTCAAGACATGGATTTAAAAGAGCAAGACTTGGAAGACAAACTTGCTGAATTCAAATTTCGCCCTTGCGGCAGCCAAGAGTTAGCTACGATGGGTTGGGCTTCCCCCTTTAATCAAGGCGAGACATTAATTCACGCAACGGCAGGTAGGATTTGGCTAACCCTGAAGAAACAAGAGCGTATTTTACCCGCAGTTGTTGTTAATGCTGAACTTGCAGACAAAGTAGCACTGATAGAAGCTGAGACGGGTTCTCCTGTAGGCAAAAAAGCTCAGCAGGATATGAAACAAGAAATAATTCATCGTTTACTGCCTCAAGCATTCACCAAAAATAGTTATACACACGGCTTCATCTCTACCCAAGATAATTTGGTGGTGGTAGATTCGTCTGCAGATGGCAAAGCTGAAGCGTTCTTAGCCATGGTACGCAAAGCCATAGGTTCATTGCCCGTTGTTCCTTTGGCAAGACAATCTGTACAGGCTAATTTAACCTCATGGTTGAAAGATGACTCAGCGCCAACAGATATAGTAGTATTAGAAGAGGCTGAGCTAAAGGCGTTGGAAGAAGACGGCGCTATCATTCGTTGCAAAAATCAAGATTTGTACTGCGAAGAAATTGCACATCACATAGAAGCGGGAAAGTCAGTTCAAAAACTTGCTGTTGAATGGAATGAAACACTCACTGCGATTATCCAGGAAGATTTGAGCATTAAACGCGTGAAATTCACAGATGTAATAAGAGAACAAAACGACGACATTCCTAAAGATCAAATATTAGCTAGATTGGATGCTAATTTTGCACTGATGTCGGGCGAAGTAGTGCGTTTCGCTAAACGTCTAAAAGAAATGTTTAATTTAGATGATGAAAAGGTGAGTTAACACATAAGTGTTTTTTAATAAAAAGATGCTGGAATTATCAGCATCTTTAAAAGCGCTAAGATGCCTGTCTTATTGAAAGATTTGTTTGGCACTATCACGCAATTCGTCAAACTCATCACTAAGTAACACTGACAAATTATCAACAATTCCTTTTTCGATTGCCGCATTAAAAATTTCTTCTTTATGACTTTCAAACTTGCCGCAAAGTGCTGCACCTAATCTAACCAAATCTAGGTAAGAAGCCGTTTCAGATTGAACAGATAAGTCTTTCCAGTTCTGTGCTACGTTGACAAATTCTGGTTCAAAGCCCCATTCAGTCATAATACTGGCACCAATTTTACCGGCCATTTTATCAATCGCCAGATCTAGAAATGATGCATTTGCAAACACATCTGCATGACGCTCAGCTTCAGTCAGTATCGGTAGTACACCAATATTATGTACTAATGCCGCTAACATCATTGAGTCAAGGTAAAGGGCGCGGTTTTTAGTTTGTTTTGTGTGCACTTGTAAGGCAGCCAATGAACTAGCCACAATTCCAATGGTATCTGTCCAAACACGAGTCATATACTCTTTGACAATGGCATTTTTAGAAACAAATAATTGTTCCATAGCTAAAGCAGTGGAGATGTTTTTAATATGGTGCAAACCTATACGAGTAACAGCTTGTTGTGCGGAGGTGACTTTAACTGAACGTCCTAAATAAGCACTGTTTGAAATTTTTATCATACGTGCGCTTAATGACGGGTCTTGGCTAATAACATCAGCCATCGAACTTAAATTGATATCGGGATCGTCTGCAGCTCTCCTTACCTTCAAAGCAATCGCAGGTAATGTTGGTAGAACCAATGTATCGTTATTTATTTTCTCTACCAATATCGTAAGAAGTGCGTTTTCTGTAGCCATATGTTTACCTATATCCTGTCAAAACAAATTAACCCCTAGGGTAAGTCTATGAAAATAATTGTCTGCTGTCTCACCTAAACATTCCAACGAGCTAATTGCTGAAAGTAAAAGAATGTAAATGCTAGCATACTTTATTGTGCTAACTAGAGATGATAAACGCATTAAAAGCTAAAAATTTGTTATATTCCCGTTGAAAGAGAATAAATAACAGAATACAACAATAAAAAAAGGCGAAGCAATGAGAATTCTTTCAAGATTCTGCAGATCAGCAATAACGGTAGTGGTTTGTTCAATACTAATTTCATCATGTGATAATCCTACAAATGATAATACTCAGATACCTAAAGTCGCTGAAATATCCACAGACAAAAAAGCAGAATTATCTCTTATTGAGAGCAATGAAAGCAGACTTAATATTTATTTCCCCGTCACATTGTCTGCAAACATCAGCCATTTAACAGACAACCAACAACAGATGTTAGCAGTGTTAATTGAGGCCTCTGTGATTATGGACAACTTATTTTGGAAACAAGCATTTCCCCAAGATAAAAACGCTTTTTTGTCACTCATTAACGACCCAAAAGTACAAAATTTTGCTGATATCAATTATGGACCATGGGACAGATTAAATGGCGATAAACCTTTTTTATCTGATACAGATGAGAAGTTCTTAGGCGCGCAATTTTATCCTGAAGATATGACCAAAGCAGAGTTTGATTCAACTGACTTTGCTGACAAAGATGGACTGTATTCTATGGTTCGCAGGGATGAAGAAGGTAAACTAACGGCCATCTCCTACTCCACTTACTTTTCTAAAGAACTAAAAGAAGCGTCGTTACTATTAACAAAAGCAGCCAATTTAGCAGAAGATAAAAGCTTTGCTGCATACCTCAACTTGAGGGCTGAAGCGCTGTTGACTGACAATTACCAACCTTCTGACTACGCGTGGATGGATATGAAGACCAATCCTATCGAATTGGTTTATGGACCCATTGAGACATATGAAGATAAATTGTTTGGTTACCGGGCAGCATTTGAATCTTATGTGTTATTGAAAGACTTGGTTTGGAGTGAAAAGCTCAGTAAATACGCCTCTTACTTACCAGAGCTACAACTTGGTTTACCCGTAGAGGCAGAATATAAAGCACAAATGCCTGGCGCAAATGCTGACTTAAATGCCTATGATGTCATTTATTACGCCGGCCATTCAAATGCAGGCAGTAAAACCATCGCCATCAACCTACCTAACGATGAAGAAGTACAACTAGCCAAAGGCACTCGCAGATTACAACTCAAAAATGCCATGCAAGCTAAGTTCGATAACATTTTAGTGCCTATTTCTAAGCAACTGATTGTGCCTGAACAACGTAAACATATTACCTTCAACGCTTTTTTCGCAAATACTATGTTTCACGAAGTAGCTCATGGGCTGGGCATTAAAACAGTATTGGGCAGTGAACAAACAGTTAGACAGGCTTTAAAAGAACATGCATCCGCTTTAGAAGAAGGTAAGGCCGATATATTAGGGCTTTATATGGTGCAACAGTTATTGGCCAAGGGCGTAATAGATGAGGGTATGTTGCAAGACTATTATGTGACGTTTATGGCGGGGATCTTTCGTTCTGTTCGATTTGGCGCATCTAGTGCCCACGGAAAAGCCAATATGATCAGGTTTAACTTTTTTCAGGAATACCAGGCTTTTAGTCGCAACAGCGAAGGGTTTTATTTAGTCGACATGCAAAAAATGGGTGATGCTATTGATGCATTATCAAACAAAATACTCACTCTACAGGGTGATGGTGATTACGATGGCGTGGCGAAGTTAGTAGCAGATAAAGGCGTAATCAGAACACAACTACAGCAAGATCTCGACAAGTTAACCGCTGCGGACATTCCTGTCGATGTAGATTTCACACAAGGCATTAAGGTGTTAGGCCTTTAATTTATACAATAACCAGCCAAGTATTGAGCTTACACAAATCTGTGTAAAGAAGTTCTCACTCAGCTCAATACTTGCTATCACTTCAAAATATTGTGCTTATTATAATTTAGTGTCTAGCTCATAAAGAACGTCAATTATATTAAAGCATTGTAATTATGAGCACTCAAATACAGCTGGCGTTTTAGTGACTCAGATACTTGAAATTGCTATGCACATAATCGACTAATGAATCTATAGGCAAAGGTTTAGAATAAAAATAACCTTGTATCAAGGTGTTCTCACCACCACATAAGGTGTTTGTGCAATTGAGTTGCTCACTTGTCTCTATTCCCTCAACAACAATATTCAGTCTAAGCGCTTTGGCCATTGCAGATATGGCACTTATTATCACGGCATCATCACTAGTGGTTTCTTGAGTTAGTCCAATAACAAATGACCGATCGATCTTTAAGATGTCGAGTGGGAATTTTTTTAAATAACTTAATGACGAATAACCTGTGCCAAAATCATCAATTGATAATTTGACGCCGAGAGTTTTAATTTCCTGTAATTTAGAAATATTTTCCTCGGGATTAGTCATAATAATACTCTCAGTTAGCTCAATCTCTAACAACGCAGGGTTAGCCCCCGTGTTTTTAATCATACCTTGTAAAGTACTAACAAATTTAGGTTTGTTTATTTGTTTGACAGAGACATTTACTGAAATACTGACACTTGCCATTTCCGAATTTTGCCACTTAACCAGCTGCTCGCAAGCCCTGCGAATAACCCAATAGCCTATTTCGACAATTAACCCAGTGTCCTCTGCTATAGGTATAAATTCTATCGGTGAAATAATACCTAAAGTACTATGGTGTAAGCGAAGTAACGCCTCTGCACCTTCTACTTTTCCAGTGATTGAATTGACTTGAGGTTGATAGTACAGCTCAAACATATCTTGTTTTAGTGCTTCGCGCATATACTCTTCGAGCTTCAAGCGATTTAACGACCGCTCATGCAACTCTTTTGAATGCAAACGATAGCAGCTTTTTCCACTTTCTTTGGCTTCATGCTTCGCCATATCAGCGTATTTAATCAGGTCTTCTGCATTGGTACCGTCAATTGGATAAATTGAAATACCGATACTCGCAGTAACAACAAGACTGTAATGCTCTACGACTATCGGTTTTGGGATGGCGCTAATGATTCGTTTAGCTATTTGCGTAACCTTGTCACTGTCGCCACAGTCACTCAATAGAACGGTAAATTCATCGCCACCTAATCGGGCCACTTGTGACTCACTTACGCCTTCACTATTACGCGTGATGACATCGCTTGCTCTAAGTTCTGCCGTTAATCTAGAAGCCACTTCCTTTAAAACTACGTCGCCATAGCGATGACCTAATGTATCGTTGATACGTTTGAAGCTGTCTAAATCAATAAACATCACTGCCATTGTTGTATTTCGTCTTGCAGATTGTGCAATAGATTTAGCAAGTTGCTCAGTAAAAAATTGCCGATTAGGTAACTTAGTAAGAGGATCATAGTATGCTAAATACTGCAGCTCTTTTTCACGGGTTTTGAGACGTTTTTGATAAGCATGCGAACGCAACATATATTTAATACGGTGCTGGATTAACGACCACTTTATAGGCTTTGATAAGAAGTCTGTTGAACCAACCTCAAAAGCCTTTTCAATGGACTCGTAATCATCTGATCCCGTGATCATTAAAATAGGAATGTATTGGCCTGTATTCGTCGCCCTAATTTTAGTACACACTTCATAACCATTTAGTATTGGCATTTTTACGTCAAGTAACACTATGTCTGGTAAAAAACGGCAATAAGTTTCGAATGCTACTTCGCCATTTTCCGCCTGTTCCACCTCGTAACCCTGTGCTTTGAGCGTTTCATTTAAGATTAATAAATGGGTTCGGTCGTCATCACAAATGAGTACTTTTTTCTTAGTAACTGAATCGGTTTTCATTCATCGACCTTTTTTGATTTTTTAAACGCTTTTATTGTTTCATCAAGCGTTTCCTCTAACGAGGTGAAGAGCGAGTTAACTTTTTCATTGTTGTTAAGTAATGCTTGCGCTTCTATTTTAGACGAAAGTTCGAGGACTTTTATCGCACCAACATTGCCGGCCATGGATTTAAACGCATGGGCAATTTGTGAAATTTCTGCATTGTTAACATCACGCACCGCAACCCTCATATTAGGTAGTTTTTCGTTTGCTTCCTCAGTAAAAATTTCAACCAACTTAGTTAACATGTCGTTACCCGTCACCATCTCAATTTCTCGAAGAGAAGAAATAATAGTCTCATCAATATAGGGGGATTGTGCAATAGGCCTATTTGTTTTTAAGTTTACCCTTGCATCAGTTTGTGTGGTGGATTTAAGGACGATTTTTTCAGATAAAAATTGCTTAAGTGTTTTTAACATTTCGGCAGAGTTGAATGGTTTGGTCATAAATCCATTCACATTCGCCGCCAACCATTTATCTTTATTGGAATGACTATGATCTGCAGTCAAAGCGACTATGGTTGGTAACTTTTCGTGATGAGCTTGTTGTAAGATTAGCTTACTAGCTTCAAGCCCATCTAATACAGGCATTTGATAGTCCATAAAGATAAGGTCATATTCAGTGTCATGGGCCATTTGCACCGCTATCATGCCATTATCTGCAATATCAATTTCAACGCCAAGTTGAGATAGTATTCCTTTTGCAACCTCCTGATTGGTTTTCACATCTTCAACCAATAATACTTTTGCACCAAAATAATGACTATTACCAAAATCGAGTGGGCTCGCATTATCTAAACTATCCTCAGAAATGCCTTTAATTTCATTTATTGCATCCACGATGTGCTTTTTAGTAGCGGGTAACGTCAGTATTGTCATTTGGTTCATCTCGTCATGACCTAAATCTTTCGCAGACGAGCAGCACAATATAATACGATGTTTTTCGGTTTCTAAGAAATCGGTACCTCGGATTTGTGCAAAGTAACTTTCTTCAATTAACAACACACTGTTCTGATCAAATGATTTGTTGATGTCTAGTGTTTCATTTACGCCATAGCTGTATTTGCATCTGTCTAAAACATTTATACAGTTTTGCAGGACTAATTCACTGCTAAAAAACAATTCAGTATGCAGCTGAACTAAATCGTTAGTTAGCTCTTTAGTTTTAGTCACCGTACGCAGGGGTAAATGGATAGTAAACTGCGTACCTTTATTTTTCTCTGATGCAACGGCAATCGTACCTTCCATTAGTGTAACTAAGGTTTGCGTGATATTTAAGCCTAGGCCTGAACCACCAAAACGCCTGGTCGTACTTGATTCAGCTTGTTCAAAAGGATCAAAAATATTAGCGAGTTTATTAGTCGCAATACCAATTCCTGAATCTTGTACTTCAATTACCGTTTGGCCAGCCTCGTTATAAACATTGATTTTCACATAGCCAGACTCAGTAAACTTAATCGCATTTCCCACTATATTTGTAATTATCTGTCGTACTCTAACGGGATCGCCAAGAACTTGGCTTGCACAGTCCACTGAGATAGTTACCCCTATATCCAATCCTTTCTCATGGGCTCTTCCGGCTAGGTGGTATATAGCTTCTTCAACTGTGTCGTGTAAATCAAAACTAATCTCTTCCAGTGAGACCTTATTCACTTCCATTTTTGAGAAATCTAATATGTCATTAATCATTTCTAATAACATTTCAGAAGAGCGATGCGCTGTGGATGCATATTTTCGCTGTATTTTGTCAAGGCTAGTGTTTAATAACAATTCGCCCATTCCCAAGATACTATTCATTGGTGTGCGAATTTCATGGCTCATGGTTGCTAGGAATATAGATTTTGCTTGCGCAGCTTTTTCAGCCCCATGTTTGGCTTGTTTTAGTTCAACATTGGCTAAGGTAAGGTCATTGGTGCGCTCGCTCACTTGCTTTTGTAATTCTTGCTGAAACTTAAGCTGACGTCGCATTTTACGCTTATATTGCAGATAAAAATAATAGAGTATGGAAAGCACCACTATTACGTACACAAAAAGAGCTAATTTACCTCGCCAAATCGGAGGGTGAACAATAATCGGGATATCTATTGTGTTGGTAGTTGGCACACCATCAGCATTAAAACCATTCACTCTCAGCATGTAGTGCCCATCAGGAATACTAGAAAAAGACATCCGTAAATCATTTCCAGTATTGATGACATCTTCATACAAGCCTTCAAGTGAGTATTCTAAGCGATTGTTTTTAGAGTCTGTAAAATCTAGTACTGCGAATTCAAAACTAACAAATGAATCGGTATATTCCAGTTCTATTTCACCATTTTTATTGAGCATATCCAGTAAAGACAAAGGCTTATTTGCCTTCGAGAGCGAATGCAAACGCAGAGGCGCAGAATATTGTTCTCTATTAATTTTATCTGGTTCAAAGCTATTGAAACCATTGGCCCCTCCAAAAAAGAAACGTCCACCAGCATCTTGATAAAATGCACCTGAGGTGAAGTCCTTACCTTGAAGACCATGAGAGGGTAAGAAATTTGTTATTTCATTGGCTGTTGAAATTGCTGACAGTCCTTTAGCATGACTGACCCAAATATTATCCTCCTTATCGACGAGGATGCCGTAGATAGAATTACTATTTAGGCCGTCTTCTTCAGCATAATATTTCGCTTCTAGAATAGCACTGTCGATTGATGCCTTATTTAGTTTTAAAACACCGGTTTCTTGTGTACCAGCCCACAAATAATCTGGAGTATTGTGTAATACAAAAATATTGTCACTTAGTATTCTATTCTCAGGTTCACTTTCTTTAGAAAATACTTTAATGGTTTTGCTAGTCAGATCGAGAACGTTCAATCCCCCACCAATAGTGGCGATCCACAGTCTACCTTGGTTATCTTCGACAATATCCACTAAGTTCTTACTACTGAGTGATGAGGTACCTTTATTAGTTGCAAGATAATGGGTAAACACTCCATCTTTAGATAAAATATTTAAGCCCCCTCCAAAGGTCGCAATGGCTAAGTCACCAGATGACAGTTGTTTGAGTTTACTTATCGCATTTGAACTTAATGAATTTTGATTATTTGAATCCTTTTTAAATTGGATGATTTTGCCAGTGTCGGGGTGATATTTAAATAATCCGGCTCCGAACGTCGCGATCCATAAATATTGTTCATCATCGGCGACAATCGACATTACTCTTTCATCAGTTAATGCAGGGAATGTGCTGGAATTGATAAAAGAAATGTCATTGGTCACATTGTTAACAACACTTATCCCGCCGCCAAAGGTACCAATATAATGAGTTGCAGATTTGGGGTCGTATGCAAAACTTGTGACTACATTGTTTTTTAGTAAATTTTCGGTTGTTTTATTCTGCGCTAATAGACTAAATATACGTTGTTTTGCATTCCACCGACTTACGCCCCCCATAGTGCCAACCCAAACAACATCGCCGGCATCTTGAAAAAGTGAAACAACTCTATTACTAATTAAACTAGTCCGTGAACTACTTTTATTTTTATATAGAAACGCTTGTTTTAATACTTTGTTGTAACTACAAAGTCCTTGCCCCGTTGCAATCCAAATAGTATTGGTTGTGTCCTGCAGAATATCTGAAAACTCACTGCCACATTGCTCAGTTATGGATGGGTGCTGAACAATATTCTGGCTATTTTGCAGGTTGAAACTAAAAACAGTCTTTTCTTTATTGATGGCCCAAATATCTTCATTTTTAGATACATACAGTTTAGCAATACTGTTGTCTGGCATCTGTTTATTGATATACGTTAAGGGGGAAAACACATTAGTTGATAGGTTATAGTGATAAATACCTAGCTTTTCGATTGACACATAAACCAAATTACGACTGACGACGGCATCCCCCACATTGTCACTAGGGAGCTCAAAAGTACTCTCTGATGAAATATGTTGGATTGTATTTTGCCTAGGATTAAATGAATAAATACCTTGATTGCTGGTAACAAACCACAAATTACCGTTTGGCAATTCTATAATATGTTTAAACTCAGTATTAACTGGAAAATCGTTTCGAGTCGACAGTCGCTCAAAGCCATCTGTCTCAGGTAAAAACAAATCGACACCGCCTCGGGATGCAATCCAAAGTCTGCCTTCACTGTCTCTTAGAATGTCATTTATCCAGTTATTTGACAGCGACTTTTTTGAATTACGGATGACGTTATAGTGTGAAAATGTTTTACCATCGTACTTTGCTAGTCCATCTTGCGTACCTAGCCAAATATATCCCTGCGTGTCTTGGGCAATTGTATTGATAACAGGATTAATTGGTTCGACTTCAGGATCGACATTATTGAAATGAATAGGTTGGAACGGAGGCGAAAACAGATCATAGGATTTAGCCGTTGCAAATGGTGCGCTCGCCAAAACTAAAAATACAAGCATAAACTTGAACAATTTATTGGCTACAAAAGCTGAGGTTAGACTTTTTATGCTGCGCCCCCTGAAACATTACTATTATTAGTATCGACAATAATAGACTCTAACAAATAAAAGCCGACAAACATAAAATATGTTGTCGGCTTGAATTGCCAATATTTTTACTCGTGGTTGACCCACTCTCTTAAAATTGAATCAGTATTGAAGGAGGTTTTTCTCCATAGTTGCGACTCTGTGTTAAATGACGTGTTGCGCCATAACTGCGAATCAGCATTAAACGAAGTATTACGCCACAGTTGTGAATCTGCACTAAAGGATGTATTGCGCCACAATTGTGAATTGCTATTGAAACTTGTGTGTCTCCATAACTGAGAATCAGCATTGAACGAAGTGTTTCTCCAAAGTTGAGAGTCAGCATTAAATGAGGTGTTTCTCCACAACTGAGAATCACTGTACACACCAGACCACTCTAACCCTTCGATACCTGGAATATAATAATCCCCCTCATTTTCGTGACGTCGTGCTGGACCAATAAAATGCTCTTCACCCGACAAATCTTTTTCAATCGATAAACCCGCGTTACTGCAGCCCATAGCGGTACTTTCGATAGCGGCCATAGCATCCACTAAGCCTGCGCCTTGTTGAAAAACACTAAAAGCCAATGCACCAGTTTCAGTTGTGGCTGTTTTGGCGGTTTCAATTAATCGGCACTTAATGTCATCAGGAGACAAGTTTGGATTAGCCTGCAGCATAAGAGCAACTATACCACTGGTCACAGCCGTTGATTGAGATGAACCTGACAATTCAAAGTAATTGTGGGCATCCTTATCTTTATCGTTATAGATGGCATAGGTTTCACGTATCAACGTATCTTTATCCATCACGCCAGCAATATGCCCACCCGGAGCAACCAGCTCTGGTTTGACGAAACCTTCAAATGTTGGGCCAGCACTTGAGAATGTTGTCACAAAATCATCATTTAAGTTAGACGGCGTATAGTTATCTGATACTGCACCAACGGTAATAACATATGGCGTGTTTCCAGGTACACCAATCGTCATTGCTTCTGGGCCTCTGTTACCCGCAGCAGCAATAACAGTGATGCCAGCGTCCCATGCTCTCATTAATGCTTGGTTAAGTGGATCATCCCAATAGTATGAGCTTGGAATTGCACTAAATGATAGATTGAGTACCTTAATGTCAAGTACATCTTTATTATCAACTACGTAGTCTAGTGCCGCTAAAATTGCGGTATAACTTGATTGCCCTTCTTCATCAAAGGCTTTTAACACCACTAAATTTGCGTCTGGGGCTATGCCGTTATAACTTCCAGTTGAATTTCCATTTACATCAACAGCAGGACTTGAGTTGGTGATAATACTCGCTAAATGGGTGCCATGACCGTTAAAGTCATTTCGCTTAGCTTGCCCTGCGTTATCAGACGTATCCAATACATCAACAATGGTAATATTTCGTACACCCTGAGTGGTTAATAGAATTTCCGGTAAATCTCTAATTCCCGTATCTAATATCGCAACTGTCACACCGTAACCGGTATACCCTTGTTGATGAGCAAGGTTAGCTTTGACCAACGTTGGATAATTAGTATCACGTTCGGCACCTTTTTCGCCGCTATTATCCGGCACTATTACTTTCGCAGTAACACCATCGGTAAATTGGACAGATAACTCGTATTCATCGTTAAAGGCAGAACTAAGGATCTCAAAAGCAACTCGTATTTCAATTGCTTCAAGGTTGGTTATTTCAAAAGGTTGATTAAACACCACTTTATTTTCATCATTTAAAACGTATGACACTAAAGATTGGTTGATCTTAACAGATTGAATTGCCGCATTTTCACTAGGAAAGCTCAGATTTAACAGTTCCAACTCTCGCATATAGTCTGCTCTATTAGACACCTGCCAACTAACTTCATTGGTTTCTGCATGGAACACCACTTTACCCGCTACCTTTTCGCCATCAGCTTCATCCGAGTTTGCTGTGGAGTATGTAGATGGCGCATTTGTTGGCGTATTTGATGGATGTTCAGCATCACTTTCGGTTTGAACATTTTCGCCAAAGGATACTTGGTAGTCAGCAGCGGAAACTGTTTCAATTGCCTTAAACTTGATTTTTACATTAACTGCTTGCCCAGCACCTAACTCCATTTGCTCCTTTTCAGACAATACAATTGAGTCATTAAGTTGTATTTTTTTAGCAGAAACCTTTTTACCGTTAATTTTAACTGACTTAATCTGTTTATTTTTGTTAGGCATGTTCAAGTTGATAGCGTTTATGACCACAGTATCATTACTGCTATTAACACCCTTCCATGTAGCGGTTTTCTTCTTTAAATTAAAAGAAACATTATCACTAGAGAAAGACTCGATAACGCTTGAAACGTTTACTTCTTGCCCTTTAAATGACCTAAGCATTGGATTGAGTATCTTAAGCTCATTTAATTGGCTAATGGATAACTTTACCGACACTGCATCTATTACAGAATACTCGTGAACGATGATTCCGCCGACATTATCTACGTTTTCAATAATCGTCGCTTTATTCGCACCTTGAAGTATGTATTCAACCTGTGTCTCAAGTGGTGATTTTTCGGTGTAAGTCGAACTAACGCCTAGTGCGAAAGCGACTATCCCAGCAATAGCTAGATATTTCTTCATTTAATACGACACCTTGAGTTACGGAACTAAAATGAGAAAACTGAATATCAACTAAACAAGAATTGATTCGGTTAACTCTCCATGTAACAAGCATAGGGCATTTAACATGCCACTTTTTTCACGCCATATCAGGGGGTTATTGTTCATATTTTATGAAATCAAGCAAAAAAACTAAAATTATGAACAAGCCAATGAGTCATGTATATATTTAACTTAAAATATGAACCCACAAATGAATGTTAAATTGAAATAAAAAATGTTCACTAATTAATTAAATAGGCAATATCGTATTTTTTAAAGCGTCGATGATTATTAGCCAAAGGTATAATGGATGGCGGAAAGCTAGAAGGCTACTATGCGGTGTCTATTATTGAGTGCTCTTGCTCCAGTAGACTCCAAGAGCACAATCAAGTTTGTAATGATAATGTTTAATTTCAGGGTTACCAAACATGTGTTTTGCAGTTAACACTCAGCTTGTTAGAAGACGACAACTATGAAGGTGGGCATATTAGTAGTAGATAAATGTGTAACCAAGCCACATTTCCCAAAAGATTTTGTTTATTTAACCATTGCGGATGTTCCCGTAGATATAGACTTAAACAACGGATTAAAGTTTTGGATTTAAACTAAGACAACTATAAAATCTTTGTTTAAAAACAAAACTGTCTAACTAGGGATTAATATTTGATAACCAACGAACAACCGCAACAAGAAGCCTACCATCAAGATAGTGCAGATTTGCTTTATCGGAACGCTAAAGCGGGTATTTTGGTGACGCTTTTCGCTTCTAGCCTTTTGGTCTTTGGCTTTAATACAGCTGAAATACAAATTCAAAAATACATTTGGTGGATTGGCATGACAATCCTCATGTTGATCAGAATGATTGACGTTTATCGCTGGAAAAACGTTAACAAAGAGCAAAATGGCGATGCCAGAAAAGCAGTGAACCGTTTTGTTTTAGGTACACTGGCTAGTAGCATAATGTGGTGTGTCTATTGCCTGTATGTTTTGAGTTATGCAGACAATACCGAACTCGCTTGTATGATCATTATCGTATCAGCCTTAGCAGGGGGCGCAGCAACTGTATTGGCTGCTCATAAGTTAACGGCGATGAGTTATGCACTTATTATGTTAGGCCCGTTTTCAATTGGCATGCTGTTATCTTTCGAATATTACCAACAGATCCTTGGCTTGTTAGGTCTTGCGTTTAGTCTCGTAATGATGATTACTGCAAAAAATCTGCAGATTTCACACTAAATGCCATTCGCTTAAAAAATGAAAATGCGGTTTTAGTCGACCAAATGGAGCTAAAAGTTGCTAGACGTACAGCCAAAATATATGAGCTTTCCAATTTAGACCCACTCACTGGGTTGTTTAATCGCACCGCCTTTTTGCACCACTTAGAAGAACAACTCGCAAAGGGTGAAAAAGAGAATGAGCCTGTTGCTTTGTTATTTATCGACCTAGATGGATTTAAAAAAATAAATGATACTTTAGGTCATGAAACTGGCGATAAAGTGCTCAAACAGACCGCTATACGATTAAAGGCGTTTGGTGATGAGGAACATTTATTATGCCGCTGGGGAGGAGATGAATTTTTGATTGCCGTTATGGGCGCCAATCAAGATGTAGCCATCACTTATGCACAAGAGGTGATTAGTAAAATTTCAGATTATTATGATTTTGAAAGCAATAGATTATCAATCGGTGCAACTGTTGGCATTGCTCTCTATCCGGAACATGCAATCAAGGGTGACGAGCTTATTCAGTTAGCTGATACCGCCATGTATTGCCAGAAAAAACTTTCTCCACGTTCAGTAGTTTTGTTCAATAAAGAAATGGGCCATCGCGTATTCCGCGAACAGAAGTTGAAAGTAGGTTTAGCCGAGGCCATCAACAAACAACAACTTCGTATGGTTTATCAACCTATCGTAAACTCACAATCTTACCAAGTAGTTGCGTTTGAAGCATTGCTCAGATGGGATTTTGATGGAGAAAATGTACCACCAGATGAATTTATCACCATTGCCGTACAATATGGCTTAATAAATGCAATTGGAAATTGGGTGCTTCAGCAATCTTGTATTGCCGCAGCCCAATGGCTTAAAGATTGTAAATGTAGCCAACCTTCGGTCAGTGTTAATGTATCGGTTTTGCAATTACACAATCCAAATTTTATTACGTTTATTGTGTCAGCCTTAGAAACGGCCCAGCTTAATGCTGATAAGTTGACGATAGAAATTACCGAGTCGATTTTCTCCAATGACAAAGAAACAATATTCGAACGTATTAAAGAACTACAATCCATGGGAATTAAAGTGTCCATAGATGACTTTGGCACAGAGTATTCGTCACTGTCGGTTATTCAAGATTTGGCTGCCAACACTATAAAAATTGCTCGGTCTTTTATTAACAAACTAGAGACAAGCGGTATGGCAATTTTTGAAGCAGTAAAACAAATGGCATCTTCACTGGATTATGCAGTGATTGCTGAGGGCATAGAAACCCAACAGCAAGCAGAGGTACTATCTAACTTAGGGATCGAAATGTTGCAAGGTTATTACTTTTCTAAGCCACTCGAGCTAAGCAAGGTCCAAAACTACATTAATCATTAATCAGTAATCAGTAATCAAGCTGACTTGATTCTCTCCTGATATGGTGGCCAGCCCATGGCTTTACCCGCCAATACGTGTAAATGAATGTGATACACAGTTTGCCCGCCGTTTTCATTACAGTTCATGACCGCTCTATACCCGTCCTTTGCGAACCCTTGTTTTTCAGCCAACTGTGCTGCCACCCAATACAGATGTCCAACTAAGGCTTTATCACTTTCTTCAATGTCGTTAATAGTAGTGATGGGCTTTTTCGGGATGACCAAAAAATGAATGGGCGCTTGAGGATTAATATCACTGAACGCCAAGGCTAATTCATCTTCATAAATAATGTCAGCAGGTATTTCTTTATTGATTATCTTGGTGAAAATGGTGTCGCTCATAACCTAATCCTTTTTAAATAAACACAAATAATAATAGTGCTACACCTAATATCAATCTATAGATAACAAAAGGCAACATGCCAATTTTGGAGATCCATGCTAGAAATAAGTAAATACAAGCATAGGCACTGACGAATGAAAATAAAGCACCAAAAATTAGCGCGTTCCAATCCACTGGGTTAGGAGTTTGTAATAAATCAAGAGTAGCCAGCAAACCTGCACCCAATATTACTGGTATGGATAATAAAAATGAAAAACGAGCGGCACTCTCTCTATCTAAACCAATCATCAAGCCCGCTGTCATAGTAATACCCGAACGTGACGTACCGGGAATAATAGCTATGGCTTGGGCTAAACCAATAAAAATCGCATTTTTCCAGGTTATCTGACGAACAGTTTTAACCTGAGTTGCCTTACTGTCCGCATACCAAAGCAATAATCCAAAGCTAATAGTAGTAATAGAAATAACTAGGGCTGAGCGGCCGTATATCGCAATAATATCTTTAAAGGCAAATCCAAGTAACACTGCTGGAATAGTGCCAATAATCACCCACCAAGCTAAACGACTGTCTGGCGTTTGATTTGAACTCAGCCCACTACTAAACCAAGCGGTCAATAAACGCACAATGTCTTGGCGAAAATAAATCATCACAGCCAATAAGCTACCTACATGCACAGCCACATCATAGGCTAAACCTTGATCATTCCAACCTAAGACCTCAGAAGGTAATATTAAGTGGGCCGAACTAGATATTGGTAAAAACTCAGTCAGTCCTTGAATAATCGCCAAGATAATAATCTCAAATAAGGTCATGTGTTAGTTGGGCTCCAATCAAATTTAATTACCCACAGATTTTGTTGGCTTTTGTCATATGTTTGCCAAAGACTGGCGTAGCTTTTCTTTACTTCTGGGTGAACTTCATCAGCCGCAATTTCGGCTAAAGGTTTTAACACAAAAGCGTTATACAGTACTTCAGGACGAGGTAAGACTACCGGATGCGTTGTCACCTGGTGATCATAAAGCAGTAGATCCAAATCCAGAGTTCGAGGAGCAAATTTTTGTTCACCTCGCTGACGTTTGTTGTCTTGTTCAATTTCTTTAAGAACACAACATACCTCTGCAATGGATAACTTAGTACTTGCCTTAACCACTAGGTTGTAAAAATTGTTGCCTTCAAATCCCACCGATTCACTTTCAAAAACCGATGAAAGAGTCAACTCACCAAATGCCTGATACATACCTTGTAATCCAGCTTTTGTATGTTTTTCTTTATCTATATTGCTACCAACACTTATATAGATAATATGTGATTGGTCAGTGACAATACTCAAAGAGTTTGTTCCTTAGTAAATTCTACTGCGACATTTTTAGCATTTGCCAGAATGTCTGGTTTACTTAACTTAAGACGCACTGATTTAAGCATAGGGAATGTTTGTAATAACCAGTCAGCCATATTGCTTGCTAAAGCTTCAATCAGTTTATAGTCGCTTTTTGCCGAAAAGTGGCTTATACCTTGAGCTATTTGGGCATAATTGAGGGTATTGTTTACATCATCGGTCTGCGCCGCCAAAGAAAGGTCGGCACTGAGTTCAACATCAACTATTAATCGTTGTTGATGATCCCTCTCCCAGTCATATACGCCAATCAACGCAAAAACCTCAAGTCCTTCAATATGAATTTTATTCATTGGTGGTCCGCGCTGCATTTTAAGAAGGTTTAGTATACTCTGCTAAATTGTAACCCATTCTTTTGATATAAGTACATGACAGCACTCACAATATTAATGTTTGCATTAGCCTATCTGTTGGGTTCTATTTCCAGTGCAATATTAGTATGCCAATTGTTTGGTTTAGGCGACCCCAGAAGTCAAGGTTCAGGCAATCCTGGCGCAACCAATGTTTTACGACTAGGTGGAAAATTTCCAGCGATATTAGTATTAGTTTTTGATGTATTGAAAGGCACCATACCTGTATGGGGTAGTTATTATCTTGGCCTAGAACCTATTTATTTAGCGTTTGTGGCTGTTTTCGCCTGCCTAGGTCATATGTTTCCTGTATTTTTTGATTTTTCTGGTGGTAAAGCAGTAGCCACGGCCTTTGGCACAATACTACCTCTTGGGCTAGATATAGCGGCGTTATTAATTTTGACATGGGGTATCGTTGTACGAATCACAAACTATTCGTCTCTTGCCGCTATTATTTCGGTCAGCTTGGCACCGCTAATAACTTGGATACTTAAACCAGAGTATGCCTTACCAGTGGGTATATTAAGTCTGTTAATTGTTTTGCGTCACAAAGGTAATATTGTTCGATTAATACGAGGCAAAGAACCTAAAGTATCTGATAAAAAAAATAGTAGTGGTGCAGAATAGAATTCCCCCACTCGTAACACGTTAATTAAATCTCCAAACGCTGCTTTTTCAACCAAAGAAATAGGTACTTTGATACTCCGATACGCTGACTAATCATAGTGATGTTATTGTGCTAAATTGATGTTAGAGGCCTGTCCGTCAAACTCTAAGGAGTGTGGCCCAAGCTGCCAAACCAACTGTTCTTGAAATTCGCCAGCTTGAGTCACATTGGGTAATTGGTACTGTGAAAACTGCACAACTTCAAAAGCACGATCAAACTGACTCATATCTGCATCTTCAACAGAATCAAAACGAAGAGTAAAGCTATCAGGTGACACACCCTCTGCCTGTGCAAAATGGTTGAGTAATAATGTGACAACTAACGGGTGGGCAAATACTTCGATTGCTTCTACTTTATTACAATTTAGCTCAACATAATGTTCAGTCAGTACTTCTGCCTCAAAACGCACCGGTTTAATCTTGAGTTCCAGAGCTTGACAACGACTAAACTCAATCCGAGTACCTGAGATCGACTCCTGAAACCCAAAGGTCCAGTCAGAACTCCCAAAGTTTGCCCATTGTATGATTTTATCATTTAGTCCGTTTTCATGGCTGATAATACTAAGGCTGAGTCCTTGATTATTGCCTAATGAAATTGGGGCAAACTCAACTTGTACAATATTATCCATAGAACCGTATGAGGAAAATAAGTGAAGGCTAACACTAGGCACATTTTGTGCCTGTAATGCGCTAGGAGTATAGAAGAAGCCGTTACTGTCAGACGATTCTGTAAAGGGCCCCAAAATACTGGCTGCTGAACTAGCTTTATCACAGATAACATTCCATTTTTCGTCATTGCCCACAGTTTGTGCATCTACGGCAAAAAAGAAACCAGTAGCGCATCTTCCATCCACAGGCGGGTAATTTGGACTTTGTTGTTCAGAACATACCCATTGACTGCTGTTCCAAGTAGCGACCTGACCCAATTTACACTCAAGTTCATTTAAAGGATGATCTTTGCCTGCTGTTCCCGCCGGTCCTGCAGGTCCTTGCGGCCCTACTTCCCCCTCTGGACCCTGAGGCCCCTCTTTACCTGTCGCTAGAGCTAGGTTTTTTGTGTTTGTGTCGATCAAAACAGCCTGCTCTGCCATGCTCGTTTTATTCTCTAATACAGCTGAATCGATTACCACGGTTTTGATTTCCAATTCAGCGATTTGCTTGGCGTGTTTGCCAAGAGACGGCCGTTCAACAGCAGCAAGGGTTGTTGAAATGCCGGCCAAAACAACTAACAATCTATAATAATGGGCTGCTTTCATTTTTTATTTCCTTATAGTTTAAAGGCAAGTAGCACTTAACGTGGCAACTCAAAAATCCTAGAGAATTCATAGGTTAGGCTATGGTTACTGGCCTGCCATGATGGTGTACTGCTGTCTATCGGGATCCCCCGTGCCGGTAATATACGTGAAAGTCGAGGGAAGGCGTATTTCAGAAATGACACATTGTACTCTCGGTTAAACTCATTCAGAGAACTCTGTCCTATGGGAGTAAATTGGATATTTATCCTGTCTGCTCGATTATGCACAGGGGTATTTATCAGCATGTCTAACAAACCCTCGATTATAGGATGTTCAGAAAATACCATTTCAGGCGAGCTGGTACACCGCAAGTCTAGTTTTTCCTGGACAAAATAATCACGACCAATTAGCAGTGGTTTAGCGGAAAAACCCACCGAAATACATTGACTTAACACCATATCAAGACGATGGTCAGCAAACCTAATATTGAGATTACCTAAAGGGGAATTAGGTACTGACGTCAAAGCCCCAACCTCACTGCTTTGTCCTGAAATCTGCGCAATAAGAGAGACGTTAATAATGATCTTATTGTCAATATTTGATCTCCAGTGTGCCACCCCTACGGGATGAATAAAAACATCAATAAGACCTGCAGAAAAGTCGGGGAAATTACTGAATGTAATTGTTGTTACTGACGAACGATCAAAGGGATTTAGTGTGAATGGACCGGATAGAGTGACTTCATATTGTGTTTTATCTTCACACAATACATTCCACCCCTGCTCTATTTCAGTAAGGTCTGCAGAGTTAATAGAAAATTCTAAGCCACGTATGCAGTCATCATCTGATATGGGGGTCGCCTCGCCTGCCATGCTGGTACACACCCAGGCACTGCCATTCCATGTCGCAAATTGACCAAACTCACATTGCAGGCCACTGAGGGGACCCGGTGCGCCAGCTGGTCCTGCTGGCCCTTGAATGGGCACTTGAGCCTCTATTGAAGCACGGTTGGCATCAATCTGTTGCTGCAACAGCGTAAGTTCGCTGCTGTTACCATTGACGTCAGTGCGTATTAGTACTTGGTTGCTTTCAAGCGTATTAATGCGCGTGGCATTGCCTGATACTGAAGGTCTTGATTGGCCATGCGCCAACGACACTAAACATACGAGTAGGCAAGTGAGTGGCAATGTATAGAATGTTTTCATCTGTGACTCCTTGTTAAATTTGGACTAAACGCCATTAGCGTAGCCGATATCTATGGCTGCTAGACGTAGTGATTATGGTCTTTTGTTTGTGCAAACTTTTTGTCTAGTTAAACCGAATAAAAGACTCAAACAGAACAAACTTAAGGTGGCAGGTTCAGGAACATGACTCGGTGCAGAAGGGGGTGCGAAAGTTGAAAACTGGATGTCGTCGACGTTGAATTCAAAAAATCCGCAACAAGCACTAGATAATTCAGCTGTAGTGAAACCATCCGTATCAACCAAGCCAAGAAAGAAGATTTCTCCACCATCAGCTAATACAGAGTTTGGCGTAGGGTTAACCATTGCACTGCCACTTCCTATAGTTAGTAGCGCATCATCTGAGAATAAAAGGTCACCAGGTGAAGCGATAATAAAAAATCCAATGGCATGCACCATTTGGGGCAAGTTCATGACAATACTGTCACCGGATAAAAAGGAACTACTATTAGGGTCATTAAATCCCAAATAATTATCGCCCGAAGTGGTATCAAAACCGCTTGCAACCTGCCCATCAAATGAAGTGCCAACACCATCAGTAAACAAAAAGTCGACACCTTGAAACTGACTACCATTTACAATAGGCGTAGCTGCAGTAACGCTGTCAAAATCTAACGTCGTTGATGAATTAGTACCTATTGCGGTTTGAAAGGTAGCTTGATCATTAAAAGCCATTAAAACCGCAGCACTATTTACTGAAAAACCGCCAACTAAGCAGGCCAATGCAATACGTCTTATCCAATTTCCATTACCTGTAAACATGTTAAATCCCTCATTCTGTTTTGTATTTCCTGCAAATACCGCAAATCACTTGGTGGCGAAAATACTGGCTGAAACATAGCAATGCCATTTATGAGTAGTTTTACTAACGCGTTTTCCACAACTCTTGTCTGTGTTCAATCACCATAGTCCTGTTTTCCGCCCCCCATCTTTGAATTAGTGTGAGTTAATGTGAAACCTATTGTAATCAATGAATTACATCTTGTTTTTGAGGTTTGCTCAGACAGTAGTTGCGTATTATTTAAGCTGTACTTATAGTGGTGTGTGCTTGTAAAGGATTATCATTAATGTCTGAAAACGTCGTTAGCTATGAGATTGGTGAATATCAACTCGATGTGTTGAATCGAAAACTACTTCATCAAACAACTGAAATTGACTTATCAGAACGCAGTTATTTATTGCTGTTAACACTTGCTCAAACCAGTCCAGAGATAGTTACAAAACAAATATTGATGAGCAAACTGTGGCCGGATCGTGTGGTCAGTGACTGGGCACTTTCTCGTTTGTTATCTGACACCAGGGCGTTAATGCCAGATGTTAATCAACACCATGTTTTAATAAAAACAGCTCGCGGGATCGGCTATGCCCTTACCCAAGTCACACCGATTTATGCCGGTGATAAAACCACAGTAAAGAGCGATTTACAAAAGCCTGCGACGTCAAATCGAGCTTTTAAACTTGGTACATTTTTGTTAGCAATTTGCGTATTAGGGGTATTGTCTTTTTTTGGGTTTTGGTATGTTCAAAAGCCAACCGAAAACCCACTTTTTGCTGATAAACAGATCCATTCGATCGCTGTTTTACCTCTGGAATCATTTTCTAAAAAAACCGAATTAATGTATTTTGCCGATGGGCTGGCAGAGGAGCTTATTCACCAGTTAACTATGCTACCCGATTTGAATGTTGTGTCTCGTAACGCCACCTTTGCTTTTAAAAATAGAAATATTGATCCGCGCGAAATAGCCAAGCAGTTAAATGTCACCCATATTATCGAAGGTTCAGTTCGCCAGTCCGATGAGAGTGTTCGTATTACTCTGCAACTGATTCGAGCTGCAGATGGATACCATCAATGGTCCAAAGTGTTCGACAGTAAACATACTGCTATACTCGAAGTACAGGAAGAAATTGGCCAGAGCATTGCGTCGTTGATTTCACCCAACTACGACCGTAACAAATTCAACATCATGCGTAATCATCCCAAATCAAATGCAGCTTATGCCCATTTTTTAAAAGCGGCAGTATTAATGGGTAAAGATCAGCCAAAACTCTTAACCAATGCCAAAAGCGAACTAGAACAAGCTTTAAAACTGGCACCTGATTATGCTTTAGCTCATGCCGCCATGGCGAAAGCAATACTGCTGCAACATCAATTTTCGAAAGAGCCGCTTACCATTGCAGGACCAGAGGCCAGACAACATATTCAAGCAGCCTTAAAAACTGAACCGTCCTCTGCAGAGGCTTTTTCCGCATTGGGCCTCTACCATAGTTATCACAGTGACTTCATTGAGGCCGAAAACGCTTATCGCACTGCGTTGTCGCTTAATCCCGCGCTAGTTTCCGCTCAGCATAACCTTGGGTTTAGTTATTGGATGCAAAATCAATTTGTTCTAGCTCGGCAACATTTTGAATCTGCATTGGCTCTTAACCCGTTGGCACCTATGAGTAACTTTGCGTTAGCCGACACTCTGTATTCTGAAGGCTTTGTAGATCAGGCTTTTTCACAATATGAACATTGCCTTGCAGTCATTATTGATTTTCCAGCCTGTTTATTGGGGTTATCAGGACTGCAATTAATAACCGGCAATGAACAACAAGCAAAAATACTATTAGAAAAAAGTGCCAATATATTAGGTGAAAATAATCCATATGTGCTGGGTAGCAGAGGCCGAGTAGCACTGTGGAGCAATGACCTTAATATCGCGGAACAAATTCTGCAGCCATTAATTGAGGTGGATGGGAATTACATTAATCTCAGACATATGACACTAGTACAATTGGGCTTAGGCAAAATAACATCATGGCAGCGGACTGTAGAGTTGTTGTTGGTGCAAACCCCGAATAGTAATACCTTGCGTTTAATTACTGCCCTTTCTGCATACTACAACCATGACTGCGACAGAGCGCTACAATTATATGAGCAGGTTATGGCTGAAAATGCCAGTAAACATAGTAGTTTAGATGATTTTTCCATGGGGGTATCGCATATCAGTAACATGTTGACGTGTTATAAAGAGCAGCGCAATAAAACAGCTATAACCGAAACCAAGGCGCTTTTTGCGGCTCATCTGTCCCAGCTTGATAAGTCCGCCAATGCCGTTTTAGGCGTCGCCTTTATTCAGCAAAAGTTCGCTTTGTTAAATGATACAAATATGCCGAACCAACAAACAGTTAATGGCAGCTTAGTCATTAACTGGCCTTTGTCTTGGTTAGAAAAAAAGCGCTAGATTTGAGTTAAATTGCCGCTAACTCTTCCAATGACCATCGAGGACTAGCCTTAGTAGACAAACCTTCAATTTCACCCGCTTTAAGTCGCTGCAACCCCGCATAGGCAATCATAGCGCCGTTATCAGTACAAAATTCCAATCTTGGGTAAAACACCTCTCCTTTGATATTTTTCATCATTCTGGCAAGCTCTTGACGTAATTGTTTATTGGCACTCACACCACCTGCAATCACTAAACGTTTTAAACCAGTATGTTTCAAAGCACGTTTGCATTTAATGGCTAAGGTATCCACAACGGCCTCTTGAAAAGCGTAAGCAATGTTAGCCTTGGTTTGTTCTGAACCATCTGATGCCCGAATAGTATTGGCAGCGAAGGTTTTTAAGCCACTAAAACTAAAATCTAAACCTGGTTTGGTGGTCATCGGACGTGGGAATTTATAATGACCCGCTTCGCCTTTTTCGGCTAATTTGGCCAATAAAGGCCCTCCGGGGTAATCAAGTCCAAGTAACTTAGCGGTTTTATCAAAAGCTTCCCCAGCTGCGTCATCAACCGATTCGCCTAATACCTTATATTGGCCGATACCTTCCACTTTCACCATCATCGAATGACCGCCTGAAACCAAAAGGGCCACAAAGGGAAACTCAGGCGCAGGTTCATCTAACATAGGAGCAAGCAGGTGCCCTTCCATATGATGCACTCCCACAGAGGGTTTATTCCAAGCATAAGCCAAACTGCGAGCCACTGATGAACCCACTAACAAAGCCCCGACTAAACCAGGGCCTTTTGTAAAAGCAATACCGTCAATATCTTTGGCACTACAACTCGCCTCTTGTAAAGCCTCTTTAATTAACGGAATCAGTTTTCGCACATGATCTCTAGACGCAAGCTCAGGCACTACACCGCCATAATCCGCATGTAATTTTACTTGGCTATATAATTGATGGGACAATAACCCTTGTTGGTCATCATAAATGGCCACCCCGGTCTCATCACAAGAGGTCTCAATACCTAATACACGCATATTTAATATCTAACAAAAATGTCTTAAACTGTCGGCATTCTACTGATTAGAAGACAAACCTCCAATTTAATATGACATTTGTTTGAATTAATCGGTTTTTTACCCTATCAAGACTTTACAAGCCTTGTGGATTTGATTAGTATTCCGCACCATTTTTAAGCGAGCTGGTTATTCATTACGCCGGCACGATATAATAGTTTTTATTTTTTGAGGTAAGAGTTTAATGCCAATCGTTAAAGTTAGAGAGAACGAACCTTTTGATGTTGCATTGCGTCGTTTTAAACGTTCATGTGAAAAAGCAGGTGTACTTTCTGAAGTTCGTCGTCGCGAATTTTTTGAAAAACCTACTTGGGAACGTAAGCGTAAGAAAGCTGCCGCTAAGAAACGTCTTTTGAAGAAGTTATCTCGCGAAAACGCTCGTCGCATCAGATTGTACTAAATCTCTTCTGAAACGCGTTATTAGATTAGTAACGCGTTTTAAGTCGTTTTATCACACATCCTTTTTCCGTTTTTACTGAGTCATTCCATGTCTTTATTAGATGATTTAAAAAATGCACAAAAAGAGGCGATGCGCGCCAAAGACAAAATTCGTCTGGGCACTATTCGCATGGCTTTGTCTGCCGTAAAGCAACATGAAATCGATGGGCGTACTAACCCCGATTATATTGCTCTGAATGACGAAGGTGTTCTTGGTATTTTAATCAAGATGGTAAAACAACGCAAAGATGCAGCCAGTCAATATGAAACTGCGGGTCGACAAGATTTACTTGATATCGAACTAGCAGAAATAGTTATTTTGCAAGATTTCATGCCAAAAGCGCTAAGCGAAGAAGAGCTCGATGCTTTAATTGTGCAAGCGATGGCTGATTCAGGTGCATCGAGTATGCAGGATATGGGTAAGGTCATGGGTTTATTAAAACCTAAAGTTCAAGGCCGTGCTGATATGGGTAAATTAAGTGGTAAAATTAAAGCCAAACTTAATTCATAACCCGCTAAATACAGAACAATATTTTACAAACCGCACTTTGATGCGGTTTGTTTGTTTTAGTGCATAAATTTGCCAAACTATATGGCATTATATTCAGCCGTTTTTGTTAAGTGAGAAGGTAAATGTCTGGTCGTATTCCCCGCGAGTTTATTGATGACATTATTGCTCGCACAGACATAGTAGAATTGATTGCCAGTCGTGTACGTCTAAAAAAAGCTGGGCGTAATCATCAAGCTTGCTGTCCTTTCCATGACGAAAAAAGTCCTTCGTTCACTGTGAGTCAAGATAAACAGTTTTATCACTGCTTTGGTTGTGGTGCTCATGGCAATGTCATTTCATTTTTGATGGAATTTGACCGGTTAGAATTTCCAGAAGCAATTGAAGAACTAGCCCAATACCACAGTATTGAAGTACCTCGGGAAAAAGGCGGCGCTCCTCCCCCTTCCGCTGAGCAAAAACAACAAAAAGAAAATGACTATGAGTTAATGGAGAAAGTAACTAAATACTTTGCCCAACAACTGAGGGTTCATCCTGACAAAGATAAAGCGGTTAATTACCTAAAAAATCGAGGACTTAGCGGCGAAATAGTTAAAGCGTTCGATATGGGGTATGCCCCACCAGAATGGGACTCAGTACTTAAGACCTTTGGTGTAAGTCCGATGTATCAAGAGCAGTTACTTGAATTAAAACTCATCACTGAAAATGACAACAGAAGACGATTCGACTTTTTCCGCGATCGTATTATGTTTCCTATCCGAGACAAGCGCGGACGAGTAATCGGTTTTGGGGGCAGAGTATTAGAAGACGGAGGCCCTAAATACCTGAACTCTCCTGAGACCCGAATCTTTCATAAAGGTCATGAGTTATACGGCTTTTACCAAGCTAAACAAGCCCATCGAAACTTAGCTCGGGTAATGATTGTCGAGGGGTATATGGACGTGGTTGCCCTTGGTCAGTTTGGTATCGACTATGCGGTGGCATCACTTGGTACTGCTACTACGCCAGAACATATTCAAATGTTGTTCCGCGCAACCAGTGAAGTAGTATGTTGTTACGACGGCGATCGCGCTGGAAGAGAAGCAGCTTGGCGTGCTTTAGAAAACGCACTGCCTTTCCTGAAGGACGGGGTTGAGATGAAGTTCTTATTTTTACCTGATGGGGAAGACCCAGACACCCTGGTCCGTAAAATTGGCAAAGACACCTTTGAGGAAAAACTAAAGAACGATGCTGTTCCGTTATCTAAATTCTTTTTTGATAACTTATTACAACGTCATCATGTAGGCAGTAATGAAGGCAAAGCGGCATTAAAAACTGAAGCATTACCGTTAATCGAGCAAATAGCTGGCGAAAACATTCGGGATAGTTTGTTAGCCGATCTAAGTAATCATATGGGTGATCAAAACAAACATAAATTTGAACGTGATGTCGCTCAGGCAAATCAACGAAAAGCACCGACTAAGTTAGATTTCAAGACGCCGAACAAAAGCACAATATCCCCCGTTCGTATGATGATTAGATTATTGTTAGACGATCCGAGTTTGGCGTCAAAATGTAGTGCCGCAGATCCTACACCATTACAGTCAGTTGATGTCCCTGGTATCGCAATGCTAATTGAGCTTTTTCAATTCTGTTTAAGCAAACCACAAGCAAATACTGCACAAGTCTTAGAGAATTTTCGCCATCACCCACAAAGTGTTCAATTAGCTAAATTAATGATGTGGGAATACGCTGAGCATAACCAAGTAGCAGTGTTTGAAGACAGTTTTGCCAAGCTATTAGATTGGCATTTACAAAGCCGTATGGATGAGTTGTTCTCTAGGTCTAGGGTGAGCAAATTAACCGATGCAGAAAAACAAGAACTTAACCTACTTGTAAAAGAACAAAAGTGACCCAACATCTAGCCCAAAGCATAGTGAGTCTGCTATACTGGCTAATTCGCTAAGACCGCAGTAAATACAAGGTATTTATTGGGTCAATTTAAGCAAGTTACAGCGTGAATCCTCTCTAGTGAGGGGTTTTGATGAATATCCAACTAATTCGAGAAGCGTAAGTTATATGGTGCAAAGCAAGCAGTCGCAGATAAAACTCCTTATTGCTAAAGGTAAAGAACAAGGCTATCTGACTTTCTCGGAAGTTAACGACCACCTTCCTCAAGATATAGTCGATTCAGATCAGATGGAAGACATCATCCGCATGATCAACGACATGGGTATCAAAGTATTCGAAACAGCTCCTGATAAAGATGAGCTTTTGATGCAAGACAACGATACCGATGATGAAGCAGCTGAAGCCGCAGCCCAAGCTCTATCAACAGTAGAAAGTGAGATTGGCCGTACAACTGACCCAGTACGTATGTACATGCGTGAGATGGGCACAGTTGAACTACTGACTCGCGAAGGCGAGATTGTTATCGCCAAACGTATCGAAGAAGGCATTAATCAGGTTCAGTGTTCTGTAGCAGAATACCCAGAAGCCATTACTCATTTGTTAGACCAATGGGACTTATTCGAAGCTGAAGAAATTCGCCTTAGCGACATCATTATCGGATTTGTTGATCCAAATGAACAAGACGTAGCGCCTACAGCCACACACGTTGGTTCTGAATTATCTAAAGAAGAATTAGAAGATGAAGATGGCGATGATGATGAAGACGAAGAAGAAGAAGACACAGGTCCAGATCCTGAGTTAGCCCGTGAAAAATTCACTGCACTTCGTATTCAATATGAAAAAGCCCGTGACGTTATCGATGCAAAAGGCCGTTCACATAAAGAAGCTCGCGTTCAAATTTTTGAATTAAGCGAAGTCTTTAAAGAGTTTAGACTCACACCTAAGCAGTTTGACCGAATGGTTAAAAACATGCGTAGCATGATGAACAGAATTCGAGTGCAAGAACGTATAGTGATGAAACACTGCGTTATCACTGCAAAAATGCCGAAGAAAGACTTTATCAAAGCCTTTTCTGGTAACGAAACTTCTACTGCTTGGTTATTCAAAATTCTCGACTCTTCATTGCCCTATGCAGAAGAAATGAGAGGACACCAAGAAGAATTAGAACGTGCCATTGGCAAGATGAATGCGGTTGAAGAAGAAACCGGATTAATCATTGCAGATATCAAAGATATCAACCGCCGCATGTCAATTGGTGAAGCCAAAGCGCGTCGTGCGAAAAAAGAAATGGTAGAAGCAAACTTACGTTTAGTTATCTCTATCGCGAAAAAATACACTAACCGTGGTTTACAGTTCTTGGATCT
>ENA-OSET01000134-OSET01000134.1-sediment-metagenome-genome-assembly--contig:-NODE-134-length-84043-cov-6.323583_pt1 | contig 84043 bp, 62 predicted proteins | sample MGYA00237882_ERZ534229 | MGnify/ENA primary metagenome ERZ534229 (study PRJEB26408, sample SAMN06266212) | sediment metagenome | isolation source: Hudson Canyon methane seep mesocosm | place: USA:Hudson... | reverse complement strand
GTTGGGACTATTTTCTTGTGAATGCCGAGGTCCAAATTGTATTCAATGGGCCCTGTCATGGAACGATAACGGCTTCTTATATATCAATCTTAGGAAGGTAGCGGCCTCATTTTTAAGAAGAATTAAACGTAAGGTCACAATGCATGCAACTTGATTTTTCAGTGATCAGCAAGCTAAATAATCAGGAATGTTCTCTCGCCAGCTCGCGAGGTACTCAATGATGAACTATGCCTTTCTTCACAATTATCTGGCTGGTGGCAGGTAGTAAAGGTTTGTCTGCGTCTTTAAGTAAAAACTCCAGTTTAGTTTCGGTTATTGGTTTGCTGAATAGATATCCTTGTGCATAATCACACTTTAGTTGCTTTAACAGTGCAAACTGCTCGTTGGTCTCTACTCCCTCCGCGACAACTTTTAGATCCAGATTATGACCCATCATAATGGCTGCATTGACCAGTTCTCTGTCTTTCGGATTAGATTCGACGTCGCTGACGAAACTTCGGTCTATTTTGAGCACATTGAAGGGATATTTCCGCAAATAATTTATTGAGGAGTAGCCTGTTCCGAAGTCGTCCATGGCGATGTTTACTCCGAGTACACTCAGGTCATTAAGTACCGAAAAAACGTAGGGGTCATCGCTGATGAAAATGCCTTCGGTGATTTCCAGTTCCAATTGATGATTTTTAATACCGCTGGAATTCAAATTTTTCTCAATAAGAGGAAGCAGGTTTCTGTCTCGAAACTGGCGAGGAGAAAGGTTGACGGCCATGGTGAATAACTGAGTACTCAGGTTTTTTGTGTTTAAGCGTGATGTAGCAGCTAGAGCTTCTTCCAAAACAAACTGCCCAATGCTGACTATTAGCCCAGTTTGCTCTGCGATAGGGATGAATTCGTCGGGTGATATACTGCCAATTTTTTCGTTATTCCAGCGTAGTAATGCTTCGGCCCCTACTATCTTACCGCTGGCGACGTCAATCTTGGGCTGGTACATTAGGCAGAATTCTTCTCGACTCAAAGCATCATGCATTTGCTCCTCGACTTCAAGATTACGAAGGTTTCTGGTGTTCATTTTTTTATCGAAGTACGAATAGGTATTTCGGCCACGTTTTTTGGAGTCGTACATAGCCATGTCGGCGTTGCGTAAAATATTGGCCGCGCTCACTCCATCTTCTGGATAGATAGAAATGCCGATGCTAATGGTGAACAACATTTTCCTATTATCGATGACGAACGGCTCGCTCATTACCTGGACTAGTTTTTTGGCAGTCTGGCGAATGTCGTAAACATCGTGAACTTGGCCTAAGATGATAATAAATTCGTCGCCCCCAAGCCTTCCAACGATGTCGTTGCTGCGCACCGATTGTTTAAAACGTTCGCCAGATTCAATAAGAAGTTGGTCTCCGGATTCGTGCCCGAGCGTGTCATTAATTGTTTTGAAGTGATCAATATCAATAAACAATATTCCAACTTTGTGTTTTTGCCGGTCGGCATCGTGCGTTATGCGATCGAGCTGTTCCAGTGCAAGAAGTCTGTTCGGAAGGCCTGTCAGGCTATCGTAGTGAGCTTGGTATTTGATCTTTTTTTCGTATTCGTCTTGTTCTAAGATCAGCAAGTTTATTGATTTAAATCCACGTATTGAAACAATAAAACCGGAGGAAATCAGCGCTATCAATAGGACATAAAAAACCGCCGATTGGCGCCTTTTCAGATCTTCGGCTTCCACGACTCTATTATCCCGGTAAATCGAATGGAGGCGAGAAAGCTGGTTTAGAGTTGTCGTTATGACGTTGACGATTGGGGTTTTGAAGTGTTCAGCTGGCTTTTTAGTGCGCAGCATATTGGAGATATGATTTATCTGTTTTTCCAGTTGCAAGGCGAGTGAGTTGAAGTTAGGGTCGCGAAATTTTTCCTCTAGGTTTAAGCCAGTTTGTGCATGCATTGTGACAAGGTGTAAGGAGGTAGCGATCGCACGGTCCCTTGGATTGCCGATCAATATTCCATTGCTACCCCGACTATCATCCGTGACATTTTGTTTGGTGGCTAGAACAATCTGAATTTTATCTAACTCTTTTATTGCATTTAAGTAGTGCAGGTTACTCGCCAGGTGATAGTCGTTGCCCGACTCCAGGATCGCGTCGAGGGTTCGCAGGTACCATCCTCGGTAGAAAAAAGCGATCAATGAAAACATTGCGATGAGCAGGACCATGTCGCGAGTATGCTTGCGAACTCGAACATGCCATTTTTCCGGTTCTTTATGTTTCATTTTTTGTTAAGGACAATCATGTCGAGTTTTTTCGCAACCTCTTGCAAAGGCGAAAAGTCACCAATGCCCGCAGGTACAAAGTTGTTTGCACCCAGGTTTGTCAGAATTATCTGATGAACTTTGTCGACTTTACTTAATGTAAGAAAGCCGTCTCTAAGATTTGATTTTATTGATGTCGGTAAATTCCTATTCACAGCCCATACATAGTCCGAATAAGGAGGAGTTTCCCAGAAAATATTTATTTCTCCTGGTTGTAGACGACCATCGTTTATCATTCGAACGATTATTTCTGAATTGGCGACACCCACATCAGTTATACCATCTCTGACGTTGTATACAGTTGTGTCATGGGCACCGGAGTATGTTATCTCGGAGAAGAATGATTCCGGGTTGATCTGGTAGATTGATTGCAGATATTGGCGCGGCATTAGATGTCCGGAGGTGGAGAGGTGACTGCCGAAGCTCATTTTCCTTCCTTCAAATTCGTAAATGTCTGCAGTGGAGTCGGTTCCTTTTGAGAAGAAAAAGCTGGTAAAGCGCAGGTCAATGTCGCGCATGACTAAGGGTTCTGCTATGTCGACCGAATAACTTTGCAGAAAAGTCAATCCTCCGAAATAGGCAAGATCTATCTTCTGGTCATTAAACAAACTAACTAGTTTTCCGTAGTTAGATGGAAGGACTAATTGCGTGTCAATACCGGTAGCCTCAGACAGATAAGACAGTAACGGCGCATATCTTCGACGGATGATTTCGTCATCGTCGTCTGGCAAAATTCCGACCCGCAATATGTTGAGGTTCGTTTCATTGTCTGTGGAGCGAAATATGGAGGCAGCGATGATGAGCACAATTGCACAGACAATAAGAATAGTACTGAATAGGACCCATTGTTTGGCGGTTACATTTTTTAACCTGGCTTTTCCTGAACTCATTCGCTTCCCTTTCAATGGTTACTTCCCAGACGTCCGTGATATTTCCGTTAGCGACCTGTTTCCAGAACGGAAGTTGAAGACGCTCGATTTCAATAACCCCTTTTAGTTAAAAAGTACGGTTGATCCTGGAAGTGGCGGATGCAGACGTTGCCAGCATACGGCTTGAGTGCAGAGAAAATGACTTTTTATGAGCTTTACCTCATAAAGGTTAGAAGATAAAACGCGTACCGACAAGTTAGCTATCTCCGTCCTCGGGGAAAACAAGAACCCCCACTCTGCGCTTTGCTGGTAAAATCGAGAATTTGCTCTTTGTGAAAGCTATGCGCTTGTTTTTGTTATGTTTAATCTTGTTGGTCTGTGTGCTTCGCCAGTCACTGTGTCATTTTAAGAAGACGCAGTTAGGCGCGTGCCAGCAACAGTGGTCTGAATCGAGATAAAAAAAGAATTTTGCGGGCAGCAGCGAGAAAATAGATGCCCATAAGCGCTGGCTTTTGATCTGCGCTAGATCTTGTTATTTGCGCCTGCAATCTGTTAATAAGCGGGCTCCTAAGCTAGGATTATGTGATTCGGGTCAAACACTGTCGAGGATTTCTAAATGAAAGCGTTTATGTTGCTGGCCTTCCTATTTTCTTTTCTCTCCGAGCTAGTTTGTGCTGGCGACTTCGTTAAACATTTGGGGGAAAACGAGGCGTCCCCAAACGCAACGATTGCTCAGGTAAGCTGGATATCAGGTCATTGGAAAGGAAAGGCTTTTGGCGGAGTTGTGGAGGAAATCTGGTCATCGCCACTAGATAAAAGCATGATGTGCGTCTTTAGATTGAATAAAGATGGGGACGTTAGTTTCTATGAAATTGAGATTATAAGAGAGATTAACAACACTCTTATTCTGGAATTAAAACACTTCAGTAATGAGTTAAGAGGTTGGGAGGAAAAAGATGAAGTTGTTTCGTTTCCACTTGTTGAGATATCAGATAAGGCTGTGTTTTTTGATGGTTTAACCTTCCTCAACATCAGTGATAATGAAATGCATGTTTACGTTGATCTGGAAACTGAAGGAAAAACCTCTGAAATGGTATTTTCTTATAAAAGGGTAAACTCTCGGTAGGGAAATCCTTAATACTTTCGTCGGCATCAATAGTCGAAATCAGGTGTATTTTCTAGAGTTTCAATTCGTTTTTTAATAGCTTGGCAATAGTTTTTGTCTAGAGTGCTTGCAGAAATCATTAGAAGGTAACTGCGAACAAAAAAAGCGGTGATTGTTTATCCTCGTTGCTAAATACACATTTGCTAAGCCTAAATAATAAAAGTAGGGAGAAAAGTATGACCTTTGATTACCAGACAATTTCCACTGAATTAAACCAAGGTGTTTTAACCGCGATTATAAACAGCCCGCCGATCAATATCATGACAGCGGCGTTGTATAAGGATCTGGTAGCCTTTACTCAAGAAGTTAAAGATAACGACGAGGTTAAGGTGTTGGTATTGGAAAGCGCCGACCCAGACTTTTTTATCGCTCATTTCGACGTTGAGCTTATTCTTACATTTCCCACCGATACACCGGCGCAGAGGTTAGAAGAACTCTCTGATTTTCACTTAATGTGCGAGCGAGTTCGCACCATGCCAAAACCGACTATTGCCAAGATTGCAGGTCGCGTCGGCGGTGGTGGCAGTGAATTTTCAGCCTCCTGCGATATGCGCTTTGGGCTAAAAGATAAAACGATTATCAACCAGATGGAAGTGCCGTTAGGGATATTGCCAGGAGGATGTGGTACCCAACAGTTACCGCGACTTATTGGTCGAGGCCGGGCTATGGAGGTGATTCTTGGTGCTGATGATCTGGACGCAATAACCGCTGAGAAATGGGGTTACCTCAATCGGGTTTTCGATACGCTCGAAGCCTTGGATACTTTCGTCGACAAACTAGCTCATCGAATGGCATTGTGGCCTGCCGAAGCAATAGCTCTGGCCAAGCAATCGGTGTTGAATGCGGAGATGCCGGTCGAGGAAGGGTTGCGTGAGGAAGCCTATTTATTTCAACAGGCTTTAAGAAATGACAGTGCAACAGCGAACATGTCAAAAGCGATGCAAATGGGCGCACAGACCCGACAAGGAGAGCTTAGAATCGCCGAGCTTTGTATAGAGGTTGCTAAAGCGAATCAAAGCGAATAGATTAAAAAGCAATGCGGTTTATCGAATATAAGCTCGCCTTCTATGAATGACTACTAACACCTTGTTAGGCTTATTGAGGATTCTAAAAAAGTGACGGAAGAAACGCAACTGATAAAAGAACAGACTGATGTTAACAAAGGACCAGTTGCGGCAATAGAAGGATTAAGTGCCCGGGGTTTACATGTGGGTAGTTATAAACGCCGTATGAAGGTTTCACTCGATCGTATGTATGAAAATGCGCTCGACTGGGAGCATCTTCCCCACTTGCATAACAGTTCCTTTTCATGGATTGAGTTGATTGAGAGTGGAGATTGGGGCTGGCGGGCCAAGGTTGGCTTGGGCCCAAATAACGGTGGGGACAATCGCGACAATTTTATTGAATTACAGCTGCATTTGGATAGAGAGCGTCATCGCTGGATCAGTTCTACGCTCGAAGGAAGTGGAAAAGGCAGTGAGATATGGACTCATGCGTTTGAGGTGGGCGACGGGGAAATTGAAATTCTAGCGGACTTTTTTGTTCCGAACATTCCCGCCGACAAAAAAGCGCAAATGGGCGCTTATTACGAAGCTCTCTATGCTCAATTATACGACGAAGACGAAAGTATGATGTCTGAACGTCAGCTGCAGCTGGATGCACGTCCCAAGTCACATAAAGCACTTAGCTCGCGACAGATTACATTGGGGACTTCGGCGTCAATCAGGGCAAAACTTCCCTTCACATTTCATTTCGACGCCGCTGAGTTTCGCTTGGTTGAAGATCGGGGAGAGCTAGTGGCGCATGCCACCGTTTGTCCTCATTCCTTGGGACCGTTAACAAATTCGGAGGTGGTTGGCGGTATCATAGAATGTCCCTGGCACGCCTACAAATTTGATATCCGCAGCGGACTTTGTCAAACGGGGCAGCAATGCAAATTGCGAAAAGCACCGTCGATCACGATTGACCAACACGCTAATATTGTCGCGACAAGAGAGTGATACAAAATGCTCTTTACGTTGTTTAAAAAATGACAGTGGTTGAGATTCGCGGCACAAGTGCCGGTCGTGATTAACGATTGTCGTTAGTTCACTTTTACGCTATGTTGATCAGAATTGGGTCTTTGATGATCGATTCAAATATCAGCCTCATTAAACTGACCGTGCGGACTTGTTGCTATCGGGTCTGATGAACGAAAAACCAAAATAAGAAAGGACTAAAAGATGTTAACCGGCGCAGACGAATTCCCTTTCCACCAAACCGCAGAGCCGATGGCATTTGCAGGCACTGACCGCAATTTTTATGATCGGTTCTTTTTCAATGGATACAGTGCGGACGGCGATTTATTTTTCGCAATCGCTCTAGGATTGTATCCGCAGCTCGATATCATGGACGGTGCTGTCTGTGTACTGAAAGACGGAAAACAGCACAATGTGCGGGTGTCCAAACGCATGAATGGTGAGCGCTCAGCATTGCAGGTGGGGCCACTTTCTATTGATATTCAAAAACCATTGCTCAGTTCAAAGATCGTTTTGGAGTCCTGCGACAGTGATATTTCTCTCGAACTGATATTTGAGGCCCGCCATGCGCCGGTGGAAGAGCCGCGCTTCACCAGGCGAGTTGGCACCCGGGGGTTTATGGATTACACCCGACTAACGCAAAATATTAATTGGACTGGTGAAATTCGGCTGGGCAGTGAGATCATCAAAGTTGAACCGGCTAATGTTCTCGGGACGAGGGATCGCAGTTGGGGGATAAGACCCGTCGGCATGAAAGACTCTCAGCCTCCGGCACAGGGAAGCCTCAGTCAGTTTTTTTGGCTTTGGAACCCGTGTAATTTTGAAGACTATGTTGCCTTTTCGCATACGAATGACGACAACTTTGGGCGGCCATGGAACCGACGTGCGGGCATTGAAAAGCTAGGGGGCGAATTGCAGGAATTCGAAAATGTTGAGTACGAATATAAATGGTTCGACAATTCCCGCCGTATCAAGTCCGTGCGCGCAATCCTGCAGCACGATTGCCACGAAGCGACAATCGAATTAACGCCGTTTCAGAACTTTTATATGTCGGGGCTTGGCTATACGCACCCGGATTGGGGGCATGGAATGGATCACGGAGACAGTGCTTTTTCCTATGACGTGATTGATACAGCGCAATGCTCAGACGTCGACCCCCTATATTTTCATATTCAGGCCATCGCCAGAGCAGAACTTTCCTTTGACGGGATTAAACGCTCGGGTCTCGGCGTGGTTGAGCAGTTATTTATCGGTGCACATCAACCTTCGGGTATGGGGGATGGCCTGGCCTTGTTGCGTGGGGACGCATAATGCCGTCAGCATTAACTAAGAATATCCCAGAAGTTGATCTAGGCTGGCTTGCTCGTATTATGGACCAGGATGGGGCGGCTCTCGTGGCAGCCGATTGGTCTCCCGTCGGCACAGGGCAGGTGGCTGACAGCTTTCGCGGCAGTCTGTCCTGGCAGGGCGAAGCTGGACCCGGCAGCATCATCATGAAATGTCCGAGTTCAGACCCGACGAGTCGGGAAACAGGAGTCAATTTCGGCTTATATGCCAAAGAGTTGTCCTGGTATACAACGCTCGCGCAAAAAACAGAAGTCAATTGTCCGAAATATTATGGCAGTCAAATCGATGAAAACACGGGGGATTTCAAACTGATATTGCAGGACTGTGCGCCTGCTAGCCAAGGGGATCAGATTCGCGGTGCAAGTCTCGAACAGGTGAGAAAGGGCATCGCTGAACTCGCGCACCTGCACGCGCCATTCTTTAATGATGAAGCCATCGTGACCAATGAACTTACCCGCCGGGATCCTGAGTTAAGCAAATTCAGAGTTGGATTGTATGCCGATTGCTGGCCAAAATTTCGCGCCCGTTACAAAGGCCGCTTAGATCCCGAAATTTTGACCATGGGCGACTATTTCGAGCGAAAGTTCGAACAGTACGCCTCCCGTAAACCAGAGAGTTTCAGTTTGATTCACGGCGATTTCAGGATCGACAATCTGCTCTTCGGCGGTATGAAAGACCGTGCCGTCGTACTCGATTGGCAGACGATTGTTGAAGATTGCCCAATGAAAGATGTCGCCTATTTCATCAGCACAAGTTTTGCGGTCCCTGCGGTCAGAAAAGCCCACGAAGAGGCGTTGTTGCAGGAGTATTTTACGATACTCAAACAGTCGCACGTCGCAGCGAATGAAGATGCACTGCGGAAGGAATACAAAGTTCAGGCCTTGGCTGGGGTTGTTATGGCCGTTCTCTCTTCTATGCTCGTGGAGCGCACTGAGCGAGGAGACGAAATGTTTGCCCTGATGGCAGAACGTCCAGGTTATCAGGCGTTGGAGTTGGATAGCGTTTCGCTTATCTGATCATTCCTTGTCATTGTTTTGAATTAGCCGCGAAAGCAGTTCGCCGTTGATCTTTAGGAAAAGGCAGTACTCAGTATTTTCGTCCTGGGTGCTGGTCGTTTTTTGTAGGCTTCTCGGTTTCGGCAGTTTGTCGGAATTGCTGCGGTCAGTCTAATATTTCTGCCATGAGCTATGTATAGAATTATTTTTGGAAGAACTGCTGACAGAACATGCTTTAATGAGATAGCTCAAAATAACTAAAATGAAACGCTTACGCCGGAGACAAAATAATGAGAAAACTAACGGTACTGCTTTTTGCATTATTGTACGCCTACAACACAACAGCTGCGTCGATTGAACTAACAACGCCACAAGGCGTTATGATCGGAGATAAACAGGGAACGATTGCGTCCTTCAAGAGCATCCCATTTGCAACGCCGCCCGTTGGTAATCGTCGTTGGAAGGCCCCTGAAACTGCGCCGAATTGGACGGGGAAACGTACGGCGACGGAATTTAGTCCCGCGTGTGCGCAGGTGCCTTATGCCCAGGGATCTATGTTTTCCCGGCCCCACTTACCCAGTAGTGAGGATTGTCTATACCTGAACGTATGGACGTCCCAGCTCGAAGGCGACAAGCCGCTTCCGGTAATGGTGTGGATTCACGGCGGCGCACTTACCCGCGGCAGCGGTGCAACGAATATCTATGAAGGCACAAAACTCGCTCAAAAAGGCGTTGTTGTTGTGACCATCAATTATAGGCTGGGGGCTTTTGGTTATATGGCTCACCCAGAACTATCGTCGGAGTCGGCTAATGCCAGCTCCGGAAATTACGGAACTCTCGACCAGATTTCTGCACTGGAATGGGTGCAGAATAATATCGCTGCATTCGGCGGTGACCCTAAGAATGTCACAATTTTTGGCGAATCGGCGGGCTCCTGGAGCGTTAATCACCTCACGGCTTCTCCCTTGGCCGCGGGACTGTTTCATAAGGCGATTGGACAAAGTGGTGCAAAATTCGACCCGATGCCTTTGCTAAAAAAAGTCGCTAACAATGTAGCATCCGCTGAATCTGTTGGTGTGCGGTTTTCAAAACATTTGGGAGCAGAAAATATTCAGCAGCTTCGAGACTTGACCGCAGAAAATATTCTGACGGGATTTGACAGTTTTCAGGCGGGTGGATTTTCCCAGCCTAATGTCGATGGTCACGTGTTCCCTGACCATATTGCAAATATTTACAAAAACGGGCAGCAGAACAAAGTGTCATTAATCCTGGGTTCGAATGCCGACGAAGGTAAAAATTTAATACCACCGCCCACCGATAAGGCGAAGAGTCTTCAGTATTTTAAGTTTACTGGCGGCGAGCACAGCGCCGAATTGCTCAGCGCATACGACTTTGAAAAAAACCCTATGGCTGCAAGTTACGGTGTTTTTAGAGATATGGTTTTTACCTGGAATATGTCTGAATGGGCAAGCCTCGCAGCGAAGTCTAAGCAAGATACGTGGCTTTACTATTTCTCGTTTGCGCCCCCGTCGCCCATGAATGGACGGCTCGGCGCATACCATGCGGCGGAGATTCGCTATGCCTTTAACAATGAGCACGTCATGTTTGGTGAAGGTACACCCAATCAGGCCGAGGAAAAGCTAGGTAAACAAATGTCTGATTATTGGGTGAGTTTTGCGAAAACCGGTGAGCCCTCATCAAAGGGGCATGCGCAGTGGACGAGATACAGTGCAGAGGCCAAAAACTATATGCGCTTCGATAAGGAACTCAAGCTTGAACAGGATCTATTATCGACAGAGCTGGAGGTTGTGGCCAAGGTTCAAGCCGCTGCCTGGAAGTAAAGAAAACGATGTGTTCATAGCGGTCGCAGGCTCTTATGAACACAGCTTAGTTGGCAAATGCTGTCAGGCGATTTTTTCAAGACGACGCTGGGATCTTACAGCCATGTGGCAGCTCTACTCAAATACAGCAGGAGTTGTAGGCGAGTAACCGAACGAGAGCTGCCGACAGACCGTTCGCATTGTGGACCGGTTGCACTTTAGACCTTTGATAATTAGATCTTTGGTAATTAGACCTTTGGTAATTAGACCTCCGACATTTAGACTCTCGATAATTGAAGACATTCAGTACTTCCCCAGCTCTCGTTTTCCGAAGCGAAATAAGGCTCACTTGTCCGGGCAAACTTGAGCGAGAACAAGGAAACTTCATTTACCGGATAAATCCGCCTGTTCCTTCGAAACTTACATCCCAAACCTACAGTCGAGGGCGGTTTTCCATTATACTTCTGCCACACTCTAATATCCCTCTGATAAAACAGGCCTTGGGCCATAACAATAGAGGGTATTAGTCGGTCACGGGCTGGTTATTTTTTGATCGGTCGATAGCGTTTGAGGAAGCCATGACACAACAAAAATCGAAGATTATATACACACAAACTGACGAAGCACCTGCGTTAGCAACTTATTCTCTACTGCCCATCATCAATACTTTTGCCGCTGCAGCGGGTATCGATGTTGAAACCAGTGATATATCACTGGCAGCCAGAATCCTGTGCCATTTTCCAGAGCATTTAACTTCGGAACAGCAAGTGGGCGACGCACTCAAGGAGCTGGGTGAGTTAACGCAAGATCCACTCGCTAACATTATCAAATTACCCAATGTCAGTGCTTCAATACCACAGCTCATCACCGCCGTAACAGAACTCCAGTCGCAGGGATTTAATATTCCCGATTACCCTGAAATCGCCCAAAATAGCGAAGAAGAAGCTGTCAAGGCGCAGTATGCTAAAGTCCTGGGCAGCGCTGTAAATCCGGTATTGCGCGAGGGAAATTCTGACCGCCGCGCACCCGCAGCCGTTAAACAGTACGCGCGTAACTATCCACACTCAATGGGCAAGTGGAGCCAAGCTTCGAGAACTCACGTTGCCCACATGCGCAGCGGTGATTTTTACCACAGCGATATTTCCACCACAATGGAACAAGCAGACAATTTGAAAATTGAATTGCTTGAAGAAGATGGAAAAACAACGCTGTTAAAGACTGTTGCCGTTCAGGAAGGCGAAGTCGTTGACGCCATGTTTTTGAGCGCTAAAAAACTTCAGGCCTTTTACGAAGAAGAAATGGAAGGCGCGAGAAAAGCCGACCTGTTATTTTCTTTGCATGTTAAAGCGACCATGATGAAGGTCTCGCACCCGATCGTATTTGGCCATGCTGTCAAAGTGTACTTTAAAGATGCCTTTGATAAACACGCTGAGACCTTCAAAGAATTGGGCATTAACCCCAATGACGGTTTAGGTAATATTTATAAGAAAATTGATTCCCTGCCGTTTACCCGGCGTTCTGAAATTGAGCACGATCTGCGTGCTTGTTACGAGGAGCGTCCAGAGGTCGCTATGGTTGACTCGGATCGCGGGATTACCAATTTGCATGTGCCCAGCGACGTTATTGTCGATGCGTCTATGCCCGCGATGATTCGTGCTGGCGGTATGATGTGGGGAACCGATGGCAAATTGAAAGATACCAAAGCCGTTATTCCCGATAGTTGTTATGCCACTATTTACCAGGAAGTGATTAACTTCTGTAAGCATAATGACGCTTTCGACCCCACCACTATGGGTAGCGTACAAAACATAGGGCTAATGGCACAAAAAGCAGAGGAATACGGATCTCACGACAAAACCTTTGAATTACCCGCCGCCGGCACAGTTCGAGTCGTGAATGAACAAGGCACAGTATTATTACAGCACGAAAACTTGGAAGTTGGCGATATCTGGCGCATGTGCCTGACCAAAGATGCACCGATTCAAGATTGGGTCAAACTCGCCGTGACCCGCGCTCGAGCAACGGGGCTACCCACCATATTTTGGATGGATGAACGTCGCGGTCACGATGCACAAATGATCACTAAGGTTAACAAGTACTTGAAGGATCACGATACAGAGGAGCTGGACATCCGGATTATGTCTCTCGAGATGGCGGTGCGCTACTCGATGGAACGCATGGTACTTGGCAAGGACACGATATCCGTCACGGGTAATGTATTGCGTGATTATCTGACCGATTTGTTTCCTATTCTCGAACTGGGCACCAGCGCTAAAATGTTGTCAATCGTGCCGTTGATGGCCGGTGGCGGTCTTTTTGAGACCGGAGCTGGCGGTTCGGCTCCCAAGCATGTTCAGCAATTTCTCGAAGAAGATCACCTCCGGTGGGACTCACTAGGCGAATTTCTGGCTCTTGCGGTTTCGTTGGAGGATTTGGCCACTAAAACCAACAACCCGAAAGCGCAGATATTAGCCCAGGCGCTGGATGCGGCAACAGGCAAGCTACTGGAAAACGGTAAATCGCCATCGCGTAAAGTCAATGAAATCGACAATCGCGGCAGCCATTTCTACCTGGCTTTGTACTGGGCTCAAGCATTGGCTGAACAGAGTGAAGATAGTGAGCTTCAAACGCGTTTTAGCTCGCTTGCTCAGTCGCTTGCTGCTAATGAGCAAAAGATCATTGATGAATTGACTGCTGTGCAGGGACAGCCTCTGGATATTGGCGGCTATTACAATCCCGACAAAGAAAAAGCGGCCAAGGCGATGCGTCCGAGCGCGACCCTGAATGAGCTGATGCAGTAAGCCGCTCAATCACCCGGGATAAATCTTTTATCCCGGGGTTCTCTCTCTGCTTCAAACCTGCCCTCCGCTCCTACGCTTTGATTTCAAACCAAAACAATACGCCTTGATTCGGCACAAAGCTCGAACCTGATTGACGTCTGAAGGGCCGTGTTTCTGCTTATTCTACCGGTAAAATGGAGGTCTTCGATAGAGTTAACGATAAGAATGAAATGAACAATTTGGCAGTCACTGACCCAAGCAGCACACTGCTGGACAATACGAAACAGCAGTTGCTCAACAATCTTATCGGGTACTAAGACATGGCTCGAGTGAACATCGAATAATCGTACATTATTCTCTTAGGTTTATGTTGGTTATTCTCTTAATGGGGTGCTATCAGGCTATTTGAGACTCCGTCATAGACTCGGACATTATCTTAATATGTTGTATTGTCACTGATTGTTTATCGATTTGGTCTCCAAAATCAACACATAAAGGCGACTGCATAAAAGCCTCTTGAGCTGCTAAAGCAAGAGCCATATTTTGCCAATAAACGATATCTACCCAGGCGTTAGTTTCTTCATTTAAACACAAAGAGCGAGTTAACATGCCTGGCTGTTCCTCCAGGAATTGTGCCATTGATTGGTTTGCCTTCAAAAATGCGGATCGATCGTATTGCTTCTTGATTTTGAAATTAACGATTTCGATGACTTTGCTCATTGGTTTTCCTCTGGGCTATTTATAGCTAGTTAACTTACCGGTAGTTTAAGCGGTTACTACTGACAGCCTTATGTCAGTAGTAAGAATGCAGACGGAACACAACGAGGAGAAGCCGAATCAGATATGCAATTCAGTACGGCAGTGATCGTAATTTTTGCCGCGAAGCGAAGCTATAGGCAATGACAAATACAAGGGATACGGCTAGAAAAAACAGGGTTTAAAATAAATGAACAAGGTATTAAGATGAATGAACAAGAGAGATAAGTTCTGTCCCAGATAGACTTGTTACAACTCCTTTTTACGAGTGTTTGTGATCAGCCTCAGCGAGTGGTCAGTTACGCGTCACTGACTGAGCTTCTCGCTTTTTCCTAATAATAATCCCTCGGCTATTTACCAATAAGATTTTGATTTACCTCCGTGTAGGCCTGGTGCAAACCTTTAGGAATGAATTGCAGAAGACTCTTTATCACAGCATCCTGGTATGATTTCTTCTGCAACACGCTATTAATTTTTTTTACAAATCGTTGAGACGCCTTATTGTTACCGCAAATTGAACGAAGTGTTTTTGGTTTATTCTCTTCCATAACCGGTAAAAAGAGCAATTTTTCTTGTTCTTTAACGTCAAAATTCGACATAGCCTCACGAAAGGAAAATGGATAATCCACAACATAATCGAGTCGGTTCAACACTAACATTTCGTAATTTCCTAGTTGATTAGTGCTATCTTCTCTGAAAAATAAATGCTTTTCGTCTTTATGTTTTTTCAGTAAAGGGTCAATAGCAACCCCGAATTGCCCGTTGCTAATCGTTCCCAGCTTAAGGCTGTTAGTTTCAATTATTTTTTTAAATGAAATGTTTTCGTTAACACGATATTTATCGATATCCCTTTTTCTAATTACGATTCCGGCCGGCGGAACAACTAATGCTACTTTGGAGTACGCCTTATTTGGAAATTGATTAATGCCAACGGCAAGTTGTGGTGCGCACTGAACCATGTCAACGTCGTCCATAGCGCTCAATAACCTGTTAATGTTCACACCCACTTTGTAATGCGAATATTCCGGCATCTCGTTGATGAGCATGTCCATGCCAACTTGAGCAAAACCGTTTCCCGAATCTTCACCTTTCACAATATAAGCTGGGGGAAAGTCTACCTCAAACCATGTGATTTCCTGTTTTTTGTCAACTTCCTTAGCATCACTTACTATAGAAAAGAATGCAAAAATCGGAGGGATTATTAAACGTCTAAGCGGCCCTCTATTCAAAAAACCTTCCTCAGAGTTGGGTATGTAAAAGCTTCAAACAATGGATTATCTTTGGAATAGTATTTCAGGGTCATATCGAACAGTATCAGATAAGGACGGGCTGAAGGATTCGTTCCTCACTTTGTTACTAGAATCCGCCGCAAGTAGTAAGTCATAATGACGGCAAATTGTAAATATCGGCTGATAAATCCGCAGAATGAGAAATTCCCCTCTTACATGGATGCCTAGCGTCGTTAACCTACCGAAGAATAGAGCCGCCCATTTCGTTTGTAAAGCGGACGCCGCGCAGGAAAACCGTTCAAATTTGGAACGTATCCACCCTTAACTGCTTCGTCCTTACAAGAAAAAATCATTATTTCTCTACATTAATTAGTGTTAAAGAGACTATCAACAAAAGGCCGGCAAGTCACATGCATACATCATTGATTACGAATGGGAGGGGCGCTCTCGCCGCGAATCCGGTATGATTTGGGTTTTGATTTAAATCGCGTTATTTGCAGAGGAACGATTGTGGTATCACCCTTAGAAGGCATTACAGTAATTGAACTCGATAATTGGATGGCAGCACCGAGTGCTGGCGCAATTCTGGCGGATATGGGCGCCGAGGTTATTAAAGTCGAGCCCATCAAGGGCGATCCGATGCGAAAGATGGGTAGGCCTCCCAAAGTGGATGAGGCCCGAAAAGATTATGACTATCAATTTGATGTCGATAACCGCGGGAAAAAATCCATTGCCGTTGCCATTGATACCGAAGCCGGTGCTGATTTAGTTCGATCCCTGGTGGCCAAGGCCGATATCTTTTTGTGTAATCTTTTAGCTCAACGCCAGGACAAGTTTGGTCTTAATCCGAAGCGCCTGTTACAAGTAAACCCGAGCCTTGTTCACGCTACGTTAACGGGTTATGGCACTACAGGGCCCGACGCCTGGCGGCCAGGTTACGATGTGACGGCGTTTTTCGGACGCTCGGGTCTCTATGATGCTATGCGTGAAGGCGAAGACGGAGTGGTTCCTAATGCACGGCCAGCCCAGGGAGACCATACGGCTGGCTTAGCGCTGGTGGGTGCAATTTTGGGTGCATTACGGATCGCAGAGCGCACCGGCGAAGGTCAGGCGGTTGAAACTTCCCTATACGAAACCGCCGTTTGGACCCAGGCTTCTGACTACGCGATTACCGCTGTCGATCAGGCACCCCTGCGCCCGCGCGCTCGCAATAGAATGATTATCCCGACCGCCAATCGTTATCCCTGTGGCGACGGCAAATGGATCGTATTTAATATGCCGGAAGAGTCGGCCTGGCCACGATTATGCAAAGCCATAGGGCGTGAACATTGGTTAGATGACGATCGGTTGCAAGATATACGCGGGCGGTTTCACAATATGGAAGAAATTGTGGCCGGTATTGATGAAACCTTTGCAGCAAAATCCAGAGATGAATGGGGTGTGATATTTGATGCAGCAAAGCTGATTTGGGGCCCCGTATTGGGACTTCATGAGGTCCCTAAAGATCCGCAGGCGCAGGCCATTGGTTTGTTTCCTGAATTAGAACATGAGTCAATCGGTCGCTATCCAACGGTGAATATCCCTATGCGGTTTCACACCGCCGAGGTAAAACCCAGAGGGCCGGCACCGAGCGTAGGGCAGCATTCTGAACAGGTATTAGCCGATCTTGGCTTATCCGGTGAGCATATTGTCGGCCTCAAAAGTGACGGCGTCGTGGCTTAATCACTACAGCTTAATCACTGCGGCTTAATCACTACAGCTTAATTCATGTTTTGAAAGCGTGAGCTCAATGTTGATTCAGTCAGTACTCCACGGATGTTGCAAAAAATCGGCTTCTCGCGCTCGCGCCAAAATATTCGGCGCAGCATCAATGCCGAACACCGATTGATTGCGGGGACGAGATCACACATAATCAGACGGGAAAAAATTACAGGTCAACTTGAGTATTCCCTCGCGGGAAGGTTGATGACGAAAAGTAAGATCTTGAGAATAATGTTTTCATTTTTGCTTCGCAGATTTTGAATACTATCTAATAATTCGTTTAATAACGAACAGGAGTTTCTATGTCGGACTACAAATTATTGATCAACGGTGAGCTGGTTGATGGCGATCTTACCATGGACGTTGTTAATCCAGCCACGGAAGAAGTGCTGGCAAAATGCCCGCGTGCATCCGAAGATCAACTCAATCAGGCTGTTGCTGCGGGAAAATCAGCGTTTCCGGCATGGAGCGCGACCCCGATTTCTGAACGTAAAGCGCTGGTTAATAAAATAGCGGACGTTATTGAAGCTAACGGCCAGGAATTGGCTCAGTTGCTCGTACAGGAACAAGGTAAACCCTTAGCCGATGCAACGGGTGAAGTATTTGGAATGGCCGCTTTTTGTCGATATTTTACCAGCCTCGATTTACCGGTGAAAGTTATTGAAGATTCCGATGGGCGTAGGGTTGAGGCACACAGGAAACCGCTAGGTGTAGTGGGTGCAATTGTGCCCTGGAATTTCCCGCTGATTCTTGCTGCTTTTAAATTGCCACCGGCATTGATTGCAGGCAATACACTCGTGCTGAAACCCGCACCGACGACACCATTAACCATGTTGAGAATTGGTGAGCTGATTCAAGATATCGTGCCAAAAGGCGTGGTCAATTTCATTACGGATGCCAATGACCTTGGCGCTCCGCTAACGGCTCATCCCGACGTTCGAAAAGTGTCTTTCACCGGTTCGACCGCAACCGGCGCGAAAGTAATGGCCGGGGCCGCAGGCTTATTGAAGAGAATAACACTTGAACTAGGTGGCAACGATGCGGGAATTGTTATGGATGATGTTGATCCTAAGACGACTGCACCACAATTATTTCAGAGTGCTTTTCAAAATAGCGGTCAGGTATGTATTGCGATGAAACGACTTTATGTACATGAAAATGTCTATGACGAAATGTGCGATGAGCTAGCCACCATTGCTAAGGATACGATTGTTGGTGATGGTCTCGAGCAAGGAACCAATCTAGGCCCACTTCAAAACAAAATGCAATACGAGAAAGTGCAGGAAATCATCGAAGACTCTAAGGAAAAGGGGACAGTTATTGCCGGTGGCGACAAAGTCGAAGGCGCCGGTTATTTTATCCGCCCAACAATTGTACGTGATATCGCCGAAGGAACTCGTTTGGTTGATGAAGAGCAATTTGGACCGGTATTGCCGGTCATCAAATTCGACAATTACGACGATGTAGTTAGAAGAGCCAATTCGACTGACTATGGTCTGGGTGGGTCGGTATGGGCGAAAGATTTGGATAAAGCCTATGCGCTGGCGGATAAGATGGAAGCGGGCACCATTTGGATTAACAAACATGCTGAATTGGATCCGGGCATTCCCTTTGGCGGGGCGAAACAGTCGGGCCTCGGTAACGAGTTGGGAGAAGAGGGTCTTGCAGAATTTACCCAGCTAAAAATTATCAATATGGCAAAAGCAGGTTAGTTAGTGCCCGTCCAGAAATAGGTGTTTTTCCAAGCTGTCATTGCGAGCGAAAGCGCGGCAATCTCTTACAGGCCGCGTCAATGCTGGATGAGATTGCCGCGCTGACGGTGTTTATTAGTTTCTGGATAGGCACTAGTTAGAATCACTCAGTGATTAGAAACACGCCTCCTTTTCCTGGAGGCGTTTTTTTGTCAAAAAAAAGTACTCGAGGTAAATATTGGAGTACAGGTGAAACGTTTTTGGCTGACATCCTATTTAGGACCCAGAGTAATGACAGCGATAAGATGAAAGCCCGGTGAATCGATTTATCGCTGGGTCAGTTTACGTCCGAGCAATGATTTATCGCGATACATTGCTGTCGGCTGCAGTACTGGTTAGTATAAAAACGAAAGAACAAACAATTAGAGGGCGATGATGAACACTAGCTTGGATTTTAGGGCGGTAGATCTGCCCGACAGCACGAAGGACTTACGCCAGGAAGTGCGTGATTTTGTCGCACACATACAGCCGCAAATAAACGCTCTTCCCGATTCGAATTTTGATGCCGATAGTTCCAAATGGTTTAGTCAACAGCTTGGTGCGAAAGGTTGGATTGGCATGACCTGGCCGAAAGTCTACGGTGGCGGTGGGCGCTCTTTTCTAGAGCGCTTTGTAGTGACTGAAGAGCTTGTTGCAGCGGGTTTGCCCGTGGGTTTCCACTGGATTGCCGATAGGCAGTCCGGGCCCGTGTTGCTCCGTTATGGCTCTGAGGAACAGAAACAACAGATCTTGCCCCAAATCATTAAGGGCGAAGCTTGTTTTTGTATCGGGATGAGTGAACCGGACTCTGGTTCCGACCTCGCTGCCGCTCGTTGCAGCGCAAAACGTACGGATCAAGGGTGGCTAATTAATGGCACGAAGCTTTGGACCACTGGTGCCCATCATGCGGATTACATGATTGCCTTAGTGCGGACCGAAGCCGGTGGAGACGATCGTCATGCCGGATTCAGTCAGTTTTTAATTGATTTAAAAACGCCCGGTGTTGAGATTCGGTCGATTCCCAACCTGGCCGGTAAGCATACCTTTAACGAGGTGGTCTTTACCGATTTCTATTGTCCAGATTCGGGTTTACTAGGCGAACAGGGCAACGGTTGGGAACAGGTCATGAGTGAGTTGGCATTCGAACGCAGCGGGCCGGAACGTATTCTCAGTGCCTATCGTGTGCTGGTGGAATTATTGCGCGAATTGAACGGTGAGGTTGACGATCGTCAGGCTGAGGTGATCGGTAAGCTCAGTGCTCACATTATCGCTCTGCGCCGGATGTCTATATCTGTCGCACTGATGTTAGAGGAGGGGAAAAATCCCGCGCTCGAGGCCAGCGTGGTAAAAGATTTAGGAACGAATTTTGAAAAGATGATGCCGGAAATGTTGCGCTTGGTCGCGCCTATAAATACCAGCGAACGGTTTCAGGAAACGTTAAAATCCGCAATTTTGCATGCACCTTCATTTACGTTGCGTGGGGGTACACGTGAAATCTTACGTGGCGTTATCGCAAGGGGCTTGGGCTTAAGATGAGCGAAACACTAGAGTTAATTTTACAGACCGCCGACAAATTGTTTTCTCAACACTGCAATAAAGAGCTGATCAATCAAGCTGAAACGGGTCAGTTTGCCGATGGCTTATGGCAAGAGGTTGAGCAAACTGGATTGCTCTTGGCCGGTGTACCAGAACAATACGGTGGAGTCGGCGGCGAAATGTCCGATTTTTTTCGCCTGCTTGAACTTGCGGGTAAACATTCTATTCCCCTGCCATTAGCCGATACCTATATTGCGCGCTTGGCACTGTACGAGGCAGGTATCGATGTACCAGATGGCCCACTGAGCTTTGCCCGAGCGGGAGCAGCAATACCCTTTGGCCGCTTTAGTCGTGGTGTGGTGTTATGGTCTGAACAAGAACTGCGTTATGTACCTAAGATCAGTGATGAATTTGTTGAGGCTTATAATTATGCCGGTGAAGCAGCCGATCGAGTCAGCATCGATTCAGACGCTGCTGTGATACTCTCAACCCAGCACGATACGCAATGGTGGCGTGGTTTAGCGGCACTCAGTCGCAGTGCGTTAATGTCTGGCGCTTTAGAATTTCTGTTAGACAGCAGCGTGAATTACGCCCTCGAACGTAAACAATTTGGTCGCCCCATTGCAAAGTTTCAGGCGATTCAGCAACAACTTGCCGTATTGGCCGGACAATATAGTCAAGCGCGCCAAGCGACCCGCGTAGCAGCACTGAATACGTCCTCAGTCGATTTCATTCGGTCAGTAGCCGTGGCAAAATCTGTCGCGGGAGAAGCCGCAGGCATAGGCAGTGAAATAGCGCATCAAGTATTAGGTGCGATGGGTTTTACTTACGAACATGATTTACATCACCGCAGTCGTCGGTTGTGGAGCTGGCGCGACGAATGGGGTAATGAGGCACAGTGGAATATTTATTTAGGCAAACAGCTGGCGGCCACCGATCCTGATGAGCTCTGGCAGCTGCTTACTGCGTAGTGATACAAGCTTGGGGTGATCACAGTTTGGATGGTCGATAATCTGGCCGTCCGCTATGAACGGTCGACGATCTGGTTGCGCTGTATGATCAGTCCACGGTCTGGCTAGGTCTCGCTACCGTGTTATACTTCCCGACGCTGGAAAATCGACTAATAGCTGGTCGATTTTCCAATCGAACCATTGGCAACACTGCCTTGTACCACCTAAAATGACGTCCACTAATTCATAGCACTAAAAGAGAATACTATGGCTTTAGACCAGGAAACCCTCGATCAATTTGTTAGCACCGTTCAACGTTATGTCAATGAGCGTTTGAAACCAATCGAAGGCCAAGTCGCCGAAGACGACAAAATACCTGACGAAATCGTACAGGAAATGAAAGATATGGGTTTGTTCGGCCTGACCATTCCTGAAGAATACGGCGGTATGGGCTTAAATTGTGAAGAAGAAGCCCACGTTATTATGGCCATGGGCACCACCTCACCGGCATTTCGTTCGAGCTTCGGAACCAACGTCGGTATTGGTTCGCAAGGTTTGGTTATGGATGGAACCGAGGAGCAAAAGGAAAAGTACCTACCGGGTATGGCGACCGGTGAGATTATTGGCTCGTTTTGCCTAACCGAACCCGAAGCGGGTTCTGACGCCGGTTCGCTAAAAACATCGGCGCGCCGCGACGGCGATGACTTTGTGCTCAATGGCACCAAGCGGTTTATCACCAATGCAGCGCGCGCTTCACTGTTAACGGTATTTGCCCGCACCGATGCAGACCAAAAAGGTGCCCGTGGCGTCACGGCTTTTCTGGTCGATGCCAACTTGCCAGGTATTAGTCTGGGCAGAGCCGACAAAAAGATGGGCCAACAAGGCGCCCACATCTGCGATGTTATTTTCGAAGATTGCCGGGTGCCTGCCAGCGCCATTTTAGGTGGAGAAAGCATGCTTAACAAAGGGTTCTCCACATCGATGAAAACCTTAGACCGTGGCCGTTTGCATATATCAGCGCTGTGCACCGGTACCGCCGAACGTTTGATTGAAGATAGTCTGAATTACGCAATGGAACGTAAACAATTCGGCCAACCTATCTCCAGTTTTCAGCTTATTCAAGCTATGTTGGCGGATAGTAAAACCGAGGCCTATGCCAGTAAGTGTATGGTATTGGATGCGGCGAAAAAGCGCGATGCCGGTGAGAAAATTACCACCCAGGCATCTTGTTGTAAAATGTATGCCTCGGAAATGGTTGGCCGAGTCGCCGATCGGGCCGTGCAAATTTATGGTGGCGCGGGTTATCTTGAAGAGTATGGCATCGAGCGGTTTTATCGCGATGTACGTTTGTTTCGCATCTACGAGGGCACCACACAAGTACAACAAACTGTCATCGCCAAGAATATGATCAGAGATGCAAGTTAACGCTGGCGCGGGATCCGACACACTGTGTCGACCCGTGGTACTCTATATCTTTCCCGCACCGCCTGTTGCGAGCTAGCGACATTTGTCGATCACGCGGGGATTGTTTCAGCCACTACAGGCGTACCTGTGGTCGATTTTTGCAAGTAGCTGCTAATGCGGATGCTGTTTCAAATGCTGTCTCAATAAATCTTTGCCATAATCGTTGCCATTGGGTGTCCGGACAATCACGTGAATATGATCGCGGGTCGGACGGCTGGGATCGTTCAGAGATCGAGTGCCAATGGGGCGTTGATGGTCAAATTCTATTAAGATAACAGGGCTGTGTATACGGTAATAAAAAATGCTGTCATCGTTGCTTGCGCCGGTCCACGAAAACCACGTTTGATCTAAATGTTCTCTAACTTCCTGCATGCGAATTTTGGCATGTTCTTCTTTCATATTGTTAACAAATAGACCAGTAAGCTGAAGTAACATAGTTTTTTGCTTTGGGTCTAGACGACTCGCTTTTAACCCTTTGTAATCCAACACCAAATTATCTTTATGGGCGGCTGCGAGCATATTATCTTTTCGTTTTTCCTTATCCAGTGTCGCGCGTATTTGTTGCTCTTTCGACAATGACTGCATAAATTGCAGTCCTAAATTTTGTTCCTGCTGCAATACCTTATTTCCGGAATATTTTCCGCTTGTTGTCACTGCAGGCTCAGCACCCAGAAAGGTAGGTGTCATGATGATCTGGTCGCCCAGAACAAAATAATTTATCACCAAATGATGGCCGTCAATTTGCCAACCCCATGGTTCAGTTTTACTCGGAGTTCCCATAATCGTAAAAAAATAGAGTGCTTCATCAAGGTGGGGTGCATTGTTATTAATCTCAGACAAGGTTTTGTCTGTTTTCATAATATCGAGGCTGAGAGACAAGCCTTTTGCGCTAAGAGAGGTCTCTAATATTCCCATCGCAGCGCGACGTTGTTGGTCGGTCATTTCTTTCAGACTTAATCCTTGCCGAACATAAATTCCGTTATCCACATTAAACCAGCGTCGCCATTCGGGATCGTCGACAGCAAACTGCGACCGAATTTTCTCTGGCATATTGAGTGAGGCTAGATAAGTTGCCGCTGCGTCGATGATAGGGGCAGTGGTAACACCTGTTGATTTTATTGTAAACAAACCCTTTTGGAATCCTTTGGAGGTGCGCAGGCCTTCAAATTTTTCGGCCAGGGCTTTGACTTCAATATCGGCAAACATCTTCTTCACTTTCAAAGTGTCATTATTGTAAGCATCATCGGCAATCGTCGGGTAGGCGTATAAGAGTGCAATACTGATGAAGAGATTGAATATGCGCATGATAACCTCGTTGAAAACAGGCAGAAGAAACGCGAGCCACTCCTGCCAACATAGTCCCAAATAAATGTTTATAAAAGAGTAGAGTAGTCGCGATTGTCAATCTTCGGTATTCTATAACAATAACACTAATTTCCTGACCATCAATGAGTAAGTCGATCTACCTGTCACCATAGTTTGGCACCCGTGATTCGAAGCCCGGAATCTCAGTAGAAGATTGAGTTTCAGTAGTCTTAACATTTCCAGTTGCCAAGCCGTCTTATCGCATGGCTCTAGTGAGAGCAAAGCGCCATCGATAATTAGAAACCGTGCTGTTGCTTATTGGATTTCAGTACCGCGCGCTAGATGTAGAAGTCGCCTTAATTCTACTGAATTCTGTCATTAAATTTGTCTGTAGCTTATGATGAGAAGACCAAACCACGACTGGAAATACCTAGCATGTCTCAACCCCTGGATTATTCTATCGCCCAGAAAATTGTCCATTGGCTTATGGCGATTTTGATTACGCTTGACCTTTTCGTTGCACAAAAATTTGGCAATGTGATGGAGCAGGCAGATAGGCTTGAATCGCGCGGCGACCACGGATCTCTCGGCACTATTGTGGCCTCGCTTTTTTTACTGCGTCTTTATTTACGCTATAAAAATGGCGCGCCCGCGCTGCCTGTGTCGATGCAGGGATGGCAAATTATAGCCGCTAAGTTGGGTCATGGATTGCTGTACTTTTTTATTGGTTTCCTGATTCTGAGTGGGCTATTCACGGCAATGAATGCAACTGACCCAGTGGCGCTGTTTGGGCAATTTGAGATTACTTTAGGCCAAATTGACAAAGAAACATTTACGTTTATTCGTGGTTTCCATGAATTTGCAACCAACGCCGTTATCGCACTCATACTTGTCCACGTACTGGCGGCCATTTATCATTGGCTGGTCGTTAAAGATGATGTTACGCAAAAGATGATGAAGTTCTGGAAAAGTAAACGAGTGTAGTTGAGCGCTGGAGAAGTCGAATGGTGTCATTGGTTCAAAATATCAAAAATAGTAAGCATCGGTAAAGAGGTGGTATTACTAGAATGCTGACCAGATTGACAGGTAAATAAGCGTTGATTCAAAACATCTTGAGAAAAAGCCACCGCCACTAGCGGTGACTCTCGCCTGACTTCAGGTCCCGATAAGCTTCCTACTTCCCCATCAATTCCATCAGCGCTAAAACCGTGGCCTCGACACCGTTAGTAACCGCCGGCTTCGGAGTAATTTTGAATAATGGGCTATGGTGACTGGGTACAGGAGTGCCACCTTTTGCGGCGATTTCAAAATCTTTCTTAGGTGTACCGCCGATCGCAAAATAGACACTCGGAATATACGGGGTCGTTGTAAAAAACGGATAGTCTTCTGCCCCCATACCTTTATTCGGTTTTTCCGATAGTATCTTTTTACCCATTTTGTCGACCCATACTGCGCGCAATCGTTGTGCCATTTTGGCATCATTGATGGTAGGAGGGACGCTCTCGTTTAAAACAGTGACTTCCGGTAATTTATCTTCCGACAAGCCTGCTACCCGACCCATGTTCTCGGCGATTCGTTTAATACCATCCAATAAGGTTTTGCGAGTCTCCAGGCTGGTATTGCGCACGGTCAATTGAAGTACCGCTCGATCGGAAATGATGTTGTGTTTAGTGCCCGAGTGAAAAGAGCCGACGGTTACGACGCCTGGATCCCGGGGAGGGAGTTCGCGGGCAACCAGCGTTTGCAGAGCCATGACGATTTGTGAGCCGAGGACTATTGGATCTTTGCCTGCATGGGGGCTGGCACCATGAGCACCCACGCCGTGAATGACAATGTCCACCGTATCCGCTCCAGCATAAGGGCTGCCATCGGTAACGCCAATTTTACCTGCTTCAATTTCAGAGCTGACGTGAAACGCTAAACCATAGTCGGGAGTGCCGAAGCGTTGATAAAGGTTGTCTTCCATCATCATTTTGGCGCCAATGACTCGCTCTTCAGCTGGCTGCACAATTAACATCAAGGTACCAGACCAAGCATCTTGGTGGGACTGCATATAGCGCGCGGTTCCGACTAAGCTGGTGATATGCACGTCGTGTCCACAGGCATGCATAACGGGAACTTCGTTGCCTGTAATCGGGTCTGTTTGTCTCGCTTGAGAGGCATAAGCTAAGCCTGTTTTTTCTTTCACCGGTAAACCATCCATATCGGCGCGCATACTGACTAACGGCCCTTTCCCATTTTTTAGTATAGCGACGACGCCCGTGCCACCAACACCTGTTGTCACTTCGAAGCCAGCGGCTGTGAGTTCTTTAGCCATCCGTGCTGCTGTTTTATTTTCAACAAGACTCAGTTCGGGGTTTTCGTGGAAATGAATAAATAGTGGTTTTAAATATGAGCTGTATTCCCTATCGATATGTTTAGAGAGGTCACTGTCTGAAAATGATGTTGTGCTACAGAAAACTAAGACAAAGGCCGTTGATAGTGTGATCGCGGTGCGCATAAAAACTCCAGTTTATGATGGTATATTATTCTGATTGCTCATAGTGCTGATTACTTATTATGCGGATAGCTTAACCGAAAGTGGCACTTCCTGTTAACATAAAGATCACTTTAAAATACGCGCGATTTTAGGAGCTCTCTAATCACTATGTCAGCCTCAAATAAAACATCCACGCATACCTATGCCGGAGATGACCGCAATAATTCTATACTGATCAATATCAATGGTGAGTTGTTCCCCCGAGAAGAAGCCAAAGTATCGGTCTTTGATTCCGCCTTCATGTTGGGTGACGGCGTATGGGAAGGGCTTCGCGTGCACAAGGGTAAGGTGGCGTTTCTGCAGACGCACCTCAACCGGCTTAGTGCCGGAGCGAAGGCTTTGGATTTTGACTTGGGCATTAGCCAAAAGGAATTGGTCGACCGCATTCATCAAACCCTGGACGCGAATGACATGCATGAGGGCGTGCATTTGCGTTTGATGGTTAGTCGAGGGACTAAATCAACACCCTATCAAGATCCGAGGGTGACGATTACGCCACCAACCATCGTCATTATCCCAGAGTACAAAGAGGTTTTACCCGAAACCGTTGAAAAGGGTATTGAGCTCTTTACCGTTCACGTGAGACGGGGTTATCCCGACGTGCAAGATCCCAAATTGAACAGTCACTCGAAAATCAACTGCATTGTCGCTTGTATTCAAGCTACGAAAGCCGGTGCAGACGAAGCGTTGATGTTAGATCCGCACGGCTTTGTTGCGACGTGTAATAGCACTCACTTCTTTATCGTTAAGGACGAACAAGTCATAACGTCGACGGGGCAATTTTGTATCGATGGTGTCACTCGTGGTGCGGTATTGGAAGTTTGTCGGCAGCAGGGCATTGTTTCAGCACAAACTAACTTTTCCCTCTCTGAGGTTTACAGTGCCGACGAAGCATTCGTGACGGGTACTTTTGCCGGTTTGGTTCCGGTGAGAACTATTGATGGTCGTCAGATTGGCTCAGGACAACGAGGGCCAATGGTCAAAAAACTGCAGAGTCTCTATATGGACATGTTAGCTAAAGAATGTAGCCATGAGTGATTCCATCATCCGCATCGCTATGTGGTCAGGTCCGAGAAATATTTCTACAGCGATGATGCGCTCTTGGGAAAACAGATCGGATACGGCTGTGGTTGATGAGCCTTTTTATGCCTGTTTTTTGCAGGCAACAGGTATTGTTCATCCAATGCAGGAGGAAGTATTAGCGTCGCAATCGACCAGCTGGGATACTGTCATTGACCAAGTACTCACGACAGACCTACCCACGAGCCTCCCGACAGGACTTCCTGCAGGTCACGCCACAAGGCAAGCGATACAATATCAAAAACACATGACTCAACATATGGTTAGCGAGCTTAATGAAGAGTGGTTTTCTACTCTTCGTCACGCGTTTCTAATCCGACATCCGGCAGAAGTGGTTGCGTCTTATGCGCAAAAGCGGGATCAGGTAAACGCTGAGGATATAGGTTTTGCCCGGCAACGGGAGATTTTTGAGTTGGCGCAAAGTTTAGGGTTCGAACCCCCTGTAATCGAGTCGCGGGATGTTTTAATGAACCCCGGCGCCAGCTTGAGATTATTGTGTTCAGCGTTGGACGTGCCTTTCGATGAACACATGCTAAGTTGGCCTGTGGGAACGAGAGAAAGCGACGGCGTATGGGCGCCACACTGGTATGAAAGTGTAGAAAACTCTACCCATTTTGCCCCTTATGTCGAAAAAGAAATTTCTTTAAATAGACAGCAACAGAATGTTGTTGATGAATGTCTCGACGATTATCTCGCGCTGAAAGAGTGCAGTCTATAGCGTAGGTTATATAATCTAACATAATGATTTTGTGATAGACTCGACGGAAAATTACTTAGGGCCATGTAATTGGATGAGTGAGCCCTTGGGTTATGTCATAAGTGGACCAGCTTTCGCGCGCCTACCTTCACGGGTCGGAATGGACACGAAATTGTCGTCGGGCGGCATAGGGCGTGATTTTAGAGAAGGCTCATTCCCGGGGAACATATCGCTAGTAAGTTGTCATTCTATCGGTCTGATAAATGCCACGTGAGTGCGGTTTACTTGGCAATAGTCGTAAAGGTATTACACTAATAAGTCGCAAGCACGGTGTTGTGTATGTCTGTATCCGACGTGTATTGAGAGATGATGCTCTCATATACAATGGTGTAATCAGCTAAAGAACATGCTGTGGCTCTAATCAAAAAGAAAATTTGGAACTCGCTAATAATGTTAATACTAGTTACTTACGTGCTGATTGCCCTTGGCTTTTCATTTTTATGCTCTGTCGCTGAAGCAGTACTTCTCAGTGTCACTTCCGCACATGTCGCTTTAATGGAAAAACAGGGAAAACCCGCCGGCGCTTTGTTACGTGGTCTGAAAGACGATGTTAATAGACCTTTGGCGGCGATTCTTACCCTCAATACGATTGCCCATACGATTGGTGCTGCCGGCGCCGGCGCCCAGGCTGCTGTCGTATTTGGCAGCGGGTATGTAGGTGTCGCGTCGGCCATCTTGACCTTGTTGATTTTGGTTTTTTCCGAAATAATTCCCAAAACGCTAGGGGCACATTATTGGCGACAACTCGCTTCCGTTACCGCGTTTGGCCTTAAGTATTTGATTATTATCCTGTATCCCTTTGTTAAACTTTCCGAAAGAATTACCGGCAGCATTACTCATGGCCCAACGCTAAGTGGGTTCAGTCGCGACGAGTTTATGGCTGTTGTCGATTTGAGTTACAAGGAAGGACAAATCGGCGAGAGGGAATCTCAACTACTTCAAAATCTATTGTTGTTTCGAGACGCACGGGTATCGATGGCGATGACCCCCAGAACGGTTGTGTTTTCGCTCGCAGGAACGACTACGGTTGAAGAGTTTTTCCATAAACATGATCAATTGCCATTTTCGCGGGTGCCTATTTATGAGGGCGATCCGGAAAATATTACTGGCTTTGTCTTTCGCAATGACCTGTTATTAGCCCAAGCCAGGGGAAATACTTCTAGCACGCTGGACAATTATCAGCGGGATATTACCGTGACTTTGGAGTCGATGACCTTATCTCGTGTCTTTGATGAGTTGTTAAGATCAAAAGTACATATGATGCTGGTCGTTGACGAGTACGGTGGTGTCGAAGGGATAATTACCTTGGAAGATGTTTTGGAAACCTTGTTAGGCCTGGAGATTGTCGACGAAAAAGATATCGCCGTCGATATGCAAAAGGAAGCGCGTAAATTGTGGCGACGACGAGCAGAGAAAATGGGTATTAGCATCGAAGAGTTGTAGCTCATGATTTCAGTCGAGACATGCCGCAAAAAAAGGAGGCGGCGGCTTGTTTGGTTTCATGGATGACCAACAGAATGGTGAAAAAATGGCTCCAAAAAATGCTGCTAAACCGTCCCCAATACTGATTTTGCTGAGTCGTTGCCACTGGTAACGAGCCATTTGTCGTTTAGAAGGAGGTAAATCACTATCCACATTTTTTTCCGTATGCCAAAAGTTCGAACCACAAAAATATCGAATACAAGTCCACTTAGTCATAAGCACAGTTCTGAAAAATCGGTGCCGCCGGTAATAGTCAAACGTAGTATGGCGTCGTTTGCCAGTAAAAAAAGCCTCTATTCTGTCTATACTCACGACTATTTGCGATGAATATGAAGGTTCTTTTTGATTGTTAATCACACCGAGGAAACTCCCGAAGTTTGAAAGCCTTTGCTTAGTAAGCTATATCCACGGTCATCTACTATTATTATGAAGTACGTAAAAACTAAAGCAGCAAATGGTTCTGTTTAGACTGGTTTTTATAACATGTTTTATATTGCGATTGTGACGTTTGGAGCTTCGTATGACTCGGCTTGTAGGATTCGCTGTTATTATTGTGTTCGTCTCTGTGGTGTCAGCTTGCGGCGGCGGTTCCGACAGTAATTCCACTAACCAACCCACGCCAGTCCTTACACCTGTGCCTTCGCCATCAATTCCCGACGTACCGGACACATTCGCGCCGTTAGATCGATCAAGTATTACTGTCGGTCATCCATTTTTTAATAGCCCGCATTCGAATCCGATAATAACGTCCGACTCCTTTGTTTATGTGGTCAATACGCCTTCTGATACATTGGATGTGATTGAAAAAGGGACGCAAAATGTAACGCGTAGAATAGCCGTCGGTGTGGATCCCATTGCCTTGGCCTTACGGCCCGACAAGAAAGAACTTTGGGTGTCCAATCATGTATCAGATTCGGTTAGTGTCATTGACCTGGATGAGACTAGCGCTTCATTTCACCAAGTCATAGCCACCATTCAGTCATTCGACAGTGCGTCTCGATCCACTCGTTTTGACGAACCGGTTGGTATTGCTTTTGCCAGTAATCAAAAAGCCTACGTAGCTTTGTCGTCGCTCGATGAAATTGCCGTCATCGACGTGAACACAAAGCGGGTAACAAAAAAAGTCCGGATTAATGCTCAGGACCCAAGAGCCATTTCGGTTGTTGGTGATAGGCTATATGTGGCAGCGTTTGAATCAAATAACCAAACGGAGTTATCTGGCTGTTTTGGCACGATTGATGGAGAACAATGCACCTTTAGCTTGCAAGAACATGTCGTGGACAATAACAACGTATTGTCGCTGTTTTATGACGCCGACATTGTAAAAGACCCTCGTGTACCCGACCGGGATTTGTTTGTTTTTGACACATCGAACGAGAGCTCAGTGGGCGTTGTCAGCTCGATCGGTACTTTGTTGTATGGCATGACGGTGAGCTCACAAGGAAAAGTGTATCTGAGCATGACCGATGCTCGAAATCATGAGAATGGTAAAGCCGGAACCTTAAAACATACCCTCGCAGACTTGGATAATAGAGCCTTCTTGAACCAAATCGGTGTAGTTAACTGCAGTCCAGCAGGGTGTGGCGTACCTTCAAACATAGAGCTCGAGCCGTTGCCGCCGAAAAACCCAGTTAAAACGGAAGCTTTAGCAACACCTTACGGTATAACCTTAAGCGGTGATGAAAACCATGTCGTGGCAACGGCGGCCGGTTCCGGGAAATTATTTGTGGTAGACGCTCACAGTGGCGACATTGTTTCACAGCTGAGGGTTGGAACGGTTCCGCGGGGAGTCGCCGTGCAATCTGCTGCTGATGGCAGCCCAGACGTCGCGTGGGTGCTGAATGTCGTTGACAATAGTGTATCGGTGGTTGACCTGACTAACATCGCCGAACCCAGTCTGCTATCGACCATACCTTTGGTTGATGAAACCGAGGGACAGTTAAAGCTGGGGAGAGCGCAATTTAACGACGCGAACGCATCCAGTACCGGAACCTTTTCCTGTGAGAGCTGCCACCCTGACGGTCATACTGACCAGTTACTGTGGGTATTGGGCGGACCCAAATGTGATCTTGCCGGTTGTAGCCAAATACCTGCGCGAACGACTATGCCCATTCGCGGTGCGAGAGATACAGCGCCGTATCATTGGGATGGCGTTCCAGGAGATCCTTTTGGGGGGCGTAACGGGCAATCTCCCAACGCTAGTGTTGAGCCTAACTGTACCGATGCCTTGAGTTGTGCGCGTCATCTAGTCGATGGAGCAATGGCTTCTACGATGTGCGAGCAGGTCAACTGTCCGATGAATGAAGAAGGTAAGCCCGGTCTTCTGAACGCTCAGGAGCGAGACGCTATGGCTAAATTTCTGCTGTATGTTCCTCCGGTGCCGGCACGGGCTCGTCCTTTTGATGATCAGGTGACCAGTTTAGCCAAGGCCGGCTTTGATGATTTTTTTATTAAGGACGCTACAGACAGTGTCGCTGGACAAACATGCGGCTCAGTGGGCTGTCACAATATGCCGTTTTGGACTTCGTCGAATATTCCCGGGTCGGGTATGGATGCGCCCTCGTTCAGAGGTATTGTCGATCGCTGGCTAGTGCTGCCTCAGGGGCGCGTCAATATGTTCGAACTGTATGGTAGCAATGGGGCTAAAGGTTTCGATGAGAGAGATATGTGGTTGCGGATTATCAGCGGCAGTACGGTGGGCCAATGGCAAATGTTCCTCGAAGCGAGTATGGGATATTCTGGGGCGTTTGCTAAGCAGGTAAGCTTAAACGCTCACTTTGACAATCCGGAGCGAGCGACGATGGATAATCTCCTGACATCGTTGGAATCGGCCGCCGAAGTGGGCACTTTATCACTGGTTGGCACAGGTGCAATTTTTGATAGTGAAGATAATATAGCAACGGATCTTTCCGTGACATTCGCGCAGGGTAAGTACTGGAATGATGATGACTCAAGCTTTACGCGCGACGAATTAATCTCCCGTGCTTTGTCCGGAGAATTAGTGCTGACTTTGACCGGACACTCGGGAGCCAATGTGGAATTTGAACAGCCGCAACCCGCTATATGGTCTACTCAACCCATGTTTATCGTGACTAAAATAACCTTTCCCGATGCCTCCGATAATACGAGTCTGAGGCTAAAAGGTCGGCATATTCAGGCTGATAGTCGCGTGTATGTTGATGGAAGGCGCGTGAAGGGGACGGTGACGTGTGAATCCGGGGCGTTACCGGATTGTCTTGGGGAAGTTATTTTGGTTAATCTCGAAAAAGTGCCCACTGCCGACAAGATGTACCTTTTACAAGTCCAAACCCCTGCCGGCCGATTTAGTAATGAATATTTGTTTTTCTAGGCATTCGACAAATTAAGTCATCGATCTCTTATCTTCACATAGTGGTATGAATTCCCAAGCCGCAGCTATTTCTCAAACCGCATTAGCGCACACCATACCAGGCTATTTCGAATTGAAATTATTGCACCGCGGCTGAAGCCACGTGGTGCTGATATGGATTCTCTTTTGAAAAATACTGTCGTCATATCCCTGTGCCTTTGGTTGATCGGATGATAGTGCCTGATCGATGATACAGTCTGATCGAACGGGTGATGATTTCTTTTGGCGAATTAAATCCTATACAGCCTATCTATAGACGTATCAGTGCTTAGTGATTATTATTCGACGACACTCAAAAAAAATAAGGACAATGACAATGATAGATTTTGAAATACCAGAGGACGCCAGAGCAGTCAGAAATAGAGTCCGGAAGTTTGTTCAGGAAGAATGCTTTCCAGCGGAAGAAACCTGCACTGCAGAAAATTTCGAAGTGGTTTTGGCGGAGCTAAGAAACTCGGCCCGAAATCAGGGTTTATGGTGCCCTTTTATTCCCGTGGAACATGGCGGTATGGGACTGGGGCCACTAGCTAACGCTTTGGCGCAAATGGAACTTGGCGAAAGCCATCTCGGCGCATTAGCCTTAAATACGCAAGGCCCTGACGATGCAACGATGTTGACGTTGCTGGAGCATGGGACAGATTTCCAAAAGGAAAAATTTCTCAAACCACTACTCAATGGCGAGAAACGAATTTGCTACTCGATGACCGAAAAGGCCGCCGGTGCCGATGCGACCGGCATGCAAACCAGTGCGGTATTGGATGGAGACGAATGGGTATTAAACGGCGAAAAATGGTTCAGCTCCTCCGCGAGTGTCGCTGATATTGCGGTGGTGATGGCAAAAACAGACCCGGACGCACCACGCCACGAGCAGTACAGTACATTTATTGTCGAATTGCCGAATCCTGGCTACGAGATTGTGCGCAATATCGAAACCATGCAACCCCACACCGAGCTTGGCTTAAAGTTAGGCGGCTCACATTCAGAAATTAAAATTGATAATCTAAAGGTGCCACGGGAAAATATTCTTGGTGGGCGTGGGCAGGGATTTAACATGGGGCAGCACCGGCTCGCCTACGGTAGATTGAGGCACGGAATGCACAATGTGGCAATGGCTCAGCGTGCGTTAGACTTAGCGGCAGGACATGTCATTAACCGAGAGACTTTTGGAGAGCGATTGGCCGATCGGCAGGGAGTGCGGTGGATGTTTGCCGATTGTGCTGCAGAGATTTACAAGGCCCGTTTAATGCTGCTGCATATAGCTTATAAAGCTGAAAAAGGCATGGACCTTCGCCAGGAAAATGGCATTGCGAAAGTGTTTTTGGCTAACATGGTTCATCAGGTGGTAGACACGGCGCTGCAGCTTCACGGTGCATTGGGCTACAGCCACGATACACCGCTAGCGAGATGGTATACGGGGATTCGCTCGCAACGTTTAGTTGATGGACCCGATGAAGTGCATCGCTGGAGAACCGGTGCCAATGTTATCCGGGCCTTTGAAAAACATGGCACCACTGCTTCAGCCTGTGGTGGGGATTTGTTTGAGTAAACAGCTAGTGTGCGTCCAGAAATAGTGTCTTTGCGAGAAGCGTAGCGACGCGGCAATCTCCTGCAGGCCGCACCAATACAGGTAATTTTGTACACTCCGCACCATGAAATTACCGCGTTGAACCGTACGCTCGCGAAGACGAGCTTCTGGATTGACACTTGTTAGGTTCTAAAAAAGTGTTACAAATAGCAGTGTTGTGAAAATGGTTGCCTAAAAGCCGTGTTGCAAAAACATTGTCGGAAATAAAGTGTCGGAAATAAAGTGTCGGAAAAAAAGTGTCGGAAATTGAGCACCCTAATTTTTGGGGTTACCAGTAACACAACAGGCGTTGATCGATAGCCGATTATTGACTGTCCGTCGACGCTACTTTTTCGGGAAAACTACAATCTTTATCTTGGTTCCGAAGCAGGAGAAGGTTGATAGATCTCAGACAGTTGTTGCAGCTGGTCGAATTTGAGGAATGGACAGGCTTTACACGACTAAGGAAACTTGCGCCCTTGAGGCCTTATGTATCGAGCGCAGCACGATGAGTGTCAACATTCAAATAGTGTATTTATCACCAAGGAGTTTTCGCAATCATGAATTCCATCCCGCCTGAGTTTGAACCGGCTACTATCAAATCCAGATCTGCACCTGAAATGCAGATGTACCGTGCCGAGGTGGCTTCGCAAGAACCCATGAAGTCGCTCCTGGAAAACAATCCTGACATTTACTTTGTAACACCGATGCGTAGTAGCAGCTGGGGAGAGTGGGAGTTCAAACGCGGCTCTTACTACGATACAACCATTGGAGAAAAACACGCGTTCTGGCAGGGTAAAGACTTGCCACAGCCGAGCAAGGATTTGGGCCAGTTGCGCGCAGACATGCTGAAGTGGGGCTATTGCAAGGTTGAAAATGCGCTTTCTGCAGAGCAAGTGGCGGTCATTAAACAACGAGTAATGGAGCAGGCAGAGGGCGAACGATTAGCGGGAGTTGCGCAAAAAACACCGAGTGGGCAGAACATTAATTGCTGTGTTAACAAAGGTCAGTGTTTTGAGGGTTTTATTGAACAACATCCGAGTGCCGTTCAGGGCGGAGCGTTGATCGAGCAGCTTGTCACTGAAGCGTTGGGGGTAGGCTGGATCTGCACTTCTCTCATAGCCGCAATCTCCTTGCAGGGCGGCGTGCCACAGGCCTTACATCAAGATCAAAATAATGCGCTCGACTCGCGAAGTCCGATGACGATCAATATTCTGACCCCTATCACCGACGTCGATGAAGCCAATGGCGGAACGCTCCTTATCCCCGGTAGCCACCTCGTCCTTTCCGAGGCCGTGCGAGAGCACAAACCAGTGGGGAAACTGCCACCGGCGATCAACCTCGATGCCAAAGCAGGTACGATGGTTATTACCGATGGCCGTCTACTGCACGGAACGGGGATCAACCATACGGATGTTCCTCGAATCGTGATGCTCAATGGCATGCAAAAATCCTTCTTACGCCAGCAAGAAAACTGGATGTTGTCGGTCAGCCCCAAGGTATTGAAAAGAGCAAGCCACAAGCTGCTTCATCGTATGGGTTATCAAGCAACAACGGGCACGCAAACTAACGAGGGGCATGGGTTTGGGGCTAAAGGGCTTGCCGGAGAGGCAGCGGGTGCAACCGTAGATTTCAGGTTGGCTGCAGACCGCGGGCAGTACCTGCGGGTTGGCGAGCTCGGCCCAAACTCGACGCAGGAGGAACTACAAGCTGCATACACCTTGCGAGATGTTGTTAGTAAAGCAAGGGCTGGTGGCAAGAGCGCGCCAGTGGGAATAGGTGGGAGCACCGATGGTACAGTCTCCACTCTCGGTGCACCTGCCACCAATCCATCGTAGACAATGGACCTCAGTCGACGGCTTATCGTGGTCTAGAAAAAGACTTGCTTGTGGTGGGGCTTGTGTTTCTGATAGCAATAGAGAAACGTGAAATCAGGACATGTAAATTGGAACAGTAATAGCAGACTAATTGAAACTAACAGAGTGAGCAGTGATTCAATGACCTTGAGTAATATAAGAGTAGGATTCTTCGTTCTGTACACGTCCTTAATGGTGTTTAGCACGGGGGCGATAGCCGAGGAAAAACCCCTGTGGGAATTCGGAGCGGGTGTGGCCAGTCTTTACAATCCCGATTATCTGGGCGCCGATCAAGAGACAGCTTACGCCCTGCCCATTCCTTTTATTAATTATCGTGGCAAATTAATTCGTGCTGATCGCGACGGTGTACGCGGTTTTATTTATGAGAGTGAAAAACTGGACTTAAATTTAAGTTTTAGTGGTTCACTACCGGTTAACAGCAAAGATAACGATACCCGTGAAGGCATGGATGATCTGGATTTAATGTTGGAGGTTGGGCCAACACTGCAGTACCAGCTATTTAAAAGTAGCCGACATTTGTGGCGAGCAGACTGGCCAGTGCGAGGCGGTTTTTCGGTCGGGGATAAGTTTATGGCCTATCAGGGTTGGACTACTAATCCCCGTCTGCACCACGAAATGGATGTGAACCGCTGGAAGCTTACGACCACTCTTGGGCCGGTATTTAGTGATAGTCGTTACCATGGCTTTTACTATGATGTTGATCCGCAGGATGTTAGGACAGGGCGCGACTACTACCGGTCTGATAGCGGATATACCGGCACGCGTTTTTCCACTGGGCTAAAACGCCGCATCGGAGATTATTTCGTCGCGGGCAAGCTGACATATTACACTATTGAAGGTGCCAGCAACGAACACAGTCCTTTGATAAAAAAAAATGACTACTTCGGTGTGAGTTTCGTACTTGTCTGGGTGTTTGGTCAATCGGAGACGATGGTGAGCGTGGAGTAACGGTGCGAGAGTGCGTAGACTCTATCTGTCTCGATTGTTCAATGCTAGCGTTCAATCCCACATTCAATGAATGTAGCCATGGCAAGCTGAAAATCCAATTGGAAGAAGCCAATGAAAGCGCAGTTTATTCTTACAAAAATATTACTACTATTCCTTCTTAATGGGTTTACCACGTTTACTCTTTCCAGTGAAAGCCAGGACATTTATGACTTGGTATTATCCGGCGGTCGAGTCATTGATCCTGAAACAGGTTTAGACGGAATCCGTAACATTGCCATTGGTGATGGCGCCATCGTTGAGATTTCTGAGCAAGTATTGCACGGTGAAAAAGTGTTGGATGTTTCAGGATTAGTTGTATCGCCTGGTTTTATCGACTTGCACACACACTCACCTACGCCGCTGGGTCAGTATTACCAATTAATGGACGGCGTGACCACAGCCCTTGAATTAGAAGCCGGAGCGCATCCGATTCAAGAATATGGCCCTGAAATTCGGGATAAAGCATTGATTAACTTCGGCACATCAGCTGGGTATATCAATATGCGGGTTTGGTTAAAGCAGGGTATTAAGATGAGCCATATCGCTAATAGCCCGCAACCGGACAATATGCTGGGTTATTGGACCGTATTACGATCATTTTTTTCGGAACAAAGACAGGGCTTTGAGGAGCGAGCATCGGCGAGTGAAAGAAGTCAATTGAGGGAATTGCTGGAAGGCGATTTGGAGCAGGGCGCATTGGGTATTGGCTTGGCACTGGATTATATGAGTGAAGCGGTCGACGACGCGGAGCTGCGGATGATCTTCGATGTGGCGGCCGCCAAACAAACACTCATTTTTGTTCATATGAGGCGGGGCATTGACGGTGACCCTGCCGGCCTTTACGAAGTGTTAAGCCTGGCGAGAGAGACGGGCGTATCCATTCATATTTGCCATATTAGCCACAATGCCATGAGTAATCTTGATTTGTTTTTGGCCGAAATCAGAAAGGCAAGGGCCGAAGGTGTTGATGTTACGACCGAGGTGCTGCCCTATAATGCAGGCTCGGCAACCATCTCGTCTGCGGTGTTTAGTCGCAATTGGCAGGAAGTTTTTAATATTAGTTATCAAGATGTGGAGTGGGCAGCCACTGGAGAACGGTTTAACAAAAAAAGCTGGGAGGAGAAGAGAATAAACGAGCCCAGTGGTCAGGTTATCCACCATTATCTAAAAGAACCATGGACGAAAAAAGCCATTGCCGAACCGGGAGTAATCATCGTTTCTGACTTGTTACCGATGCAAAGTAAGGACAAAAACGTGGCCCCGCACAATGGTGCTTTTAGTAAGATATTGGGACGATACGTTCGTGACACACCGCTACTTGATATTTCAACTGCGCTATCCAAAATGACATTATTGCCTGCTCAGCGACTTGAAAAAATCGCACCTCTTCTAGCAAAAAAAGGTCGTCTACAAATTGGCGCCGATGCGGATATAACAGTGTTTAATGCTGAAAGAATCATTGACAACGCAACGTACAAGAACCCCTATCAAACGGCGGACGGAATAGAACATGTGATTGTAAATGGCGTGCTCATTGTAAAAGAAGGTAAACTGGTCGACAACACATATCCCGGTCGAGAACTGCGAACTAAGATTGCTCACTGAGCTAGGCAGGGTATGAAGAGAGAATGTAAAACGGGGGTATCCCAGGGGGAATAACAATATACTGCTGACAAATTAACGGTGTCTTTGTGATACATTAGACGCCAAAATCAGCTTCTGAGTATTCACGCTCGGCTTTTCAATCTTTTCAATCTACATTCGTGTGTATTGTCAGCTCGTTGGGATCGTTATCTTAAACAGTGTACTTTTTCAGCTTGGGAGAGAATAGCGCCTTTTTGGTAATGATGTTAGCGGGTTTCTGAATTGTCGTCGAAGCTAATTTTCCCATACCCAGAATACGTTAATGTTGAAAGATCGAATTTTCACCATCGATGCTGATTAGATATTTCACTTAATACGTCTGTTAGTTATCGTATGAAGATTAAAATCGATAGCTCGCTCCAATCCACCAGCTGCGACTTTCCGTTGCCGGTGAGCCTACTGCTCCGTTGGTATTGCCGGTGCCATTGATGGGATAAAGTCGATGGGTGTCGGTGATGTTTTTCCAATGCAAGCCTAACTCGAGTTTTGGAAAATTGTTTAAACGTAACTTGCCAGCCAAGTCGGCGATGTTAGCCCCTGCCATTGCATTGCCGGTTGGGGCATAGAAATCCTGGTACCAGAGATCATGAAAGGCGAAAGTCCACTGGCCTACGGCATTTGAGTAGTTGTACTTCAAGTGAAATCGAGTTACCTGGTCCGGGTAAGCGGCTATTTTTTCATCTTCTAATACATAATTGCCTATAGTCCCCGCGTCAGCTTTAGAGATAGTCACTACTGAATGACTGATTTCGAAATACCAGGGGCCATCTTCATAATCGAGTTCGAATTCAAGTCCAATCTGGTCGAGCGAACCTTGTTGATTCTGATAGTACCAGCTACCATTCCAGGTTCCCACTGCATCACTTCCAATCGTATCGCCGAAACCGAGTCCTTCGTATCCATGGGCTTTTGCGATCAGAATATCTTCAACTCGATTGAAAAATACGACGGAATTGACCCGAAGACCTTTCCTTGTGAATTGGTAAGCAAGCTCCAGTGACTGGATGGATTCGGGTTTGAGGGGGGACAGATGAGCGGTGTCGTTACTAGCTATGCCGTCGAAATCAAAATCAGCAAGCGTATCGGCGACTGTGTTTACAGCAGAAAAGTTTTCTTCTGCCAAAAATCCATCCTGAACGAAGCCTCCTGCAAACTGGACGCCAACCGCTCCACGGAAACCACTTTGCCATGTGACTCTGAACAGGTGGGTATTCTCTATGTCGTAAAGCAGGCCGAACCGCGGGGTTATCTTTTCTCCCCAGTTGGGATGGGAGTCCAGACGAAAGGCAGCAAAAACTTCCAGTTGATTATGTATCTCGTAAAAATCTTCGAGAAAAAAGCTCTTGATGGAGAATCTTTCTGGCTTTACATAAGTGTTAGTTATGTTTGGGTCGCCGGTCGATATAAAATCGCCATCACCATCGCTAACCAACCCCAAGGTTTGAATTTGTTCGTTGATGATGAAGTTATCATGCCGGTAATTTTTTTCTCCTGACTCAAAATAATTGATTTCTGCCCCAACTACCAAGCGATTATGGGTGATGAGCTCATTCCAGTTCAATTTAATCGATATACCGGCACGATTTTCTCGTGTTCCCCCCATAACGAGACCAGAGGCGACAATGTTGTCAGCTTCACCCAGAAGTGTGTTCAAAAAAGGCGAAAAACCGCTGTCGGTAGCCTCGTACGTTAAACGAGTATTTGAGGGGATATTGCCGCCATGGGAGTATATTGCATAGTCGTCACGGACATATTTTCCAGACAGATCAAAACTGATATCGTCATTGAAATTTTTCTGAAAGCCGACGTTTAACCCATCGATACGTTGCTCCACGGCTTCCCGATCGCGAAAAAAATTGTACAAATCACGCGTTTGTTCGAAATGAAACCCGCTGACATGCCAGTTTTTTCCCTTAACTTCAAGCAGGTAATTGTTGTAACTGCTTCGGTGTAAATGATGTTGTCGCTCGTAAACGGATAAACCCTGTTCCGTTCTTATATTCGGCCAGCCCGCGTTATCTAATGGCTGGCTATCATAACGACCGCTGCCAAGATACAGGCTGGTCTGTGTTGACTCAGTTTGCCAGTGACCCGAAAAATATTTAGTTAGCAAACCATCGGCACCATAAGAAACTGAGAGTGCCGCCTCGTTGTTGTCATATTGCCGAGTAACGATATTGATTACGCCGAGAAGCGCGCCCTGCCCAAGTGTTACCGAACCAGGACCGCGGGTCACTTCGATTCGTTCGATATAGTTGAGATCAAGACCATTAAGAATCGCGTCAGGTGGTCCCCAAAACCACTCGGTGTTTAAGTTCACGCCGTTTAATAACAGCATTACTTTGGAGTTATTATCCGGTACAAGTCCTCGGAATCCGGCAATCGTGTCGTCTTGGTCTTCGACAAGAAAATAACCCGGTACATAGGAGTTGAGAAGTTCATTGACTGTACGGGCGTTGCTTAAAGCGATTTTGTCCCGGGTAATTACCGAAACCGACGCCGGTTGCTTGCGCCAATTATCTTCAACGTTAGAGGCGACCTGGGTTTTTATTTTTAGTAGTTCTTCCAAAGTCAGAGAATAAATGTCTTTACTTGCCCAGCATGTTATTGATGTGGACAGTAGGAGTAAGTTAATTAGCCCGCGGAACAATGACATTCAGAACCTAGTTGGAACGCCTAGTGAAACACCAAGTAGAATATTAAGGATAGTTGATGTGGCGCAAATTGATAGAGTCCGAGAAGAATGATTATGTACGGTTGATTATCTATCAGGCAATACCCGTTTTGGCTGATCGCTCGACGATTGTTCGACTGTTATTCAACTGCTATTTAATTATGGCTCAGCTTCAGCGCCCTCTGCTCGACAATCACCGCGTTTGCTGTAGAGTTTTTCTGTTGATTTCTCTTTCTTTGGATAGGGCGCCGATGGGTTTATTCTTCGCGGGTATTATCAATAGCCACTCCGCGAAAATTAAATTGGGCACCCAGGCCAGCCATGCGACAACAGGATACGCTTCTTCGAAACTTAAGCCTAAGCCACCTTGCAACAAAGGAAGGTGGATTCGAAGCATTACCGCGCCAAAAGTCAGCGAGAAGTTGCGAATCATCCATTCTTGATGTTGTTTGATGTCTCGTCGCCTAATACTGGCGTAAGCCATTGCCCCGCTATAAAGCCATACAATGGCGAGCATTCCAAATCCAAACTTCGCGACCGGTCCACCGTTGGCGCCAAATGCCATTAGAAATCCAGCAATTCCTCCGACCAGAACACAGATCAAATACACCTTACCTATCAATCGATGAAATGCAGGGAATTTCTGCCTTAAGCCTTGGTGAAACTGTAAAGCGCCGATACTGAGACAAAGACCTCCGCCAATAATATGTCCCCAAGCCGAAAATGGAGAGCCGGCAAATTTAACTTTGAAGTCAGGATTGATTGCGTCGATCAGAAAGAAGGATAGTGCATAAAGGCCTATCATCAGCGAAGAAATCAGCATGACTGTCCATGCTGTGGTTTTAAGAGAATTATTCATAGTTTTCCTAACATTTTGCTAATACTATCTTACTTTCAATTAATGACAGTGTCATGCAGTGTCAGTTTGGTCTTTTCGTGATGTCAGAAATGGTGTCTTTGCATTACTGGAAAAGACATTAGCGTTTTCAATTTACTGTAAGAAAGTTTTCTAGACCTCCGAAATTCCAGTTAATAGCACCGCTAACACAATCATACTAAATACCGACAGCCCCATCGACAGTAGTATCTTTCCTCGGCTCACCTGAAATTGTACTCGCAGCCCCCAGTAAAAAGTGCGCAAGCTCATCACCAGGACAACCAGACGCATGCCACTAACGGAGATTAGCGTTTCAAAATTGTCAATGCCATAAAAAATAAAGGGAATTTCCCAGATGAGTATTAGCTGTGGCGCGAGACTAAGGCATGGCAATGTGAGGGCGTCTGAAAAAAGTTGCCCGCTACCTCCTAGACGATTTGCAAACAGATGAATCAGTCCGCCGATAAGGAGGAACAAAATAGCCGTAGCGAAAATGCCAAAAACCAAACCGAGCCCCATTTCCAGCCACTGGTCCAGCTGCAATTTCCCCAGTACAATTCGATTCTGAACCACAACCGGTGCTTTGACAAAAAAGTAGATACCGAATAAAAAACAGGAATCCTGAATCCTCTCCCTACGCGATAACAATGCAAAGGCGTCGCGTGGGTTAGCCATTAACAGACGATAGCGTCGCCACCAGATCAGCTGGCTGTCGTTCGCAGTGGTTTCTGCCCTTTGCTCACTCGCCTTCGCGTCATCCATTTAGGGGTTCAACTCCGCGGGTGAAAACATGATGGTATCGTGTTTTTTCAGGTATCCCAGCGCCGTTCCGGCTTCCTCAATCATCGTCAATACCCATCGATCTTCCTGCCAGGCGAAATGCCAAACGGAACACAGTTCGCCCAGGGTTTTATCTCCTTGTACTACGTTACCGGTCGCCTTCTCCACTAAGTAGTCACGGAGTTCGGCGTCGATTTCGAAAACAATGCGGTCCCTCCCCGAATTTTCTTTATCCCGACATACATAGAGCGGACGAATTTCCTTCAGCCGCACATCAGAAAAAATATTCTCCACGCCGTCGCGCTGCCACTTGTCTAGCAGGAGCTGTTGGTTTTCCATATACCAAGGCGTTACATAGTTTGCGGCCAGAGTCATTTTTTTCTGATCCCAGGCGGAATAGACCCAGTGGAATACTTGTGTTACTGCCTCCTTCAATCTTAGCGAGTCGTAACGCGGATCAACGGTTTCGAGCCGTTCCAATGCGCGACGGGTTCGCCGCAACCAAAGAGCGCGCTTCATCGAATACACCACGATCAACGGAAGAAAAAATAGAAGGGTCAGGGCAAAAATGACTTTGCCCCATGTGGTTTTGGCTGCTTCTTTGATCAGACCGCCAGGGGCCGCATAAGCCGTTTCGGGCAGGAACAAGAGCACTGCGAAAAAAGCAATAGAAATTGAGGTGAGGAGAATCGCGGACTGTTTCATGGGAAGCTCCTTAGAGACAAGCCATATGCCTGTCCTCACTATCAAACATATCAGAGCTTTCGGGGAATGAAAGAAAAAGTGCCAATTTTTGGTGTTTTCCAAATGAATAAGTTTGGTCTCAATTCAATCAATGCTATTTCAAGCGCATCCAAATAGTTACGAGACTGGATTTGTCAGACATCGTTTAAGCGACTTCGTATTGATGGAATAGTTAGGAACCGTTGTTAACTTTTATGTAGGGAGGGCTGACCGCGTTATGCAAGTTTCCATTACCTAATAGAACTCGAAATTGGCTAATTCATGGAGCTCACACGTCGGCTGCTTCGGCACGATTGCGGCCTTTTGCTTTCGCTCTGTACAAACGTTTATCCGCTTCTTCTAATAGGAGTCGTGTAGAGTGACGACTTCTTTGTTCTACTCCCATTCCCATTCCCATTCCCATTCCCATTCCCATTCCCACTTCCACTTCTGCGGAAGGATTGCTGCTTGCAACACCTATGCTGACAGTTACATAGTCCATCGGGGCAGCATCGTCTCGATCTATTTTCTGCGCAAGGATATCAAGCCGCAGTTTTTCTGCAACATTTAGTGCACTGTCGAGGGTGGTATCAGGCAGAACTAAAACAAACTCCTCACCGCCAAATCGAGCAGCCAAGTCTGCGGGCCGTTTTGCCGCTGCTTTAATCGTATTTGCGATCAGGCACAGGCACTTATCGCCCTCGAGGTGGCCGTAGTGATCGTTATAATCCTTAAAATAATCGATGTCTATCATCAACAAAGCCAGTGTGTTCTTCATTCGCACAGCTCGCTTCCACTCGACGTCCAGATGATTTTGTAACGTTCGTCTGTTCGCCAGTTTTGTAAGGCTATCTTCGGAGGCGAGGGCTCGTAATAATTTTTCATTCAGTGACAGTTGATATTTATGTTGCGCGTTTCGCCAAATTAGCGTCGAAATGAGCAGTGACAAACTGATGGATGCCGCTAGAAACAAATTGCGGCCGGGCCAATAGCCAGACCAGCCGGACACGGGAATACCCGCAATTTGCCAGTTGCCGTTATGAAAATTGATGTCCTGTCGAATGGAGTCTAAGGAAAATAATTCCGCGTCACCAAAAAACACTTCCCCAGTACTGCCCCGACCATCTTTGCCACGAATAGCGAGACGAAGTCCGTTGACGACGACGTTCAGCTCGCTCTCTATTGCCAATCGATCAAAATCCAGCACCACGGTGGAGAAACCCCAAAATTGATTGTTAGACATAAATATTGGGAGTCGGGCTACCAACCCCTGGTTGCCTTGAGAAAGCAGCCGTGGCCCGTCTACGATCATTCGACGATCAACAATAGCCCGTTGTACTGTGCCATTATCTTTGGTTATATTGAGTAAATTGACTCCGAGCAACACGCTATCAGATTCGGGAAAGACGTAGCGAATAATCGCATCCGGGGCTAGTTGCAATCCCAGTACGGTTTTTTCAACATTCGGTAGTGTGGAGGCGAAAGTGGTAAAGTTTTGATTATTGATCGTCTGATCTGTTGTTAACGAAGATAATACGAAAGAGCGAAGAGCGACAGCATTGGACATACCCCGGTATAGTCGGTTTTCAAGGCGCTCGCGTTGGCGATCCAGCTTTTCAGCTGCAAGACTCCTTTCCTGTACGTGATGCCGAGACATACGCGACGTATCAATGTACGCAGCGATTAGTATTAACGCCACAAACGTAACCAATGGAATGCCGGCCGATGTCAAAGAGAACTTCACTCTACGAGCTTACCTTGGCAATAATAGGGCGATCAGATATTAACATTTGGCGTCTAACCTAAGTGGCATGGACCTGTTTACATAATTTAAGGATAGATGAATATACATATATCCGCCCAAGTTTTGATTGAAAGTCGTTATTGCTTTTTATTTCAACAGGATTCCGTCGAAGAAGTTTTCCGATCTGGGTCTTGGTGTAGGGTTTCGCTTCAGAGGGGCTGACGATACGGCCCATCCTCGAGGCCGACTGTTTTCATGGGACATATAAAATATGTTAGTGTTTAGTGTGTTGAAAACTTCACTCTTTTTAGGCACACACATTATCCCGGCTCCCGGTTATAGCCCGTAGAGATACCAGCGGCTTCAATGTGAAATTACTTTTTCTCGGAAGAATCGCTGCAATCAGTTTGGCAGCGCGCCAAAGAGTATCGGATGCCGACGAATGATAAGGTCAAAAAACATCAATCGTAGGAAAGTCAGCTTTGGCTTTGATGCAGTTTTCCAGATAAATCGCGACACCTGGATCGCCCGTCCACAAAGGATAACGTTGTTGTTGATGTTGTTTTTCTGATTGTTTGAATTGTTCTATTGACTGCATGGCAAAAGCCCGTGCTCTCTCCAGCCATATTTCATCTTGAGTTCTCTGAAAGAGCTTGAGAAAAGCAAAGCCACTGCCTGCGGTACCGTGGCACAAATTAGCCCCTTTTTTTAAAGCGCCAGCATCCCAAGTTAGTTCGCCTGCTTTTATCAGGATAGAATCAAACTCCTCATTTTCTCCCATCGGTAACTCAGATAAGTGAACAACAATGCCCGGGGCACCATGACAGTATTGAAGCGTAGCTGGAGGTTTGTCGAGAAGGTCTTTATTATAAACGGCAGGCCAATTCGAATGTTTTTGATCTGAAACTGCGATAGCGACAATCGTTTCCATTGCTTTTGTACAGATCTCCTGATATTTCTGTTTGGAAAAATGTTGTTGCCCCTTAATCAAAGGAATCAGATTGCCAACAAAGCCGTGAACGGGGCTCAAATATTTTAGATTGTTGCCGTAAAGTTCTGGCGACCAGAGATGCCCGGCTCCAGGGATTTCTTCCCATTCTTTCAATAAGCGATCCGCCTGAAAAGAAAATTGCTCTTTCCACCGATCTTCGTTCGTTGATTGAAACATGAAGTTGGCGGCTAACATTGTGCCAGCCGTTCCCCACATTAACTCGCGGCAGGGCTGGGTATGGTTACGTTGAATTTCATCTTCAATTTCCTTAGCTCGGTCTTTACTTGGGGAAAGCCGGTTTAACATCATCAACGTAGGAAGTTTTCCAATAAAGTAGGAAGCATTTTCCGGATGGTCAGCATCTTCCATTTCTTCTGGGAATTTTTGGAGTGCTGTTTCCAATGCGCTTTTACTATCGAAATCTACTTCAATGGACGTATGTTTTTTCAAATATTCGATGGCCCAGATTGTGCCGGAGCTGCCATCATATAAGCTATGGCCAACAAAAAATTCATCCTGGGGATGCCCCGGCCAGGTCGCGTTTTCAATCTCGAAGTTCTGAATGGTATTTTGGAGAATGTCCTCGATGGCTTGCAGCGCTTGACTCAAGTCCCATTGGACTTTAGGGATGGGGAAGTGTCCATTCTTGTCGAACATAAATAATCCTTTCGTTAGTATTAATGAGGATTAGTCTCGGCAATCTCGTTACAGTGATATTCTATGGTGTTGAATGCCGGATTTCTCGCAACGCTTAGGCACGTTTTGTCGGTATATTTCTCTATAAGGCAGTGCTGAGTATTGCACGTAAAGGAGTAGGTGCATAGACTAAAGAACTTTGCTTAGAGAGGGTGAACTGGGAAATATGCCTCTCTGTGCCCTAGTATGTTTAGTTATAGTAGATAGTGTTCGATTAACTGACTTTGTTTAAAAGTAAATGGTTTGGGGTAATCAATGTCTTTGAATTTCGTTGCAGTAAAAAAGTGCCAATTTTGCAATACGGACTTGCCGGTATCTACCCCAGCGTCATTTCATGTGTGTGCATCGCTCGTTTGTCGCCAGAAGTGGGTTTGTCTTGAGCGAGAAAAAAAAGATGAGCAAAGAGAAGAGCGCGAGTTGTTGTTGGTCCAGCAGTTGGAGCAACTTAGGTTAAGCACGGCAAAAGAGTTATCTTGTGATGAGGGAGATCTTCAGCTTTTCCGCGTTCCTTATCAAAGGAATACGCAAGAAATATTATCTGATGATAGAAAAGCGATGTTTATAAGTCATCTGCAGGGGCTGCTAGATTCCCTCGATAAACCAAATTTGGATAGAAAATATCGACCGCCCCATTCGAAAGTTGACCCTTTTCCTGCTCCTGATTTAGCGCCATTAGCTTGCAGCGCCTGCCGTGGTCGTTGTTGCGGGCAAGGGTTCAAAACAGCCGCCTTTATAGAACGCGAAACACTATTGCAGAGTTTCGAACATTTTCCAGAATTAAGTCCCGAGGAAGTCAAAGCGCTCTATATAGATTGCATACCGAAAGAGCCGGTAAAAAACAGCTGTATTTATCATACAGATTCCGGTTGTGCGCTTCTGCCAAAACTTAGAGCGAAAATTTGTAATGATTTCTATTGCAAAGATCTACGCGAGCTTGGCAGTCAAGCTGGGAGCGAGAATACTCTTTTTGTTGCGATCGATGAGCAGGTAATTGAATCCACATTGATTGCTTCTGTCCCCTCGACCTGATCCTGCTCGACGTCGATATTGAGATCGAATGGTTTGCCTTGGTGGTCGGTATCGATGCCCAAAGACGGGATTTAATGAATTGTATTGCAAACGGCACCAGCGCAAAATTTTGCAATGAACCTGGATAACTAGCTTTCTGCTGATCAAGCCCAGAGTTCACTCAGCGGATTGCCCCATTGTGGTGAGAACCTCCCGGAGGAAATCATCGTCGTCGGCACGAATGTTAATCGTCATTTAAACAATGACTATGCCTACAGTTCTGCGACGTGACCTGAGAATTGAAGCTGTGAGCGAGACAGCTCTGGTCTTTTGGTGGATGAAGGAGCCGTCAACTGTTGGGTTCTGCTTGGCTAAGTTAGGCTAGATTAGATGGTGTATTCGGTCACTATCTAGATGATTTTCATTTACATCAACTAAGAAGAATTTTTATGTATGCCAAATTTTCTAGGCGAATTGTCATATTTTCGCCTACCTTGTAAGCAGTGATATAATCAGTGTTGCGCGCATATTCTATAGTGAGGACAGGAAATCTTGATGATAGATACAAATCCATTGCGACGGGTTTTCTGGATCTTGTCTTTCTCTTTACTTATGTCAGCTGCGGTCGTCCGCGGTGCGGTCTCCCCCGATGCTATTATCGATCCCGGGAATGAAGCAAAAGAAAGTCGTGAATCTCGGCTATCCGCGATTGAATTTTCCCCTGAAGAAAAAACGTGGCTGGCGGACCATCCGACCATTCGTGTTTCCAATGAATTCGACTGGCCGCCATTTGATTTTACAATATCAGGTACCCCACAAGGGTTCGGCATCGATTTAATGAATCTCCTTTCGGAGCGATCGGGTATTGGCTTTGAATATATCAATGGCTATACCTGGGATGAGCTGGTGGAGATGTTTTTTGACGGGCAGATCGATCTTCTGCATTCGCTGAGTTTTACCGCGGAACGAGCAGAAAAAGCGTTTTATTCACCTCCCTATTACCATAGCAAGAATGTTTTGATTCTCCGCAGAGACTCGGCGGACACTAACAATCTGACTGATCTGGAAGGTAAAATCATTGCTCTGCCTAAGGGCTGGTCCTCAATCAAATTTTTCCGGAAATACTACCCAGCCGTCCACATAATTGAAGTAGAAAGCTCCAGGCAGGCTCTCGAATACGTCGACCAAGGCAAGGTTTTTGCCGCGGTGGAACAGGAGGGTATTAGCGCGTATTTCATAAAAAAGCATGGTTTTAACGATCTGAAACTGTCGAAATGGATCGATAACGCCGAGTTGCAAAAAACCTCTTCTATGCATTTTGCCGTACTAAAAAACCAAGAAATTCTCTTCAATATCTTAGACAAGGCGATGAACACTTTACAACCGGAAGACATGAGGCAATTGGAAAAAAAGTGGTTTAGCCGTGAGGGGCGTACGATCGGTAGCGAAGATGTCGGCTTGACGCCTACCGAGAGGGCGTTTCTGGCAAGCAAGAAGGCTATCGCTTTTTGTGTCTCTCAGGACCGAATGCCGTTAGAGGGCTATCAACAGAATCGCTTGACCGGGATGGCCGCCGACATTGTCGAGATTTTTGGCGAGCGATTGGGGGTATCTTTTACCGTAGTGCCCACCTTGTCTCCGACGGATTCACTCTCCAAAATAAAAGCCGGGCAATGCGATGTGCTGCCAATGGTCAGTGCAACTCCCGATCGAAGAAATGATATTGATTTTACGTCTTCTTTTCTTAATTATAGTGTGGCGATTATCACTCGGGAGCAAGAAGGTTTTATTGGAGGGTTGCAGGATTTTACCGGTAAGAAAGTGGGGATTCCCGAGGGGGAGTTCACCTGGGAGACTGCTCGGCGAGACCACCCGGGCGTTAATTTTGTCAGTTTTCCTAGCGCAACAGGGTCGTTGCTGGCGTTGAGTTCAGGAGCCATCGATGCAGCTCTCGTCACATTGCCCGTGGCGAGCTATTCAATCCGCCACACGGGTCTCGATAACCTGAAGGTGGCGGCCCACTCTGGACTGCAAGATACAATCCGGATTGGGGTAAGAAAAGACGACGTGCAACTGCACTCCATCATGAGTAAGGTAATCAGGGCGATTCCAGTTAAGGAAATGGATTCTGTTTATCAAAAGTGGGTTTCCTTAACTTTCGAACACCAGGTTGACTACTCCTTATTATGGAAAATCCTCGTCGGAGCTGGATTGCTGTTAAGCGCAATCCTTGCCTGGAATTGGCAACTGGTAAAGCTGAACAGACAGATTGGCAAAGCTCATCAGGAGCTCGAGATAAAAAGTCAGGAGTTGGAGCGAATTTCAAGAACAGACTCTCTCACGGGTCTTGCCAATCGCCACTATATCGAAACAGCGCTTGCTGCAGAAATAAACAGACATCGCCGGTATCAGCACAATCTATCAATCATTCTTATCGATCTTGACCATTTCAAACGCGTCAATGATTCCTTTGGCCATCAGGTGGGAGATAAAGTGCTGATAACATTTGCAGAAATACTGAGTAATGATACCCGAGCCAGTGATCTCGCTGGTCGCTGGGGCGGGGAAGAGTTTATAGTCATCTGTCCCGAAAGTGATCTAGAGGGCGGTGCCGTTCAGGCCGAAAATCTGCGCCAAAAGCTAGAGGCGATGCATTTCCCCGTGTCTGGCAGCCAGACGGCCAGTTTCGGCATCGCCTGTTTGGCTGTCGGAGAAAGCTTAGACGATCTGATTAGGCGGGCAGATGATGCACTGTATGCTGCCAAACAAAAAGGTCGGAACAGAATCGAGAAAGCGCAATCTAGTCATGTCGCCGAATCGCTCTGAGTTTCAAGGAAATAGAATGCTTCGGAAAGGGCTACGTTTATATAGCTCGCCTTTTGTTGGGTAAAACCATTCTATCCAATTTTCTTATCTCTCTGTTCCCGATAGGGAGCTCTTAGTTCACGTTTCAGCACTTTCATTGCACCGGAGAGTGGCAGAGGCTGCTGTCGAAAAGCGACTGATTTAGAAAGTTTGTAGCCGGTAATATAAGCCCGTGTATGAGCAATGATTTCTTTTTCGCTGACTGTTTTCCCGGGTGACAGAACAACAACGGCATGCACTGCTTCTCCCCATTTTTCATCGGGAATACCGATGACAGCCACTTGCGCAACAGCGATATGCGTACTGATCGCACTCTCTACTTCTGCGGAGTAAAAATTCTCTCCCCGGTTAACAATCCGATTCTTGATGCGGTCGACGAAAAAAACGTAACCGTTGTCATCGACACAGTCCATATCGTTGTTGTAGTACCAGATGTCTCTAAGAAAATCCTGATGTAGCTATCATTTTCTATTTTGGATCAGTCAGTTGTATTGGATCCGGAAAAATGGCCATTTTTTGTTTTCTGCTATGACATTAACCCCGCATCCTGTAGCGCACCCGCCAACTGCTGCCAACGCTGCTCGACGGTTCCGGTATAACCCACCGACATGCGCAGCAGGCCCGAGCTGATTCCAGCCGAGGAGAGATCTTCCTTGGTCATTTCACTGGAGGTGCTGCTGCCCGGGCAACACATTAGCGTATCAAAGTAGCCCAAACTGACGGCCATATAACCGAAATGGTATTTGTTTTGCAGTAAGTCCATCAAGTCATTGGCTTTTTCTATACTGCCCAGATCCAGGGTCAGAATGGCACCGTATCCGTAATCTTCACAGTGCAGCTTGTTCATTAGTTGATGGTCTGGGTGCGTGGCCAGCCCAGGGTAAGTGACATCAAAACCGAGGTCATCCAGCTTTTTGGCAAAATACTGCGCCCGTTTGGCATGCTCGCTGAGTCGCAATGCCAGGTGTGGAATACGCAGGCTAATCTGGGAAGCAACACTGGGATCCATTGTAGGCCCCAAAATCATCAGCGGGCCATTGTGTAAATCCATCAAGCTTTGGATAAAGTCTGTGGTCCCACATATTGCGCCGGCAATGACGTCGGAGGCGCCATTGATGAACTTGGTCATGCTGTGAACGACAACATCCGCACCCAGCTCGGCGGGACTCAGGATCAGAGGGCTAAAGGTATTGTCGATCACCAATGCCAGGCCACGACTGTGGGCCAGCTCGGCCAGTGCCGGTATATCGGCCACCCGCAGGGTTGGGTTGGAGACGCTCTCCGCATAGATGACTTTGGTATTTTCCGTGATGGCTGCGGCAACAGCGTTGAGGTCGGAAATATCTACAAAGCTGGTATTGATGTTGGATTTCTGTGGCAAGAAGTCGTGCATCAGTGCGTAGCTGCCGCCATACACGGTATTAGAAGAAACTATGTGGTCTCCGGATTGGCACAACTGAAAAAGCGTTGCCGAAATCGCCGCCATGCCGCTTGCGGTGCAATAGGCAGCCTCCGTGCCCTCGATAGCGGCAAGTTGCCGGCCCAGGTTAAACACCGTCGGGTTAAAGTGGCGACCGTACAGGTAACAACCTTCTGGTGCCGCTTTTCGTCCCTCGAATAAATCCGGCATGGTGCCGGGAGTCATGACGGTGAAGGCGGTGCTCACTTCGATAGACATATTTACGCCGCCATGTTCACCGAATTCATGGCGAGCCTCAGTTAAACGTTCGATCGGATTTTCGGTAGTCATAGCGATAGTTATCCCAAAAAAAGAAACTATTATAAAATAATATTCCTAATGATATTATATTAACGAATTAAATTCGTAGGAGGGGGTGTATGAGTCAGCTTGATCGAATTGACTTCGAAATAATGAAGCAGTTGCGGAATAATGCTCGGTTATCGAACAAAGAGCTGGCCGCAATCGTTGGCCTGGCAGCGTCGAGTTGCCTGATTCGTGTTCGCAACTTACAGCGTAAAGGGGTGTTAACGGGTTACCATGCGGAGGTGAATACCAAGGCGCTGGGAGTAGGCTTGCAGGCGATGATTTCTATCCGACTACAGAGGCATTCCAAGGCTGATGTTGAATCCTTCCGTAGCCATGTCCTGTCGATGCCCGAGGTGCGGGAAATGTATCATCTGGCCGGTGCCAATGATTTTCTGGTGCAGGTTTGGGTGCGAGACCCTGAACACCTCCGCGACCTGGTCATTAGCGCCTTTACTGCCAGAGAGGAAGTAGCCCACATTGAAACCGGATTGATTTTCGAGCATACCCATAGTCTGGAGCTGCCCGTGTATGTGGAATTGGAAGAAGAGGAATAATCTGGGCGAGCACCGGTTTCACGAAAGCCAGCCAAACGGGGTAGTGCGTAATATATTTCTCACGACGAATCCATCTACTGCTTCATTGGGTTTCGTTTTTTTATCCCAACCTACATCAGTTTGGGAAAAGATTTTGAAGTTTTAGAGCTTGAGCTTATCCTTTTTCTCTAATCGTTCCCAACTATTCATGGGTCGGGGAAAACGATTATTTACGCATCGATTATTACATATAATTTTTTTGGCTAATGTGAAATTACAAGTTTCCTCATTCCAGCGTGCAGACTAGCTTTTAGCTTAAACCTATCTCTACCCCTATATTTGGGACCATCGATGCCGAGCCCATTCGCGCTGTTGTTTTGGCGTTAGAAAGCTCCAGGCAAGAGCTCGGCTTAATTTTTGCCCTTGGCTCATATTGAGAACCTCTATTCGCTCCGCGCCAAGTTTTTCCAATTGCTTTTTAAGTCCTTGAACATTTTCCCTTTTTGAAACCAGTGTAGTGAACCAGCAAACTTGATCGGCAATCAATTTGCTCTCTTTTACCATCTTTTGCAAAAAAGCGATTTCACCACCGGCACACCAAAGTTCAGCTTTCTGGCCACCAAAGTTACGACGATCTTTTGACTGACGTTTATTTCCCGGGTCCGATAAAGGACCTAAATGAGAAGACGTTCTTCGTTGGCGGTGTTTATTAAGGTTACTCTGCTTACGCTGATTGCTTGCGATGGCCTCTTCCATTGAAGAATGGAATGGCGGATTACACATGGTTAAGTCGTATAGATCATCCGGACCAACCACGCCTTTAAATATCGACTCGCTATTCTTTTGCCACAGCAATTTAATATTTTTTCTTAAACAGGGATTGCTGCGTACAATATTTTGAGCGCACTTCACTGAAACGGGATCGATATCTGTTCCAATAAACATCCAGTCATAAGCCTGCGAGCCAATAATTGGATAAATGCAATTGGCACCGGTCCCGATATCCAAAACACAGATTTTCTTACCTTTAGGCACATGGCTTGAGTTTGCATGAGTATCGTGATCGGCCAGTAAGTCTGCGATATAGTGGATATAGTCAGCACGGCCGGGAATGGGCGGGCATAGATAACCTTCTGGAATCTGCCATAAACTGACGTCATAATAATATGCCAACAACGACTGATTTAATGCGAGAACGGCAGCCGGATTACCAAAGTCAATAGTGTTCTCCCCATTCTTCTTCCGCTGAATAAACGCCTTAATATCGGGAGAATGATTACTCAATAGTTCCAGGTCATAGCGCCCTTTGTGTGGATTCCGAGGATGAAGCTTAGTGATGTTGTTTGTGCTCGGAGGGTTGTTTTTAACCATGTTATTACTCAAGGAATAAGTGCCAGTCTTTTTATTCGGCTTGCCAAAGTGGTGTAGTTACGAAGCGCAAATCAAGGGCGTGCCTTATGTCGATTTACTTATCGGCGATGCAACCCCCGTTGTTAGCAATAAATGGACTTTTAAAAACGGGTTAGTGTAGTCAGCTGTAGTCCGAAAAAGTGTCGCTCGCAGACGCTCAACACTTTCTATTCCTTAGACTTACTCATTGACTATTTGAGTCAAAGAATCCGTGAAGCCAAATCGTGAGGTTTACTTTTTCCCAATGTTTATGACGTCTGCCTGCCTGACCGTTTTAGCGCTGGAACGCTCAATTAATTTTACAATAGCCGATTGAATCACTTCATCTTCCCTGGCGTCAGATTTACTTTGGAAGCATTCCTCCATTGGCGTAACTCCTTCTTCCTGGACGAATGATACCGCTACTTGTTCGGCTACTTCTAACGTTTTTCCGTAATACGAAAGGGATATTTCAGGATACCCTTGAAAGCCCATTTTAACCTTTTTGGCAATTCTCTTTTTTGCCTTGTCCAAATTCATGATGATTTTCCTAGTTGGGGATACCTGTTTGTTTGGTTAACACTTGTTATGTGAGGGTTTGTTTTCTTGATAACGCGCGAAATATTAATTTAATACTAACTGTAAGAGTTCAATCGAAAAGCCGACCAAAGCCAGCACAAGACCGACCCCTCCGACAGAATTCCCTCTGCCCAAAACGACGCCGAGCCGCACCAATAGTCTACTGATTCCAACTAATACCAAAGTTAACACAGTGACAAAAGTAAATAGTAGATTTGCTACAATACTTAAAGACCCATCCCCTATAGATATTAGCGACACAACAACAATCCAAAATACGATGTAACTTCCAACCCAGATTACAGGCCTTTTCATGAATCTAGGTTGAGTGTCTTCAAAAATCTTTTTTAGTGTCTCCGATAAGTTTGGGAAATAGAGTTCAACTGTAATGAGCATAAGCCCTATAAATTCGACTGTAATGGCTCCCCATTGCATAACAATGCCTATCACGAATCCCCCAAGAATATACTCGAATTAACGTAGCGAACTTCTGCTGAACCCGTACAACTACCCAAACTTATTGTTGTTGAAGCGCTAGCGGTAACCCAACTAAATTTTGATGTTGCGAACGGTTTGGAACGCAGCGTAAATACCTGTCAGGCTTTTACCAACTCTGGGATGACAATCACCATACCCGGATGCAGCCGATCAGGATCCAGATCGGGGTTGTATTGTCGTAATAGCCACATCGGTACCTTGTATTGCTGCCGGGTAAGGGCCCAGAGTGACTCTCCCTGGGCGATAACATGCTTGTGTGTTGCGCGGATATGCCAGGCCATAAAAAAGGTCTGCTGCAGATCACTCTGATAGGCGATTCGTCTGCGTTCAAACTCTTGTGGGCTTACCTGTGAAAAATCCAGTTTCAATCGATGCCCAACCACCACCGGTCGACCGAACCGTCGAGCGCTTAGTTGTCGCAATTTACTCGCTCTGACGTCGAGCCATTCCGCATAGTGCCCAAGGGTTTCTGACGCCTGTACCTCAATGCTCTGGTCCGCTGCCACGGTGTAGTTACTCGGATCGGCCAGTAACTCCAACCCGCTCCCACCCTGTGTTAACTCTCCGGCCATGTTTCCAGCACTGGATTCTGTCTGCGCCATCGAGGCTTCTTGTGCCGGCGTATGAGCGGTATCATAGACAATTGCTTCCTCGGAGATCCCCGTCGATACAGTGCTCGGCTGCGGTGGAGTTTTGGTAGTGGCAGCCACTGCCTGCGTCGAGCTGGGAGTACTGACAGCCACCACTATCGAGCCTTCCAACGGAAGTTTCAGCACTTGCCCAATACGTATTTGGTAGCGCCGGTTGAGTCCGTTCATGCTGGCTACATCCCGGATGTTGTGGCCGTAACGGGTGGCGATTTCTGACACGGTGTCACCCCGCACTACGGTATGGAACAGATCGGGTGTTTGTTCTGAAAATCGTTCTTCCGCTGGAATCGCCGCCAACAGCTGTGCAGGGCTGCCGACGATACGATCTCTGGGAACACGCATGGTGAAACCCTGTGGGATGCGCTTTTTTTTGCGCCATATGGGCTCGAGTAAGGCGCGGTTATGTTGCTTGAGTAAGTCGAGATCGGTATTGAAGGCCTTGGCAAAAGAATCAACCAACAGGTAGTCCGGTAGCTCTACCTCGGCGTAGGGAATGGGGCCGGCACTCTTGAAAGGTGCGAAGTAGCGCTCAGTGTTAGAGCTCACCTCCAGTGCTGCCAGAAATGACAGGTAAAAATTGCGCGATGCGAAGCCGAATGAACGTCCCTTGTAATTGCGTAGGATGGTAGTGATGTCGGTTGTACCCAGCTGTGCACTGGCGCGCCGCATGCTGGAGGCGCCGTGATTATAGGCCGTCAGGGCCAATGGCCAGGTGCCCGTGAGCTGACGGTTGTGTTCCAGTAACTGTGCCGCGGCCACGGTAGCGGCGAATGGATCCATGCGTTCGTCCACCACGTAATCCACCTGGAGGTAGCGCCGACCGGTTGAGCGGGTAAACTGCCAAATACCCGCAGCGCCCGCACTGGAGTATGCCTTGGGGTTAAAGGAGGACTCCACGTGAGGAAGAATCGCGAGCTCAGGCGGCAATCCTCTATCCGCCAACACCGAGTCAATGTAGGTATTCCACTCGCCGGATCTAACCAGGCCTTGCCTGAAGCGATTTGATTGCCCTCTCTGAAAGCGCACACTATCGGCCGCTTTGCGCAAACGCGCACTGCTCGCCGATTTACCCCACAGCAACTGGACCCGCTGCTGCTCTGCGTTGAGTTGCTGCGATGGGTTGGCAGCCAAATGCCTGAGGGTAGCTGAATGACGAGCTACCGCTGCCTTTAATTGCTTTTTTTCGGCGCGATAATTACCGGTTAGTTGCAATGTTTCGTAGATGACTGAGACATCATCCGCGTCGTGGATAAAACCACTGCTGGTGTCTATTTCCGTGTAGACCTTAACCCAAAAATTGATGTCGGCTTGCAGTTCTGAAGGGCGGGGAAACAGATCTTCAGCGCTGGTGGTCGCCGCAAGCACGAAAGTCATGCACAAACATGTTCGTTGCACTAAAGTGAAAAATCGGGTGCCCATAAGAAGCTCTTTTCCATTATCAACATATTTACGAAGCCACAACCGGCCCAGAGGCGGAGCAGAGTGCAGCCCTTGTACTTTATCGGACTGTACCCCGTCAGCGTATGCTAATCAATGGGGATCTGGCTCCGATGAATCTATATATAGAAGCAAAATAGGGCTATGTAAACGATTGTTAACCTGCATTCTTTGCAAGTTGACATTCCAGTTGCGTACAATCCCCATCACGATTGACTATATCAGCGGCAATACACATTTTTAGGCTAAGCATTATCCATGAAATAAATCCCGCATTCGAGAATAGAATAAAAAAGGAAAGCAATATGAAGACATTGACTAGCTGGGTGTTAACGGCAGCTTTTGTAGTCGCGGCCCCCATGAGCTTAGCGAAATCAGATTCAGGTGATTGGCCACGTTATGGCAGCTCCGCAGCTTCTACTAAATATGCTCCCTTTGATCAAATAAACAAAGACACCGTCAAAGACCTCGGCGTTAGCTGGATTTGGGATTCAGTCGACAATGCAGATATAAAACTCCGTCCTGGTCTGGTTCCTCCAGGATACAAATCGACACCGATCAAAGTGGGTGATGTTCTTTATACGAGTACATCTCTAGGCAGTGTTGTTGCCCTCGATGCGGAAACGGGTAAGCAAATTTGGACCTTTGATACCGAAACCTGGAAAGATGGCCGTCCAGCCAATATCGGTTTTAATCATCGCGGGGTGTCCTATTATGAAAACGGTGATCAGTCACGTATTTTGATGGGTACCAACAATGCTTATTTGTGGTCACTAGATGCCAGGACCGGCAAACCGGATCCAGAATTCGGAGAAGGTGGCAGGGTGGATTTAACCAAAGGACTGGGACGCCCCGTTATTCGCAAGCTCTATTCAAATACGGCGGCGCCAATGATTGTTGGCGACGTGATCGTCATGGGAGCAGTGGTACAAGACTCACCCGCCTATGGTTTTCGGATGCCAAAACGCGACATGATGCCGCCGGGGCACGTGCGCGGCTTCGATCTTAAAACCGGAAAAATGCGTTGGATATTTCATTCGGTTCCCAAGGCTGGTGAATTTGGCGCGGATACCTGGAAAGACGAGGATTGGATCGACACCGGAGCGGCTAATGTCTGGACATCGATGAGCGCAGACCTTGAACTTGGCTATGTCTATTTGCCTTTTGGCACCGCCAACAATGATTTTTATGGCGGGGAGCGGCTGGGCGATAATCTATTCAGTGAAAGCCTGGTTTGTCTGGATGCTGCAACCGGAAAGCGGGTGTGGCATTTTCAGATGGTTCACCATGGCGTCTGGGATTACGACTTGCCAGCCGCTCCCAACCTTGTCGACATAGTCGTTGACGGAAAAGCAGTGAAAGCCGTCGCCCAAGTGTCCAAACAAGGCCACATCTATGTGTTTGACCGAGTAACGGGCACGCCGATCTGGCCGATCGAGGAACGTCCAGTGCCTCAGTCGACGGTACCAGGGGAGGTGACGTCCCCCACGCAGCCATTCCCGACCAGGCCACTGCCCTTTGACCGGCAGGGTATCACTGAAGATAGCTTGATAGATTTCACACCAGAGTTACGAGCTGAAGCCGTGAAGATCATTTCGGAATTCGAAATAGGTCCGTTATTCACCCCGCCGTCTCTTAAAGGTTCGGCGGTTCTGCCGTCGGATGGTGGCGCTGCAAATTGGACCGGCGCGGCGGTAGATCCAACTTCTGCAACGATCTATATCCCCTCAATGACACTACCGGCAATGTTTAAACTCGGTGAGCTGGATCCGACGAAAACCGAATATCGATATGAACGATCGGCGATGACCTTTTTGGGAGGGCCCCAAGGACTTCCTCTTATTAAACCGCCCTATGGCCGTATTACCGCCATTGATCTTAATACCGGCGAGCATAGCTGGATGGTGCCCAACGGAGAAGGTCCCAGGCAGAATATTATTGCCGCCGGTATTAAAGACCCTGGTCCCGTCGGCAACCAGGGCTTTACTCATATACTGGTGACCCAATCGCTACTCTTTATAACACTCAGTGACAATGGCAAACCGGTCCTCAGAGCATTAGATAAAACTAGCGGCGCATTGGTTCGGGAAGTTGAGCTACCCGCCGTTCCAAACGGTGCGCCAATGACTTATATGGCTAATGGTAAACAATACATCAGCGTGGCAGTAGGCGGCTCAACTGATGCCAAGCTAATCTCCCTGGCTATTGGTGGCAAGATCAAAATGGAAAAGAAAGTACTGACCGCAGAAGATAATCTGCGCCGTCCAAACCCTCTTAGGGTGGCTCAACTATACGGTCAAATCTGCGCTAATTGCCACGAAAATGCGGTGCATGGTGCGCCGAAACAAGGTGACCTGTCTGCCTGGCGTCCCCGACTTAGCGAAGGTGTCGAAAAACTTTATCAAACTACCATTAACGGTATGGGTGAGATGCCTGCACGCGGTGGTTGTGGTGATTGTACCGATGGCGACCTAATGTCACTCGTCGACAGTATGGTGGAAGGCACTGAGTAGTGGATATCTATAGAAGGGCTACTCTGTAGTATTAAATAATCCACTAGACTACCCGAATTGATAGATTTAGTTATAGGAACTCTGTTGAGTTCCTTAGCTCGGCAGAGCTCCAACTGAAATAGTCTTCATTGTCCGTTGACGTTTTTGCCGACTTTTAGACGTAATAAAGAATCCTGTTTTCCATTCTCAGTATTCTGGTGCTAACAGGTCATACAGGGTTTTGGCAACATGCAGTATCGCCGCTCATCCCTCTCAAAACACAGAAAACACATCGGGGAGTCTAGCTTGTGCCCATCCAGAAATGGGTGTTTTCAACGATGTCATTGCGAGCGAAGCGCGGCAATCTCCCGCAGCCCGCGCCAATGCTGGATGAGATTGCCGCGCTAACGCTCGCAATGACTGAGCTTGTTAGTTTATGGATAGGCACTAGCTTGTCTCCGGTTCGAAGAATTCGTTTCTTTAAGGCTATGCTGTCCTTTCTATTCTCCGTTTTTGACTGGAAAGTTCTCATAACGTCTGTTGTGTCGCATTGTCGTTAGTACGCGTAATATGTCGGAGTGGCATACCTCCGAACTGATAAAAACCCTGTAACGGGGTGCAGTATTTCAGCACGATAATAGTTGAGCGCTTCGAGCAATTATTGGCATTCCCCGATATATTCGCTACCATTGAAAGACACTAATCAAGGAACTAATGAATGCTAAAACCACAGTTTTCGTGGGTTTTTTGCTGTCTTTTACTCGCGGCTGCCGATGCAAAAGCGGACGCTGTTACCAACCTATTTCAGATGTCACTAAAGGAATTGGTTGAGGTCGAAATTAGGACGGCGAGTGGCTTTGAACAAACCTTGAATCGATCTCCCGCAAGTATAATTATATATTATCCATGGCAATGGCAAGCGATGGGTATCGAACGGCTCGACGAACTAATTGAAACAATCCCCGGATTTCACGTGACTCAATCGCAGCTAGCTCTGAATATGGATGTGTATGGTGTTCGCGGCTTGCAGTCGGGATTTAATGACAAAATTGACCTTCTTATCGATGGTCAAACGATTAAAGGAAGTAATGGCGGCAGTACTTCCTTTGGTTTCCGAAAATCCCTCGCAGGCATAAAACGAATTGAAGTTATCAAGGGGCCGGGCTCGGTAGTGTACGGCGCAGATGCGTTTAGTGGTGCGATCAACTTAATAACAAAGGAGCTTGACTCATCGGACAATGCAACGATAAGTGTCCGGGCCGGGAGCTATGATGGCTTTAGTTTCGACATCGCAAATAGCATAGAGCTCGGATTCGGGATCTTGGAATTTTCCTTGAGCTATATGCACAATAACGATGATAATGAACGCAAGATTGATACTGATTTACAAGTTGCCATCGACCAAATCTTTTCGACCAATGCGTCGCATGCCCCCGCTACACTGGACACTCGGAATGAAATCGTCGACATCCTATTGAATTACTCAGCGAACGATTTCTCGTTGACGTTATGGCGCTGGGAAAGCTCAGATGCGGGCGTTGGCTCCGGCGCCGCGCAAATTCTTGACCCGACGGGTTTTACGGATACTACCTATCACTTAATTTCTGCCGAGCGAACATTTAGGGATTTGTTGGGTGGCGACTTAAATTTTACCGCGTCGTTGCAACAATACGATGGTCACTCAAGCTATACAATCTTTCCCCCTGGCTCGGTATTGCCAATAGGTAGTGATGGCAATGTCGACTTTGCTACACCGGTTGGTGTAACACTTTTCTCAGACGGCTACATCGGCAAGCCCGGGTCAAAGATTGATCTTTGGAGCGCGAGCCTTACCCACACGGCTCAGCTGAACCGCAAAATGACTCTACGTTCGGAGATAGGCTTTGAGTCTCAAGAGTTAACAGCGAGTGAAGATAAGAATTTTGGCCCGGGAATATTGGACGGAAGCGAGTCAATAGTGACTGGTGAATTAACCAATGTAACTGGTACTGAACTTATTTATCGAAAAAATACATCTCGAGATATAAGCTATTTGTCGATACAAACAGAATGGCTATTGGATGATAATTGGTCACTCAATATAGGAACAAGATACGATGACTACTCCGATTTTGGAGGCACCTTTAATCCTCGCGGCGCCATTATCTGGACAGATAATGATAACTGGACAGCAAAGCTCATCTATGGAACGGCGTTTAGTGCTCCATCTGCTTCTGAACTTTTTTTTAAAAATAATCCGAGCGCAACGGGAAATCCTAATCTAACAGAAGAGGAGATATCTAATACTGATTTAGTAATCGAATGGCGACCAAAACATAATTGGTTAGTTAGCTTAGATTTGTTTAGATACAAAGCTGATGACTTAATTGAGTTTGTACTTGATCCAAGTCGCGGAGAGCAGGTTGCTCAGAATATTGGAAGACAACAAGGTAGGGGTGGTGAGTTTCAATTCACGACTCAGCTCAACTCAGCGCTTCGTTTGGGGGCCTATTATTCTTGGGTGGCTATTGATTTCGAGGGAGCGGAAAAATCGATAGACTATCCCATGGAGCAATTCCACCTATCAGTCGAGTGGCAATTCAACGATCAGTGGAGCGCCCATGGACGCTTTAAACGTATTGCCGATCGCGAGCGAGGAAGTGGAGACTCTCGTTCGAATTTAGAAGATTATAATTTGGCAACGATTAAATTGGCTTATCAAATTCCTTCGAATAACGCTTCCTTGGCTTTAATAGTCAATAACGTTTTCAATTCTAACGGCTTAGAACCTTCTCCAATAGCCATTCCAAATGACTTCCCTATTGCGAGTCGACAAATAATGGCCGAAATGCGGTATCATTTTTAAGTTGCGCTCGTCTACTTTTTTCCTGCGGTGGGCTATCTAGAAGTAGCGGTATTTCAAGCCGAATTTGAGATCAAGTCTTGAGCGGTTAAGGCTACCCAGTGTGTGGGCCCATTTAGAGTTTGGTATTTCTCTGGATCATAGGAGTCGTGAGTTCTTAGAATGAAATAGCACAGCTTGGGATTAAAAGTTTGACATCCTTTGATGTCAAAAATTGACTTCTCAATACCAAAAGTATTGCTTAGAGTCATCCGTGGGGATTAATACAGGTAGTGTCTCATTGCGCGAAATGTTTGAAAATATAGGCAACATATAAATTGGCGGATAACATACATGTGTTCGTTAACAGCGTGTCCCACTGATATCGGAGGTTTAGGCAATGATCAAAAAACTCAGTATTTATGTTAATCGCCAGGGCCTACAGGACATCACCGCGACAGTTTGCGATGCCATTGAGGGTGACGATGAGGGCCTTTGTACGCTTTATATACAACATACCTCTGCCAGCCTGCTTATTCAGGAGAACTATGATCCCAGCGCCAAGTTAGATCTGGAAAATTGGCTCAATCGACTGGTTCCCGAAAATGATCCTATCTATACACACACTATGGAAGGTGCCGATGATATGCCGGCCCACATAAAATCGGCGCTCACCGCCTCTTCGTTATCCATTCCCATTGTCGATGGACAGCTGGCTCTTGGTACCTGGCAGGGGATTTTTTTGTGGGAGCATCGTCATCACAGTGGATCCAGAACGGTTATCTTACACCAGGCTAGGTAGGGCTGAACTCTGACCTTTAAACTCTTGACTCTTAACCTTGAACTCCGGCCACCGATGTGGAAAGCGTGTAGTTCAGAACGTAGTTGTTAGGTTCCAACGTTGATGAGGTGCCAAAAGTAAAATGGGTACGTTTTCCGCGAATGAGCAAGTGTGCGATATCGTTGGTCCTATCGATATGTCTGGCAGTAAAAAAGTTCGTTCTGACGGTGTATACGATGTGTTCTAAACCACCAGTGCAATAATTGTCTCGACCGGGAAAAGCACTTTGAACATTCTTACAATTAGCTTCTTTAGTTATGCGGTACTGAATTGAGGGTTGCGGTTTTACGCACAACCCTCTCTTTAAGATTCTACTGCCAGAAGAATTACAGGGGTAAACACACTGCGTCGCAATAAGTGACGAAGATTTTTAGAAATTAGCCAAAAACTTCTCTATACGCTTAGCATTAGCGCCTAAGTCGCTTCTGCCGATACGAGATACTGAACGCAGGTCGACCGCGGTTTCCCCTCCTTTTTCAGCAATCCGTACCACTATATCGTCTTTGAAACCCCAAATAGTGGTGGTTTCTGTCGCTTCAATAATCCCTGCTTCAGCGTCTGAATTGACTAGCTCTAAGCCCATTGACTTTACAACAGTCTCGGCTTTTGCATGTGCTTCGGCAACGCTAAGGTCAGTCATGAGCGTTTTTACGTTCGGATAGGCTTTAGATTGAATCTCTGCAAGTTTTGTAACATCGTATTCGAGTGGATTATTGTACTCACTGCGCAGAGCCACTACCTTATCAAACGCTGGTGGATTGACGGTATCGGTCGAGATGTTGTGGATTTCGGGCACAGACCTTGCGCTAAACAATTGAGAACCTAAGCCTATTAACGGCAACAGCGCGATCATGGCAGCGATTCCTGCTGATTTTGCCAGGACAGGTTCGCTTCGCTTAACAAAACTCATCACCAAACTAAGGAAAAACACCACAAGCGATAGATAGACCGTATAGGTTAATATCTGAAAGCTAGTTGGGAACGGAAACAGGCTCAGTCGATAACCAATTACAGCGATTGGAAAACCTAGAGCAGCTAGAATAGCGAGTGGTTTGAGTAGTTTAATCATTGTTGTTCTCTTTTATAATTTGAATTATGTTGTGTAGATTATTTCTTCTAACGTTTTTAGCTTAACTTTTTGGTCTAACTTTCCTGGGCCAATTTTCTCGCACTAACTTCCCTGAGCGAGAAGGAACGGTCTCAACTTAAACTGTTCCCATACGGCGAACCGAGACAGCTTAGCCGCCAAAATTTCATTAGGCTCAGACTCCAAACCTTGCAGTATAGAAAATACAATCGCACTTTTGCCTTCAATCTACCAGCAATAAAGACCGTTTGGAAAGCGCCGGATGGTGCGCTATTCTAATCTCAGTTTTTCACTTGCTTGATGAGAAAAATTGCGATTCAATTGCCTTCGCTCACTTTCCAATCACTAGCTTCCAACAATGGTCTTAGTGCGGCAATTAATGACCGTATTCGCAGCTCGGCGGCCCCACGATATTAACGGAAGGATTTTATGTCCCTCACGCAAAAAATACTAGATGTAGTTGGTACTAAAGGTCTACTTACCTCCGAGCCCGATATGGCGGCATATCTTTGTGAATGGCGTGATAAATATGTCGGTAAGGCTCTGTGTGTAGTGCTTCCAAAAACCACTGAAGAAGTCTCTCAGGTTGTAAAGCTTTGCGCCGAAGCTAAAGCCCCCATCGTTCCTCAAGGCGGTAATACCAGCTTAGTCGGCGGGTCTATTCCTTTTGATTCCGGGGATGAAGTCGTCATTTCACTGCGCCGGATGAACACTGTCCGATATATAGACAAGCAGGGTGGCACCTTGACGGTCGAAGCGGGTTGCATCCTTGCCAACCTGCAGCAAACAGCAACCGACAACGGATTTATGTTCCCCCTTCGAATAGGATCGGAAGGGAGCTGCCAGATTGGCGGAAACATATCGACCAATGCCGGGGGTGTTCAGGTGCTCCATTATGGAAATACTCGCGAACAAGTATTAGGCCTTGAAGTGGTTTTGCCAAATGGTGATATTTGGGACGGGCTTTCCAGCCTCAGAAAAGACAATACTGGCTATGATTTGAAACAGCTGTTTATTGGCGGCGAAGGGACACTGGGCATCATTACAGCCGCTGTTGTGAAACTGTATCCCAAGCCAAAATACCAACAAATTGCGATGATAGCTCTCCCTTCTGTGGAGGCTGCAATCGACTTTCTCGGCTTGGCCCGGACGATGAGTGGTGACCAAGTCACAGCCATCGAACTCATTCCTCGGATTGCCATCGACTTAGTGGTGAAAAATGTTCCTAACTTCTCTGACCCGATGCCGGAGAAGTATGATTGGCAAATTCTGGTTGAATTGTCATCCAGCGCGACTGAAGATCTAAAAAGCCTGATGGAAACCATTTTGGAGGAGGGGATGGCTCAGGACATTGTTCTCGACGCCATTATTCCCGGCAGCGAAGCACAGCAAAATAAACTTTGGGCTTTGAGGGAAGAAATTTCAGGGGCACAAAAACCGGAAGGAGGAAGTATCAAGCATGACATTTGTGTTCCCATAGGAAAAATTCCAGAATTTATCGAAACCGCAGATGCTGCCCTTCAAAAAATCATTCCGGGTTTTCGCCCCGTCACCTTTGGGCATATTGGGGATGGAAATCTGCACTATAATCCACTGCAGCCTGTAGGCGCTGATCCGCAGGAATTTTTAGATAAGTGGGAAAGTGTCAGCCGGATCGTGCATGACATTGCCAATGATTTACGTGGCAGTATTAGCGCTGAACACGGCATTGGCCGCATGAAGAAGAACGAACTAAGCCGTTATAAGTCTGATGTAGAGTTACGCCTAATGCGGCAGGTAAAAACGGCGTTCGATCCGCAGGGTATTATGAATCCAGGGAAAATGCTTCCCGATTAAAAACACTTAAGATGTTCGATTGCGATTGCATTCCAGCCAGCCCCAGGAACAATAATGAAACTGGAATGTAGTTACTACATATTTTTTTGTTAGCTGGTATCAATTCACATGACACTCAATTCGGAAATTCATCGGATTAAATATGAAAAAAGAGAAAGCCGAAACTGGCAACTTTGAAAACCTTTTGTCCCAAATTGGCGCTGGATTAGACCAGTTTCAAAAATTCGAACATCAAGATGCTCTTCATCCTGATAAAACTTGGCGGAAAGCACTCGACGGGCCTTTACCGGCTAACGGTGTTGGCATAGAAAAAGTCACGGAAATTTTATTAGAGAAAATTATTCCCAATGGTTCGCCGGTTGGGAAGCCAGGATTCACTTCGTTTATAACGACTGGCGCCACCACTGCATCAACATTGGCTACAACCGCCGCAAGTATTGCATCTCCGCAAAGATATCTGGGCACGGCGTTTAACTTTATTGAAGAATTGTCATTGAAGTGGCTGGCAGAAATGTGCGGAGTTAAAACAATGGAAGGCGTTTATAGTAGCGGCGGCTCTGTCGCGAACTTGATAGCTTTGGGAGCAGCGAGGCAATCGGCATTTGAAAAAATTGGCGTTGATCCGGCAGCCGATGGTCTGTCTAGAAAAGTCAGTATTTATGCGAGCCAGGAATGCCATCACACTATTCAACGTTCTGGTGGTGTCTTAGGGTTAGGCCGTCGAGCGATTAAGCGCATTGCCTGTGATCGAGAAGGACGCATGAAGGTTGATGCGCTTTTGTGTGCGATTGAAGAAGATAGGCAAGCTGGCATTTTACCTATGGCTATCGTTGCCAACGCTGGCACGACCAATACTGGAGCTATCGACCCATTGTTAGCCATTGGCAAGATCGCACAAAAAAATTCGATCTGGTTTCACATCGATGGAGCTTACGGTTTGCCCGGCATTCTGGACGATCGGATTCAGGAACTTTATCACGGCTTAGAGCTGGCTGACTCTGTGATTGTTGACCCTCATAAATGGCTAGGTGCGTCCGTTGGCATTGCCGCGACATTTGTCAAAGATCGTGAATTATTGTTACGGGCTTTTACCCAGGAACCCGCCGACTACTTGGAGGGCAGCGTCGATCAAATGACCGAAGGTTCTCCAATTGTGGAGCATTCACTCGATGATTTTGGAATCCCATATTTCGATTACGGCGTTGAACTTAGCGCCCCTTGCCGGGGTATCGTGATGTGGGCCATGCTCAAAGAAATTGGGACTGAGGGCATGCGTCAAAGAATAAAGCGCCATAACGACATGGCGCAACAAATCGCCCAGTTTACTCGCGAGCATCCGCAGCTAGAACTACTCATTGAGCCAACTTTATCGATCTGTTGTTTTCGCTATACTGATGACAGGGTTGCAGATTTGGATTCACTTAATCAGAAATTACATCGTCAATTAGTGAGAGAAAATCAATATATGCCAAGCACCACGCGAGTCAATGGGAAGCTCGCGTTAAGACCCTGTTATGTGGGAGCACAGCACGAACAACCTCAAGCGGATGAATTGCTCGCTGCAGTGTTAAGAATTGGCAGTAATTTGGCTGCGGAATTATTTGTTTAATCGCATGGACGTAAATTCTGGGCAGCCTCCAAAGTGTGTCAAATACCAGGGAGGTGAGCGGAACCGCTAGAGAAAATGTACAATCAGGTCTCAATAAGATGATACGCTTTGTCCAAGGACGACGTAAGTAGGTAGTTCGTTAGTGCCCATTCAGAAACTAATAGACACAGTCATTGCGAGCGTTACGCTTCGACGCGGCAATCTCATCCAGCATTGACGCGGCCTGTAAGAGATTGCCGCGTCGAAGCGTCGAACCGTTCGCTCGCAGCGACGACATTTTGCCATTTCTGGATGGGCTCTAATTAGTCAACGAGTCAACGAGTCAACGATTCAACGATTCAACGACTGCAACCAGTACCGATATCTGCGGTATCCTGTTGTAACAAGACAAAGTGAGTTGTGCCATCGGTATTCATCACTTTCAATTCATGATTGCCAGCAGGGTTATCTGCTCGTGCGAGCCATAAGCTAACAATGTTTCCATTGGGCAATACGCAGGGAGAGTTATCATTGCCGAACTCGCCAATAATTTCAGGTTGGGTTTCACCAACTTCCATTCGTGCAATTACCTCATTAAAATCCCAATCGCCTTCAAAGACAATACTGTCATCAGAGTCGTAGTATGCATGATGTAGCGCTTCGGCCTGGGAGGCTCCAGCGGGGGTGTTGTCAATCGATACGGCCACCCGAAAACCACTGCCATCGATATTGACTTCACATATTTGTGATCCAGGGCCGGTAATGGTTGACGGAAAACCTGACATGTCGATGGCACCACCGTTCGTACAGGGTATGGACTTGACGGGCTTAAGATTTACTCGCGTTTCGCCCGGACAATTCGACATGGTTTGGACAATAGAAGCCCATCTCACCCACTATGACGGCATGGTTCAAGGAGGTATTGTTAATGTGATTGCCGATACGGGACAATCTTTTGCCTACTCTACTACCAGTAAAGAAATGGAAGCTTTCTCGACAGCCGACTTTGTCACTCGATTTATCCGGCCCATGAAAACGGGCGACGTGATCGAGGTAAACAGTGAAGTTGTCAATCGATCCCGCCGCTTGGGCATTGTTGAGACCAGATTCATTAACCAGCAAACGGGGAAATTATGTGTGACTGTGACTGGCTCATGGATGATTGTGAATCGTGATTTTGGTGGCCCATCAACGTCAAATTAAAGATCCCTATGCTCCTCTTTCCGGCACAAATGGATTGAGAGGTTTGTCGGTCATTCTTCTAGTTAATAGTGTCAAGTCTTGTCGAGTGTTAATCCGATAGAGCGCTCGAAAATCACGCGAAGACAAACACCGGTAATTACCGACTCCACACCACAGCCATGGTACTAACGCAAGACCAAGCCAAAGGACATAAAGCATCTCGAAGCGGGATTTTCTGTGTCAATTGAAATGAGAAATGCGCTCGGTAAACCTGACTGCGAATGGAAGTTATTGGACCTTAGATGTGGCTTAGAGCGAAATTTTTCTCACCAGATTCTTTCCTTTTTTCAGTCGTAGTCCCCTTAGTGTTTCTGCTATTGCCTTTGGAGCGCTGCAGTTATTCGGTTGACAGTTAATTTGCATTACGCCCAACTGCGATTCGGAGGTGTTTGGGTCTGAATTTGTGGAAAGGGCATTAGAAATCGACAGTTTTTATTATTTACTTACTAACTGGTAAGTAAAAAGGTATAGTTGGGTTTTTATCCCAAACGGAGCGCTGGAATGATTGAGTGGAGTGAGCAACAAAAGTTGGCTAGAGGCGAGATCAGGAAATTTATCGAAGCCGAGATTGTGCCATTAAACGAGCAGTTAGAATACGGAGATTTACCGCCCTATGACATTATCCGCAAGTTATACAGAACCTTCGGAATCGATGAAATTAGCAGAGCACGGTTTGAAAAATCTATCGCCAAAGAGGAAGCCCTGGCAAACGGGGAGTCCCTTGCACCGGCGTCTGAAACAGCGGAAGACGATAAGGATTTATCAATTGATACGCTGCTCAGCCTGGAGCTCTGTCGCCACGCAGCGGGGATAGTAACAGCCATGGGTGTGACCCAATTGGCCGCCGGCGCCATTATGAGTAAGGGCAGTATCGAACAGAAGAAACGCTGGGGCTTAGATTTACTGACTGCCGAAAAAGTGGGCTCTTGGGCCATTACCGAACCCGGTTCCGGCTCAGATGCCTTTGGCGGTATGACCAGTACCGCCCAGTTAACGAGTGAGGGTAATTATGTTCTTAACGGCAGTAAAACCTTTATCACTAATGGTCCTTACGCCGATACCATTGTGTTTATTTGTAAACTGCTCGAAGAGGGTGTTGATCCAAGACAGCGTAAAATCATGACCTTTATTTTAGATAAAGGAATGCCGGGCCTAGAGCAATCTGGGCGCCTGCGCAAGATGGGCTTGCACTCGTCACCGACCGGGCAATTGTTTTTAGACGGTGTTGTAGCTGGCCCAGAAAGGCTGCTGGGTGGCCAATCTAAAGGTACTAAAGGCGGAGCAAAAAGATCCGACCCCAAAGCTACCTTTGCGGCCGAGCGAGCGGGTGTTGTTAGCATGTCGTTAGGTGTGGTTGAGCGGTGTTTGGAACTTTGCGTTGAGTACGCCAAGGAGCGAGTGCAGTGGGAAAAACCGATAGGCGAGTATCAGTTAGTGCAGCTGAAACTGGCCGATATGGAGGTGGCCAGGCTAAATATTCAGAATATGTTGTTTAATTATATTGAGCGGAAAAACAAGGGCGTAGCGATGAGTTTTGCCGAGGCTTCTGCAATGAAACTATATTCTACCAAAGCCGCAGTTGAGGTGGCGTCGGAGGCTATTCAAATCTTTGGTGGCAACGGTTATATGGCTGAATACAAGGTTGAGCAGTTATATAGAGATGCTCGGGTAATGCGAATCTATGGCGGCACCGATGAAATGCAGGTGCGTGCTATTGCTCGCGATCTACTCAGTCGCTGATAACGATTAAAGTAAGGTTTTATGGTTTTGCAGCGTCGGTAATCAGTCGCTGCAGGTAATCTATTTAATGTTGTAGAACAAGGTTTTGGCGTAAAGCCTACGTGGCAAACCTTACTTGGCAAAACCTTGCGCAAAGTTCTGCCAATATTGCTCGGCAATTTCGGTGGCGGATAATTCACCATCAGGTCGGTGCCAATAGGCAATGCCATTAAATAAATCAAATAAAGCGAGGGCGGTGAGTGTAGGATTGCACGGTTTGATTGAGCAGTCCTCTACACCGGCCTGAATGATGTCGACTACGGCATCATGGACTTTGCGGCGGTTTCGTTTACTTTTTACGCGGGATGTTCCTTCGAGATTCTCCGCTCTAACTAAAACTAAGCAGCGACCAAACTCCAGGCATATAGATTCCGTCCATACGATAAAAAACTGTCTTAAACGCGCAGCGCCAGTACAATTTAGCTGGTTAATGTCGGTTAAATTAGCGCTAGCCTCGCGCAACGCGGTGCTGCCAATTTGGTAAAGAATCTCGTCCTTACTTTTCGCGTAATAATACAAGGCAGGTTTGGTGACATTAAGGGATTTGGCGATGTCGTCCATGCTAGTGGCATTAAAGCCCTTAACGTTAAACAACTTCGCCGCTGCCCTCAGTACCTCAAGTTTACGTTTGCTAAATGGGGCGCCTTTACCCTTGGGTACGCCAAGTACTGCTGTCACTTACATTACCTTGTATTGATCTAACGTGCTTAGGACTTTATGTTACTCATAATCGGTCCCATAGAATCGCCTATGCTACGTGGATGAGAGGCATCCGTAAAGTCGCTGATTTTATCCCAGGCTTCGTTAACCTGTTCTGGACTAAAGCCCGCTTCAGTATCGAGGGTCACGCCTAGTGTTCGTTCCAAACGAATTTTTCCCATCCAGCCCGCACCTACTTCGTACAAGCCACCGGTTTCGACGCTATTTTCGTCACATAGCTTTAATACCAACGGCATAACAAACTCAGGGCGTAAGGCATCAACCACTTTTTGCGGCATAACTGTTTCAGTCAGTCGAGAACCAGCGATAGGGGCTATTGTGTTGACGAAAATGTTTCTCTTTCTGCCTTCTAGCGCCAGCGTTTGTGATAGTCCGTGTAAAGCTAGTTTAGCCATAGAATAGTTAGCTTGGCCAAAGTTACCGTAAATGCCGGCCGCGGAAGCGGTGAAAATTAGTCGACCATAATTTTGTTCACGCATATGCGGCCATGCTGCATGGCAAACTTTAAATGCACCCCGTACATGCACATCGTAGATTAGGTCCCAATCTTTTTCCTCCATTTTATGGAAGGTTTTATCGCGCAGTATTCCGGCATTGTTAATAACAATGTCAATTTTTCCATAGCTGTCTAATGCGGTTTGCACTATTTTTTCGCCGTCGGTTACTGAATCGTAGTTGGCTACGGCGTCTCCACCCGCGGCTCTAATTTCGTCAACCACTACGTCGGCAGCGGCTTTGTCGGCACCGTCACCAAAGGCCGAGCCGCCTAAGTCGTTTACCACCACTTTAGCGCCGCGGGCACCCATGGCTAATGCGTACGCCTTACCTAAACCGTTACCGGCGCCGGTGATAATAGCCACTCGGTTATCAAATCTTACCTCTGACATTTTCTGTCTCCGTTGTATTTATGAAAAAGCGATGATTGCATCGCCGACCAGGGTTTTAGTGCCATCGTTTAACTCGGCAGTAATTTCAAGCTTAACTCGGTTCTCACCATCGGCGGTAAATTTGTCTACGACTTTCCCTTTGCAGGTTACTGTAGCGAGTACCGGCGTGATCGCGGTAAAACGCACACCATATTCACGCAGTTGTTGCTGAGATACCCAGTTAGTTAACAGCTGTGCCAAGTAGGCCATTGATAACATGCCGTGAGAAAAAACATCGGGCATGCCAAATTTTTTAGCAAAGTCACTGTCGATATGAATAGGATTGTGGTCTCCTGATGCACCTGCAAATAAGCCCAAAGTAGTCCGTGATATGGGGCCGCAAATATGCTCGGGCAATGCTTGGCCAACTTCAATGCTCTGATAATTGAGCTCTGACATACTGTCCTCCTAGTTTCTAATCACAAGGCTGTTGGTCATGCTGCCAACGGTATCGCCGTGTTGGTTAACCGCAGTGGTTTTACTCACAACAAATTGTAGGGCGCCACCTTTTTTGTCGTAGGCGTCGGTTACTTTTGCCGTTAAGGTAATGGTGTCGCCAGCGTAAATGGTTTTGCCATAAGTAAAACGTTGTTCGCCGTGTAATATTTTTCCTATGTCCACGCCTAATACCGCTAACACGCCTTTTTCTTTGGCCGGTGCTAATAAATCTAAGCTGAATAAAAAGGTGGGTGGCGCGGGTAAGGCACGATGGCCAGCCGCTTTGGCGCTATCGACATCCCAATAGATTTTGTCACTAGCGCCAGTGGCCTTAGCAAAAAATTGCAGCTGGCCTTGCTCCACGACGATTGATTTTGCTTGGCTTTCGCGCCCGATAATTGATTTTATATCTGCCATACTGTCTCCTGAATATTGTCGCCTGAATGTGGTCGCCTGAATGTTAGCTCCATAATAAAGAGGGGCTTACGCCCCAGGAAAAGTTTAGTCTTTGCCATATAGGGTGACCACACAGGCGCCGCCTAAACCCAAATTATGTTGTAGAGCGTGTTGCGCGCCATCTACCTGGCGGTCACCGGCATCACCGCGTAACTGCCAAACCAGCTCAGTACATTGAGCTAAACCAGTAGCGCCTAAGGGATGTCCTTTTGATAAAAGGCCTCCAGACGGGTTGGTCACGACCCGGCCGCCATAGGTATTGTCGCCATCCCAGATAAATTTCTCGGCGGTGCCAGGGTCGGTTAGGCCGAGCGCTTCGTAAGTTAATAATTCATTCGCAGTAAAACAGTCATGTAGCTCAACCACTTGCACTTCTTGCGGTCCTACCCCGGATTCTTCAAAAACCTGGTTTGCCGCAGCTTGTGCCATGTCATAACCAATCAGCTTGCGCATAGAATGTTCTTCAAGCGTACTGGGGAAATCGGTGGTCATAGCTTGGGCTTTAATGGTGATCGCATTCGTAATGCCGTGCTTTTTCGCAAATTCTTCGCTACAAATAACCGCAGCGGCGGCACCACAAGTGGGAGGGCAACACTGAAAACGGGTTAGTGGTCCAAAAATATGCGGTGACTGCATGATTTGTTCAACACTTAGCAATTCACGGAATACCGCGTAGGGGTTATTCGCCGCGTGGATGCGTGCTTTTTCAGAAATTTTCGCAAAAGTTTCATCTTTGGTGCCGTATTGCTCGGCATATTCTTTGCCCGCGCCACCAAAAAATTGCGCCGCTCCTGGCGCTTTTTTATCGAAGCCTTGAATGTCTACCATTTCTTTAAACATGCGCTGCATAGGGCTAGGACGGTCATTAAAAACGGCGCCCAAGGCACCCGGCACCATTTGCTCAAAGCCTAACGCCAAAGCGCATTCCACCATGCCAGATTGCACTGCCTGGCGCGCCATAAATAGCGCTGAAGAGCCAGTGGCACAATTATTATTGACATTGATCACCGGCACGCCGGTCATGCCAAGGCCATAAACTGCGGCTTGCCCTGCAGTAGAGTCACCGTAGACATAACCCACATAGACCTGGCCAATATCTTGGTAGCTAAGGCCGGCATCTTCAATCGCCAGTTTCGCGGCGGTTTCGCCCATGACGTTGTAGTCGTCACTTTGGCCTGGTTTGGTGAAGGGAATCATGCCAACACCGGCAACTTGTACTTTTGACATATTTGCTCTCCGTAATATATTGTTTACTGTACAGTAAGTAATATATGAATTTGGCGTTGGTGTGTCAATGTTTTGGGCTGCGAGTGCCGGGATGGGACTGCTACGGCTGAAACGAAAGCGACTGATATGGCTGTTAATAATGATTGTCGCGTACGGTTTATATTGACTTCGGAAAGGATGGAAAATATTATGCTTTCTATATTTTCCAGGGCGAAATCTTTTTGATTACGCATTCATCAGGATTAAGCAGCAATGGTCTCAAATGTACCGGTAATAATGGCGAACGGCGACAACAACTCCATTACCATGCAACGTATTCTGGATATCTTTGAGCGGCAAGCCAGGACCGTAGGACCAAAGCGGGTCGTGATGGCCGAACTGGTTCGTGAATTGGGTATCAGTACCAAAACGCTGTATCGGCTATTTCCCAATAAAGCCGAGATGGTGACCGCGATGATGCAAAGACATGCCGAAAAGCGTTCATTGCGTCAGCAGGAGGGATTGGACCGGGGTCTTGGCCCGCGTGCACGAATAGAGTGCATGGCCATTGAATGGCTGGAATACACCAGTCAGTTTAGTGAACAATTCTGGTTGCAGTTGGAACGTGATTTCCCCAAAGCCCATGAAATATTTACTCGGCAACAGCGGAAATTTCTCAAGCGCTCACAAGAAAACCTGACCTCCGCAATACGCCAGGGCCTGAATGCGGATATCGCTTTAACTATGTTGCTGGAGATGATCGTAAAGTCCACCGACGCCGAGTATTGCGAGAGGCATAACGTCACCCGCCGGGAGGTATTGGCGCAAGCAATTGAAATTTGGTCACTGGGTGCGTTGCGAGAGACTACAGAGAATCACTCGTAGCTTTTGGTAAGAAGCCAATAATTAGTCGCTGTCGCCTGTTCGTTGTCACGTCGCTGTTATCACGTAGTGGTTGCCGCAAAGTAGGTATTACCGTGAAGTTGGTGTCTTACCGGTGCCGCCTCACAACGATTAAAAGTAAATTAGAGAAGGTCATTCAACCGTATGAATATACCCAGCACTAACGACGTATACATTATCGCCGTACCCATCATCCTGGTTATGATTTTTGCCGAGGCCAGCTTCTCAGCCTGGCACAAGAAAAACTTTTATCAGGGGCCCGATACACTGGGTAGTCTCGGGTTGCTTGCGGGCAATATATTGGCCGCTGCCCTCATCAAAGCGACTGCTCTCGGTTTGAGTCTATACCTCTATCAATTCAGATTTTTCACCATCAACGAGCTGTTTCAGCCCTGGATGGTGTGGTTGATAACCTTGGTAATGATTGACCTGGTGTTTTATTGGTATCACCGCTGTTCCCATCGTGTGCGTGTTTTATGGGCGGTGCATATGAATCATCACTGCAGCGAGGAAATGAATTTTGTGGTGGCTTTTCGCCAGGCCTGGTTTGGGCCAGTATCGAAAATTCCCTTTTTCGTAGTATTGCCATTGATCGGTTTTGATCCCACGGTTACCGCCGTAGCCGGAGTGATGGCGACACTCTGGGGTGTGGTCGGACACACCAAGTGGATAGGGAAAATGGGGCCTTTGGAATGGATAATGAACACGCCATCACACCACCGTGTTCATCATGGCAGCAATCCTCAGTACATCGACAAAAACTACGGTAATTTACTGATTATCTGGGATCGCATGTTTGGGACCTTCGAGCCTGAAATCGAAGCGGTGGTGTACGGGCTGGTTAATGATATTAAGACCAATAATCCGTTCAAAATCACCTTTCATATCTGGATTCAAATGTTCAGGGACCTGCGTACGGCTAAAAGCGCTAAAGAAGTCGTAGCATTGGTCTTCGGCCCGCCAGAGTGGCAATCAGACCACCAAAGTGACGCAACCGCATTAGCCGCAGCATCCGAAGCCTAGGTCATAATTGTACAGGCCCAATACTCAGTGTATGGTAGGGAAAAAACGGGGTGTTGATTCGTCTCGCAATTTGACAAGAGTGAGGCAAAATTTGTTGTTACTCGCTAAATTTTATTACCTAATATGTGGAGGGAAGGGTATAAATGCGCTACACGGGCTCAGCTGCCAAATGGGTGTTGGCATTAGTTGTCGTCTGTCTCTCTGGTCAAGTTAACTCTGATACTGATTTGATTGACGGTACGGCAGTTAGAATTCATTTCCCTGGAGGCGCTGTAGGCCCGGCTAGTAAAAGGATGATGGCCTTCAAAAACGGCCGCGCTAGTGGTCAGCTGCCAGACTTGGTTGCATGCGGTTTTAAGCGTATAGGTCGCAAGGTACTATTTTCCCAGGCTCCGTTTCCTAGAATTCAACACAATATTAGTACTCACGAGGCGGATGGTTTTTTCCCGGCAAACAAAGCAAGCCGACGAAATAAAATTTCTACGGCTAGCGGCCCCATACTTGATGATTACAAGGTGCTTGTTACGCCCAAATACGCCAAGGAAAAGCCCGCAACGGGACTTGGTGTACCGCTTCCCCGTATCGGCGTATTAAATGGAGCTGAGCGGGAACTCAATTTGGCGAAAACATACGGCGAAGCTATCATGCTCAAGGGATATGACCAGATGCTCTACATGTTGGCTGCTGATCGCTTGGATGGATTCGTGGCTTCGCAGGTGGCTATCTCTATCACCATTGAAGACAAGCAAATGGATGGCGAGCAGTTCGGTGACTTTGCTTATGAAAAACTCGAGGACGCACCTTTTTTTCTGTTTTTTGGTAACTTTTTTCTGCAGAAAAATCCGCTTATTTTAGATGAATTTAATCGAGCTTTAATTGAGTGTAAGCGTTAGTGCAGAAAGAGTTGTCGTGCATGGTTAGTTGGATGGCGGTGCCATTTAGTCTTTTAGTGATGACATCTGAGCGGCTTCCCTGGCAGTCGCCCATCCGGTTTTGTTGGGAGCGGTGATTGATGACTTTTACTAACAAGTGCTGCTAATGCCAATACGGGTGTTTTTCACAGATCCTCAAAGTCGTGGGCTAAGCTTGACGTGTCAGCTTGGTTTTTAGGAAGCAATTTTATGAATGACAGAACACTGCGTTTTTATTTCGACTACCTATCTCCATTTGCCTTTTTTGCCTCTCGCAAATTGCCGAATTTGTGCGCAAGGCACGGTGTGAAATTGGACTATTATCCGGTGGTGTTTGCCGGTCTGCTCAATCACTGGGGTCAGCTCGGCCCTGCTGAAATTCCGCCGAAAGCACGCCACACAGCCAAACAATGTATGCGTTATGCGGCGTTGAATGGGATTTCCTATAACGGCCCCAAGCACCATCCTTTTAATCCGCTCACTACCCTGCGTGTGTCTACGGTGGAAGTTGCGGGAGAGAACCAGACAGGGGTTGTCGATTGTCTGTACTCACTGGGATGGGAGCAGGGAGGGGATTTGGGCGATGATGAAGAAATTGCGACGGCCCTGGCCGCGGCAGGTTTCGACGGGCCTGGATTGGTCGCCCAGTCCAAAGAACCTCTCGTGAAACAAGCACTGCGAGCCAATACCGACTCTGCTATTGGCCAAGGTGTTTTTGGCGTGCCCACCATGTTAATCGAAGACCAATTGTTTTGGGGTATCGATCAGTTGGAGTATCTGGATTTATACCTGCAAGGCAAAGATCCCATCGCGGGTATAGAATTGGATAGCCTTGGTCGCGGTGGACCCACGGCTTGGCGTCCTGGCATTAAGAATCGAAATGATGAGCCAACCGCCCAGTAGCCCTGCATCCCAGTAGCCCTGCATAAAGAGCTGCAGGTGGTCATTGAGTGGCAGCCGCCACCTTGGGTGACAATGTGGTCGCCTTTAACCTATACAGATAGTGAGAATTCATTCAGTGAGAGATTTGAATTTGAAGCTGTTTAGAAGGCACATGAAAAACCCGAAAACCGATCTGAGCTTGCGAAAAGCATAAAAACGGCGCGCAATCTATCTGCTGCTTTTGCAGCTGTCTAAGCTCATTCAAGTCCTGTAAGATCTCGGCATCCTGCGGCTCCATTGGGAAGCTGATGCCGTTGGCCCTTCACTTTGGTATCGGAACACTGAACCCTTACTCAGGCCCTTGATCGGATTAAATTGTGAGCGACAAATACCTGGTGCGAGGCAGCCTACTTGCGGTAAACACTTTGTCCGCTGATTACGCGAAGGCTTTTTCGGTTTTGACTCGCGGCGTAACTGAAAAATCCAAAAATAATTCAGCGAATAGATCGTTTTCCCTTGGCATCCCCAATGGGATTGAAATTCGAGAGTCTAATCACTCCGGTCGCTCAGCGTACGAAGTAACGACGGATGAAAGCAAAATAGTATTGGTATTACCCAAGCTGAACATACCCTACCAAACTGTCAAATCTGGGAATTCACGCTTTGAGTTTTCCAACTTGAACAAAAAAGAGCCCATTATTGTATCTGGATGGGTCGAACCTTCACGGAAATAGCCCGGCATAAAAGCGGTGATGGATGCCAATTTGAAGAATTGGAAGCAAGCAAAAAATAAGATCCCTGTGCCTAAAAATGTCGTTTACGGAACGGAAGGACGGTGGGAAACCGTTTCGTATTCTGCCAGTATTGCGGCAGGCGAACAGCTCAATATAGAATCTCACCTAGTGGATTCCGGCACCTGGATTCACTTACACCTGTCAACATTTTCAAAGGCGTCGAGTGCAACACAACTGCAGAAGCTAAGGAAATTATTACGCTCTTTTACATTCTACCGAGAAAAATAAAGTGATTTCGAATATTACGGAAGGCATGTGATCTGCAAATTTCGTAGCGACTCGCACGATTAATCGATTATTTCAGGTTTACAACTCCACTTGCTCACGCTGTTCTTCGCTGAGCATTTTAAACAAATACGCTTCGCCCTCTTCCAAGGTCGGGAATACAGCCAGCTGCGCATCAATTTCTTTTGTATTCATCAACATTTGATGGGCTTGTTCGAGGGGATCGTAATAGGCTTGATCGATAATAAAAACATACCGTAGTTTAGTGACTCCACTGGAAATCCGAAAATCGAGAATCTGGGAGCGTTCGGCGTTAGTGGTGACAGTTTCGGTATCGCGATAATTAAATAGGCAGTAAAGGGGATCTACTGTTCGGATAGCGGCAAAATCCCGGGCCATGTCCACTGTTTCGGCGCCGGTCCGGTTGCCGTAAATATCAGTGAAGCCATAAGCTCTGCCGTGATGCTCCCGGCACTCACACGTTCCCTTGCTGTGCCAGTTATTCTCTCCACTCTCCACTCTCCACTCTCCCGTTAGTGGTCGGTAATTGCCTCTGATTATAGATGAGGTAAAAAAATCACTGAATGGTCATTGGCAGCGGTTTGAAATACTGCCCTTGATTTTCGCCGCCTCCAGGATTCAGCATGTCAGAACCGATCTGCGTCTTTGGAAGCAAAATTTGAAACTCCGTTCCTGTATTTGCGTTGCTGCGGCAAACAATGTGGCCGTTCATCGAATCAACCAGTTTTTTAACAATGCTCAAGCCTAGGCCTGAATAGCTACTACCCTTGCTTGAAGTGACCGGATAAAACAGCTTTCGTTTGATATCCTCAGGCAGTCCAGTGCCGTTGTCACGCACACTAATTAATACACAGTCGCGGCCACCAAAACTTGCATGGTTATCACTGCTAACGTCTATTTGACCACCTTCGGCTAATGCTTCGACGGAATTTTTTAGCAAATTAGTCAAAATTTGTTTCAGTGGATTTGAGCTCCCCGGGATTTCAGTTAGCGCCTTATCTACATTTAGCTTAAGCGTTAGATTTTTCGAAGCACATATCGACTCTTTAATAATCTGAGAAGTATCTTCAATGACTCGGCTAACACTGAATATTGCCTGCGGAGCATGTTTTTGTGCGGTTTCTATATCGGTTGGACATTTCAGTTCGCTGAGGATGCCACCCACTCTTTCAATTTCCTCTTTAATCAAGGCCAGGCTACCATTGGCCTCGTGCTCATCCCCTAATTCGACTCGTAGCACTTCAAGATAATTGTGAATGATGCTTAATGGGTTACTGGCCTCATGCACCGCTTCACTGATTTTTTGGGGATAACTAAAGGAGGAAGAATCTTCTGTGGTGGACTTCGAGAAAAAATAGTCGTGCTGCATTGCCATGGATTGTGCTGTTTGTTTGCAGAGCTTGTTTAGTAATCGGCGGTTCGACTTAAGCAAATCACGTTTGTCCTGGTCGACCGCGAAAACAAGCACGCCTATGTCTCTTTCTCTGTACCTTAAGGGATGACAAACAAGCATCTCGCCATTGCAAAATTGCAGTAATTGGCGGTCAACCACCGTTAAGCTAACACCGCAATCGCTTTGTATCGGCGTCATCTTTAGTAGGCTGTCAGCCGTCAGGCTACGACCAGGTTCGAGTACGATTTTGAAATCAGCCTGGGTTGCGCGATCTTCATGATGAGTGAATAGTAGGCTCCGAGTTTCATCACAACGAAACAGCAGTGACCGAGAAATACCGAAATATCTAGCTAAACATTTGTCAATCGCCGCTGCCAGACTCACAGCGTTATCAGCAGCCAGTAGTTCTGAACTCATCACCGACAGTTCGCTAAGCTCAGCCAAGCGCTGCCCTACTTCTAGAAGGGCGTCAGGGTAAGAGTTTTCCTCCGTGACCTTCAGTTGAATTGCCAGACTGTCTACATCGTTGACATTATTGAAATAGAGTTCTCTAGTTAACTCTTCATTGAGGCCAAACAATTGTTTCGCAGCATCGACAAGCGCTTGGTTCAGTTTACCGGGTTCGGCCGCTAAGGTGGCACAGTGGATGATCTTTACGAGATGGTGGGCATCTTGAATTTGATCGCAGGGTTCGTATTGGTAGCGAACGGCATCTGCCATGAAACCTGAATGATTCCAGTTGCTCACAATATCTGCCGCTAAATCGACGTGATTTTGGCCAAACAACTGTTGTTCGATATCGGATTGTCGTTTGGGAGAGGTCTCGTTTTCCAGCAGCTGGATATAGACGTTATTATGTTTCTCGAGCAGTATAGCCTTACCATGGTTAGTAACTAATCCAGACAGGTAAGCTTCCTCGAGAGAATGGTAGTTGGTTAAGGTTGCAATCGCTCTCGCGAAATGCGCGCAGGCCAAAGAACTTTTCCACAACTGAATTTGAAGATCTTCACTGGCTTTTCCTACTGACGGGTAAACCAAGTGGCGAAACGCATGGTTGACGAGCATGGCGCGAAACTGATTCTCCCCGAGCTGTTGGAGCGCCTGTTCTATGTTGGGGGTGGCGCATGAACTTGAGGCAGAAAATAGTAGGTTCGTTGCCGTGGAGTCCTGGCGAATCAATTTTGCGATATCTACGGTGTCTGCGTCTACGTGAAGATCATCCAGAATCTGCAGCATTAGTTGAGGTAGAATCGACATGTGCTCAATAGTTTTATTATCTACCACTTTACTGGATCGCTTCTCGTTACTAATCTCTGCCAGATATCGTCAAGAAGCACTAAAGTAACATTTACCCATTGAAATTTAATAGGGGGTCGTAGAAACATTGCAAATTCCGTTTGCCGATGACTAATAATTATCCATATGTTTAGAATGAATTGCGAGTGTTCAAGTAGAGCGGGCATAAATATAACACAGAAATTCCTAGTTCCATATTGAAATTCACACAAACTAGACGGTGATTTTTAGTCGGCAATGCCATGTTAAGAAAGTCGTCATCAACTGACACTTGCGATGACTGGCCATCAGTGAAATATTAGAAGTTAGCTAAACCAAGGCTATGGAGGGTATTGGCAAACAAACGACTCAAATCCCCATCAGGCCGGTTCATCCATTCACGTGATTCTGTTCGCTGAACGCACTGACCCTGAGATCCCTGTAGTGAATGGCAGAGACCAAACATACAGGTTGTGATGTGGGGGTAGCGAGTACAGATATATGGGAAGCTTGAAATTCGAAGTCAGTGGTGAGCGCGTAACCATCTCAATGGACGTTGGTCTGTCATAACGCATTTCAATTTGCTGACCAATCCACTGATGTTTCGCATTTATTCAAATTTTTTCCTAA
>ENA-OSET01000132-OSET01000132.1-sediment-metagenome-genome-assembly--contig:-NODE-132-length-85018-cov-32.809515_pt1 | contig 85018 bp, 79 predicted proteins | sample MGYA00237882_ERZ534229 | MGnify/ENA primary metagenome ERZ534229 (study PRJEB26408, sample SAMN06266212) | sediment metagenome | isolation source: Hudson Canyon methane seep mesocosm | place... | reverse complement strand
TTGGAGCGGGAAACGAGATTCGAACTCGCGACCCCGACCTTGGCAAGGTCGTGCTCTACCAGCTGAGCTATTCCCGCATAAAACCTTTGCTCTTTTGCTTGTTGGCACAAGTCGGCGCGTTGACTGCTCGTGCCCAAAAGAGGCGCATATATTAACGAATAAGCTGCAGGAGTCAAGCAAGGAAATAGAGATTAGTCTATTTTATTCATCTGTAAAAAGCGCACCCCATGATGCAGCCAAATATTGTACCATTGACCAGAGGGTAAGCGCGGCCGCAAAAACGATCAATCCGTAACCAAACCAGAAAGAAACGTCAATTTTTGCCCCAACCAGTAGGAAGAAAATAGCGCTCATTTGCGCCATCGTCTTCACTTTACCTATGTTGCCAACTTTGACAGATTCTTGCTTGCCTTTTTGCGCCATCCATTCACGCAATGCCGATACGACTATTTCGCGGCCGACAATAATAATGGCGGGGATCGTTATCCACCACACGCTGTATTCTTCAATCACCACCGCCAATGATATAGTCACCATTAACTTATCTGCTACCGGGTCTAGAAACGCACCAAATGGTGTCATTTGGTCCCACTTTCTCGCGAGATAGCCGTCAAACCAGTCGGTTACGCAGGCAACCCAAAAAACCGCGGCACAGGCATAATAATTCCATTCCACTGGCAGATAAAATACCAAAACAAAAACAGGAATCATGAGAATTCGGGACAGGGTAAGAATGTTCGGTAAATTCATCTTAATGCTCTAACTCAGGCGCAATGGGCTCAACCATCATGCAGACTGAGGTATATGTGTTCAGCTAAAACCAGGCTAATACCACCGACCTTAGCGATTTCATCTACAGAGGCGGTTTTAATGCCCTGTACACTGCCAAAATATTTTATTAACGCACGCCGCCTCGTAGGACCTACACCTTCTATGCCCTCAAGCAAAGATTGTCTGCGGCTTTTGTCTCGACGCTTTCGATGACCCGTAATTGCAAAACGATGCGCTTCGTCGCGAATTTGTTGAATTAAGTGTAAACCCGGGTCATCAGATCCGCATTGTAACGTGTTAAACCCGCTCTGCCCATCTGGAATCAATAAGGTTTCAAACCCAGGTTTTCGTGTAACGCCTTTTGCCACCCCAAGTAAATACAAATCTTGCAGGTCTAACTCTTCCAACACCGCCCGCGCCATACTTAATTGGCCTTTGCCTCCATCTATGATCACAACATCTGGACGTTTTTCGGGCGCTGACTTTAAATTTCTATACCGTCGTTGCAATACTTGACGCATAGCGGCGTAATCGTCACCACCAGTTATACCTTCAATATTGAACGTACGATAATCTGATTTTAATGGGCCTTGGTCATTAAAAACAACACATGAAGCAACGGTTTTCTCACCCGAACTATGACTTATGTCGAAACACTCTATGCGCTTCGGTACGTCTGAAAACCCTAAAATACTGCGCAGCGCATCCGCACGGTGAAAAATATTTTCCTTATTCGTAAGGTAGGTTTTTAACGCATTGTCGGCATTCGTCTTCGCTAACTTCTGCCATTGCGCTCTAACCGTCTTTACCTTCGTTGCAAACCGTATACGCTTGCCCTCAAGTTCATACAGCGCCTCGCTCAGCAGCCCATCGTCTAGCATTTCTTCCGGTAAAATAACTTCAGCTGGAAAATCTTGCGTACCGCCATGCCCTATGTAGTATTGCTCGACAAAAGCCGTTAAACGCTCGCTCGCGTCAAGCTCCAACGGCAGTTTTGGGAAATAATTTTTGTGCCCTAGAATACGCCCTTTACGTACAAAAACCATAGAGAAAACACCAATCCCTGGCCCTTCACTCATTGCAACCACATCTGCATCTAAATCACCGAACTCAACGCTCTGACTCTCTTGTACGTGCCGCAAATGCTTTATCTGATCACGTAATTCCGCCGCCTTCTCAAAAGCCAGCGCTTGCGAAGCCACTTCCATATCGGCGATTAACCCTCGAATCAGCTCGGGATTTTTACCCTGCAAAAATAGCACAACATGATCGACATCTTTTTGATACTCTTCCTGTGACACTAGGCCGACGCAGGGCGCTTTACAGCGTTTAATTTGATACTGCAAACAGGGTCTGGTGCGATTTTTATAGAAACTTTCTTCACACTGCCGAACTTTGAAAATCTTCTCTAATAAAGAAAGACTTTCTTTTACCGATTGTGCACTGGGGAACGGTCCAAAATACTGCCCTACTTTTCCTTTTTTTCGCACGCGTTTTAAGCTAAGCGAGGGAAACGCTTTGTCATTCGCTAAATATACGTAAGGGTAAGATTTATCATCACGCAACAAAATGTTGTATGGCGGTTTTAAGCTTTTAATTAGATTCTGTTCTAGAATCAGCGCTTCGGTTTCACTACCGGTTATGGTCACCTCTATTTCTGCGATTTTCGAGACAAGCGAGCGAGTTTTCAGTGCTTGGTTTTGTTTTGAAAAATAAGAGGCTACGCGTTTTTTTAAATTCTTAGCCTTGCCGACATATAGAATATTTGCCTCGGCACCAAACATTCGATAAACGCCGGGTGCCTGAGACAGATTCTTTAAGAAACTCGTCGCATCAAATGTGCTGGCAGGCGGCTTGGATGACTTACTTTGGTCCATCGACTTCAAGCACACCATGCTTAACAGCATGCAGTGTTAATTCTACGTCACTACTAATACCCAGCTTTTCAAAAATTCGATACCGGTACGAATTAACTGTCTTAGGACTCAAACAAAGCGCATCGGAAATGTCTTGCACTTTTTGGCATTCGATAATCATGGTCGCAATTTGCATTTCACGTGAAGAGAGAGTGTCGAATGGCCCAGAATTTTGCTCATCTAACGCCATACTTTGTGCCACATCGGAGCTTACATAACGCTGCCCACGATGCACTTTGTTAATGGCATTGATTATCTCACTGATATGACTATTTTTGGATACATAGGCCGCCGCGCCCTCTTGCAATATGCGTGAAGCCGCAGAGTTTTCTGTCATCGCTGACACAATGACAACCTTTACGCCGTCTGCACTTTGTAAAATACGCCGAGTCGCTTCCATCCCACCAATACCCGGCATTTTCATATCCATCAACACCACATCCGGTAACATGCGACGTGTCGATTCTATTGCTTGCTCGCCACTGTCCGCTTCACCGATCACATCGATATCAGGATGATCCTGCAACATACGGGTAATACCCGCTCGAATGAGGTCATGGTCGTCCACTACTAAAACTCGAATCAAATTATTCCCCTAGCGAGCACTTCCGGGTCATGAGTCCCTTGATTATTCGCGAAAACAACAAATGGAAAGCCAGCACCTGACCAAGACTATCGAGTTTAAATGAGTTTACTAATGCAAGGAAGGTCTGAACGCTTCAGGCTAGAAATACTTAACAAATTCAAGCTGTAGGTAGTCTTCATCTTGCAGATAACTAGATTTTCCGTAAATATCTGGTCTGGCCAGCGTATCTAAAATATCGGGCAACTGATCACTCAACTTAGTCGCGCCACTAAAAACCCTAGCTTCTATATTTAAAGTTATGTCCTCAGCGATACGCTGGCTGGCTTCGATTGAAAACATCCGCTCATGCGACTTTGTATCGTAAATAATGCCAACTAACACCTCTGAAGAATCCGCGTCATTAAAGGCATAACGCCAGCCTGCAAAAACGTCACGTTCGAATAAAGTAATAGGATAATTACGACGGTCATCATATAAATACTCAAACAACCATCCTAAATCCGCCTGTGATTCAAAGACGCCAACTTGAGTGAATTCAAAACCCGCCACAGCAGCAGAATACCGACGCAACATTCCAGAATTGGTGATGCCTTCGAATTTAAAAATCCACTCCTCGAAGAGATACTGCAATTCAAGCCCTGTTTGATCAACAACTTCATAAATTGGCAAAAGCTTTGGCGCTGAAAAATCGTTATTAAACGCCAAGATTGGTTCGCGACCCGTCCCACTAAAATGTGAAACTGCAAAATCAAAGTCACCGATATAGTGGGAATAACGAAAAGCAAAATCATCATGCCACTGCTCTTGGCTTGATTCATATTGGGCATTGTCCACATCCACTGCTAAGGGCAAACCCAGGCGACCGTCAGGCCCGACAAAACTGCGCTCTCTAAAATACGGCATCCAAAAAAAATCGACCGTCCCCCAGCTCTTTTCAAAAGAAAGCTTGGTTAAAGGTTGTCCTAATTTTTCCTCGCCATCGATCCCTTCAAGCGCATCATTCTGATTGATGACATCAACAAAGTGCGCAGACTCTGCGACGCCCCAGAACACTTTGGAAATGCCGACTTTAATTTCCCACTCTTCTCCGAAATGCGTCCAAGCAGCCTCGCGCACATCCGCATGCGAACGCTCTTTGTCCTCTTTATCAACCCGTCCAAAGACTATAAATTCAACATCGTTATTAGTGAAAGACTCAACGTATTCCGCCTGTCCACTCAATGATGGCTGAAACCGTGTCTGCCCAAATAAGCCTTCATTCGGAAAATAACGGAATTCAGCGGCAAGGTCGAGGTCGATATCCGCACCAACACTGCCACTGTGAGCGATTACTAACAATGAAAACAAGTATAGATAAAAACAGCTGCCCATAGCGGGCACTTTATTACTCACATTAAACTCAACTATGTCGACAAAGCACACATCTAGCGCTAGATAATGCAGCGTGAACTTGGTCCTTACAAGGCAGCAGATGGAAAACATTTATCCAAAAAGTTTACAAAACGCAAAACACTGTATACATTTACAGATACTGGATATCGAAACAGATGAATAGGCGCATGGAAAAACTAACCAAAAGACAGTCTGAAGTACTTGCGATGATACGCAACCACGCAGATGAAACCGGCTACCCACCTACTCGAGCGGAAATTGCCGCCGCGCTTGGCTTTCGCTCACCAAACGCCGCAGAAGATCATATTAAAGCGCTCGCAAAAAAAGGGGCAATAGAAATAGTACCCGGGGCCAGCCGTGGCATTCGTCTTCCACAAAAAGAGCCGGAGGGCCTCCCAATCGTTGGGCAAGTTGCGGCGGGCGAACCCATTCTTGGCGAAGAAAATATAGAAGATTACTGTACGCTCGAACCCAATTTTTTCAAGCCCTCTGCAGATTACTTGCTCCGTGTGCGCGGCATGAGCATGAAAGATATCGGGATTCTAGATGGCGACTTATTAGCCGTTCATAAAACAAATCAAGCGCGAAATGGTCAAGTCGTGGTGGCAAGAATTGAGAATGAGGTAACCGTGAAACGTTTCTTTCAAAACAAACATCTCATCGAGCTACATGCCGAAAATCAAGAATTCGAACCAATAATTGTTGATTTAAGCGAGAACCCTTGTGATATCGAAGGTTTGGCTGTAGGCGTCATTCGTAAGGAGAATCTGCAATGAAACAGTTATCTATGTATGACAGCGAGATACATGAGGCACAACGCATAGAACTAGCGCTTGCATTAGAAGCACAGGAAATTGAAACGACTAAACGCCAACCGATTCAAAAAAGTGATGCCAGCATACAAGCAAATGTCACTGAAATTATTATTGCAAAAGACAAAGCTGATAGCGTTCAGATGGTACTTCCAATGCTAACGCGCTTAAACCAAGAGCAGCGTTGGTTAGCATGGATAGACCCGCCTATGGAACTGCTTAAAAAATGGCAAACCCATACCGATGCAAAGGGTGATGACATTATGCTACTGCGCTCATCAAAGCAAAATGACGCAATTAGATTAGCAGAACGCGCATTGCGCGCAGGCACCTGCCACGCGGTAATTGTTTGGACGAATGGGTTAGATAGTCAATCTTTCGAACGCTTGGAGTCTGCCTCAGCGGAGGGTGATAGCCATGGCATCGTACTACGTCTGCGCTAACATACAAATTATACCGCTCACGGACGAGCCATTAGCGTGTGCAATGGGGTACCCAAGAAAAAGTGATTGCCTCACGCACGCAGTCTTTCAGCATTAATGAATTGTTTGATTCTCACTACTTAATTCTTCTGTATCATCAGCCGCTTGTTGGCTCATCATGCTTGCCGCTTGAACACCCGCACCAATCATAGCCTTTGCGATAATCGACTGGTTGTCTTGCAAAATACGTATAACTTCTGCTGAAAAATTAACCGTAACGAGGGCTTCATCATCACTATCAATGCGCTTCAGCGCAAACTGCCCATCTTCTAATTCCACGATTTCTAGAAACGCGTTTTCCATAAAAACTCCAACCCTTGTTTAAACGTTTTCTGCCTGCACTGTCATCACTGATCTACGGTATCGCTTCAAGACAGGCATTACCACTCTTCATGTATAGCTCTTGTATCATCGATAAGAAGCTTCAGTGATCGCAACATAATCTCACAATCATCGACATCTGAGGCGGGTAATATCTTTGTTTCCGTCACTGCCTGCAGCATGACTATCGGTATCCCTAACTGCGCTCCTCCCGACGATACAGACTCGCTGCGATTTGATTCAATAACCAGACTTGGCGCAATCTGTTCTTCTAAACCTACAAATGCGCTTACCCAAGTTAATAAGGCTTTATCGTCAGATTTCAAGACCGAAAGCTCAGTACTTTTTTCACCAACCGACAAACTCAGCGATTGCAGACTATGCACCGTGGCAAGTTTGGTTTTCGGCAATAATAACGTTTGCCACTCGTTTAACCAACATTGCCAAACTGAACGCATGAACAGAAGTAGGCCACTGTGCAACGCCTTACTATAATTTGCAGGGCTACCATCCGGTAAGTTGCGGTATTGCGCTAGCTGATTGTGTGCATAAAAAAGTTGCGTTTTTACTTGGTTACGCCAAAAATCAGACCCCATTAATGTTCACCCAAAAATAAAAGCATTATTTCGCTGACTGTCACCTTTAAAATCAATGTAAATTATACATTTAAATCATGAATTGTTCTTCAGGAACTTGACCTGTTCTCGCAATGATCTTTACTAAGGGTACAGAAAGAAAATGGAAAAATTCCCTCATGACAATGCGAGTCTTGATTTGCGATGACTCCAAATTAGCAAGGAAACAAATGGCAGCATCCCTGCCTGAAGATTGGGATGTCGAAATCAGTTTTGCTGAAAATGGCCAAGAGGCCCTGGAGCTTATAAAAGAAGGTAAAGGAAACACACTTTTTCTAGACCTTAACATGCCTGTGATGGATGGTTATGAGACGCTCTCATACATTCATCAACACAATCTTGATTGCATGACAATTGTCGTATCAGGTGACATTCAGCCTGAGGCACACGCTCGGGTAAAAAAATTGGGCGCAATAGATTTCATAAAGAAACCGGTTGATTGCGGAAAACTTGCAAGCCTACTCGATAATTACGGTTTGTATCGTCGGAACGAAGATTTAACCAGTCAGGTCTTTACCCAGGAGGAATCTCACGCACCAATTGACTATCGCGAATGCATGCAAGAAGTCGTAAATGTGGCAATGGGTCAGGCGGCTGATTTACTGGCCAGACTTTTGAATGCCTTTGTTAAGCTCCCTATACCGAACGTCAACCTTATTGATTTTGGCGAGCTAGAAATGGCGCTCTCAGCGGCCAACCAAGGCCATACATACACAGCCGTATGCCAGGGATTTATAGGCGGTGGGATTTCTGGTGAAGCCCTTCTCCTATTCAATGACGCTAGCTACACAGACATGGCTAATCTGCTTAATTACCAAGGTGACGTAGACGCCACAGCCGAACTTGAGCTAGTGATGGAATGTGCCAGTATCCTTGGCGGCGCCTGCATAAATGGAATAGCCGAACAACTCAACATTATGTTTAGCCAAAGTCACCCTCAGGTGCTCGGCCAAAATCTAAGTCATAATAATTTGCTCCACAAATCGAATGCGCAGTGGAAACAGACGCTCGCAGTTGAAATTCTTTACGAAATAGAAAACCATAACATCTCATGCGATTTATTATTGCTATTTACAGAAGACTCACTCGATAAGTTATACCAACGACTCGACTATATGATGAACTAAACCATGGACCAAGCTATCGATCAAATTAAAGAATTCCACTGGCTCATGGATATGATTCAAACCATTGAAGTAGGCTTAGTTGTCCTTGATGCAGACTTCAACGTACGTGTTTGGAATAGTTTTATGGAGAGTCATAGTGGTATTGATGCGCTGAATTTACGTGACGAAAATATTTTTGAACATTTTCCCGATCTCCCAGAAACATGGCTTCGCCATAAAGTGAATACCGTTTTCACCTTAAAAACCCGCTCGTTTATGACCTGGGAACAACGCCCCTATTTATTCCGCTTTCGTAATGATCGTCCCATCACTGGCACAGAATCGGTGATGTTCCAAAACATTACCATTTCACCCTTGGTCTCAGTAGATGGTTCAGTAAGCCATGTCGTTATTATGGTTTATGATGTCACCTCGATAGCCACGAATAGAAAAGCTTTAGAGCACGCGAATGATGAGCTGGCTGTGTTAAGTCGAACTGACAGCTTAACGCAACTGAATAATCGAGGTCATTGGGAAGAGCGTTTGGTTGAAGAATTCAGCCGAATCAAGCGCTACTGCGAGACGAGTTCAGTCGTCATGTTTGATATCGACCATTTTAAGAACGTCAATGATACGTATGGGCACCCGGCTGGTGACGAGGTTATTCGCACGGTATCAGGACTTCTGCGCGAGAGTTTACGTGAAAGTGATGTGGCAGGTCGCTATGGAGGTGAAGAATTTGGCATCATTTTAACAAACACCGATGCTGAAGCTGCATTTGTATTTTGTGAGCGGTTACGCGGACGCATTGAAGCGAGCTGTGTCCTGCATGAAGGAAGAGAAATTAATATTACCGTGAGCTTTGGCGTCAGTGAATTTAAGCACGATACCGAGGATCATCAAGCCTGGATTGAGCAAGCCGACCAGGCACTCTATGCCGCAAAAGAGTCGGGTAGAAATCAGACTTGGGTGCACGCAAAAGTATAGTGGAGCGCACTAATCACTCTACAAAATGAGCCTTAATAATTTGAAAATCTGCCACGTTAACCTTGCTCGCGGCTTCAGCGGAGGCGAAAGCCAGACACTCGTCTTGGTCGATGAGCAAATACGGCTAGGTTATGACCTTACCGTCATTGCGAAACGCAATTCGCCTTTTGCTAAGAGAGTTGCGGAGCGGGATTGCGAGTTAATCGAGATCTCAAATTACTTTCTCTCCCATGCGAAACGTCATACCGATCAATGCATCTGTATGCATGTGCATGAAGGGCAAGCCTTATATTGGGCACTCATACAGTTTCTGGTGCACGGCACACCTTATATTGTGACTCGGCGTATAGATAACCCTTTTAAGAAAAAGCTCTTATCTCAGATTGCTTATTCCAAAGCGTCTGCCATCGTCGGTGTCAGCAATCGAATTAAGCAAATTGCGCGTGCAAAATTCCCAGCACAATACATTGTTAAAGTTAATGATTCACCAGTTTGCTACGCAACAGATAGTGAGCGCAGTGAGCGTATAAAAAAGACCTATGCCGATAAATTTTTAGTTATTCAGGCCGCTAAACTCTATAAACATAAAGGATTTGACGTAAGCATAGAGGCTGCTCGATTATTAGAGGACCGAAACCTAGGCATTCAAATTTGCTTACTGGGCGACGGGCCAGAGCACGCAGCGCTTTTAGAGCAAGGTCGGGGCTTAACCAACCTTTCCTTGGTAGGCAAGCAAACAAATATGGGAGATTGGTTCAGCGCAGCAGATTTACTCATTCATCCCGCTCACTCCGAAGGTATGGGTTCAGTCATTCTTGAGGCAAGCTTAGCCGGCTTACCCGTAATAGGAAGCAATACCGGTGGTATTCCTGATGCAATCGCAGAGGAAAAAAATGGTTTGTTGATCCCAGCAAACGACCCCATAGCCCTCGCAGAGGCTATCATAAGAATGAAAGATGATTTAACACTTCAATCTTCAATTAAGTTAAACAGAGCGACGTTCATCGAAAAATTTGACATCAAACATGCCGCACAACAGTACCAAGAAATATACGACCATTGCGCAACGTAATACTGATGAACGTGCACACCGTCAATTGTAATACTAGGATAACGACCTTAAACCTATGAACACAGAGGTCATTAAACTTACACTTCCCGTCATGTGTGGCTATGTTCCGCTTGGCATAGCATTTGGCATACTCTTCGTAGAGCTCGGCTACCCATGGTATTTCTCAAGTTTGATGGGGATCATTATCTTTGCCGGTGCAGCCCAGTTTATGGCAATTGGCCTGCTCGCAGCGGGTGCCGGTCTTTTTGAGGTTTTTATATCAACACTGCTGCTGAACGCGCGTCATGTATTCTATGGTTTAAGCTTGATTAAAGACTTTGATGTAACAGGCTGGCGAAAGTGGTATCTAATCTTTGGTCTGACAGACGAGACCTATTCTCTTCTCACCAGTCTACCGCGTTCAATGACAAATAGCGGAGTTATGAAACTTCAGATCACCGGATACAATCAAGGTTACTGGATCATCGGTTGTACCCTTGGCGCTTTGTTTGGTAAAGAAATCGACATTAACACTCAGGGGCTTGATTTTACCCTAAGTGCGCTATTTATGGTGCTCACGATTGAGCAGTTCAAAGCCAGTCAAAAGCTAGCACCCTTCATTATTGCATTCGTTGTAGGCCTCGCCGCCCTCATTTTGATCTCAGCCAGCAATATGCTGCTTTTTTCTCTCGTTATGGTGCTCTGTTTACTGCTCGGGCAATACCGACTGCAAACGCGCATCTTAAAGGCAAAATAAGGCATGGATTTAACCTATTTAGTCTTGTTCATACTATGCATGGCCTCGGCCACTTTTTTGACGCGAGCCTTACCCTTCTGGTTACTAAAAGATCATCAGCACCCGCTGATATTATTTCTGGGCAGGAACCTGCCGCCGGCGGTAATGACGCTTCTCGTGCTATACAGTTTGAAGCACGTGACTTGGATAAGCGGATCCTACGGCTTACCCGAGGTCTCGAGTTTGCTTTTAGTGACCGTTATACACCTGTGCTTAAAAAATGCTTTATTGAGTATTGCATCAGGGACCATACTTTACATGCTCTGGGTTCAAGGTTTGTTATTCGGCTAACGATACCTATCCGCATAGACCTTCATATATTTATAAAACACGCCGTTAGCGTTCGACCATGAGATCGCTAAACCCCGCCAACCTGCCAAAAAACCGCCCTTGATTAAGTAGCTTTCAAAAAATCGCCAAACCGTCTTTAACATGATGATAGGCAAAGGATACGTTTTACCGCCTTGACGATTAAACTCTGTATAGCGATCCACCTTTACCAGAAACTGCCCTAGGTGCTGAACCGCATTGTGCGCGATAGGATGCGGAATCTTTTTGATACAACTATCGGCATGCAACGCAACGGTCTCATGCACTGCATTATCGTTGAAATTATGCCGCTCTCGATGGAACATACGCACCAACCAATCACTACCCCAGCCCGCATATTTTACCCATTCACCCATCAGGTAATTATCTCGACGCACCTTTATGACGGTATTCGTATCCTGCCCAGAGTCCCAATTTAAAAGGTAGCCTGTTAATTCTTTAGACGCCATTTCATCGGCATCTAAAGAAAGGACCCAATCATTACTCGCAGCATTCACCGCAGCTTGTTTGGTCGGGCCAAAGCCTAAGAACTCGCCCTCCACAACCTTTACATTTTCGTATTGAGACGCGATCTCAAGCGTTTTATCATCCGAGCCATTGTCATAAAGGATGACCTCTTTAAAGGCATGCAAAGAGGCTAGGGTTTCTTCAATCGTTGCTTCGCCATTTTTAACAATAATCACGGCACTTACGCATTCAATCATGCAAGTTCTCTTTCCCATGAGGCTAGTCATATATTCTCTATGCCATTACCGGTTGGGTTAATTCAGTATAAAGAAGATTATCGACAGCTTCGGCGTGATTGGCAAACACAAAACGCCACATATAAAAAAAGGGAGCCGGTGGAAAGGACGCAAGACTTGCCCGCGCCTCATTCAACGGCCCCCTAAGGGACTATTACTTTCTGAAAAAAGGAACTAGATAACTTCCTAGCGCTTATTTAGACAAGTCTAAAAGCAATTTGTTCAATCGTGTTACAAAAGTCCCTGGTTCTTTTAGCTGTTCCCCCATAGCAAGCGCTGCTTGATCAAACAAAACATGCGTTAGATCGTTAAAACGCTCGTCATTTTGTTCTTCATTTAGCAACTTCACTAACGGGTGCTCAGGATTTACCTCGAAGCTTGGCTTGCTCTCAGGTACCTGTTGACCAGCCGCCTCCATGATCTTCTTCATCTGTGCATCCATATCATGCGCACCCGCCACCAAACATGCAGGGCTATCCGTCAGACGGTTTGTCACGCGCACATCATCGACCTTATCGCTCAATAACTCTTTGATCTGAGTAAGCAAACTTTCATAGGTTTTGCTCGCTTCTTCCTTCTGTTTTTTGTCTTCTTCCGCATCCATCTCACCAAGATCTAACTCACCCTTAGTAATATCTTGAAGATGCTTACCTTCGAAGTCAGTTAGATAAGAAATCATCCAGCCATCGATGCGGTCACTGAGCACTAACACCTCGATGCCCTTCTTACGGAAGATTTCCATGTGCGGGCTGCTCATGCCTGCGGCATAAGTCTCTGCGGTCACATAGTAAATTTTTTCTTGGCTCTCTTGCATGCGAGCGACGTAATCTTCGAGTGACACGTTTTGCTCACTGTTGCCATTTGTCGAGGCAAAACGGAGTAATTTAGCAAGCTTCTCTTTATTCGAGAAATCTTCACCCAAACCTTCTTTTATTACTTGACCAAATTCATCCCAAAACGCTTGATATTGATCTGCATCGTTCTTCGCTTTTTTGCCCAGCATATCAAGCACGCGCTTTGTTAATGCGGCTTTCATATTTTCGACAGTTTTATCGGCTTGTAACAGCTCGCGAGAAACGTTTAACGAAAGATCTTTCGAATCAACGATGCCTTTTACAAATCGCAAGTAAAGCGGCAGAAATTGCTCCGCTTCATCCATAATAAAGACGCGCTGAACATACAGTTTTAAGCCACGTGGAATTTCACGGTTATATAAGTCGAATGGCGCTTTACTTGGGATATACAGCAAGCTCGTATATTCTAATTTACCTTCAACGCGGTTGTGTGACCAAGTAAGCGGATCCTGAAAGTCATGAGAAATATGTTTGTAAAACGACTTATATTCATCTTCAGAGACTTCGTTTTTAGACATTGTCCACAGCGCAGTCGCTTCATTAACCGTTTCATCTTCTGGCGCTTTAGGTTCCTCACCCTCTTCGGCGGGCACCGGCTCAGATTGCATCACAACAGGAAACGCTATGTGATCTGAATACTTTTTAACTAAACTACGCAGACGCCAACCGTCTGCAAACTCAGACTCATCTTCTTTTAAGTGCAAGACGATCGACGTGCCACGTTCAGCGCGCTCAACCGTTTCAACAGAGAACTCGCCCTCGCCTTCAGAGGACCAGTGCACACCCGCGGAAGCATCTGCCCCCGCCCTTCGCGTAAATACATCTACTTTATTTGCAACAATAAATGCTGAATAAAAACCAACGCCGAATTGGCCAATCAACTGCGAATCTTGTTGGCTATCACCTGTCAGTTTAGACATAAAGTCTGCTGTGCCTGATTTCGCGATCGTACCAAGATTGGCGATAACGTCATCGCGCGTCATACCAATTCCATTATCTGCGATTGTAACGGTGTTAGCTTCTTTGTCGAAATCAAGACGAATCTTCAGTTCGCCATCATTTTCGTAAAGGGCGTCATTTGATAGCGCTTCAAACCGTAATTTATCTTCCGCATCGGAAGCATTCGAAATCAATTCTCTAAGGAAAATTTCCTTGTTGCTGTATAAGGAATGAATCATCAAGTGCAGAAGCTGTTTTACTTCTGTTTGGAAGCCCATAGTTTCTTGCTTAGCAGCAATATTTTCCGACGTGGACATAGAAACTCTCTCTATTTACTTAATCAAGCTGAATGGTTTGCAGTCTTAAACGTTCACGGGTAAGACTAGAATTTTAAGATTAATAATGTTGGGTCAATTATTTAGCTTTCAAGGCCTAAAAAATAATTACTCACGGCTAGCCGAAAGCTTGTGGTTAAATGGGGCGTTGATAATTTAAATTTTGGCGAAAAGTATGTTGCGCATTCTTGTTATTGGTATGTTTTCTGTCGTGGTCCTTATCGGCTTCAGTGCCGTTTTCATGGATATGCGATACGGCGGGGGCGAAGCCTTTCCTGATCGCAGCAGCGATGCGTCACAGCCTACCTCTGCATTAGGTGTCGTCACAGAACTTGATTATCCACCGGGCAATATCGCGGTTTCAGAATCGGGTCGCATTTTCTTTAGTTTTCATCCAGAAGGCAACCCGGAATACAATCTGGCAGAACTCATTGATGGGGAAGCACAACCTCTACAGTTTAGTTCTGATGAACCAATTGACTTACAAAGCGTGCTCTCGCTTCGAATCGATCAAAAAAACCGGCTTTGGCTTCTAGATTATGCCAATCATGGGCATGGTCAACCGAAAATAGTCGCGATTGATCTAACGACGATGAACATCGTACATCGCTATGAGTTCCATTCCGATATTGCAGGTTTAGGCTCACATCTGAATGACTTCCAAGTCAGTCATGACGGTAAACGCATTTACATTGCAGACGCAAGTATTCTTGGTCTGAACCCCGCATTAATTGTTTACGACGTCGAAAGCCAAACGGCGCGGCGCACCCTAGCTAATCATGCTTCCGTTGAAGCTGATCATTACATACCGGTTGTTGATGGCGAAAAAATGCTTATGTTTGGCGTATTTGCAATTCGTCCGGGGGTGGATTCTATTGCGCTAGACCGCAATGAAGAGTGGCTCTATTTTGCGCCGGTGACCGATGAACATTTACATCGAGTTCGGGTAGCGGACTTGGATAATATCTACCTTGGGCCACAAGAGCTTGCAGCGCGAGTAGAAGTATTTGCCGAGAAAACAATGAGCGATGGTTTAACCACCGATAACGAGGGCAATATCTATATTTCCGCTCTAGAGCACTCTGCAATCATCAAAATGAGTCCTCAAGGTGAAATGAAAACCTTGATAAAAGATGAGCGGTTGCGGTGGCCTGATGGGTTTAGTTTTGGCCCCGATGGCAAGCTGTTTGTAACATCAAGCGCGTTGCATCATGTCATCATGAAACCTGACAGCTATATTGCACAAAATGGACCCTACCATATCTTCAGTTATGACACGGGTAACACGGCAACCGCAGGACACTAGTTGATAGTTTTGATAGTTATTAACGCGCGCGTATTATTCGAGTAGAAAATGCGCGCGGGCCAGTGCAATAGGCTCATCACGACACTCTTGCCAAGCATGTACTTCAACATTTGCGACTCTGCCACCCTGCCGCGTTACTTCGCAGAAGGCAAATGTATCTGTATCGGCACCCGCTCGGAGATAATCGACTGAGAAATCAATAATCTTCGGGTAGGTTTTCGCGGCGTTAGTCGCCAATAAATGAAGCGCACTAGAGAGCTCCATAAAGCCACCTATGACGCCACCATGAATCGCCGGTAAGATTGGATTTCCGATATTACCGGCTTGGCGCGTCAACATGAAAGTCTGAGTGTCATCACTGTAAACAAAGTCGATACCGATATGACGTGCATAGGGAATTGCTTCAATCAAAACCCTATTATCCGCTTTAGCTATAGCGCGCTCCCGCACTGAAGCGAAATCGACTTCAGTTGAGTTCACCTTGGGAAACGAAGGTAGCGTAAATCCTTCGGTCATCACCTCAAGGTTTGGAATACCTTTCGCCCCCATTCTCACAAAAGTAGCCACACAATGAGCAACAGTGCGATCGATCTGATAAGCCTCGCAACGCATAAATAGAATATTGGATGTCACGCGATAACAACTCGCGCGCGCAAAAACCCTTTGATTAGGTTTCGCTGATCGCATGTAATCAACGCGTAAGTCTAATGTAGGACACAACTCAAAATCTGGCATAGCACACAACACGCCGGCACCGGCTGCAGTATCCATCAAGGTCGTGATAGCACCACCATGAATCACCTTACTTTCTGGGTTCCCGATAATTGCCTCACTGTATGGCAATGCCAAGATCAGTTCATTTTCTCGCGCTGACACCACCGTTATACCAAGCGCTTGGCATTGCGCCAAGACGCTAACGAAGTCACTTGTTTGCTGATATAAAACCGTCTCATCGCGCATGATTACATCTCTTTAAACTTGCAAAAGCTGGCAATTATAGTGAAACTCATCACAAAACATAAGCGCCTGCCTAGGTGCTTACCCTTAACAATAAAGAGAAAAGTAGCTACCCGTGACTAATACATCCCCTCTCGCAGAAGAACTAGCATTACCTTGTGGCGCCAGCTTGCCTAACCGCCTTGCAAAAAGTGCAATGACCGAAGGTCTGGCAGATAAATATGACCGTCCTACACCAGAACTCATTCGTCTTTACGAAACCTGGTCACGCGGCGGCACAGGACTTCATATAACAGGGAATGTGCTTGTTGACCCTCGCTACTTAGAACGAGCAGGTAACGTCGTGTTAGAAGATGACAGTGCACTTGACCTGTTTAAAGAATGGGCTGAACGAGGTCAAGTTGGGGGTAACCAACTATGGGTACAACTGAATCATCCGGGACGCCAATGTCCTAAAATGGTGAACCGTGAACCCTTGTCGCCCTCCGACATTCAACTGGAACTGATGGGCAATTTCGGTAAACCACGTGCGATGACAGAGGACGATATTCAAGAGGTCATACAACGGTTTGCAAACTCCGCCGCCTTAGTAAAAGAGGCCGGCTTTAACGGCGTACAGGTGCATGCGGCGCATGGCTATTTACTCAGCCAATTTTTATCTCCCAAAATAAATCAACGCACGGATAAATGGGGTGGGTCACTCGAAAATCGTGCCCGCTTGTTGAGAGAAATCGTAAGTGCTGTCAGAGAGTCGGTTGGGCCTGATTACCCGATTGGCGTAAAATTGAACTCTGCCGATTTCCAAAAGGGCGGTTTTTCACTTGAAGACTCAGAACAAGTTGCAACATGGCTCGGCGAAGCGAGTATCGACTTGCTAGAGATCTCCGGCGGCACTTATGAACAGTTGAGTTTAATTGGTGTTGAGCCGACCGAAGTGCGCGAAAGTACCCGCAAGCGCGAAGCTTATTTCATTGAGTATGCCGAGCGTATTCGCGAGGCTGCAAAAATACCCTTGATGGTGACCGGCGGTTTTCGTTCACGAGACGTCATGGAAAACTCGGTGAAAAAGAAAGAAATTGATGTGGTAGGGTTAGCGCGTCCTCTTTGCACGCAAGTTAATGCATCACGAGATCTAATTGAGGGCAATATAGAAAAATTAGACGATTTCGAACATCAACTGGTCTTAGGTAAAGGGTTTTGGGGCAACAATAGTTCGTCAAACCTGATAAAAGCCATCAATGGCTTTGGCCAAATTGGTTTTTATTATTGGCAAATAATCCGTCTCGGCGCCGGGCTCCCGCCACAACCAGCACCTAAAACGTTTAGACATTTTGTGCGCCACATCACCAATGACGCAAAACTAAATATTCGCCGCAAGTTTCGTTAACGCGTAAATAAAAAGGGCAAAGAGAGCGGTTACATTCAACTCTCTTTGTCTCGATTCAGCAGTTTATTCAACAACAAATCGGAAGACGCATGACTATCTTCCATCATGAAACAGTGTCCCCCCGACACAGCTGCGCACTCGAAATTTGAGTTCACTTGCTCGAGCTTATCAATCGAACGCAGCAAAAAACCGTAGGTGCTATCACCGTACAAAACAGAAACTGGTTTGTTAATACGTTTAATTGAGTCCCATAAATTTTTAGCATAACTGCCAAAAACTGCAGCTTCGATTCGGGGCGGACATTTTAAAAAATAGCCTTCCTCGTCTTCCCGAATCGCATGCGTAAGATATGACTTTAAGCACTGTTCATCCCACCCCCGAAATACACCGCGTTCATGAAAATAATCCCACAGCGAATCTTTATCCGGCCAAAAAGTGGTCCGATCGGCCGCCTGCTTGACCATCGGCAAATAACGCGATAAACCAAGAGACCCTAGGGTCGTTGCAACAAAGGCATCAAGAGGCGGCATGATGATTGGATCGAGCAATATGGCACGGTCAAATAAGTCTCGATGTTTTGCCATCATTAGAATCGTGTTCACTGCACCAAAACTATGACCACAGGCAATATGCGTTACATTTTGCCACATCGGCGAAAAGAACTGCCACGCTTCCGAAAAATAGTCAGCACTCTGTCGCCAATGAGTAAATTCAGGCCCATCATCACTATTGCCATGCCCCTGCGCATCGCTTAAAAAGAGATCAAAATGCTCTTGTAGCGGTGCTAATAATTTTTCGTAGACGAGCCCACAAAAACCGTTGCCATGAATAAAATGAAGCACAGGTTTTCCTGTCGGCGGGGTGTAGTACCCACGTAACTTAAAGCCACCTGACACCTCATATTCCCAAAGCTCTAGATTCTCTATATGTAAAGAGGCCAAATCTCGTCTATGCTCCTGTACCGTTTTAATGTGCTGCATTAACTGAAAGCATCATGTCATGCAAAGAGTTACCTAGCGGGATATCTTCAGCTAAAAGCTCGCGTAGAGCAAGGTTTGGAAAATGATGATCTCGTAAGTAATGAATAAACTTAAGTGTTTTAAACGCATCAAACCAGTTATGGAAATGCTCTAGTCGTTTACTTGCGGGTATTCCGTTTTTTCCTTGTTTAGCTATATGTCCAAAAAACTTCTCAATACTAAGCGAATCAAGCAAATGCGCAACTTGCTTCTCACTAAGCACAGTACTGCGAGTTAGTATTTCCGTTAGTATTTCTTGTTTAAACATATTAATAGGTAAGGTTCGAACACTCTCTAACAACACGGCAAGTATCTTAAAACTATCGGGGTGATAATAGGTGTAATTACGTATGGGGTCTGCAGTATTTTGTATCTTGGAGATAGCAGGTCCAGTGCCAAATGGTACGCGAGCGCTCGCCCGAGCTTGGATACCCAATGTTGGTTTAGCTGCCTGACGAATCACCCCGAGTTTGCGAAGTTTGTTCAATAAATAAAAATCTTCACCCGCTGAACGTTTCGGCACACCTCGAACTTGTGCGTAGTAATGAGCGGAGACGGCAATGGTCGACCCTATTGTAAAAAATGCATAGGGTGACTGCGCTAGATTTAACTGCTCGACATAGTAATGCAAGCGAATATCATAGAGCTTGGTCGCAAGCTCAAAGCCGTCCTCTGGGTAATGCACGAACGGAAAAACACAAGCACTCTCACTATCTTTGGGTGGCGGGGTTGCAAAATATTCGGCTGGCAATTCTGCATCAGCATCACTTTGAAAAACCCAACGATTAGAGACGGCTGAGTCACCCTCCGCTCTAAAAAGCCGCAAGGCGATATCACCACCGATCTTTCTCGCTAAACCGACACCTTGTTTTTTTGGAATCAACATATTGGGACTGCAGCGATCAACGATTACAATTGCCCGGCCTACCTCATCAATTACCGCGCTTACATTGTTTGCAAGCGGCATTAGAACAAAGTCATTAGATAAATATTGATAACACAAGCGTGTCCGAGCGATTGCCGTTTCTGGCGCACCTTCCGGTGCATTTAAGACGAAAATAAGGTGTACGCTCGATGCACCACGCGCCCGTATCATCGATTTAAGGGCCTCATAGGGTTCATCAAATGCAGGGATAACCAGCGCCGATTCGGCACATGCCTGAGGGGTACTTTTAAAAGAAGCCTCTGGCTCGGCATAACGCTCAAGATATTTATCTATGTGTCGCTCAATCATTACGCACTGACTTACATTAGCAAAATGATGCGTTCTTCAAAGGTCCTAACCTAGCTAAGCAAACTTCAAGCGCCTCATTTGTGTAGGGCTTTGGCGGGCGTGCACCCCATACCGGACTGGGCCAAGCCACGTCGGTTTTAAAACGCACAACATGATGAATATGTAACTGACTCACGACATTCCCGAGCGCCGCGACATTAAGCTTTGTACCCGAAAACAAATCCATAAGGCTCTGACCAAGATGATCAGACTCTTTGTTAAACTGCTGACGTTGTTCAGTGCTCAACTCATAAAGCTCTCGAATATTTGAGAGCACCGGGACAAGAATAAGCCAAGGGTAATTTGCATCATTCATGAGAAGAACTTTACACAACGGCCACTCGGTAACTTCTATTGTATCGGCCGCAAGCCTTGCATCTAACTTAAATGACATCTAGCAAGACTCCTCTTTGCTTTATCACGGATCAGTCGAAGAATGCGCAACGGCATCTTTTTTCGCTTGCCAAATCCTTTCCCAATCAAGCGCCGATTGCACGATGACGCCAAGATCTTCATAATCGGGTTGCCAAGCTAGCACTTTTTTTATACGCGTGTTGTCTGCCATCAGCGCGTCAGGATCACCCGCTCGCCGGACAACCTCTTCAACAGCAAAGTCAGTACCTGACTTTTCTTTCACTACATCAATGACCTCTTTTACTGTGAAACCGCTACCATATCCACAATTTAAAGTATCCGATGCACCACCTTGTGCCATGTAAGCAAGCGCCATGACATGTGCCTTCGCAAGGTCATCCACATGAATATAATCGCGTATACACGTACCATCACGCGTTTCATAATCCGTTCCGAACACTTTCATTCCAGCGCGTGCGCCACTGGCGCACTCACATGCTACTTTGATGAGATGTGTAGCCTCAGGCGTCGCCTGGCCTATGCGACTTTGAATATCGGCACCGGCTACGTTGAAGTAACGTAAAATGACATGTTTTAAATTGGTCGCAAACGATAAGTCGCGAATCATTTGCTCGCTCATCATCTTCGATGCACCATAAGGATTGATGGGCGCAAGTGGCATGTCTTCCGTCAAGATCTTTTCGTCAGGCATACCATAAACCGCGGCCGTCGAGGAAAAAACAAGATAAGGTGTTTTGAACTGTTCTATGACACCCAAAAGGTTCAGAGTATTGCGCGTATTATTTCTAAAATACTTTAACGGATTTTCTACCGACTCAGGCACAACAATATGCGCCGCGAAATGGAGTACAGCTTCAAAATCATGCGCCTTAAACACACCCTCTAACTTTTCCGTATCTGCCAAGTCACCGATTATCAGTTCACCATAACTCACCGCCCAAGCATAACCTGTAGAAAGGTTATCGTAGACCACAATATCATGGCCCGCTTCACCGAGCTGTTTCACTACATGGCTTCCGATGTACCCCGCACCACCTGTGACCAATACCTTCATTAATTCTTCCTTTTGGTTTGCGTTGTTGTGGTCAATTCTGCTTGATTCACGGCCTCTTTTAAGGCTTTCTTCTTATCACGTCGCTTTGCAAAAAATCCGGTCATTATTGCACTACATTCGTCAGCCAAGACGCCATCACTAAATTCAATATGCGTATTCATCGCAGGATGCGCGAGCAAATTATTTTGGCTCACGACCGCACCCGACTTGGGCTCTGTTGCACCAAACACTAATCTTGAAATACGTGCATGCACCATCGCCCCCACGCACATGGTGCAAGGCTCTATCGTTACGTAAAGTGTAGCACCTGGTAAGCGATAGTTAGCTTGCTTTTCGCACGCATCACGCAACGCTTGAATTTCCGCGTGCGCAGTTGGGTCACATTGACCAATAGGACCATTGGCCCCTTCGCCAATAATCTTGTTATCCAACACGACAATCGCGCCCACAGGTACTTCATTGTTAGCGGCAGACGATTCTGCCAACTGAAGCGCCCGGCGCATCCATCTCTCATCAGCAGATGAATCTTGCACCATAGCTATTGCTCATTCCCATTCAATGGTCGCAGGTGGCTTCGATGAAATATCATAAGTCACCCTAGACACACCCGAAATCTCATTGATAATGCGATTTGAGACCAGTTCTAAGAAATCATAGGGTAAATGCGCCCAGCGTGCGGTCATAAAATCGATGGTTTCCACCGCCCGCAACGCGATGACATACTCGTATCGCCGCGCGTCGCCAACCACTCCAACCGATTTTACGGGTAAAAACACGGCGAATGCCTGGCTTGTTTTGTGGTAAAGATCAGCATTATGCAATTCTTCAATGAAAATTTTATCGGCTCGGCGAAGCAGATCCGCATATTGTTTTTTGACCTCACCCAGGATGCGCACACCTAACCCCGGCCCTGGAAATGGGTGCCGGTAAACCATGTCGTAAGGCAGACCCAATTCAAGCCCGATCTTACGTACTTCGTCTTTGAATAACTCACGCAAAGGTTCAACCAACTTTAACTTCATATCCTCTGGCAAGCCCCCCACATTATGATGCGATTTTATCACATGGGCTTTACCTGTTTTTGAGGCCGCCGATTCAATGACGTCGGGGTAAATGGTGCCTTGTGCTAACCATTTTACATTATCAATTTTTGATGACTCGGCATCGAACACCTCAATAAAGGTGTTACCAATAATCTTACGCTTTTGCTCTGGCTCATCAATACCAATGAGGCGAGATAGAAACATCTCCTCGGCATCTGCTCTCACCACTTTCACGCCCATGTTGTCTGCAAACATCTGCATAACTTGATCGCCTTCATTAAAACGAAGCAAACCGTTATCGACGAAGACACAGGTAAGCTGCTTGCCAATCGCTCGGTGCAGTAAAGCCGCCACCACTGACGAATCAACGCCGCCCGACAAACCAAGCAGGACATGATCATCGCCCACTTGCTTGCGAACCGTTTCAATTGCATCTTCAACGATTTTACTTGGCGTCCAAAGCGCGTTGCATTGCGCAATACGCATCACAAAGTGCTCAAGAATGCGCATACCTTGCAAGGTATGCGTTACCTCTGGGTGGAACTGCACACCATAGAAATGACGCGATTCGTCGCACATCCCAGCAATCGGGCATGAGTCAGTTTTGGCCATCAGGACAAAGCCCTCAGGCATTACCGTCACCTTATCACCGTGACTCATCCAAACATCGAGCAGTGATTCACCCTGTTCACCGACATGATCACGGATATCGTCAAAAAGTGCCGTTTCACCTACCGTCTCGATCTGTGCGTAGCCAAACTCTTGTATTTCAGAGCCCTCCACTTTGCCACCCAACTGTGCAGCCATTGTTTGCATGCCGTAGCAAATCCCGAGCACCGGCACACCAAGGTCGAATACACACGCCGGCGCACGCGGCGTATCGTGCCCCGTTACCGATTCCGGCCCACCAGCCAAGATAACCGCCTTCGGTTGATAAGCACGGATTTCTTGCTCATCCATATCAAAAGCTCGAATCTCACAAAAGACACCAATCTCGCGCACACGACGTGCAATTAACTGGGTATATTGAGAACCGAAATCTAAAATTAGGACGCGGTGCGCATGGATATTTTCGTCTAGTGACATAAGTATTTAACCTTCAATAAAAACAAAAGCGGGACGCCAACGCCGCCCCGCTATTAATGTCCAAGCTAACAACATTACATACCAAACTCAGCTTACTCGGTAGTTTGGTGCTTCCTTCGTAATGGTGACGTCATGCACATGGCTCTCTTTCATTCCTGCAGCAGTAATACGCGTGAACTGTGGAATTGTCCGCATCTCTTGAATACTGCGACTACCCGTATAACCCATGCTAGAGCGCAAGCCACCCATCAACTGATGAATAATCGCCGCCATCGGCCCCTTGCACGCGACGCGACCCTCTATTCCCTCCGGCACAAGCTTATCCACACCCGACTTTATGTCTTGAAAGTACCGATCACTCGAACCCTGAGACTGTCCCATAGCACCCAATGATCCCATACCACGATACGCTTTATAACTGCGACCCTGAAAAAGTTCGATTTCACCCGGCGCCTCGTCAGTTCCGGCTAATAGGCTACCAATCATGATACAGTTTGCGCCGGCCGCAATAGCTTTAGCGATATCACCAGAGAAGCGAATCCCTCCGTCCGCAATCAGGGGCACATCGCTATCTCTCAATGCTTCCGCAACGTTGGCAACCGCTGAGATTTGCGGCACACCTACACCCGCTACAATTCGTGTGGTACAAATTGATCCAGGCCCTATACCTACCTTTACGGCGTCCGCACCGGCGTCAACTAGTGCCTTTGCTGCCTCGGCCGTGGCAATATTGCCACCAATGACTTCTACATGAGGATAGTTTTCTTTAACCCAACGAACGCGATCAATAACACCCTTTGAATGACCATGAGCAGTGTCAACCACGATGACATCGACACCGGCTTTCACCAAAGCGTCTACGCGCTCTTCGGTTCCCGCCCCAGTGCCAACCGCTGCACCAACGCGCAGTTGTCCATCTCCATCCTTGCATGCATGAGGGTAATCTTGCGATTTCTGGATATCTTTAACCGTCACCAAACCTTTTAATTCAAAGTCATCATTAACAACCAGCAGCTTCTCAATCCGGTTTTGATGTAAGCTATCTTTTATAACTTCAGGTGATTCGCCTTCTCGCACGGTGACTAGTTGTTCTTTAGGCGTCATGATCGATGAAACCAGCGTATCCAGACGACTTTCAAAACGAATATCTCGGCCTGTCACAATCCCTACGAGGTCTTTACCGTCGACAACCGGTAAGCCAGAAATTTTATGGGCAGCCGTTATCTGTAAAACTTCGCGAACCGTATTATTTGGAGACACGGTGATCGGGTCTTTTACCACACCGCTTTCGAATTTCTTCACCGCCCGAACGGTGGCCGCTTGCTGTTCCGCAGTCATATTTTTATGCACAATACCGAGTCCACCTTCTTGGGCCATTGCAATGGCCAATGAGGCTTCGGTGACCGTATCCATTGCAGCAGATACAAGGGGAACGTTTAAACTAATTTTCTTAGTTAAGCGCGTTTGAAGTGTTACTTCGTTGGGGAGAACTTCTGAGTATCCGGGAATAAGCAATACATCGTCAAAAGTTAGAGCGTCTTGAGCGATCCGCAACATAGGGAAAATCCTTAGCCATGCCGAGAAAAGCGGTTTATTATAGGGGGTGTATATGACCGGTGTAAAATATTAATTTAATAAGTTTTTTTACGGGCATTTGCTGACTAAACAGTCAACTAAAATTACGTATCGAACAGACCCGCACTATCAATAGGAAACCAAAACGCTCTATGCATTACCCGGATCCGCCCCACTCTATTCAGGCGCCTATGGCAAACAAAGCGATAAGCGTGAGCGAGTTGAATCGGCAAGTGAAGCGCTTGTTGGAAATCAGCTACGCACAAACATGGGTACAGGGTGAAATTTCTAGCTTTTCACGTCCAGCATCGGGTCATTGGTACTTCACTTTAAAAGATGATCGATCTCAAATTCGCTGCGCCATGTTTCGGGGTTTTAACCAACGTCTCAAATTTTTGCCTAAAGAAGGGGATGAGTTGATTGTCCGCGGCAAAGTAAGTTTGTACGAGGGCCGCGGTGATTACCAATTAATTGTCGAAAACCTAGAACCTGCCGGGCTTGGTCAACTGCAAGCCGCCTTTGATGCACTTAAATTAAAACTCTCGAGCGAAGGCTTGTTTGATGAACAAAACAAAAAGCCACTGCCGCGAATACCAAAAAAAATTGCGGTCATCACTTCGCGCACTGGGGCCGTCATACATGACATTATTTCAGTTACATCACGACGTTTTCCTGCAACAGAAATTGTCCTTTTACCCGTCACAGTGCAAGGCGAGTATGCCGCACAAGAGATTGCTCACGCCATCAAAATAGCCAATAAACAACACGTCGCCGATGTGATTATCGTTGGCCGAGGCGGGGGGTCTTTAGAGGATTTATGGGCATTCAATGAAGAAGTCGTTGCCCGCGCAATTTTTAAAAGTGAACTACCTGTGATCAGCGCGGTCGGTCATGAAGTAGATGTTTCCATCGCTGATATGGTCGCAGATTACCGCGCGCCTACGCCATCTGCCGCCGCAGAACGACTGACACCTGATGTGTTTGAACTCACTCAAAAGCTCGATGACTTGCAGCATCGTTTAGGAAACTTCTGGTCACAAAGAATTCACCGAGACAAAGAGCGACTGCATCAGCTGCAAGCGCGTCTAAAGCATCCAAGGCAACATCTACAAGAGCGATCGAGACAAACGCTAGAATTATTTTCACGACTAGACGCCGCGATGCAGCGCCACATAAAAGATTTTCAACAAACCTTGAAGCACTGTGAGACAAGACTACGCACACAGAGACCAAAAAAACTAATCGAAGCGAAAACGCAAATGTGTTATCAGCTATGGCAAACACTCAACGCCTTACAAGCGCAACAACTTAGCGTTAGTAAAAATCGCTTGGCACTTGCCGCTCAGACACTCAATACGGTGAGTCCCCTTGCAACGATGGACCGAGGCTACTCTATATTAACTTACTCTGATCAGCGTATCGTGCGTGATTCAAGCGAGCTAGCGAAGGGTGATGAAGTCACTGCGCGATTGTCAAAAGGCTACGCAAGCCTCACGGTTAAATCGGTTACAAAGAGCCCTAATACACACAAAAATAATTAATGAGCCTGATTAAGCCAATTCATCCAATAAAAAGTCTTTAGCCGTATTTAGCTGTGCCGCAAGGTAATCATTGCCCCCACGGTCTGGGTGTACTTTTTGGATTAATGCCCGATGCGCCGCGACCACATCTTCTTTACTGTACGGTGTTTGCAAACCCAACACCGCTTCAGCCTCTGAGCGCGTCATCTTCTTCGCTGACACCGTATTTTGCTTACCTGAAAACTCATTTGTATTATCTTTCTGGCTTTTACGAGATTTAACCAAGCGTCTCAACAACGGGATATAACGCAGCAAGGGCGCCGCTTTACCTACAAATGGTAGCAAACCAGTAACAATCGCTGCGATAAAGTTCAAGCGCCCGGTCAGAGTCAAAAATATAACAAAGCCGAATAAAAGAAAAAATACAAACCAAGCAAACACACGCTTGCGCTTCTGGGGGGGCTGAGAATTAAAGTATTTGAGAAAGAGAAAAAAGCCAATTAACAGCCCTATTCCTAGAACAATACGAACCACAAGTTACTCCACTTTACCCGTAAAATTACCGACGCCAACTAGAGACCTCGTAAAATGTGCCGCGCTTTCTTAACACTGGGCGACTCAATCATCCTACCATTATATGCTTCGGCCGCCATCCCTTCTGACAATCCCCTCTCATATACATCGACTATTTGTTTCGCCTCGCGAATCTCCTCTTCGGAAGGCGTAAAAACCTCATTAACCACTAGCACTTGATTGGGATGGATACAAAACGTGCCTTCAAAACCCATTTCCTTCGCATTTTCCACACCCAATTTGAACACATCGATATCTTGGTAATTCGCTATCGATCCAAGTAACCCAAGTGGTGTTATGTGCGCACGACGCGCAGCGAAACATAGCATTTGACTGGGCAAGGCTAAGGTCGCCAAATTCGGCGTCATTCCGCAACTTTCGGAAAAATCTTCTGAACCAAGCATCATTGCAACTAAACGCGAATGCGCACAGGCGATTTCATCCAACTTATCCAAGGCATGCACCGACTCAACCATAGCGATTAACAAGGTATGGCCCAATGGCATCCGCTTCTTTTGTTCTATAATTTTAATTGCGCCCGCAATTTGTTGAATCACATCTGAAGAACTAACTTTAGGTAAAACGATTGCCGATACCTCAGGGCTAACGACAGTATGAAGATCTTCCTGATACAGTTCACAGGCTATATTGATACGGGCTAAAACCGATAAGCCTTGAGTACTCAAATGCTTTGCGGCTTGCGTAAACTGGCGTCTGGCAAGCTCTTTTTGGCTTACCGGCACACTGTCTTCCAGATCGAGAATGTAAGCATCTGCCTGCTGCTGCGCGGCATTGTCGACAAATGCCTCTCGGTGAACAGGAATAAACAATGCCGAGCGCCAGCCAGGATAGATATGATGTTTATTTGCCAACATACGCCTCCTCCAAAATTTTTGGTATCAAAGATATGCCACAAAACCGAATACTATCAAACGATAGGCTAATTCAAAACATAAGTGCTGACAAAGCCTCGCTACAAATAAACCACACCAAAACCTGCCGCAAAACATCTAGCTTTTTAAGCCCAAACATGAAAACCTGCAAATAGTCGAGCAGTTAACAAAAAAATAACAATACAGGCTATCATACAAAATTTGAGCTTGTGATCTAAACTACCAGCATGCGAATAAAAAACTACCACACACAATTACAGATGCAGGCACTTTACGACCTGACTATGCGCGCCAAAGCGGGCACGGTGATGTATCTCGCCATCTGGATCGCAATTGTCTGGGCATACAACATCCATGAAAAAAGTCCCACTTTTTTTTATGCGAATGGTGGCATATTGCTTTCATTGGCTGTGGTCCGCCTTATTCACTTATTTAAAACCAAACAATGTACTGAGGATAATGCTGAACATTTATACCAAATACTGGTTTATATCTTATTATGCACGGCCCTGCATTGGGGACTAATGACTGCCTGGGTGCTACTAGATGATAATTTTATTGAAGCGCGCACTGTAATCATGATTGTGTTACCGACGTTCGCAATTGGCGGCGCCAGCACACTGAGCATTTCTCATGAAGTACGCACTCTTTACCCAACCTTTATGTTTATGCCGACTATCTGTGCTCTGCTCTATACCATTGATAGAGATAATTTTCTTTTAGCTGGACTAATCATCGTCGCATTTGCCTACGTATTCGTGATTTCTGGACTTGTCTATCGAAACTATTGGTCCGCCATAACAAACAACTTAATCGCTGAAGAGCGCGCCGCAGCGATGGAGCAATTAAGCATCACAGACCAACTCACTCAGCTGAAAAATCGCATGTTTTTTGACTCGGAATTTGAAAAGGAGTGGAAACGCAGTATTCGCTTAAAAGCGCCACTTTCAATTCTAATGATTGATCTAGACTACTTTAAAAAGCTTAACGACACCTTCGGACATATTTTTGGCGATGAGGTTCTTAAGCATGCCTCCGCGGCGATCGCAAACGAAATCAAACGTCCAACCGATTGCATCGCACGATACGGTGGTGAAGAGTTTGTGGCGATGCTGCCGAATACGAATTTGGACGGTGCAAAAGTTATTGCCGAGCGCATTAGAAAGACAATTGAAAACCTGCCGCTCGAACACAATAGCAGACCGGTGAGTCTCACGTGCTCGATTGGGGGTGCAACGATCATTCCCCAACCAGGCGGTGATCGTTCGGATCTTGTTAAACGTGCAGACAGTGCGCTATATCAAGCCAAAGATGGCGGAAGAAACCGCTATCTCGCTGACGACCCACGCGCAAATCTAGAGCAGGTTAGCTAGTCCCGAGCGTTGCCTGGCTACTTAATTCGGGCGGCAAGGCATAGCTGCCGGTTACATGAGCAGCTAATTCCGCAGACGCAGAAGTAAAAATATCGACCTCACAGTAGGCAAGGCGCTTACCAAGCTTGAGTATTTTCCCCTCTGCAATAATATCAACCTGTCCGGGGCGCTGCATAAAATTGATATTCAAATTGCTCGTTACCACCATCGCCACTTCGCCCACCGCACCCAAAATGGCGGCATACATGGCGGTATCAGCCGCTGCCATCAACACAGGACCTGAAACAGTGCCACCTGGACGTTTATTCTTGTTATTGAAAGGAATTCGAATACGCGCATGACCATTATCAATACGTTCTACTTTTAGGTCCATTGCCTCCGCCATGGGTATCCATTGACGGATCAAGTTTTCTACTTGCATAGCCGACAAACTCATTCAATTTTTTCCTTATTTACGCTTAAGTGCGAAACAACACTATACGATTGCGATACCGCTCTTTAAACTACGCATTATTGCTGAAACAATCCATGACAATAAGTGTTCTCAAAATTGAATTCAAGCACCGGAATCGTGTCGTGAACCCTGTCAAACAAGCATGTGCTTTTAGTTTATCCCCATGAAAGGAAGATGAAAATTTATGCGAGCCAGCCGCTTTTTAATTGCTACTCATAAAGAAACGCCAGCTGATGCAGAAGTCATCAGCCACCAACTTATGTTACGCGCAGGCCTAATTCGAAAACTTGCGTCAGGTCTATATAACTGGCTACCAATGGGCCTCAGAGTACTTCGAAAAGTTGAAACTATCGTGCGCGAAGAAATGGATCGATCAGGTGCACAAGAACTACTAATGCCGGTGGTGCAACCCGCTGAATTATGGAATGAGTCTGGTCGTTGGCAAGAATATGGCGGAGAATTACTGCGGATAAAAGATCGCCATGAACGGGATTTTTGTCTTGGCCCGACACACGAAGAAGTCATCACTGATTTAATTCGTAACGAACTAAAAAGTTATAAACAGCTGCCTGCCAATTTTTATCAAATACAAACAAAATTTCGCGATGAACGGCGTCCACGTTTCGGCGTCATGCGCGCACGCGAATTTTTGATGAAGGACGCCTATTCTTTTCATATCGACCAAGAATCTCTGGATGAGACCTACCGTCTTATGCATGACACCTACATGCGTATTTTTGAACGCCTCGGTTTAGATTTTCGACCAGTGCAAGCAGACTCAGGAAGCATTGGTGGTAGCTCATCACACGAGTTTCATGTTCTCGCCGAATCGGGAGAAGATGACATAGCCTTTAGCACCCAGAGCAGCTATGCCGCAAACATCGAAATGGCAGAATGTATAACACCAACGGCCCCCCGCGAACCCGCGAATGCGGAATTAAAAGAAGTTAGAACGCCCGACCAAAAGACAATCGATGAAGTTGCTAAATTTTTAGCGCTCACCCCCCAAAATTGCTTAAAAACACTTATTGTCGAAGGCGATTTAGGCGAAGCAGAAAAGCCGCCTTTAATTGCATTAGTGTTGCGTGGGGATCACTCCTTGAATGAAATTAAGGCAGAAAAAATTGACGGCGTCGCATCACCTTTACGTATGGCTGATGAGGCAGAAATAAAAGCGGTGCTTGGCGCAAGTACTGGTTCGCTTGGACCCGTTGGCTTGGGCATTCGTTGCATTGTAGACCGCAGCGCTGCGCAGTCGAGCAACTTTGCATGCGGCGCTAACAAAGACGATATGCACTACCTGAATGTAAACTGGGCGCGCGATGAAGAGCTGAGAGAGATTGAGGACCTACGTAATATCGAGGCCGGTGATCCGAGCCCTGATGGACAAGGCGAAATCGTCATTAAACGGGGTATTGAAGTAGGCCATATCTTTAAACTCGGCACGAAATATAGTGAACAAATGAATGCATCTGTGTTAAACGCTAATGGCAAAGCGAGCATTATGGAGATGGGCTGCTATGGCATTGGTGTGTCGCGTATCGTAGCCTCTGCAATTGAACAAAATAATGACGAGAATGGTATTATTTGGCCAAGCGCAATCGCGCCATTCCAAATCGCGCTTATCCCTCTAAACATGCACAAATCAGAGGTCGTAGCGGAACAAGCTGAAACGCTTTATCGGACATTAAGCGATTTAGGCATCGACGTATTTTTAGATGACCGCAATGAACGCCCCGGCTTCAAATTCGCAGATATGGAGTTGATTGGCATACCTCATAGAATCGTTATCAGTGATCGCGGCTTAAAAAATGGTACGCTCGAATATAAAGGCCGCAATGATGCAGAAAGCCAAGATATTAGCGTTGATGATGCCCTCGACGTAATAAAGACGAAACTAAATCGTGCATGAGCGTGGGCGAACCGGGCGTTTTTTCGCATGCATAACGCTATTACTCTTCATGGGTTTCAGCAGCATTATGAATGCGTCACAAGAGCCTGACGCCGAGCTCACCGCAATACTCAAACAAACAGTTAGAGATGCCAGCAGCTTTATCGATAAATATGAAGCCGAAGTTTGGTTAGTAGATATGTCCCGTCGCTTATCTAAATACCGCTATATGAAAGACCCTAAACAGCGTTTAGAATTTCTCAGACTAGTACATTCGGAGGCACGGCGCGCAAGAATAGACCCGGAATTGGTGCTCGCTCTTATCCATGTAGAGAGCGCCTTTAATAGATATGCATTGTCGGTTGTCGGTGCCCAAGGTCTCATGCAAGTTATGCCTTTTTGGAAAAAAGAAATTGGTCGCCCCGATGACAATTTAATGCATATGGCAACTAATCTTCGTTATGGCTGCACCATTCTTAAGCATTATATTAATCGCGAAGATGGTAATCTAGTGCGCGCTCTAGCCCGATACAATGGAAGCTTGGGGCGTACCAAGTATCCTGAAAAGGTGCTTGTTTTCTGGGAAAAATATTGGCTAGTTGAAGGCTAAGTATGCGGAGTTTAATTGTTGAATTAAACATTGATCGCGATGAATGGCTAAAACTTTATCGAGGGCAATCACAGCTTGTGCGAGCGCGCAGTCGTGAGGGTTTGAGCGTGCAGTTTCCAGCCAATATTCTGAGTAACTATATCAGCCATCAAGGTGTGGCTGGCAACTTTCGTATTACCTTCACAAATGAAGGAAAGTTTCATTCCGTCGAGAAGCTTAATTAAAGAGGTTTACTATGGCTCAGCTGAGTACACAAGAGGTAATGCTAATGCCAGAACCCGAATTAGTGGCAGTATTGAAAGTGATGTCGCTGGACAATTTAGAGCAACATGCGCGCGGATTAATGAAGGAGCTCGGATCAAATCACTACGCAAAACTTATGTCTTTGCTGCTCTCAGGACTGCAAAAAGAGCGACAAAAAAATAACATGAGCAGCACGGAGCGCTTCAGCTTCGTGCAAAATACGATCCGAGATTTCCTACCAAACAAGGCGCTTATGAGTGATGTTTACGAGCGACTTGCAACGATAATCATGCTAATCATTGCGCAAAAATATCGTGCAATCTTAGACACCAAATAGATTTCGCCTGAAAAAATTTAGCCCTTTGTTAGCACTTACTTCGATCCTCGCTGCCGTAATGCCTCAAACAAACAAACGCCCGTCGCTACCGAAACATTCAAGCTACTGACGCTACCGGCCATCGGAATTTTTATCAACTGATCGCAATGCTCTCGTGTTAAACGGCGCAAACCACTGCCTTCCGCGCCCATCACAATTGCGCAAGGTCCTTTAAAATCTGCTTGATAAATATCTTGCTCTGCTTCCCCTGCCGCTCCTGAAATCCAGACACCTCGATCTTGCAAGCTGCGCAATGTCCTCGCTAAATTCGTTACGCGCACCACGGGGGTATGGTCTGCAGCACCCGATGCCACATTTTTCGCGACCGAATTTAAGGGTGCTGATTTATCTTTTGCAACGATAAGCGCATGTACGCCAGCCGCATCGGCTGACCGTAAACATGCACCCAAGTTGTGCGGATCAGTGACTGAATCAAGCACCAGCAAAAATGGGGGTTCAGATAACTGATCGAGTAAGGCGTCCAAGTCATTTTCATTTTTCTCTGGAGTCAACTTTACAAGTGCTACCACACCCTGATGCCGGCCACGTACGAGATCATCCAAGATCTTCCTCGGCACTACCTCAGTTACGATACTAGCGTCCTGAACAGCCCCAACGAGCCGCTGCAAACGCTTATCGTCGCGACCCTTCATTACTTTCACGGAAACAATCTGCTCAGGATCTTTAGTTAACAAAGATTCCACCGCATGAATACCGAATACCGTATCTAACTCACTCATTAATTCGACTCTTTAACCTGACGCTTTCTTGGCTTTTTGGGCTTGTCTTTAGACGCTTCAGATGTGTTTTTTTCTGACGTAGCGTCTTCTGCGGAATTCGTTTTACTACTATTTTTCGCCCAATCAGGTTTCCCTTTATCCTTTTTTTTCGTCAGCTTTAATTTCGCGCGCTTACGTGTTGGCTTGTTGACCGACGAATCATCACGTTTTATCGCCTGCATTGGCGCCACGGGGTCTGCCTTTTCTTTGGCTTTCTTTGCTTTGCCTATCTTGCCCCGGGATACTGCTTTAGTGGTATTTTTGCGCCTTTCAGCTCCATTTTTTTTACCAGCATTTGTGTCCCGTTTGCCAACAACAGCGCTGCGCGACTGACGACCACGACCACGCGCTGATTTTGCCCTCGGCTCAGCACTCATTAAGACAAGATCGATCTTTCGTTCTTCTAAGTTTATCTTGGCGACTTGGACCATGACCCTATCGCCCAAACCATAACGCACACCCGTGCGTTCGCCCACTAATCGCTGCTTCTGTTGATCAAACTGATAAAAATCACCGTCCAAAGTCGCAACATGCACCAGTCCTTCTACATACAAATCGGCAAGTTCCACAAAAAAACCAAAGGCTGTGACGCCGGCAATTAAGCCCTCAAATACTTCACCTAAATGCTGCTGCAAATACTCACATTTTAGCCAATTTGTCACATCACGAGTTGCGTCATCAGCTCGACGCTCAGCCATTGAGCAATGCTCTCCCAACATCAACATCTTTTCGAAGTCATAGGCATAACGGTATGCGCCAACATCGAGCTTATCTGGTCGCCGTACCTGATCGCAGGGCTTACCGTTATAAATAATCGACTTGATAGCACGATGAACTAAGAGATCGGGATAACGACGGATCGGTGACGTAAAATGTGCATACGCATCATATGCTAAGCCAAAATGCCCCTTCTCTTCTGGGCTATAAACCGCCTGACTCATTGAACGTAACATCATCGTTTGAATAACTGAAAAGTCTGGTCGTTCAGCAATCTCGTCAAACAAGGTTTGATAATCAGAGGGCTGAGGCATTTCACCACCCCACAATTGCAGCCCTAACTCGCCCAAGAAAGCACGTAAATTTTCAAGTTTTTCTGCACCAGGACCTTCATGCACCCGATATAATGCGGGGAGCTTTTGTGCGATTAAAAATTTAGCCGTCGCCACGTTCGCACACAGCATGCATTCTTCAATAATTTTATGAGCATCGTTACGTTCAGTCGGGACAATTTTCTCAATCTTACGCGCTTCGCCAAAGATAATTTGCGTCTCTACGGTTTCAAAGTCTATCGCGCCCCGCGTTTTTCTTTGTCTGCGTAACGCCTGATATAAACCATATAAATCATATAGCTGCGGTAAGCGATCGGCAAAATCTTCGCACAATTGAATGCCTTCAGAACTGTCAGTTTCTTCAAGTATGCAACCAACCTGGTTATAGGTCAGACGAGCATGGCTATGCATCACGCCTTCATAGAAGTAGCTATGTTCAACAACGCCCTCAGCCGAAATTTCCATTTCGCACACCATGCATAAACGATCGACCGATGGATTGAGCGAACACAAACCATTTGATAAAATTTCGGGCAACATCGGCACAACATGGTCAGGAAAATATACTGACGTACCTCGCTTGCCCGCTTCAACATCGAGGGGCTCATTTTCTTTTACGTAGTGACTAACATCTGCAATCGCAACATACAAACGCCAACCACCGCCTTGTACATTTTCACAATACACCGCGTCATCAAAATCTCGCGCATCTTCTCCATCAATCGTCACAAGAGGCAAGTGACGAATGTCGATACGCTTACGCTTGTCGGCTTCTCTAACTTCGTTATCTAACGAAGCTATCTGCGTTTTAAGCTCCTCTGGCCACTCATTTGGAATATTATGTGAGCGAATGGCGACCTCAATTTCCATCCCTGGCGCCATATGATCACCTAAAATCTCAACCACTTGACCGATAGCATGCTCTCGTCGGGAGGGATGTTGCGTAATTTTCGCCACCACATATTGACCATGTTTTGCCTCTAAGGTCACATCAGAGGGGATAACTACCTGCTGAGTTTCGCGTACATTTTCCACCTCGACAAAGCTCAACCCGCTTTCGAAGAAAATTCGCCCGACCACCTCGTTGGTATTGCGTTCCAAAACCTCGACGATAACCGCATGACCCTTGCCTCGGGCATCAACATTATCTACACGCACGAGTACGCGGTCCCCATTGAAAACCCGTTGCATCTGTTTCGCGGAGAGATAAAGGTCATCGCCTCCTTTTTCGAGCTTAACAAAGCCAAAGCCATCACGATGACCAATCACAGACCCCTTCAACAAATTCACACTTTGCGTTGGTAAATATTGTTGACGACGATTGCAGATCAACTGCCCGTCTCGCGCCATTGCGATCAAGCGGCGACGCAATGCCTCGTATCCATCCGCATCATCCAAACCTAAGTGATGTGCAATTTGTGGATGAGTAGATGGCTCACCGCTTGTGATGAGCAAATCAAGTATATGTTCACGGCTTGGAATAGGATTCTCATACTTCTGCGCTTCGCGCTGACTATGAGGATCATTAGGAGGTGTTTGATTACCTGAAGACTTAGTCATTCATGACCGCTGGATGAGAAATTTGATGAATTATAGCGCTAAAGCTCAGGGGCGCGAAATCTTTATTTATGCACTAAAGCACGAGGGAATAAGAAAAACGTTTTAGACCAGACCGCGTTTTTCCAAGTGCTTGAAGCCCTTGCGAAGATAGTGCATTTGGTCTTCTAAAATATTGTGATTCTGTAAATACAACAACTCTGAAAATGTGGGCTTGAATGGCACGGCCAGCAATGGCATGCGCGCTTCCTCAGGTAAACGCGCACCTTTACGTTGATTGCATGGCTTGCAGGCCGCGACCACGTTGGTCCACAAATCCCCACCACCGAGTGAACGAGGATGAATATGATCACGCGTCAACTCATTACGATGGAATATCTGCCCGCAATACATGCACATATGCTGATCACGTCGAAATAGATATTTATTCATGAGAGGAATATTAATCGCATGTTTTTTGATGGAGCCGTCCACTGCGATAATAGGCGATAGGTGAATAATTGATCGCACCCCTGTCTTCTGAACACCACCACGCATCGTTAAACATTGATCGCCAAATGCCCAGAGAACTTTTCCATTACAAACAAGACTGGTGGCCATTTCTTTGGTAATCCATCGAACCGGCTGCCCACTTTTGTCTATTTTTAATACTGCCAGATTGCTCATACTGAAACCTTTTCATTCGAATGGCATCAGAAGTACAACATCAGAGCACGCTGCTCTTACTTCAATGGCTATCAAAACTAGTGCCCAAACTAACGACGAACACACTCGGGCTCCTAAATAGTACAAAAATCAATCGATAAAGGCACATGAATACTTTGCAAAGTGGCACAAAGATGATCCAAAACGTCGATATTTTAACCAACCAGTTCACACTTTCGCCCACGTCACGCGCCAAATTGTCGACTCTTACCAGTATAGAATCCGAATATCTGATCAACTAAATTGGTGGATATACGCCGAAAGCTGTCGCTGTAACGCAGCAAGGAGTAAGTGCAATGAGCTCAACAACACAGAACATACGCCCTAAAACAGAAAATACATCCTTAATCGACTTACCAAGCTTCGATGAGATGATGCATCTGGCTGAAACCAATCCGGCGCAACTTGAAGCACTCCGACAACAAGTATGCGAACAGGTAATTGACTCCGTAAACCCTCGTATCAAGGGGCGCCTGCAAGGCCTGCAGTTCAAGATCAACTCAGAGCTTCAACTCAGCAAAAGCCCGCTTGCTGGGTGCCTAAAGCTATCCTCAATGATGAATGAATCCCTTTCTGAGCTGCATGATGCACTGACCAATCCAGAGGAATTTGTACGCAAAAGAGAGCAACAAAAAGCAGCCGTTATCCCCTTGTTTAAATAAGCGACATATACAGGACAAAGCCTATCAATAGGCCGAGCCCCGTGTTTTAATTGTGCGAGAAAAAATAAAGAAAGCACACGCTTATGCGGCCAATCGCCCCTGAACACTATTACCGAAATTTCTTGCATCCAAAGTTCTGGGGAGCCTGGTTATTGCTCGGTACGCTTTGGTTTATTTCTCTACTCCCCTACCGCACCAAGCTTCGCCTGGGACGTCGACTAGGCCTAATTTTATATGGCATGCGCGGTAGCCGTTATAAAACCGCGCGCGGCAATATACGCGCGTGCTTTCCCGAGCTGAGTCCGCACGAGCAAGAGGAGATGATCAGAAAATCTTTCATCTCCAATGCCGTGGGGTACATGGAGAGCACTATTGCATGGTGGGGCAACTTTGAGGTGTTCTTCGATCGCATTGAAGTGCACGGCAAAGAATATTTAGACGAAGCGTTCGCTCGCGGTAAGGGCGTTTTGTTGCTGGGCGGCCATTTTAGTATTATGGATTTCGCCGGACCGCTTGTTAACAACACCACCACGTTCAACTATATGTACCGGCCACAGAACAATAAACTGCTTAATGCGTTTATCGAACGTGCACGGCGCCGCTACACCAACGTTGGCTTTACTAAACGACAACTCCGTGACATGAATAAGTTTATCGCTGATGGCAATTTAGTTTGGTACGCGCCTGACCAAGACGTCGGATTAAAACAGGGCGTCTTTGCACCGCTGTTTGGTGTGCCAGCCGCAAGCCTTACCACACCTGCTTGGATCGCCCGCGAAACAGGCGCAACCGTACTGCACTTATCACAGTTTAGAGAATCAGAGGGGGTTTACAGCTTATACTTCTCCCCTATCATCGAAGATTTTCCTACCGGCAACGATGTTGAAAATGCAACACGCATAAATCAAGAACTCGAAAAAGCCATAAACATACATCCCGAACAATATTTATGGCTCCATCGCCGCTTTAAGACTCGCCCCCAAGGTGAGCCAAGCCTTTACGATTAATTGTAATTATGTACAACCAACTCCCCCCTTTTTCATGGAATCCATTTAATACTAAAATCGGTTTAGCACTGGGGGGCGGCGCGGCTAAGGGCGTTGCGCATATCGGTGTTATTCGCGCCATTGAAGAAGAAAATGTAGCCATATCATGTGTTTCAGGAACCAGCATTGGGGCACTGGTTGCCGCCTACTATGCCTTTGGCAAAAACAGTGCTGATCTGCATAAAATTGCAGAAGAGCTTACCTTCAAAAAACTTAGTTCGTTTAACTGGAACCCAATGAGTGGTTTTTTTACGACGGAAGCGCTCCGTGAAATGCTGCTCCGAGACCTTGGCGACGTTAAAATTGAAGACGCAGAAACGCCTTTAGCCATCTGCGCTGCGGATATTGATACGGGAGAGCAAGTAATTTTTGAAGAAGGTAATCTTGCTGATGCGATTTGTGCATCCGTTGCCGTACCTGGACTATTTGCACCTGCCGACGTGCAGGGTCGTAAGTTGGTTGACGGGGGCATTGTCGAAAATGTACCCATTTCGCTACTCAAAAGTCTTGGTGCAGGCATCACTATTGGGGTCGACCTAAATGGTGTGACAAGCTATCAAAGCCCAAAGAATGCGCTCGAAGTGTTCGGTAATGCTATCGATATTTGCATCAACAGAAAAACACGAGACCAATTAAAGCAAGCCGACTTAGCCATCTCACTCGACCTATCCAAGTATAATCGCACGGATAATAGAGAACAGACAGAAAACTTAATCAATGACGGTTACTACCCCGCAAAACAGCTGATACGACAAGCGGTCTTTTACAAACGAGCAAACCTAATTCGCTATCTGCTAAAAGTTATTCGCGAGCTATTACCAGTTAAAATGCCACACGTCATTTCGCGATTTTTCGAAACCAAAACGCACAAAGTTAAGCTGAAATAAATTTTTTAAGACATCTAATTATGCGCGCGAACGCGATCGAAAGCGCAATAATAAAAATAGGGAGCAACAAACTGTAATGAAAATTTTTAAAATATCGGCACTCATGCTGATTGGCCTTGCACTCATTATTAGTGTCGCTAAATGGGATAACATTGAAAGGCTGTATCATGTCATTACGCTATTTGACGAAGATGTAATCGTAGAAAACTTTTCGCGCATCAAAACACTCGTTCCTACGAGCGAAGTGAAGCCCTCCACTGAAGCGTCCTCGTTTGATACCGGATATCAAGCGCTACCTGCTACGTTTACTTACAAGGAAGAAAAAGACGTTTCGGAATTTCTCGATCGAACGAGCACCACAGCGTTACTCGTACTTCGGGGCAATACCATAACCTATGAAAACTACTTTCAGGAAACGAAAGCTGAGGATCATCGGATCTCATGGTCTGTCGCTAAGTCTTTCATCTCTGCGATGTTCGGTATTGCCGTAGATGAGGGAGCAATAAAAAGTATTGAGGACACGGTCACCGACTATGTGCCCCAGCTAGTAGGCACCGGATACGAGGGTGTGAGAATAAAAGATGTGTTGCAGATGTCGAGCGGCGTAAAATTTAACGAAGATTATTTCGATTTTTACTCTGATATAAACCGTTTTGGAAGAACGTTTGCACTAGGCGGCTCTTTTGACGAATTTGCCGCAAGCCTAGAGCGCGAGAGAGAACCCGGCACATACTTGCATTACGTTAGCATCGATACACATGTTTTAGGCATGGTGCTGCGTGCAGCAACTGGTCGCACGATCGTCGACTACTTTAATGAAAAGATATGGTCAAGAATTGAGCCGGAATCGAGTGTCTATTTCATTGTTGATGGTAACAATGAACCCATGGTGCTGGGTGGTATGAATCTGCGTACGCGAGATTTCGCTCGTTTCGGCCAACTCTATGCAAATATGGGCAACTGGAGGGGCAATCAAATCGTACCAAAACAATGGATACATGACTCTACAACGCCAGACGCTCCGCATCTTGTTCCTGGCAAGCGAGATAATTCAGACCGAGATCTAGGATACGGATTTCAATGGTGGCTCCCAGAAGGTGCCGATCAGGAGTTCATGGCAATGGGCATATACGGACAGTTCATTTACGTAAATCAAAAAGCGGGGGTCGTTATCGTTAAAAATTCTGCGCATCTCGAATTTGCAGAAAATAATTATGAGGTCGCCTCTGAATCGGCTGCCTTTTTTAGAGCGATCGTCGATTCACTCGTAGGGGCCGATTAAACGACTCATATAACGATTAGCCTGGCCTTTTCCAAATACCTTGGACCAACAACGCTAGGCTAATAAAAATTTCAACAGAATATAAAAAAGCCCCGTTTACATATGTAAACGGGGCTTTTTTGTGCAAGTTTAACGGTCTATTTAAGCGTCTTTCTTCGCTTTCTCTGCCGCGATTACTTCTTCTGCCACATTCATCGGGCACGGTGCGTAATGCGAGAACTCCATAGAGAACTGACCACGACCAGAAGTCATTGTACGTAGATGACCGATATACCCAAACATTTCTGAAAGTGGAACATCTGACTTCACACGCACACCTGTGTTACCTGCTTCTTGGTCTTTGATCATGCCACGGCGACGGTTCAAATCACCAATAACATCACCAACATGATCGTCTGGCGTGTACACATCAACCTTCATAACAGGCTCAAGAAGTTGAGGGCCCGCCTTAGGCATTGATTGGCGGAATGCACCTTTCGCTGCAATTTCAAACGCTACCGCAGAGGAATCAACTGCGTGAAAAGCCCCGTCATAGAGTTCAATTTCAACATCAAGAACCGGGAATCCTGCAAGAGGTCCGGTTTCCATCATACTTTTGAAACCTTTCTCAATAGCCGGGAAGAATTCTTTCGGAACGTTACCGCCCACAACCGATGAGGTAAAAGCCAACCCGGTGTTTTGCTCACCAGGTTTAATACGGTAGTCGATCTTACCAAACTGACCCGAACCACCAGACTGCTTCTTATGCGTGTAAGAGTCTTCAATCGCTTGCGTAATAGTTTCACGGTAAGCAACCTGTGGTTGACCCACTTCTAACTCGACGCCAAAGGTACGCTTTAAGATATCTACTTTAATATCCAAATGAAGTTCACCCATTCCTTTAAGAATGGTTTCGCCTGAGTCTTCATCAGTTTCAACAATGAAGGTAGGATCTTCGGCGACCATCTTACCAATCGCCACGCCCATTTTTTCGGTTGAACCCTTGTCTTTTGGTTTTACCGCAATCGAAATAACTGGATCAGGGAAGACCATCGCCTCAAGTGTACATTCGTTCTTAGGGTCGCAAAGTGTATGGCCTGTTTGTACATTCTTCATGCCAACGACAGCAATGATATCGCCCGCTTGCGCCGAATCCAGCTCAATACGCTCATCTGCTTCCATCTCACACATGCGACCGATACGCTCAGTCTTGCCTGTAAAGGAATTAAGAATCGTATCGCCTTTCTTCAATACACCCGAATATACGCGGATAAAAGTTAACGCACCGAACCGGTCATCCATTATCTTAAACGCCAAGGCACGGAACGGCTCATCAATCGCCACAGTTGCCACTTGGCCCGTTGGATCACCACGCTCATCCGTCAAAGGCTGAGCCGGCACTTCGGTCGGCGATGGAAGGTAATCGACTACTGCATCAAGCACAAGCTGAATACCTTTGTTCTTAAACGCCGAACCACAATAGGTTGGGAAGAACGCTAATTCGTTAGTGCCTTTTCGAATACACGCTTTGATTTGCTCTTCGGTTGGCGCTTCACCTTCCATATAAGCCATCATGATGTCATCGTCCATTTCTACAGCAGTTTCGACCATCTGCTCGTAGTACATGTCGACATCATCAACCATGTCAGCTGGTACATCTTCAACTTTAAAGTTTTCTGGCAAGCCAGAATCATCCCAGATGTAGGCTTTTTTCGACATAATATCGACAACGCCTGTGAAGGTGTCTTCGCGACCAATCGGAAGCGTCATGACAAGCGGCTTCGCACCAAGTACGTTTTCAACTTGATCTACGACCTTTAAAAAGTCTGCACCAACACGGTCAAGCTTGTTTACGAAGATTAAACGCGCAACGCCTGACTCATCAGCATAACGCCAGTTAGTCTCTGATTGCGGCTCAACACCTCCTGAACCACAGAATACGCCGATACCACCATCAAGCACTTTCAGAGAACGGTATACTTCGACAGTGAAGTCAACGTGTCCTGGTGTGTCGATGATGTTCATTCGATAATCTTTCCAGAAGGCAGTGATTGCTGCTGACTGAATAGTAATACCGCGCTCTGCTTCTTGATCCATGAAGTCAGTCGTTGACTCACCGTCATGTACTTCACCGGTTTTATGAATTTTACCAGTGAGTTTTAGAATACGTTCTGTCGTGGTAGTTTTCCCCGCATCTACGTGCGCGAAAATACCAATATTTCTGTATTTACTTAAATCAGACATTGTTTTACTCGATAAACAAGGGGAAAAAAATCGCGCGAAGTATACAGCATTTCGCCAGAAATTAAGAATTAAATTCGTAAAATTTGGCAACTTACACATTTGGCTTGAAAACAAGCCGCTTCATCCCGATATATAATGGATTAGTTATGACGGAAAAACTTATGAACGAGACTAAAACTGCCTGGGTCGCCGGCGCAAATGGTCTAGTTGGGCAATCACTATTGCGACAACTCGATAAACACCCGAACTATGATTCAATCGTTGCGTTTGTGCGCCAAGCACCAAAGCAGAAACCCTTTAAAAAGGTACGTTATTTCGTCTGTGACTGGCATGCCCTACTTAATTCACCTGATATATTCACCCCGCCGACCAACACAGTTGATGATTTATTTTGCGCGCTTGGCTCTACCAAGAAGAAAACACCTATTAAAAGCGACTACTATCGCATCGATGTCGAAATGCCTATTGCTTTTGGTAAGTTGGGAAAGTCACATGGCGCGCGATACTATGGCGTCGTATCCGCCCATGGCGCTAAAAGCGGAGCATTTTCAAGCTACCTTAAAATGAAAGGCGTAATGGAAGCGGGCGTTCAAGCGCTTGAAATCGACAATGTAACGATGGCTCAACCCAGCTTATTACTCGGAGACCGGGGCGAATTTCGTCTGGGTGAAAAAGCAGGTGAGGCTTTTCTCAAATTATTACCAGGCAATCTGAGGGCAATTTGGGATCATGATGTGGCGGCAGCGCTAATAAATGCTGCGGCAACATACCGAGGCTACCAAACGCTTCGATCCGCTAGAATGCAAGGGAGCTTTTAATCAATTTTGAGACAGGTACGCCTAACACTTGCCTATGAAGGCTTTGTAAAATTGCTGCGCGGCGCGACCGCTTCGTCCGCCTTTACTTGTTGCAAAACGAATCGCTTCACTGTGTAAGGCTTGTCTATCTTTCACATTCGAAAACAGCTGATCGACAATATCTAAATATTGATCCTGATTAATCGCATAGAAAGATAACCAAAGGCCGAAACGGTCCGACAAAGATACTTTTTCTTCAATCGCTTCGGCGTGATGAATTTCTGTCCCGACTACTTTGGAGCCTGCGTTGTCACTCATATACTCAGGCATTAAATGCCGTCGATTAGAGGTCGCATAGATAAGAATATTTTCTGGCGGCAACTCAATCGAACCTTCAAGAATACTTTTCAGCGCTTTATAGGTGCCATCGCCGTCTTCAAAACTCAAGTCATCACAGAACACGATAAAATGATAAGGCTGCTCTCGGAGCTCATCGACAATTTCTGGTAAATCAATCAAATCCTCTTTATCGATTTGCACAACTCTCAAACCTTGCTCGGCATAGGTATTAAGCAAGGCTTTCACCAGGCTCGATTTACCTGTACCCCGCGCGCCCCAAAGCAGGGTGTTATTCGCAGGCTCACCACGAATAAATCGTTCCGTATTCTCAACCACTTGCGTTTTTTGACGTTCCACCCCAAGCAAGTTTTCGAGACCAATCGAATCTAAACGTTTAACGGGACGCAATGTTTGTCGGCGCGAGCGCCAAATCGCTGCGAGCGTCTCAGACCAATCGATGTCTACCTGCATAATTAGGCTCAAGCTCTATCCTCGCCCCATTTCTTCAGCAAGGTTTGATCTAAACCAAGCTGCGACAAAATACGCGCTACCAGAAAGTCGACTAGATCATCAATCGTAGTCGGCTGATGATAGAATCCCGGCGATGCCGGAATGATCACTGCCCCCATCCGAGATAGTTTCAGCATATGTTCCAAATGAATGTCTGAATACGGTGCTTCGCGAGGTACCAGTACTAATTGTCGTCGCTCCTTTAAAGCCACATCGGCTGCACGTTCAATCAAATTATTGCTGGCACCGGCCGCAATGGCTGACAGAGAACCAGTGCTGCAGGGGCATACAACCATTTTACTCGGCGCGCCAGATCCAGATGCAACGGGCGCCATCCAGTCCTCTTTACCAAAAACTTTGATTTGCTGCGGCTCAGCATTGAAGTGCTCGGAAAGATACACCTCCAGCTGCGCCGCTTGTCCGGGCCATTTATAAGAGGTTTCAGTCGCGATCACCATATGCGCAGCCTTCGAAACCATTACATAAACTTGATGACCCTGATTCAACAACACATCTAATAGTCGGATCGCATACTGCACACCCGATGCACCTGTAATAGCGAGGGTAATCGTCTCTTTAAATTTACTCATTGTGTTTAATCATGTTGGAAAGTGATTCGCGCATACCGGCGAAAGAGCCATTGCTCATCATTAAAATATGCACCTTTAAACCCCTATGTTGCACTAAAAAATCACTCACGGCCTGCTGTATCGCTTCTCTGGAATCCAGCGCGGTTTGCTTCGGCTCACTCGCAAGCATTGGGGTTAACCAAGCTAACTCTCTCGTTGGCGAAAAATCAGCCCAAATCACTTGGTCTGCATTACCTGCGCTCGGCGCTAAGCTTGCTTTGTGGATGCCTGAACGCATGGTATTGGAGCGCGGTTCTATTAACGCCAGAATAGGTGCATCCCCAACATGCGCTCGCAAACCCTTAAGTGTGGTCTCGATAGCACTTGGATGGTGAGCAAAATCATCATATAAAGTGGCCATTTGCGTATCAATTAAACACTCCATCCTCCGTTTTATCCCACCAAAACGCGCCAATGCATAAGCAGATTGCGCCAGTGATACACCGGCATGACGTGCCGCTAACACAGCCGCTAACGCATTGGCCACGTTATGCTCACCGGTCATATGCCAGGCGATGTTTTCATTCTCACCATCAACATGCAAAGAAAATCGCCGACCATCGTCAGACAACAAGGCATATCGATTTTCTGCCGAACTGCCCTTACCAAAAGCTTGCGATTCAGACCACAACCCCATGCTTAATACTTCGTCAATGGCAGGTGTTGCAGCTTGATAAATTACTTGCCCTATGCGCGGCACCGTGCGTGTTACATGGTGAAACTGTGTTTGAATTGCCCCCAAATCATCAAAAATATCGGCATGATCAAATTCAAGGTTGTTAATAACCAGAGTTCGGGGGCGGTAATGAACAAACTTCGAACGCTTATCAAAAAAAGCACTGTCGTATTCATCTGCCTCAATCACAAAAAATGGCGTATCGCCCAAACGCGCTGACAAGTCAAAGTCATTGGGCACACCACCAATCAGAAATCCTGGTGACATGCCGGCACACTCCAGTATCCAGGCTAACATGGTAGTCGTCGTTGTTTTACCATGCGTACCCGATACGGCTAACACCCATTTACCAGGCAAAATATGCTCAGCTAAAAATTGCGGCCCAGAGGTATAACGTAACCCTTTGTCCAAAATTTCTTCGAGTAATGGATTACCTCGACTGATCGCGTTGCCGATCACAAATAGGTCGGGTGCAAGCTTAAGCTGATCTTTATCAAACCCTTGAATAAGGTCTATTCCAAGGGTTTCGAGCTGGGTACTCATCGGCGGATACACACTTTCATCACACCCGGTTACACGCAAGCCTTGTTCTTTAGCTAGCGCAGCAAGCGAACCCATGAACGTGCCACAAATACCAAGAATATGAATATGTGTTGTCATCATAAATGCTACAGGGTGCCCTTCGCGTCTACTTCAATAGCATGATCCATCTGCGACAACAAAGCTTCGCGGGCCTTTAACTTGGTACCAACATATGCCTTCATATTTAAACCTTTACAAGCATCGGCTCTTATCATCGCCGAATCGATCACGGCATCCGCTGGCAATAGCTCATCTAGAAAGCCCGCTTTTACTGCGCCTTTCGGATCAAACATTTCAGCTAGATATAACGAACGATTGACGTAGCTATCAGTTAAACCGTGCTTGGCCATCGCTATACCTGCGTAGTGCATCGTGATGCCTATCGCTACTTCGTTCAGACCAATTTTAAAGGCACCCTCGGCACCCAAACGATAGTCACTGCAAAGTAAAATAAAAGCACCTTTGGCAACAGCATGGCCCGTGCAAGCTGAGATTACGGGGGTAGGAAACGCTAATAAACGACGCGTTAATTTGGAACCTTCCGTCACTAATGCAATGGCATTGGCTGGCCCCGACTGCATAACTTTTAAGTCAAAACCACCGGAAAACATACCTGGTTGGCCTGTGATAACCACAGGCACTTTAGCCGACTCAACTTCGTCAAGGGCCGCTTGAAATTGATTGATCATGTCGTGCGAAAAAGCATTCACTTTGCCGTTACTTAGCGTTAACTTAGCGGTACCCTCGGCGATATCTAACTTTATTAAATCACTCATTTTTTGTTCTCTTTGTAATAAATCCTTCGTCTTAATCTAGTGCAAGAAAATTTTCACGGTAGTAGATAAGCTCTTCAATCGACTCGCGAATATCATCTAACGCTAAATGCGTACCCTTTTTCGTCACGCCCTCCAAAACTTCTGGTTTCCAGCGCCTTGCAAGTTCCTTTAAAGTACTCACATCGAGCGTGCGATAATGAAAATAATTTTCCAACTCCGGCATGAACTTGACCAAAAAACGTCTATCTTGACCCACGCTATTGCCACAAATTGGCGATACGCCTTGGTCCACATAGTTTTTCAAAAACGCAATTGTCTCAAGCTCCGCCTCTCTCTCACTGTAGGTGCTTTCTCTAACTCGCTGAGTTAACCCTGAGTTACCGTGCGTACGCGTACACCAATCGTCCATTGCTTCGAGCTGCTCATCGCTCTGATGGACCGCGATAACTGGTCCTTCAGCTAGCGTATTAAGGTTAGCATCTGTCACAATCGTCGCGATCTCGATAATACGTTCTTTATCAGGATCAAGACCTGTCATTTCGAGGTCAATCCAGATTAAGTTATCCTTTTGCTTCATTTCTTTAACCTAATAGTGAGAGGAGTGAAAGGAAACTAAGATAAGGTCTTAACCTTTTTGACACAACCGTCCAACATAATTTACTGATAGAATGTCCGCATTCTTCGGTAAACTGAGCACGAATGAGCAAACGTAAACTAAATCGTCGCCAGCAATGGCGCATTGAAAAAATTCAAGCTGAAAAAGCGGCCCGCGTAAAAAAGAAAACGCAAAAAGCGGATAGTGAGCTGCTCGGCGGCGAATTGGGTCCGGAACAAGAAGGTTTAATCATTGCACATTTTGGGCAGAGCCTTGAGGTGGAAGCCATAAATAAAGCGCCTGATGAAGAAAACTACCGTTGTTTTGCTCGCGCTAATATTGATGCATTGGTCACCGGTGATCGCGTGGTCTGGCGCGCCGGCAAGGATCAAACTGGAATAATCGAGACACGCTTGACGCGCGACAGCTTATTGCAACGCCCCGATAACTATGGACAACTCAAACCGGTCGCAGCCAATATTGATCGTATTTTAGTCGTTGTCGCCACGGAACCTAAGCCATTTGCCAACCTAATTGATCGCTATTTAGTCGCCGCTGAAACGCTCGAAATTAAGCCGGCGATTCTATTTAACAAAAGCGATCTTATTAACGAAGAAAATAGAACATTCATCGAGTCACTGCGCTGCACATATGAAAACCTTGGCTATGAGGTTTTACTCACGTCTGCTATGGACCTGGCGCAATGCGAATCGGAATTAACCGATTGGCTCCAAAATCATACCAGCGTGTTTGTCGGGCAATCTGGTGTGGGTAAATCTTCACTTATTCGAAGTATTTTGGATGATGATACGATTCGCGTTGGTGCGTTGTCTCAAAACACACGCAAAGGCACACACACCACAACAACCGCAAAGTTATTTCACTTACCTGGTGGTGGGCGACTAGTTGATTCACCGGGTATTCGAGAGTTTGGCCTGTGGCATATAAACGAGAATGAACTTCTGGCCGGCTTTATCGAGTTTCGTCCCTATATTGGCTACTGTAAATTTCGCGACTGTAAACATGAACAAGAACCAGGATGCGCAATAAAAGCGGCGTTTGAAGCCGGTGAAATATCTGAATCACGCATGCACAGCTACCAGCACATCCTCGCAACGTTAGACGATGTTGAAACGCATTAACATAGATTTTCAATCTGTCATTTCTCAGTTTACGGATAGACAGCTATAGTGAAGGCTTATCCTTTATTTACTGTGACAGATGACGGACACAACGGGCCCAAAACAAGCCGAGCAATGGAGTGACTTTTTACTCGATAAAAGTGTGCCTGCAGAGTTTGGCACGAGCACTCTAAGCCTTGAAAAAATCGAAACAGAAAAACCCTCATACCCAGAACTTTGCCATGATTTAAAAGCCAACCCCGTCATTTGTTTCTCACTCCTGACTATTGCAAATTCAACACAACGCAAGCCAGAAGCGCGGAGTAAAACGCTTGAGCATGCCTTAAGTATGCTAGGCATTAATCAGACGCAACGCATTTTGGAACAATATCCAAAAGCGGAGGCTGGCGCTGAATTTCAAAAATTTTATGCGTTACTCAATGACAGCCTAAACTGTGCGCAACTCGCAATGGATTTGGCCTCTACTGCGAAGGTGCAAAATAATGTTATTCAAGATGTCTTCTGGGGTACGCTGATAAGTTTTGCACCAAATTGGTATTTACAACGTTTCGCGCCCCAGATGATGCAGCAAAATGATACGCTATCTCGCCCCAATTCGGAGGATGCCCAGCAATCCATATTTGGGGATACTCTAAGCAATATCTGCCTCAGTTTTCTTAACAAAGCCGATGCGCCCATACTTGCCTGCGAGGCACACGAGAAACCAGATTATATCAGCCCAAATCGTTGGGCAGTTTTATCAACGCTGGCGAAATATCAAGATAGGCTGAAAAATCTCAAGACAGAAGCTGAACCTAATTTTACGAAAATAAATCAGCTAGAAAAGCAGCTTTATAGAATAAATAAAAAAAGTCATGCGCCAGAATTTAAGATCCTTCGGCAACGGCCTTTATTCTGGTTAAAATTAGCAACACTTGTGATGCATTATGAATGTATTGGTAAGCCAACCGGCCTGCTTAGAGCAAGAAGGATTATTGCAGGCTGCCTAGACATTTCCTTACAAGATGCCGCAAATATCATCAGCCAGAGTTACTTAAAAATTTCAAATCGCTATCGGTTTCCTTTCACGTCTGCATCAGCCACTCGACTCTTAATGATTGGTGAGCAGAAAGACTCCGATAAAAAAACATCGTCGAATCCAAATAACGCAAAAGATATGGTTGCGGGCGAAGCCGAATCATATATTCCGAGCAACGTATATTTCGAAATAATGAGACGTTTCAAGGAGCGTAGCAATAGCTACGAAGACCTGCATGGCATGATGAACGATGCCCTAAGGGGCGTGGTTGATGGCATGCAGCTCGCACGTGGCTGTATTGCGCTTTATAACCGGGATCAAACGCGCTTAAAAACATACTATTTTTTAGCCAAAGAACCTAAAGACACCCTACAAGAATTCGATACACTGGTGGTAAATTCAACGATATTCGGGCTGATGAAAGAAAAATCCTCAAGTCTTTGGGTTAAGCCAAGCAGTCCAGAAAATGTTACGAAACTCATTCCGATGAATTTCAAACAGGCGACACAAAGCGATAGCGGCTTTTATATGTCCTTATTTGTGAGGGGGAAAGCGATTGGTATTTTTTATTGCGATGATGGAAAAGACGGTGTCTTATCAGAGGCGCACTACAAGTATTTCAAATTCCTGTCCAAGACGCTTGCGAAGGGGCTTGCATTCCAGGCCACTCAAAAGAAATAACATATTTAGCGGTCCGCTGCATAAAATCATCAGCGCGCTAGCGTGAGGCAACCATAGAGTCCTATTTAGCCTTCTGCTATTATGCGGCGAAATCCTAAAACTTAACCATACCCCTAAATTATGCTGCCACTGGTTTTAGACATAGAACAGCTGCAAACATTGCTCGCACAAAATAGTCCCGATCTACAACTGATTGATTTATGCAAAGCTGAGCGATTTTCAAAAGCGCATATTCCGGGTGCTATTCTCGTCACACCCGGAGAGACACAATGCAGCGAAAATTATCCAGGCTTGGCACCCGAAGCCGCAAAACTGGCAGCCCTCGTCGAAAAAATTGGGCTTAATCCCGCATTGCATCTGATTGTTTATGATGATGAAGGCGGCGGTTGGGCAGGTCGCTTCATTTGGTTACTAGATGAAATTGGCCACCGTAACTATAGCTATCTTAACGGGGGCTTCACCGCTTGGCAGGCAGCTGGATATGAAACTGAATCAGGTCCAACCAATACACGCAGTATTGCAGCGGGTGATTACGCAACTTCCGGGGAGTACACGATTACCAAAGACACCCTATTGGATGAACTCGGTAGCTCGCCGCTGTGTGTTTGGGATGCCCGCTCTGCTGCAGAATATGCGGGCGAGAAATCACCAAGCAAACGTATGGGACATATTCCTGGTGCCGTTAATTTCGACTGGCTTGACGCCATGGACAGAAAAAACCATTTAAAACTAAGGGACCTTGGTGCTTTGCGTGCGGAACTTGCCAAACTTGGCATTACCGGCGACAAAGCGATAGTCGCGCATTGCCAATCCCATCATCGCTCGGGTTTAGCTTATTTAATTGCTAAAATTCTAGGCTTCGAAAATATACGTGCTTATGCGGGTTCTTGGGGCGAGTGGGGTAATGATGCAGAGACGCCAATTGAACTGAGTTAAACGTGACGTTAACTGACGTCTGAACCACCAACAAACATACACGTACGGATTGACCAATTAGCCTGATCTGGACACCGTAATAACTTTCGGGTAACACCATGAATTTCGATAATCTATTTGTTTTTAGCCAATATGTAAGCCCGCAACACTTTATTTCACGCGGTGCCGGCAAGCTCGCTGAGTGCAAAATTCCACCCGTCAAAAACGCCTTCATTAAATGGTTTATTGAACGCTACGACGTAAACATGAGTGAAGCCAAAGAAAGTAATCCTGAGGCCTATCGGCACTTTAACGATTTCTTTACCCGCGAGCTAAAAGAAGGGGCTCGCGAAGTTGATCACAGTGCGAAAGTGTTAGTTTCGCCGGTCGATGGTGCAATCAGCCAATTAGGTACGATTAAACAAAACCAAATTTTTCAAGCCAAAGGTAAAAGTTTCAATGCAGTTGATTTGTTAGGTGGTAAAACCGCTCGCGCGGAGCCGTTTGTCGGTGGAGATTTTGCTACCATTTATTTATCACCAAAAGATTATCATCGAATCCATATGCCGGTGACGGGCACGCTAAAGGAGATGATATATGTACCCGGCCAGTTATTTTCCGTGAACCCAGTTACTGCAGAAAATGTACCCAATCTTTTTGCACGCAATGAGCGCGTCGTTGCAATTTTTGAAACGGCATTTGGTCCAATGGCAATGGTACTAGTGGGCGCAATGATTGTCGCAAGCGTTGAAACCGTTTGGGCCGGTCTCGTTGCGCCAATGCGAAAACAAGTTGTCGATTTTTCTTACGATGCAGAGCAATCAATCACTATTGAAAAAGGTCAAGAAATGGGTCGATTCAAACTTGGTTCCACCGTCGTTTTGCTACTCCCGCCAGGCGTGAGTGAATTTAAAGACGCGTTCAAAGCAGAGAGCCCTATTCGTATGGGCGAAGCCTTCGCTAAATTGGACTAAACGAGGCTAATCCAAACAAGTATTGGCATCAGTGAGCGCTTTCAAAAGCACTACGTGCTGCTTGATCTCTTCTTGTGTGGCAAAAAATAAGGTGTCGCGCCAATGCCGCCACCTACCATAATCTACGCTCAGCGCACTACCCAACGATTCTTCTATCGCATGAATAGGCGGCATTAGCTCATATTGTCGCTTGCTCAAAGCGGCAGCCCAAACTTGCACATCGCCGACAAAGAAATTCAATATGACATTCTCCAGTATTTTTTGGTCATATTGTCGTGGACAAGCGTCGGTGTGCGCCAGAAATAAGCCTAACCGTTCATTCAAGAGACTTAATCTGTTATGCAACAAAAGGTAAGATTTTAACAAGCTACCACCATCGCCTTTTTGTACCTCAAAAAGTGTATTTTCAAGGCCCTGCGTATCCTTATAGCGCCTACCCTGTAGCCAAGCTCGGGAATGATCCGCAAGTGCTTGCCAAGCCTGCGGTACATTGATAGAGGCTTGCTCTGGGTATGCATCAAGATGATACGGGGCCTTCCAAAAGGCGCGCGCCTCAGGACCGCCAAGTAGCGCGCTTACAAGTTTACGCGGCAACTGATTGCGTTTTGTCTCTATCGCTGAGAGCAACTCACTTGCTAACTCATCATCCCCTCCCTCTTCAAGCTGTCGTGAGCAGTCGGGCGCAAGGCGTAAGAACTCAAGTTCATTAATCAGGGTTTGGGACGACTCGGCAAGTCTGCCTAAAATACTGTTTGTTTCACCAATAACGAGCTGAAGTTCGCAGCCGTAAAGACTGAGGAAATCTAACAAGCTTATGCTCGCTGTAGTTGCATCAGCGGGTATCAAGACACTTTCAATTGATGAGAAAGGCTTCCAATTTTTTCCGAGCTTGCCCTCATCACTCTCGGCCAACTCAATATCCAAAACATTAAGCAATCTTTCTTGATAGGTCTCTAAACTGGTTTGTCCATGTTCGTGATCACAGGCAACGAGACATGCCAAAATAGCCAGACTTACTAGCACACGATAACAAGCTTGGTTATGCGCGCTCATGACTAAAACTCAACACATCCTGAATATCATCGGTACCCAGCTTAATCATTAACAAGCGATCCACACCTAAGGCCACGCCGACACAATTAGGCATGCCGTGAGATAAGGCCTGGATCAAGTGTTCATCAATATTTACGTGCGGTAAACCCATTCTGAGGCGTTGTACATTGTCCAATTCGAACCGTTTACGTTGCTCGATTGCATCCGTCAATTCGTCATAGGCATTGGCAATTTCAATTCCCTGAATGTAAAGTTCGGCACGCGCGGCAACCCAGTCGCCCTCTTCATTTTTTTTAAGCTTTGCTAACGATGCCTGACTGGCCGGATAGTCAGTCAAGAAACATGGCGCCTCGAGACCAAGTTTAGGTTCAATGTGCTCGGCTAAAAGTAAGTCAAGACATGCATCTCTATCGAGCTTCTCACCTGAAAAGGAGCAGGATCGCTGAACTAAAGCCCATAAAACCTCATCTGTGCTGCTAAAGGGATTAATCGAGAAGTGTTTTTGAAATACGTGTTTATAAGTAACTATTTTTGCTTTTGGTAGGTCACAGACATGTGAGACGAGCTCAGAAATTTCCTGCATGAGTGCTGCCAGATCATAACTTGGTCGGTACCACTCGAGCATAGTGAATTCGGGATTATGTCGTTGGCCTAACTCGTCAGCCCGAAAGGTTTTACAGAGCTGATAAATAGCGCCACTGCCACTTGCGAGCAATCGTTTCATGGCAAATTCTGGCGACGTCTGCAGGTACTGTGCACCCATACAAGACGTACTATGCACAGTCATACTAGCAAGGTGAGGATCGGTGGCGCCGGCATGGCTGAGAATAGGTGTCTCTACTTCTATAATCCCTCGCGAATCAAAAAAAGCCCGTATCTGCGAATAACACCCAGCTCGGGCTTTCAAAGTAGATTGTGAGCAATTAGGCTGCCACATTCTTGTGTAACTCTCTCTCGCTCAACCTTTTGCTCGGCTAACATACTCGCCTTTACGAGTATCAATACGCAACACTTCCCCTATATTTACAAACAAAGGTACATTTACGATAGCGCCCGTCGAGAGTGTTGCCGGCTTTGTGCCACCTTGTGCGGTGTCGCCCTTCACACCGGGATCCGTTTCAACAACTTCAAGTTCGACAAAATTGGGGGGCGCAATCGATAAGGGTGCACCGTTATAGAGTGTCACCACATAGACTTCTTGTTCTTTTAACCATTTTAGGGAATCTGCGACAGCCTTTTCGTCTGCGCCATGCTGCTCAAATGAACCGTCGGTCATCATAAAGTGCCAGAATTCTCCGTCGGTATAGAGATATTCCATATCATGGTCCATGACGTCGGCACCTTCGAGCGACTCCCCAGATTTAAAGGTGCGCTCCCAAACACGACCCGTCCGCAAATTTCGCAGTTTGACGCGGTTGAATGCTTGTCCTTTTCCTGGTTTCACATATTCATTCTCAAGGATCGAGCATGGATCGCCATCAAGCATTACTTTGAGGCCGCCCTTAAATTCGTTGGTTGAAAAATTAGCCATTTAACTCTCGCTTAACTCTGACTTAAATATACCATTACTGGCAAGTTCACTGATTAATCGATTTAAGCTGGTCTGGTGCTTACCGGCCTAAAGGTGTAGATTATGCGGCCTCTAAGTCGGCCCAAAAACTGAAGGCGCTAATGATACCGATTTCGAACATTGCTGTCGAAAAAGAGAGAAATGAAAAAGAAAATTGGCGTACAATTTTGTCGCGAAGCCGCATATCTCGAGAAAGCCTATTCCAGCGCCTTGGCCTGGACAACAACTGTACCTCTGCAAGCGCGGCCGATTGCAGCGAACAAAATGCTGAGTCTCTTTTTCCGCTTGTTGTTCCCGAACCTTATTTGCAAAAAATCCAAGTGGGTAATCTAAACGATCCACTACTTTTGCAGGTTTTACCGCAAACAAAAGAGTTTTTGAACGTCAACGGATTTATCGAGGAACCGTTAGCCGAGCAAGACTTTTCGCCCGTACCCGGTTTAATTCATAAATATAAGAGCCGCGTTCTGTTGATTGCGACGCAAAGCTGCGCCATTCATTGCCGCTATTGCTTTCGTCGTAATTTCCCCTACAGCGACCATCGAAATAGTCAGGAAAGTTGGCAATTGAGTTTAGACTACATCGCTAAACACGAAGAAATTAATGAAGTCATTTTAAGTGGTGGCGACCCCTTAGTAATGAGCGACAAAGCACTAAATCGGCTCATAACTCAGGTTGACGAGATTAAGCATATTCGCCGCATTCGTATACATACGCGCCTGTTGCCTGCCCTCCCACAACGCGTGACCAACGAACTACTAGACATTTTCAAAAACAGACGCTGCCGCTTAATTGTTGTCAGTCATTGTAATCATGCGCAAGAACTCGGAGAAGACGTCGCGAATGCGCTCGCGAGGCTTCACTCACAAGGTATTCAACTTTTAAATCAAAGCGTATTACTAAAGGGCGTAAATGACGACGCACGCGCACTCGCAACGCTTAGCGAATCGTTATGGGAACTTAATGTTCAGCCCTATTATCTCCACTTACTTGATAAAGTAAGCGGCGCTGCACATTTCGATATCGGTGAACAAGAAGCCCATAAAATTTATAAATGCCTTCTTGCCCTGTTACCCGGCTTTTTAGTGCCAAAATTAGTACTCGAATCACCAGGTGAACGCAGCAAAACGCCTGTTTCCCTCTGAAAGTAATGATGAATCAAGCTTCGATTGAGAATGCCCACTGATTCCTTAGTAAATACAAGACTTTAACACTAAAAATCGGGACAGATTTAAAATCCCTGCTATGCTGATTAGGTAAACCGAAATTAGCCGCGACAGCGCCCTGCGCCGCGCCGTGGCATACACTTATAGTTATACATTTTGATCGCTGGAACACCGGATGCTTGGCCCAGAACTAGAACTAAACATTGCCATTCCTGAACAAACATTGGATTCGTTAACGTTTGCGGAAAATACGCCTGAGGCGATTGCAAAGTGGAAAAACCAATTACCTATGGCAAATATTGGCGAAACGGCTCGTCAACTGTATATGGCAATTCGCGAATTGAATATCTTGTCAATGTCGCCTGCCGAACGTTTTCAGGCCCTCGAGTCACTCCGCCAAGCCATCCATTTTGTCTGCGGTGAATTGTCTAAGCATTTTTTAAATCGTTCGATCACGCCACAAGAACGCCAACGTAAGATCATTAACTTAGTCCAAACGCTGCGCTTTCAGCTTGCAATGGGCTATAAAATAGTTTTGATGACGTCCATCCCTCGCATGGGCAATGAACTGATTCGAAAGAATTTTGGTGCGGCCTCTCACCGAGTGATTACCGAATATGGGTCACTATTATTGCTATGTGATCAACTATATATGCATGCACCGAAAACTATTTGGCAAGAGATGCATGAAGTGTATCGATTTTGCGAAACATTGGGCTTGTTGCGTCAAGCGGTCAAAGACGAGCACTTCGAACTCGCGCAAGAAACGCGCATTGATCAAGCATATCGTCGAAACCTTTTGCTGGCGTGCTGTCGACCAAATCAACTGCGTCAAACAGATATAAATACCGCTTATCAAGTTTTCGGCGCTTGGGCCGAGTACACAGAGTTCGGCTCAGGCAATCTCAACAACGCTGTATTTTGCGTAAATTTCCAAGATGACGCCCCCCCGAGGCACAAAAGCCTATCTCATGCAGCGCTCAGCGAACATTATTACGGGTTTGAAACAGCAGAATTAGTGACACGTTTGACTAATTATATCAGCGCAAGTGATGAGGCCTCAGACAAAAATGTACACCTACCGCATGCCGATAAGTTAAGTAATTCACTGCTTAGGCACTTAAGTCACGCGTTTGGCATTTTAACAAAACGTATTTTCAAACGTATGGCGAGTAATGGCCACCTTGAATTGGCTGTCGGAATAAGCTCATGTCACTACCATCATGCGAGCAAAACAAGTTTCCAAAAATTGCTGATCGGCGATCAATTATTTGATGCAGAACAAGAAGATAGCTTCATCTCAGCGGCACAAAAAAAACAAGACACCTGGAGCCAATCGTTCGATGCAGAATCGGTCATGGGTGCGCAATCTTCAACCGATGACACGGCTATTGATTTCGGCAGTGACAAAGACAACAGCGAAGATAAAAAATTCCCGACCTACAAAGTAGGCTTAGTAAACACCAGCCCGGGCGGCTACTGTATTCAGTGGAATGATGAGTTACCCAGCAATGTGCAGGCAGGGGAATTACTTTGCGTTCGAGAAATTCCATCAAAAACGTGGAGTGTTGCCGTGATTCGCTGGATACGTCACTCCAAACAAAAAGGCACACAGCTTGGAATTGAACTATTCGCACCTAATGCTCAATCAGTTGCAGTGCAGCAACTACAACGTACCGGCAGTCACTCAGAATTTATGCGAGGTTTATTGCTACCAGAGATCACTGCTGTCGCGCAACCTGCTACGCTAATAACGCCACGTATGCCCTTCCAAATGGGTAATAAGGTAATGATTCGTCACAACGGCATGGAGAGTAAATGCATGCTAGAAGAGATCATTTCTGAAACGGCCAGTTTCACCCAATTTACAATGAACGGTAGCAATAGCTTCGACTCGAAAAGCCTCAAATACCAAACAAACAAGAAAAATCAGTTCTCTAAGGAAGATGAGTTCGACTCGCTCTGGCAAGACCTTTAACAGCCTCGTTGAATGAAGTAACAAACAATGAAAAAAAATGCGGACTCACTATTTTTATTGATTCTTGACCAGTCAGAAAATACAGCCGAAAAGCTTGTTAGCTTACTGCGCAATGCCGGTATCGCGACGCGCGCTCAGCATGTAGAAAGCGAAGAAGCCGTGCTTGAAGCGCTAAACGGACAAACTTGGGAGCTTCTCATTGTGCGAGAATCCTCTCTAGACTTCGACCTCAGCAGTATTCTCAAACATATAAAACATAAAGATTTGTACACACCACTTGTGTTATTGAGCGAAAAACACGATACAAATCAGCTGGTCGCACACCTCAAAGCAGGGGTACACGACGTCGTAGTTGAAGAAAACGAAAAACATCTGGTTCAAGTAGTTAAGCGCGAACTCTCGCATATTGCAGAGCATCAAAAATTACGCCGTCTAGAACTTGAAGTAAAGGATATTGAACATCGCTGCGAACTGCTACTAGATAGTTCAAAAGACGCCATTGCCTACATTAACGATGGCATGCACATTTATGCAAACAACTCATATTTGCAGCTACTTGGCTATGACGATCTTGATGAAATGATCTGCATACCGGTTTTAGATACGTTAGCAGGCAACTCTGTTGACATGTTCAAAAATCTGATAAAAGAGTTGAACGAAAAAGATATAAAGTCGGGTGTCGCAGACATAAACGTCGCCACGCTCAGAGAAGACGGCACCGAAATTGGCTCCGCTATGAGTTTGTCGCAAGCCAGCTATGATGGTGAGGCATGCCTTCAAGTTATCCTTCGACCAGAAGCCGATAGCGCCCAACTTGAAGAACGCTTAAAAGAAATGAGCCAGGTTGATGTCTTAACTGGCTTGTATAACCGCCATTATTTTATGGACGCATTGCATGGCGCAAAGGAAAAAGCGCAGGCAAATAGTCAGCAATACGCCGCACTATATATCGCCATTGATAATTTTCAATCGATCAAAACAAATCTCGGTATTGCAGATGCTGATATTGCCTTGCATGACTTAGCAGAAATGTTGAAACAAAAACATTCAGACAAAGTTTGCCTAGCTCGCCTGAGTGACGACGTATTTGGTTTAATTTGCAAAACTGAGGAGAAAGATGCGTTAGAAGAGATGGGGCGTGCCATTCTAAAAGACGTGGAAGATAAACTATTCGAGGTTGAAGGTACCACGATACAAATGACATTAAGTATTGGGGCCACGATCATTAATGCTAATGCGCCGACCGTCAAAGATATTCTAGGCCGAGCACAAACCGCTTCAGACGGTATTTATCAAAAAGAATCGACAAAAAACGGCAATGCTTTTGCTCTGTACCAACCAGAAACCGATAATGCGTTGGGTGATCATGATAAGGCAATGGAAATGATCCAGAACGCACTAGCAGACAATCAGTTTAAACTCCTTTTTCAACCTGTAATTAGTCTACGTGGCCAAACCTCTGAGCACTACGAAGCGTTCATTCGCATGATTGATAGTGAGGGCCAAGAGGTAAGCCCCTATGATTTTCTACCTCCCAGTGGCCCAAGCGAGTTAGCAGCTAGAATCGATAAATGGGTTGTGTTGCAAACCATCAAGCACCTAAGCGAGCACCGCTCACAAGGCCATGATACGCAGTTGTTTATTAACTTAACTGCTGAAACGCTGCAAGATAATAGCTTCACTTCGTGGCTAAATGTGGCATTAAAAGCAGCTCGCTTACCCGGCGACTCGTTGATCTTTCAGATTTCGGAGGCACATGCGATCAGTTACCTTAAACATGCAAAAGAATTCGAAAAAGGCTTAGGCACTTTACATTGTAAGTTGTCGGTTAATCAGTTTGGCCGCGCTCTTAATCCATTCAATTTACTTAAACATCTCAGCCCACAATACATTAAGTTAGAGGGTACGTTCACCCAAGAAATGCAAAAAGGGCCTGAGGAAAAAGAAGCCGTAAAAGAGCTCATTTCGACGCTTCAATCAATGAATAAATTGACCATCGTACCACTCGTTGAGAGCGCTTCGTTGTTATCAACCCTATGGCAAGCTGGGGTGAACTATATTCAAGGCTATTACTTGCAAGCACCGGCTAGCGAAATGAATTACGACTTTAGTGAAGACAACTAGTCTCACTCACGCGGTTACATTGATAAGTAGACGTGTATGGCCCGTCATAAAACGCTTTTTTATGCATAAGTTGCGCTAAACTATAACTCGAAAAAATGGCCATTACTCCACAAGCCATACAATTCCGCAGATGACGTTTCATCTGACGTTATTGCGACTCGGGGTACCATGTATTCGGCCAGCTCATAGTATACTTGCCGACTGATTAATGCTTTCAAATTACGGCGCACCAGAACGGTCGGGACAGGGCTACTTTCTGTTCCCTCAAAAGCGATAGGGTGCTCTGCGCCTAACACAAACGTGTCACCGACATTAGTTGATAGGACAACACGCTGCGTCACGCCATCCCCTTCTACATGCATCATCCTGATCACAAATGGGAAGGCGTCTACCGTTATCTTCATCTTTTCAACAGGCGTCACAAGGAAGTAATCGTTCGCCTCTAAAACCAGAATTCTCGCGAACAACTGCACCGTGGCTTCTCGTTCCATACGTTCATTTTGATAAAGCCAATTGCCATTACGAGCGATACGAATATCTACCTCGCCAACGCGCGTCGGCTGCCAAGTTTCAACCGGTGGAATTTCATTCGGTGAGTTCAATAACTCAATTAACTCTTGAGGAATATTTGGTAACTCTTGTTTAGTAATCACAGATCCTCCAATATTTGCATATGCACTTAACGGTTATAAGCCTCGCTCCCACTCTTTACGCAAAAGAGCTTTGTCCGGTTCGTTTATCGCAAAGTCTAATTGTTGTAACAAGCGATCCTTATCTTGCCCAAGCACGCCTTTCAATGGCAAATAATTCGAAGCATGATCGCTTCTGAATTGGCTCTCTGTTAACTCTAGCGCGTCAATGAAAATGCGCAGTTCTCTGAACAACTGGGTTTGCGTCATCGGCATATAATCTTCAAAATCAGCGCGAAAACGCGTTTCGCCTGCCGGAAAACTCACAATTAAAGTAGACACAAAATCTGGCTGAGTGGCGTTAACTGCTCGCGCCGAGTTTCTGGCATGTTGCTCCGAATAGCGCTGACCGCCGAGGCCGTTTAAAATCATCACTGAAGAGCGAATACCGGCCTCGCCAATTTTCTTAACGGCAGAGACCGAGGACTCAAAACTCTCACCTTTATTGACTTTGTTTAGCACAAGATCATCACCTGACTCTAAACCCACGTAAAGAATCCCTAAACCCAACTCAGCAAGTTCTTTTAGCTCTGAAACGGTTTTTTTGGCAATATTTCTCGGCAAGCAGTAGGACGATATACGTTCTAAATGAGGAAAAGCTTCATGTAATTTTTGCATAATGCTTTTTAAACGACGCATGGATAATACCATTGCATCCCCATCAGCAAGAAAAACACGCCTTGTAGCCGGCAGTGCTTTGCCCGCCCTATCGATATCTGCAAAGATTTCTGCATCTTTTCGGGCTCGAAATCTCTTCTGATCTTGCGTGTACATCTCACAAAACGTACATTTATTCCAAGAGCAGCCGTTGGTGACCGGCAGAATTAACGAGTTTGCCTCGCTAGGTGGACGAAATACGGGTTCAATGTAATTTATAGGAAATGCGTGCATAGTCGCGTCTTCATCAAATAATTGCGTATCATAACTATAAGGCAGGCCGGTGCAAGATTTTAATCTAAACGAGGATATTGCTTATCTCAATCATGCCGCGGTCAGTCCGTGGCCAATTAGAACCTGTGAAGCGGTCAAACAGTTTGCCGACGAAAATGCATGCAACGGCGCGACGGATTACCTCAGATGGATGGAAGTAGAAAATACAGTACGAGTGCAATTTGCCCAACTACTTGGGCTCTCACAGACCGATGAAATTGCCCTAGCCAAAAGCACTTCGGAAGCCTTATCTACCATTGCTTATGGCATAAATTGGCAAACCAACGATGAAATACTGATTTGTGCCGGTGAATTCCCATCTAACCGAATCGTATGGGAATCATTAGCCACAAAATCGGTTAAAACAAAACGGGTAACGATCAATGAACATAACGTTGCACAGTCACTTATTGATGCCGCTGGCCCAAACACTCGTTTAATCTCAGTCAGCTCTGTTCAATATGCAAGTGGCTTGAGGTGTGATCTAACTGCACTTTCTACCTTTTGCCAAAAGCAGAATATATTACTGTGTGTCGATGCGATCCAAAGCCTCGGTGCATTCGAGTTTAATCAGCCTGAAATTCAAGCCGATTTCATTGTGGCGGATGGCCATAAATGGCTGATGGCACCAGAAGGTTTAGCATTGCTTTATGTAAAACGTAAGATCATCTCAGAATTGACCTTGCACCAATTCGGCTGGCACATGGTCGAAGCAAAAGGCGATTACGGTAAATCATCATGGTCACCCGCATCGGATGCAACGCGCTTTGAATGCGGCAGCCCCAATATGCTTGGCGCGCATGCACTGAGTGCAAGCTTATCGTTAATATTGGAACGCGGTGTTACGAAGATCAGTGAAGAAATTAACAGTCGCGTCAGCTACCTAATTAATGCACTCGAGACACATTTAGATTGCACCATACTCAGTCCTAAGGCGCCTGAAAAACGAGCTGGAATTGTAACGTTTTCAATTGAAGGCGTAGATTCAGAACCACTCTACAAGGCATTAATGCAAGCAAAGGTAATTTGTGCAAACCGTGGCGGGGGGATTCGTTTCTCGCCGCATTACTATACACCTTATACAAGCCTCGATTTAGCTATCGCGAGATTGAAAGCGATAATCAATAACCATCCATAAGCTTACGCGCTAAACCGGCAAAAATTGGCTGTCAAACGAAGCTAAGCCGACACCGACTAATTCCAGCTGAAGAAGGGTAATTTCAGACGTGATAAAGGGGTGAGATGAGTAACAGTTTCCCTCACATAATAAACTTTGCAATTCACCCAAGAGAGGTTGATGCCCAACTATCAACAAGTCGCTAACGTCGGCATCAAAGGCCGCTTCAATTTTTCGAATGACGCGTTCAGGAGAACTATCCGGACGCAAAAACGATTTTACTTGGACTGATTTATTTAACGTTGCCGCATAAATTCTTGCAGTCTGTTGCGCACGTAAAAGATCACTACACCAGATAGTCTGGATGTCAGATAAACGCTTTGTGTGCTTTTCTACGACAATTTTTGACGACTTTATACCTTGTTCACTGAGGGGTCGGCTTCTATCACTTGGCGCATCATAACTCGCTTCGCCATGTCGCCCTAAAAATAAACGCGGCACTCAAGCCCCCTCATCTGAGGCCAGATCGGCTTGTGGCCAATCGCTGTAAGGAAACGGTTTTTCATCGGACGCATACGAAAGAAAGTCAGCTATTTGCTTTAAATAGATTCCTAAGCTGGCACCAAAACGCTGCACGGAAGGAATCGCGCCGTCACCCAACACGCTGGCAAGGGCTTGTATAATAGCGATAGCTATTAACAATAAATCGATAAAAGAAAATATAAACCCGAACAGAATTAAATATAGAATCCGCACAACATGCTCCCCTTAGATTTCGTCTTTCGGCAAGGTGTATTCAACGTCTGAATTACGTTCTGCTAGCATCAAACTAGATACAACATGCTCAACTTGCGCACCCTCAAACAATACTTTATGCAAACCTTGAACAAGTGGCATGTAAATGTCTTGCTCATCCGCATAGCGTTTCACTTGGGTTAGGGTGTTAACGCCTTCAGCAACCTCACCCAGTGAAGCGACAGCTGCATCCAAGGTTTTCCCAGAACCGAAGGCATGCCCGACCCTATAGTTACGACTTAAAGGCGAACTGCATGTAGCGATGAGATCACCAACACCGGCAAGACCGAGAAAAGTCATCGGGTTAGCACCCTGTGTCTCAGCAAACCGCCCCATTTCCGCTAAAGATCGAGTTAACAGCATCGCCATCGTATTTTCGCCAAGTTGTTTCGCCGCAGAAATACCCGCCATGATCGCATAAATATTTTTTAAAGCCCCGCCCAGCTCAACGCCATAAACATCGGCACTCGCGTAAACGCGGAAATAAACACACCCTAAAGTCTCTTGAACGATTTGACGAAGCTTAGAGCTTTGCGTTGCAATCACTGTTGCAGTGATTTCATGTTTCGCAATTTCTTTTGCTAAGTTAGGGCCGCCCATCACGCCTAGAGTATTATTGGGTAGTTCCGAACGAAGAATATCACTCATTAAGTTAAGCGTACCGGGTTCAATTCCCTTCGTGGTACTAACGAGCATATGATCTTTCGAAATAAAGAGTGCTACGCGCTCAACTACAGAACGAAAAGACTTACTCGGCACGGCAAAGAAAATTAATTCTGCCTCTTCGACTGCCTCTTTTAACTCAGTAAATACCTGAAGGTTCTCATGAAGTTTTAAACCAGGGAGATACTTTTCATTTACGCCTGTTTGACGAATCGTATCGGCAGCCTCTTCGTTACGCATCCATAAATGAACCGGGTAGCCATTTTCTGCAGCAATATTCGCAATAACGGTCCCGAAGCTGCCACCGCCTAGCACAGCGATTCGCTTACTTTGTGTCATCAAAAAGTCTCTGGTTGTTACAAACTCGCGTGTATTGCTAAAGAATCATCGGCCTCCAGAGCCGTAACGAGATCTCTAAACTTTTCGCGATTATTTTCATTTAAGTCCATCAACACTTTGTGTGCATTCAGAACATTGTGACGCATTGTGTCCTCATCGAGAGCCGTGGGCAACAATTCAACGAGGTCATGCTCATCTTTGAGGGGCTCCTCAACAATCAAGAACACCGTATCGAATCCCATTGAGTTAAGAATTCGCGTGATATCAGGATTGGTAGAAATTATCGAAGGCAAAGCCGGAGAACGTTGTTTAGCTTTAACCGCGAGCTTTGCCAGCAAGCCTAAGGTTGTACTATCAATTAAGAGGGTCTCAGTAAGATCTACAACCAAGCTGCAAAAGTTTGGACTTGACGCAATATTCTCAATGGCATTATCGATGGTTGAGCATGAGTTTAAACGCACTTCACCAATAAATTTTAGAACGTACACGCCATTACAGTCTGCTTGCAATACTTTACTACTGGGCATGGCTATCAACTCTCTAATCATCAGGTTTGCATAACGAATTCATTCTATATGCCCTAACTGCTTACATTTTTTCGTAACACCAAAATTAATTGCCAAGCCACCCGCATAGCAGTGACAGTAACGATTAAGTTTTGTTACTTCGACTTACCGTCATCACGGCAATATCGTCGGGTAATTCATCAATATCGTCCATCCCCAGGGAGGACAGCAGGGATTCTATACCTCCAAACGACTCTGAAACAACATTTAACAGTAAATTTTCTTTTTCTACCAAGCTGTCACGCCGAATGATTTCTAATATACCGTCAGAAAAGATGGTAATACGAAAGTCTCGGGGCAACACGCGCTGATACACTTCGAATTCGGGCTCAGGAAACAAGCCAACTGCCACACCTTTGCCTTCTAAATAAGCAGTCTCGTCGCGACTGCTTATTATCGGGAGCGGGAAATGCCCCCCAATCGCATAGCTAAGTTGATTATTTTCTTCTCTCAATAAGCCTGCAAAAATCGTAATATGTTTTCCTAAATCCGAGGCAATTAACTCTTGGTTAACACGCTTTAAAAAGCGTGCAGGACAGGTAATCTCATCACTTGAGCTGCGTTTGAAATTACGCAGCAATCTTACCGTTAAATTCTTTAATAAGACGGTGACAAATGCTGACGATGCGCCATGACCTGAAACGTCGGCAAAATAGAACATACAGCGATGATCATCAATACGAAAATAATCAAGAAAGTCACCACTAAGGTATAGAGACGGTCGAACAATGTGCGCGAAATCATATCCTTGTAACCGCTTATTCTGTTCAGGCAACATTTTAAGTTGCACCTGCAACCCCGCTTTGAGATCTCTGCGCAATTCGTGAATACCCTCTCGCAGCTTTTTATTCCCGACTTCTAATTCAGTGCGTAACCGTTTATTGAGATTGGTCACACGAATTTGTTGGATGGTTCGATCAATCACGTGATCGACGCTGGCAAATTCGAGAACGGGTTTTAGAATGAAGTCGTCAGCGCCTGCCCGCAAACAAGCCACCACATCGCCGGCCGACTCGGTCGATGAAATGACAATAAGCGATGCGCCATCATTATTTGGGCCAACAAACGGAATAGCGGCGATCTCATCATTTTTTACATCCGCAAAAACTAGATCTGGCTTCGTTTCAAAAGCAAGTAAAGTCGCTAATGCAATACTTTCAGCGGTACTGACAAAATAGCCACGTTCAGATAAATAGGCGGCTAGACGCTCTCGGTCCTCAGCATTGCGATCAATAATTAGAATTTGATCAGCGTTTATGGTCATAACGCATGTTACTTGGGGTTATTTAGTCTTGTTTGAGTATAGGCTACAGAAGGGTCGCGTCTAATTAATATGCACAAATCTTTACGCTTTATGTCAATAAATAAACAGGTTAGGCTTGAGGCATTACTTAAACGTGCAAAGCGCATATACCCTTCGCACCTAAAACGGAATTCAATTGTGAATTTAAACGTTGAAGATCTACTGGGCAGCCACGAAAAGCTGATTATGGACCCAGTCCACGGAGGCATTGCCATTTCACGACGTGAAGTAGCGATTATAGATCATGCTTTGTTCCAGCGTTTACGATTCATTTGCCAAAATGACATTTTATCTTTGGTCTTTCCCGGCGCGACCCATTCACGATTTCTGCATAGTATTGGCGCAATGCATGTCGGTGGACGAATGTTCATGGCCATGGTTGAAAACGGTTTAAAACTCGCGGCTAAAACGTTAAATAATCACCAGATAAGAAGCGAGACGCTTGAGGCGATAAGCTACTTTCATCGTATTGTCCGGTGCGCATGTCTGCTGCATGACAGCGGACACAGCAGCTTCTCGCATCAATTTAGTCGCACCGATACCATTCAAAAACTGTTAGGGGAAAAAGACCTATTTAAAGAACTTTGGGCGGGAATTGATGCGCGCTTCGCTTATCCAGAAACACCCTCTTTTTTAGAACATGAGCATTATTCGATTCGCATAGCGCATGAAATATTGGAAGATATTGCGAACAACCATCCTCACATAAATGAGGATGGCATCATTATGAGGGATATCCTTGCTCTGATGGAAACTGCGGATATTGCGCCGAGTCAAAGTTTTGAAACGCATGCGCAAAATTTGTGGCCGATTATGCAGCAAGATCTTGAACGCCGATTGCCTGAGAAGTTCGGTTTTAAGGTGCGTGATATGTTGAGTTTGATCGTTTCGGGCGAACTAGATGCAGACCGTGCGGACTATATGCTGCGCGATGGTTTTCACTCATCTGTGACGATCGGCGGTTTCAATCTCGATCACCTACTGAGTAATTTATCATTCGGGCTTTGCGAACAAACTGGCTGGGTTGGAATGGCCATCGCAGATAAAGGGTTGAGCTCATTAGAGGATTTTGTTTATAGCCGTCATCAAATGTATCGCCAAGTGTATGCACATAAAACCGCACAAGGTTTTGATTGGTTGCTTCGCGCCGCGATTAACGAGGTGATGCTTGATCCGAAAACTGATAAATTTGTAAAAATGAGCTTACGAGACGTACAACAATTCAAAAACTTGAGCGATAACTATTTTTGGGAGGCTTTTCGATGCTATGCCGAGACGCGCACTCACTCTTATTCCAGATGTATTCTCGAGCGCATTAAAATGCCTCATTTAGCCACGCGTGTTAATCTCAGCAAAAACGAAGAAAGTACTTATAGACAGTTTCTTGCGGATGAGCAACATGTCCCCGTAGACACTATTATTGTATCTAGCATTACTGCCCGTTTCACACGGATACGAGATCAATTTTCAGAGATCAAAGTATTGAAGAAAGATTCAAATGGAAACGTCACATATAAATTGATCGCAAAAACGAGTCGATTTTTTGATAAATTCAGCGACGATCGTATTATCCACTTCTATACCGATCCGTGCGCCAAATAATAGTAAGACAAGTACTATGAAAACGAGAGAACGTATCCTTCATACCAGCCTTGCACTATTCAATGAGTTAGGTGAACCAAACGTCACGACTCTACTTATTGCAGACGAACTAGACATTAGCCCGGGGAACCTCTACTACCATTTCAAAAGTAAAATAGAGATTATTGATGAGTTGTTCTCCTGGTATGAACAAGATTTGCTCAGTATTCTCGATGTGCCGGAAGCGGCTATGGACATCGAAGATGAATGGCTATTTCTGCACCTGATCTTTGAAACCGTTGCAAAATACCAATTTGTATACAAAGATTTGGTCAATTTGCTTAGCAAATACGATCATCTCAATCCTAGATTTCAGCGTATTTTAAAAAAGAAACGTCTGTCATGCATGCAAGTCTTGTCGAACGCTCGCGAGTTAGAGCATCTGCGCGCGAGTGATGACGAATTAAGCGCCCTAGGTGAAAATTTAATTGTGACCGCCACCTTTTGGCTTAACTACAGCATTATCGCTAATCAAGAGGATACTGAGAGCGCGCTGATGAAAGGCGTCTATCAAGTCATGTCTCTTGTCGCCCCGTTTATGGAGGCTGAGAGGCGTGACATGCTTAATGCCCTTAAAGAGGCTTATCTTTAGCAAACCATACAAACGTGAACGCCGGATTGAAACTCTCTACTACAAACCTGCCATCGCCTTTTACTTTTCCAGTGCGGCTATACGCGCCTCTAAGGCGGAGATTTGTGCTTCAAGATCACTGATCGTTTTATGAGAGGGAATACCCAAGCGATCGAGCGCAGCAGAGACGCGCTGATCAAACACATTTTCAAGTTTACCAAAAGTAGTCGACGCCTTGCCTCGCACACCCTCAACACGACCCTCAACGGCTTTAAATCGTTTTTCAACCACGCCACGCGTCAGACTCTCTAACTCTTCGCCTTCTTTGACTAGCTTATCGAAAATCTTTCCGGTGTCTTCTTCAGCTTTGTTATAGGCGCCAAGACCTGCTAACCAAATTTGACGGGCAGAATCTTTTATTTTTTCTGATAGCTGGTTTGTGTTTTCAGCGTCTTGCTCTGCACCAACCTCTTCTTTTTTGCTCACAGCTAACTCCTAGCGCTTCATTACATATAACCCGAATTCTAACCGATAAGCGTATCCATATCCCAACTAATTCGGCAAATTTTCTCCACGCAGCCACCAAGAAAATCACCCTTTCACAATAAGTCTTTACAAATATGTCTTTGTTTAAAAAACATTTATTGACTAAACCTATATAGTCGACCTTTAAAATCCAAGAACAGGCCATTCAACAATGGGCATGCTAGGCAAAAAAACGATCGTAGAATTAGCCATTTCATGGCTGACCCGCGAACGCGCGCCTGATGAAACACCGATGAGCGATTTCGAACGCATGCGCTACGAAATCAAACAAGGCGATGTCATATTGGTAGAGGGTCGAAGTCATGTAAGCGATGTCATCAAAACCGTTACGACGAGCCGCTGGTCTCATGCTGCATTCTACATTGGTCGTCTGCACGAAATAGAAGATCCATTTTGTCGTCAACGTGTTAAAGATGCCTTCGACGGTCAGCCTGACGTGCAACTCATTATAGAAAGTGAGTTAGGGCTCGGGACAGTGGTCAGACCTTTATCGAGCTATGACAGAGATCATGTTCGAATCTGTCGCCCTCGTGATCTCACTTTTTCCGACGCGCAAAAGGCTATCAACTACTGCATTGGTCGTTTGGGTAGTAAATATGATATGCGCCAAATCTTCGACTTATTACGTTTTCTTTTCCCGTGGTTAATTTTACCGCGACGCTGGCGCTCTTCACTTTTTACGAGCAGCGCAGGTGATACAACCAAAACCGTTTGCTCGACAATGATCGCCGAGGCATTTGCCTCAATTCAATATCCAATCCTGCCACTACTAAAGCGTAACGAGCGCAGTCAGCTCAAAATATATCGTCGAAACCCAAAACTTTGTACACCAAGTGATTTCGATCACTCGCCCTATTTCGACATCATCAAGTACCCATTTATGAATTTTGCACAATCACAGCCACACTATCGACTACTACCATGGGCACACGACGAATCCATAGCTTCGGAGCAAGGCAGTCAAGAAAATCAACAACCTAAACATCATGCTTAAAGTTGACTATTCTTTGTCATGAATTGATCAAATATAAACCAAATTTTTTATGCCTATTTAAACTTATAATCAGCATTTTATTGTTTGTATTTTATCTTATCTGACTAATACTTAAGGCATCAAAGGCCGCAAGGCTTGCGATGAAATGAAAGACTTTCATGGATACTACTCGCACTTACTGCCGGATGTGTTTCACGACACTTCCGGCTTTTTTTATAGCGCCCTTTTGAATTGGAAGCGCCAAAAATTCCCTCTTTTTTAGCTATTGTCAACTTAAATTCCTGATACACTTAAAGGAAATAAAAGCGCGGAAATAGCGCCAGCAATTGCTATTTTTCACTCAAAAACTATAAGGACTCATTCCCTTTAATGGAGATTAACTTCTCACTCATTAGCCATGGTACGGGTGCCCTGATCTACTTCGCACTGGCAATTTATACCGCCAGCACCTACCTTCGGCGCCTCATTGATCGTGCTATTTTTATGGCGACCACCATGACGGGGCTGTGGTTAATTGGTTTGAGCGCTCAAGATATCGGCTGGGATATTCCATTCGTGCTGCGTTACAACCTCGAATTAATGCGCAATGCTGCATGGTTCGGTGTTCTGTATTCAATTTTAGGCGTCCGGTTTTTACCGGGCAGCCATTTTGGCAAGCAATTAATCTACTTCAGCATTGTCGTCCTGACGACTCTTGCTTGCATGATTGGGGTCACACTCTATGAGGCATTCGCAGGCGTAGACATTGTAAGTGGGCGAGAGCTCTTGGTACTGCAAATCATCATTTCAATTGCCGGGATCGCACTCGTCGAGCAGATCTGGCGGAATGCATCATCCATCAATCGAACCGGCATGAAGTATTTAACGATCGCTATAGCAAGCATTTTTGCTTTCGATTTTGTGATGTATTCAGACGCGTTCTTATTCCAAAGATTACCGCAATCATTCTGGGATACGCGCGGTATGGTCAATGCACTAATCGCCCCATTAATATTGATGTCCATGCTGAATAGTTTAAACCAGCCGCTTGGCATTCTTGTTTCTCGCGCTATGATGTTTCACACCGCCACGCTCACGGTCGCCGGTGTCTACTTACTTTTTATTTCTATCGCTGGCTACTACATCCAATTGGTCGGCGGCACATGGGGCGAAGCACTCCGCACCCTGTTTATTACCGTCGCATTGATCGGCATGGTGATATTAATTAGCTCCCCTACGACCCGCGCGCGCATAACTGTTTTCATTTCGAAGAATTTCTTCGATTATCAATATGACTACAGGGATGAATGGCTTCGCAGCACCAATACATTGCGCTTAAACCAAGAAGAGAAAAGCCTTTATATTCGATCAATACAGGCATTGGGTGCCTTAATTGGTGCACAAACCGGGGCTATTTGGATTATTAATGAAGACGGCGATTACCAACTACAAGGTAAATTAAACGCGTCGGATACGAAGTTTTCAAATATCGATAAACAGTCGGATGTCGTCGCGTATTTTCTCGAACATAACTGGATTATAAACCTTGACGAGTACCTGATTGATCCGAGCAAATATAATTTAATGAAGCTACCAGATGATATCATCCAGCAGAATAATCCTTGGCTAATAGTGCCGTTGAAACTTAATCAAGGTCTCACCGGATTCGTCTACTTAGGGTCACCAATTACCGAACTCGAACTTAACTGGGAAAACTATGATCTTTTAAAGATTGTTGCTCTCCAAGCCTGTAGCTTTATCGAACAATCAGACTCACAAGACAAACTTGCCGAGTCGCGACAATTTGAAGCGGTTAGCCAAACCTCAGCTTTTTTAGTCCATGATATAAAAACTATCATCGCACAACTTTCACTACTCGTAAAAAACGCGGAAAAACACAAAAGCAATCCTGCCTTTGTCGATGACATGCTGCGAACAACTGGCCATACCGTCGAAAAAATGGAACGTTTGTTAAATCAGATTCGCAATCCAGAAAAGACGGATGAATTATCTCGACTAGACATCGATAAAATCTTACGTGAAATGGTCGCCAGTAGGGCCAGCAGTAACCCAGCACCTACCTATTCATCTAGCGGCGAAGGTATTCCCGTGAGTGGTGACGAAACCCAACTATCGAGCGTACTTGCCCATATCACCCAAAATGCTATCGATGCCTGTACCAAAGACGGTGAAGTCACCTTGAATACGAAAGTATCGCGGGACAAAGTCTATATATTCATTCAAGATAACGGGGCGGGCATGTCTGAAGAGTATATCGACAATGAACTGTTCAAACCCTTCAAAAGCACGAAAGGTTTAACCGGAATGGGTATTGGTGCCTACCAAAGCCGTGAGTACCTTCGTAAAATTGGCGGCGGAATTTCAGTCACGAGTGAAGAAGGGGTTGGAAGCTGCTTTACTATTAACATTCCTTTGACCCAGAAAGATGATAATAACCGCCCACCTGTAAACGTAAGTGGCCCACCCACATAAAGGATTTGTTGTGCAAAAGACATTACTAATTGTCGAAGATGATCCTGGTCTACAGAGCCAGATGCGTTGGTGTTTTGAGGATGATTTGGTAGTTCATCAAGCCACTGATCGAGAGTCAGCTATCGATATTCTTCGTCGCCATGAACCCCAAGTCGTCACACTCGATCTTGGCCTTCCCCCCGACCCGGGTGGTGCAAGTGAGGGATTTAAAACACTCGAAGAGATTCTTCGCATTGCCCCACTCACCAAAGTGATTGTAATTACAGGCCGAGAAGAAAAGGCCAACGCCGTGGAAGCAATCGGCCTTGGTGCGAGTGATTTTTTTCAAAAGCCACTCGATGCTGACATTCTGAATTTTATCGTAGAACGCGCATTTCGCTTGTACGCCTTAGAGAAAGAAAATCGTGAGCTCAATGCGCAAGACTTTGGGTCACGCTTGTCTGGTGTTATTGCAAGTAGCCCTAAAATGCTTGAGGTATGTCGCACCCTCGAGAAAATCGCACCGACTGACGTTTCGGCTCTACTGTTGGGTGAAACAGGTAGCGGAAAAGAAGTACTTGCTAAAGCCCTTCACAAAATAAGTCCACGAAATGATGCGCCGTTTATTGCAATCAATTGTGCGGCAATTCCAGAAAACCTGTTGGAAAGTGAACTATTTGGCTATGAAAAAGGTGCCTTCACCGGCGCGACGCAACTCAAAAAAGGTAAGATTGAGCTCGCTCATGGTGGAACGTTGTTCCTAGATGAAATTGGCGATATGCCGTCTGCGCTGCAACCCAAAATGCTGCGCTTTTTACAAGAGCGTATGATTGAGCGCGTTGGTGGCGTAAAAGAAATACCGGTTGACGTGCGTGTTGTCTGCGCAACCCATCAAAACGTGCAACACCTCATAAGTAATAATCTGTTCCGTGAAGACCTGTATTACCGCGTTAGCGAAATAAGCCTAAAGATTCCGCCATTGCGAGAAAGAGAAGGCGATGCAGTAGTAATCGCGCAATCACTGCTTCAAAAATTCTGCAAAGAAATGAAACGAGCACCCTTGCAGCTCACTGAGGATGCGATGCAAGCGATACGCAGCTATGAATGGCCCGGTAATGTTCGCGAAATGATTAACAAAGTAAAACGCGCAAGCATTATGACGGAAGGTAAAAATGTTGCCGCAATAGACTTGGAGCTTGGGCAATCAAATAGCTTCGGTGATGACGCCTTAAACCTAAAAACCGTGCGTGATAATGCAGAGAAATCAGCATGCATACAAGCCCTTAAGAGTGCCAGCGGCAATATGGCCAAAGCCGCACGAATACTTGGCATCACGAGACCTACCCTTTATGCACTGGCCGACAAGCACCAGCTTATTGCGTCTACGGAATCTAATTGAAAACTCACACTTTCTAACGCAACCTATGGCAAGTATCAACACCCATTACATTGTTAGTGCACTCGGTGGAGCGCGAGTGAAAGGCGTTAATACGAAAGAGCTGTTAAAGCGCGCCGGCATCCCCGCCGATGAACTGAAGAACCCCAAAGCACGCTTTAATGTAGAGCGTGTTGCGCTTTTATATGATGGCATTGCCAAGGCTATGAATGATGAGTTTATGGGCTTTACTGAGTTTCCCATAAAGTCGGGCACGTTTGAGTTGATGACAGAATGGGTCAGTAACAGCAGCACCCTAGAAGAATTGCTAACCAAAGGCATTCGTTTCTACAACCAAATCACTGACGAGTTGCAAATGTCGCTTGCTCGCGAAGGTGAGCATGTATATTTGACAACTACCTTTCGCCGCCCAGAACTCGATACGGAACATTTCTACATTGAGTATTGGCACGTAATTTGGCATCGCTTCGCCAGCTGGTATATCGACCGACCGATTAAACTCCTGGCAACGTATATCAACTATCAACCTATCGATCCGGATGAGTTTGCACTTCTTTACCGCTGCCCTACTGATACAGGAGGAAAGGTAAATCGTATCGTTTTTCACCAGAACTACCTTGAATTGCCCCTTGTTAAAAGCCCCAGCGATCTGCATAGCTTTCTGAAGCGCGCGCCAGTCGATCTGCTCACTATTCCAGGCGAAGATACGAGCTTCAGTGCCCAAATCAATCGATTACTCGAACCAAAAAGATTTCGTGAGGGTGATATGCTCGAACTGATGAGTGCCGAGCAAGTGGCCAAATCACTTAGCATGTGCAGCCAAACCATGCGGCGTAAACTGAGCGCTGAGGGCAGTAGCTTTCAACAGATTAAAGACGAACTACGTTATAGCCTTGCCAATCAACTTTTAAAGCGCAGCAGTCCAAAAATTTCTGACATTGCTAAACAGCTTGGCTTCAGTGAATCCAGAGCATTCTCTCGAGCTTACAAAGAATGGTCCGGCCTTACCCCCCGACAATACCGTAACGCTCGGCTTTGATCATTTCGTCTGAGACGATTCTAATATGCGCGCTTTTGTCTATTAAGGCATTATAAATTTGTCTAATTATTAATAATAAATAAATTTATACCTATACTTATCATATAGTTATGAAAAATTAAGCTAAAAAATAGAATCAAGTCGCATATTCACAAACTAGACATTAAATTATATCATCGGCGCAATTCAATATTAGTCCACAAAAGTCTTCTCCGATTTGAGTCCGAATTTATGACACAAGAACAAAAATCTAGTATTACCCTCGATAATCCATTTAGCGAGACTCAGGAAGTCGAATTCAGTATCCCTGGCCAAGCCAGCTATCAACCTGGGCTTTACGAGGAAAATCTAAAGCACGGGTATGAGCTAATTAAGCGCCCAAAAAAAGCCGCAGGGCTAAAAGCCATCGCTCGCCAGCATAGCAAGAATCGCATGACAATCTGGGAACGCATTGCGGTCTTATCGGATGAGGAACCCACCGTACTTTTTCAAAACTGGGGGAAGAACCTGGATGGCGCGTCGCTGGTCACCGCTATCGTCAAAATCAATGGTCGAGACATTGCACTATACGGGCATGATTTTACCGTTCGCGCTGGGTCAATGGACGCAACCAATGGCAAGAAGCTCGCTAAACTTTTCGAGCTTGCAGGCAAGCGACGCATTCCACTCGTCGGTTTAAACGATAGCGCCGGCGCTTATGTCCCTGCAGGCGTAGGCGGCCTAGACGGTTATGCGGAAGCATTCACTGCGTTGCGTAAAATTAGTGGCGTTGTCCCGTCAATTATGTGTATGTTCGGGTTCAATGCGGGAGGCGGCTCTTACTTGCCTCGCCAAGGAAGCTTTCTGATCCAACCGAACGATACCTTTTTTGGCCTGACAGGCACGGGTGTTGTAAAGAGTGTTTTGGGTGAAGATGTCACCCCCGAGGAACTGGGCGGCCCCGGCGTGCATAGCCAATCTGGCGTCACCGACTTTGTCGTCAAAGATGAAGTCGCCGCTCTTCAAAAAGTTAAAACGTTACTTAACTATATCCCTGATAATAATAGCGAACTAGCTCCATTTCAGGAAACGTCAGACCCCATTAATCGTAAAACATGGGACGTTGATATTTTACTTAAAAAAGCCTTTAACAGCCCAAGCGGATTTAACACGCCGATTGATGTGACCATCATCATTCAGCAATTATGCGACCATGGCGATTTCCTTGAGATTCAACCTGATCGGGCACGCAATACCATCACAGCTCTTGGTCGAATGGGCGGTAACGTGATTGGCTTCGTTGCGAATAATAGCGCCGTCGCATCTGGACAAATTGATATCGCCGCCGCCTACAAAAACGCGCGCTTCATCCGTTTCTGCAATTTGTACAACATCCCAGTCATATTTATGGAAGACACCACCGGCTTTTTACCAGGTAAAGAACAAGAAACGGCAGGTATCGTGCAAGCCGGACGCGCGATGCTCGATGCAATTATCGACTTACGCACACCACGGTTTTTACTCATACTTCGCAATGCCTTTGGCGGTGCTTATGCCTCCTATAATAATTACCCAACGGGTGCAGACTTTGTCGTCGCGCTGCCGTCAACACGGGCAGCCGTAATGGGCCCAGCAGGGGCTGAGTTTGTCTTCAAAAAAGAATTACGCACCATCCGCGCCGCCGTCAAACAAGGTGAGCAAACGGCAGACTGGGGCAACGCCGAGGAAGCCCACTTAATAAAGAGATATGAAGAAGAACTTATGAATCCTAATGAAGCATTGAGTCTCGGTTCAATCTCTCAAATTGTCATGCCAAAAGACTTGCGCAAGTTACTCTGCGAAAATATGGATTTTCATCTGCGACATTATGAGCCTGGGCCGATGCAAGCAGTACAACGAGAATTTTTCTAAGCGCGCGATCAAGAAGAGACAAGCATGACAAACAATAATTATTTAGCAAACACACTTGTTCACCGTGACCGCCGTCGTAAAGGTGATAAATCGAAATGGGTACGCAGCTTTAACGTTCGTAATATTAAGCCGCTAATAATTTGCCGAGGCCCCATTCGCAAAGAAGCGATGGATGTCTTCAACGAAATGGGTATTGAACACTTCGGTATGTTGCTTTCTGAAAAAGATAGCGTGGTCTATCAAAACGCGCTCGCGCCAGAGCTTCGTCAGTTGACAGATCCGAGCCGCATACACCGTGTTCCCGACTATACAGGCACAGATAAAGCCGAGCGCGAAATTCGTATCCAACAAATCATCGCTATCGCAAAAGACAATGGGTACAACGCTATCTTCGCGGGCTATGGTTTTATGGCAGAGGATGAGGCCATGGTTGCTGCCATGGAAGAGGCAAATCTCAACTTTATCGGCCCTTGCTCACGCACTGTACATGATGCGGGATTAAAAGATGAAGCCAAACGCACCGCTTTAAAAGTGGGTGTCAGTGTAACCCCCGGGGTAGATAATGCGACAGCGCTTACCCTTCTCAAAAAGCACGCAAGCGAAAAAGCGCTGCTAAAACTTGTAAAAGATGAAAGCCTTCCGCTTGATGAAGTAGCCTTTACCCGTGCAGATACACTCGAAGACAAAGCAGACATCGTACTGTCTGCAAGCTACAAAGCAGGTAAAGACCTTTACACTATTAACGAGCTGCAAGTCACAATTGCCGATCAAGTATTAGAGATTAACCGCATTCATCCCGAGAACCGTATTCGTCTCAAGTGCATTGGTGGCGGTGGCGGTAAAGGCCAACGTATTCTGCCAAACCCAGCCAGCTTCAAAGGCAGCTTAGAGAAGCGTCTCAAAGCGGTCGCCGATGCAGCACCAGCTCTGGTGCTGGAAATTCTCAACGAAGTCAAAGCGACCGGCACGGGCGACAACAAAAACATACTCTTAGAACTAAACATCGAAACCACGCGCCATCAAGAAATTCAGGTGTTAGGTAACGGTGAATGGACGCTCGCATTGGGAGGACGCGACTGCTCATTGCAAATGCACGAACAGAAGCTGCTAGAAGTCTCGGTCACCGCTGAAGATCTGCAAAACGCGCTCACCCAAGCTGTAAAAGATGGCCGTGATGCCGAAGCAAAAGTGCTCAGCCAAGACATCAAAACACTCGAAGCAATGGAACAAGAAGCCGAGCGCTTCGGCAATGCCGTGGGCCTTGATAGTGTATCTACCTTTGAATGTATTGTTGATCGCGACAAACACTTTTTTATGGAGATGAACACGCGGATTCAAGTAGAACACCGTGTCACCGAGCTGTGCTACAGCCTCAAGTTTACCAATCCAGAAAACGCTGAAGAGAGCTTCGTTGTCGACTCGCTAGTTGAAGCCATGGTGCTACTCGCAGCGCACGGTCCGCGCTTACCAAAACCGGAACGCGTGCTACGCCATCATGCTTCTGTGGAGGCGCGTTTAAACGCAACCAATGACGCCTTAGCGCCGCATGCGGGCGGGGTAATCGAATACTGGTCTGATGCCGTTTCAGGTGAAATTCGTGATGACCAAGGTATCAGCCTGCACAACCCAGATACCGATGTATTCATGAGCTATCACCTAGCTGGCGCCTATGATAGCAACATCGCGCTATTATTAACTGTTGGCGAAAACCGGTTGAATAGCTATGAAAAAATAGCTGAATTATTGCGTTTAACAAAATTAGAAGGTAGAGATCTCTCTACCAACCTTGCCTTCCACTATGGCTTGGTAAATTGGTTTATCGGCAACAATATCAACGCACGTCCAACAACGCGCTTTATCGTTCCATATCTCACGGCAGTGGGCCAACTTAAACAGATCGCCAATCGGCTGGATCTGGCCTACGCTTACAGGCAAATAACAACCAACGCTTTATCGGAAATGGATGCAGATTGTCAAAAAGCGGCCAAAGAAATTGCTGAACGAAAGCAATTATTATTCACGCGACCAATTCAACAGCTGATTGACCAACCTCACGTATTTGCCGGTTGGCTCAGCCTGTTTCAATCGTGTTTTAGTAAAGATAAGAATGAACTACGATGGCTCGACAATCCAATCAACGTGTTAGCTAAGACCTATCACTATCTCAATATGAACTACGAGCAAGACAATGCAGCAGCACGTATGATTTGGGATCACGATAACGAACTCCTGCAAGACGCCGTATCGTTTTACAACAGCCTCGAAAAAAAACTGAATACCGAAAGTTTTGCTGAGTTAAATAAGCAACTCAAGAAAAAAGCCGCGCCAAAAGGCCTTACGGCAGACAAATGGGCCGCAATAAAAGCAGCACATAGCGGCTATCAATTCGGTACAGAGATTCTATTAATACTCGCGCACGCCGCACTACAAACCGAGTTTTTTAACCTAAAAGTCAACACTGATCTAACCATTGATATTCCAATCACGCTTGAAGATGAAGAGACGCAAAAAGCTATGGCGAAAGTCCTTGTGCCGCCACCCGTTGCGAAAAGTGATGAAATTCTGGCCGCCTCCGGCGGCATGTTTTACGCGTGTGAAGCACCCGGCCTGCCCCCGTTGATAAGAGAAGGGGACCATTTTGAGGCCGGTCAAGCTTTGTACATTGTTGAAGTGATGAAAATGTTTAACAAAGTACGTGCGCCATTTTCCGGTACAGTTGAAAAAGTATTAATCGAACAAGACGGAGAAATCATCAAGAAGGGGCAGCCCGTCTTTAAAATTTCGCCGGACGAAGTCATCAAGCAACTGAGCCCAGAGGAAAAAAAGGCGCGCTTGCGAACGACCAGTGACGCCTTCCTTAGCGCTCTAGCTTGAGCGCCAATGGCAATGCAATAAAACCTATAACAATTAGACGTGTGTAATTTAGACGTAAAGCAACAATGAGATGAGTATAAGAGAGAAATCATGATCACCGGACTAGACCACATTGCGATCGCCGTACCTGATCTCAGCAAAGCTATTGAGCGCTTTGCAAAAGACTTTGGATTAGACTTTAAAGGTCAAGAAGATGTAACCGATGCGAAAACGTCGACCGCTTTCTTTCCGCTTTCGGAGACCAGTATCGAACTTGTGCATCCCCTAAATGGAGAAGGGCCAATCCAAAAGTATATTGAGAAAAAAGGTGGTGGCATGCACCACTTATGTTTCCGTAGTGATGATCTCGACGCTGATGTGACGCGTCTAAAAGCAAAGGGGTACGAGTTCTTAAGTGAAACACCCGGTATCGGTGCGCATAATTGTCGTGTTATTTTTATTCATCCGAAAAGTTGTGATGGGGTCTTAATCGAGCTCAATCAGCCGCAAGCGCACTGACACAGTAAGATGAGCACAGATAAAACCGAAACACGCTACACTCAATACAAAATACAGAAATAACTCGAGCAACGTATGAGCGAACAAGACAAGCCAGACTATAACGACTGGGCCGCCCTGGCGACCACACAAATGAAAGGCTTAAGTCCTGACGAAATGGCTTGGCATACGCCCGAAGGCATCCCAGTAAAAGTGCTATATACGGCGGACGATAGCAAAAACCTTCAGCATACCGACACATTTCCTGGTATGGCGCCCTACGTGCGCGGCCCAATGGCTACCATGTATGCAGGTCGTCCATGGACAATTCGCCAATACGCAGGCTTCTCTACTGCTGCGGAGTCTAACGCGTTTTATCGCAAAAACCTCGCTGCAGGCGCACAAGGCGTATCTGTAGCCTTCGATCTTGCCACGCATCGTGGCTACGATTCAGACCACCCTCGCGTCACGGGTGATGTGGGTAAAGCCGGCGTGGCGATTGATTCCGTTGAAGACATGAAAATTCTCTTCGATGGCATTCCGCTTGATAAAGTCTCGGTATCGATGACCATGAACGGCGCGGTGCTGCCTATTTTAGCCAACTACATTGTCGCCGCGGAAGAACAAGGCGTCAGCCAGGCGCAATTATCGGGCACTATTCAGAACGATATTCTGAAAGAATTTATGGTGCGTAATACCTATATTTATCCTCCGACACCCTCCATGAAGATTATTGGCGATATTATTGCCTATACCTCCAACAACATGCCGCGCTTTAATAGTATTTCGATCTCTGGGTATCACATTCAGGAGGCCGGTGCCGATGCCGCACTCGAACTGGCTTATACCTTAAGCGATGGCCGCGAATATGTGCGTACCGCCCTCAATGCGGGATTAGAAGTGGATGCATTTGCGCCGCGATTATCGTTCTTCTGGGGTATCGGCATGAACTTCTACATGGAGATTGCCAAGCTACGGGCCGGCCGCCTGCTATGGCACCGTATTATGCAAGAGTTTAATCCACAGAACCCAAAATCGTCGATGTTGCGCACGCACTCGCAAACGTCAGGCTGGTCACTCACCGAACAAGATCCCTATAACAACGTGGTGCGCACGACGATTGAAGCCATGGCCGCTGTCTTTGGCGGCACCCAATCGCTGCATACCAACGCCCTTGATGAAGCCGTCGCACTGCCAACAGAGTTCTCAGCACGTATTGCGCGTAATACACAAATTATTCTGCAAGAAGAGAGTGGTATCTGCCAGGTCGCTGATCCGTGGGGTGGCTCGTATATGATGGAAAGTCTCACACAGCAAATCGCTGACAAAGCATGGGGCTTGATTGAAGAAATCGAAGAAAAAGGTGGTATGGCTAAGGCAATCGAAGCCGGTTTACCAAAGCTGCGGATTGAAGAAAGTGCTGCACGTAAACAGGCACGCATCGACCGTGGGGAGGATGTGATCGTTGGTGTCAACAAATATCAGCTTGCCGAAGAGGAAGATCTAGACATTCTCGAAGTAGATAACCTTGCAGTAAAAGATTCGCAAATCAAACGCCTTGAAGAAATCAAAGCCTCGCGTGATAGTGCAGCCGTAGACGCCGCATTGAATGCCATTAGCAAGTCAGCAGACAGCGGCGAAGGCAACTTGCTGCAATTGAGCGTCGCTGCGGCACGCCTGCGAGCCACCGTAGGCGAAATCTCTGATGCGATGGAGAAGCACTTTGGCCGTTACCAAGCACAATCGCAAACCATCAGCGGTGTCTACGGGGCATCATATGAAGGTGACGAAGATTGGCAAGAGATCAAAGACAAAATTACCCTTTTTGCCGAAACCCGGGGGCGTCGTCCTCGAATGCTAGTCTGTAAAATGGGTCAAGACGGCCATGATCGGGGCGCAAAAGTGATCGCCACAGCCTTTGCAGACGTTGGGTTTGATATTGACTTATCACCCATGTTTGCAACCCCTGAAGAAGTCGCCAAACAAGCGATTGAAAATGATGTGCATGTGATTGGTGTCAGCTCTCAGGCGGCAGGCCATAAAACGCTTGTACCGGCATTAATAGCAGCTCTCAAAAAACAGGGTTCAGACGACATTATTGTCGTGGCGGGCGGGGTCATCCCAAAACAAGATTATGATTACCTATACGAAGCAGGGGTAAAGGGTATTTTTGGTCCCGGTACGAAAATTCCGGTCTCCGCCTCGATGGTCATTGATGCCATTATGGCCGAACAGTAAGGGCCCCTAAATGGAGCTTGCCCAAGCGCTGCTTAACCGAGATCAACCGACGCAACAGCGACGCGCCCTGGCCAAAAGTATTACGCTGATCGAAAGTGCGTTGGCGTCGCACCAGCAACAAGCACAAACCTTGCTGAAAGCCATGCTGCCCGAATCGGGCAAGTCACTGCGTATCGGTATTAGCGGTACGCCAGGTGTTGGAAAGTCGACCTTTATCGAAGCCTTTGGCTTGTTTCTACTTTCACTTGGCAAACGTGTTGCGGTATTGGCCGTAGACCCGAGCTCACCAATTAAAGGCGGCAGCATACTTGGTGACAAAACACGCATGGAAAATCTGTCACGCAAAGATGGCGCATTTATACGCCCGAGCCCGTCGGACGGAACGCTGGGGGGAGTGGCGAATAAAACACGGGAGAGCATGATACTCTGTGAAGCCGCCGGCTATGACGTAATCTTGGTCGAAACCGTTGGTGTAGGTCAATCGGAGTACGATGTCGCCTCAATGGTCGATTTCTTCCTGCTGCTGATGCAGCCGGGCGCAGGCGATGACTTACAGGGCATAAAACGCGGCATTATGGAATTGGTCGATGCGATCATCATCAACAAAGCCGATGGCACCAACACCACACAAGCTAAGCAAAGCCAGGGGCATTACCAAAACGCCCTGCACCTGATGCGTCATAACGAAGCCTGGCAACCGCAAGTACTATGCTGCTCAGCGCTCGAGAACCAAGGTATTACCGAGGTATGGACGATGCTCATCAATTACTTCAATCAAATGCAAAGCAACGGAAGCTTCGTGCACAAGCGTGAGCGTCAAGATCAAGATTGGATGGAGAGCCTTATTCAGCAAATGCTACGGCAGCGCTTTGAGGCGAATCCTGAAATAAAGCGTCAATTGCCGTTAATGAAATGTGCTCTGCACAATAAAGAACTCAGCCCCTATGAGGCTGCCAAGCGATTGATAGAGCAATTTTAAAACTGATCTTTTCTCTGGCGTCCAAAACGATCCGCGCTTGACTGGGACAAAAATCGCAAGGTTAGTGTACCTTACAGTGCAAGTGAAGCATCATTTTTACAGCATACCTTGGAATTAATAGAGCGAATAAATGCCGCACCTACAAACAATAGCTGCTATTTGGGAGTAAATATCTGACCATGAAGTACGGTGAAGGTGATACGTCTTACCTAGCAGCAGGCGAGTTGGAGGGCATTACGAAATTAGTGAATGCCTTTTACGATTACATGGAAACCATACCTGAGGCGAAGACGATTCGTGGGATGCATCGCCCGGATTTAACCGAGTCTCGGCAGAAGCTGGCGTACTTTTTATCCGGCTGGTTGGGTGGCCCGCGCATGTATCGGGAGCATTACGGCCCGATTGCCATTCCCCCTGCACATAGCCATTTACCGATTGGCCGCGCCGAGGTTGAGGCATGGCTGCTATGCATGCAAAAAGCGATGGATGAGCAGCCTTATGCAGGCACCTTTAAGACCTATCTAATCGAGCAGTTGCGCGTGCCGGCCGAACGCATTCTTACCGCCTGCGGTGGCTAGAGCGCTATACATTTATCAAATACAAAAAAGGCGAGCTACTTAGCTCGCCTTTTTTGTATTTGAATTTCACTGATAGTCAGTACTCATGCAGAGGAAAGAGTAAGCGCTACCACCACCATTGGCGTTTAACGAATGGCGTATTCGGATCTTTACGATTACGAAT